>ENA-UOUL01005151-UOUL01005151.1-bioreactor-metagenome-genome-assembly--contig:-NODE-5151-length-11503-cov-3.890513_pt1 | contig 11503 bp, 14 predicted proteins | sample MGYA00249838_ERZ747220 | MGnify/ENA primary metagenome ERZ747220 (study PRJEB28778, sample SAMN05720191) | bioreactor metagenome | isolation source: Anaerobic biogas reactor | place: USA:Washington...
CTCGCCGGAGGCGACCGCGTAGCGGCTTGGCCCTTGCGGCCCGGTGCCGCGCCCGCAGACTGGAAGGCCGGGAGGGGGAGAAGAAGGGGGTGCTGTGCCGGCGCAGCCGGCTCCGTCAGGGTGGCCCGCAGGGACACCCCCGCCCCCTCTGCCAGCAGTAGGAGAGACTTACGCCTGAGCTGCTGCCCTACGACGACGGGACCTACTGGATGCCAATGGTGGAGGTCGTCCACCCGTCGAGTGTGAACGCAGACCCGTTGTGCAGCTGGGACACGCCTGTGGCGGAGTAGCTGATGGTGTTGACCGGAAGCTGGTGTGGGTCGGTCCAGACGAGGCGGGCGCACTTGTGGGGTTCGGCGTTGACGGGTTCTCCCTGCCAGACGTCGGTGGCGAAGAAGAACCCGACCCGGGTCTCGCCATCAGGGTTGCGGTGGTGGATCACAGTCACGAACCGCACGTCACGAGGATCCACATGGACTCCGACCTCTTCCCGGGCTTCGCGGATCGCGGCGTCCAGGACGGTCTCGCCGTTCTCGAGTTTGCCTCCAGGCACGTTGAGCCACCCGTCGGCGTACCCAGTACCAGCCCGCTCGGCCAGCAGGACCTGGCCGTTGCGCTGCAGGATCAGGTGGACGTCGACGACGCTGCGGTAGATCACGATTGGGGTCTCCCTGGGATGGCGGCGGTGGTCAGCAGGGCGGTGAAGGCGGGGTCCCGGGCCCAGGTGATCGTGGGTGGCAGGTGGGCGGCCAGGAGCTGGTTGACGTTCGTCTCCGTGGTGGGGCGGGCCCCGGTGGCGATCAGGGCGACCAGGGCCGCGGACAGACTGTGCCGCAGGTTGAGCACGGTGATCCGCTCCCGGGCCGACGGCTCGCCACTGTCGAGCCAGCGACGGTGCAGCGCGGTCATGGATGTACCACGCAGTTCGGGCTGGGTGACGTCCAGGCCCAGGTCGCCGCACACGTCGACCAGGCGCCGAGAGGAGCCGGTCAGGACAGAGTCGCTGTCGTAACGGGTGTCGAAGATCTGACCGCTCCCCTGAATCCGGGTCCGGCGGGCATGCCAGGCCGCGCGGGCGGCATCCAGGTCTGCCTGGGCTTCTCGAGCTTCGTGGTGAACGGCGGCGGTGGCGCGCAGGACGGCCAGGTCGCTGGAGAGCTGGTGCCCGACGACCAGGTCGGTCTGCTCCAGACAACGCCGGATGTCCGCAGCGGCGGCAGCGACGAGGTGACCGGTCTCGGCGGGAGTCTCGACGTAGTGGCTGGTGTAGCTGATCTGCCAGGTGTCCACGATGTCGAGGGTGGTGGGCAGTTGCAGGTAGACCACTGAGTAGCAGAACGGCACGTTCCCATTCTTGATCTTGTAGTTCTTGGTCCACTCGACGTCGACGCTGGCCAGCAGGCGAAAGCCCGCCGGCCGCGCCGGAGGTGCTCCGGTGCGGCCGGCGGTGGACGTCGTGATCACAGAAGGTCCTCGGGCGCCGTGGAGAGTGAAGACTCGACGGTATCGGCCGGTGCAGACAGAGTCGGGCCGTGCTGGGGGTCGAGGAGGTCGGCGACCTGGTCGCGAAGCAGTTCGTGGACCGACAGCGGACGGATCCAGTGGTAGCGGTCGCCGGCGGCGGCCGCGGCCAGTGCCACGGCGGTGGCCTGGCTGGCCAGGACCCAGGCGGGGTGACCGGTGTCGTCGACGTCGCGCAGGTGCAGACCGTCCCACAGAGTTCGCAGGTCGTGCGAACCGACGCGTCGGGTGAGTTCGATGAGTTCGGCGAGGTGCGCCGAGGGAAGGGGCGGGTCGGACCAGGTGGTGGCCAGGGCGGTGATGCCCGGAGCTGGGGATTGCAGATGGCGTAGGTGCTCACAGAGGGTCTTCAGGGGCGGCCCGAGAGCGGCGCCAGCCACGGCGGCAGCCTGACGGCGCGCGGCGCGCAGGAGACGGTCCAGCACCTGCCAGCCGCGCAGGGCGTCGTCCTGGCAGGTGATGACCTGCAGGCCGATCTGCACCCCCGTCGAGGGGATGTCCAGAGCCCGGGTGGGGTGGGTACGCAGGTGCGCCACGGCCCACCCGCCCCCCGGGGATCCCAGGGTGGATGGGGGGGCGAGGGCCAGACCGGTGAGCAGTCGTCCGCGGCGGCGGATGGGGCGGTGGGCGCTGGTGTAGGGGCTGGCCGGCCAGGCCAGGGTGCTCACGTCAGACACCGGTGGCTCCCGTGCGGCTGGTGGTGTGGATGCTGCGTCCCAGGTACTTGGCGTAGTGGTTGGTCTTAAACCGGTACCGGTTCCACAGCTCACCGATGGGTTCCTGGAGCAGGTTGCCCAGGGGCTCGAACAGGTCGGGGCGGTCGTAGACCGGCCAGGCGTTGGTCTGGCCGTTGGGCTCGATGACGATCATGTGGCCCTCGGTCTCGGGGGTCCAGGTCGTCATCAACAAAGCGGGGCGCCAGCCGTGCACCGCGCGGGCCTCTCCCAGACGGGCGAAGGCATCACGGGCCTCGTCCAGGCTGATGAACTCGTCCTCGTCCAGGTCCAGGGCGTTGCCCTTGCGCAGCGGCAGGATCAGCTTGACCTTGCCGGCGTTCAGGACGTCGGCGATCTGCACGGTGTACGGCAGGGCGTGCAGGGTCGATCGGTACACCACGGAGGACAGCGAGATCGGCAGGCCCTGCTCGAGGAAGGCCCCCACCCCTGCCATCACCTGGTCGTAGTCCCCGCGGACCCGGTTGGTCGTGGCGCGCGGCCCCTCCAGCCCCACGTTGACGAAGGCGACCTTGCCGGCCATGCCCCGGGCATGCGATAGACCGCGGGTGGCGTTGGTCGGGACCCCGATGACGTGCCCGGCGAAGATGTCCACGACGTCGAGGAAGTCCCGGCGCAACAGCGGTTCCCCGCCAGAGAGGAACACCCGGCTCACTCCGGCCAGGTGGTCCCGCATGGTCTGCAGCTCGGCCAGAGTGGGGTCCGGGATCGGCAAGATCTCCGAGCAGAACGAGCAGTCGAAGTTGCACCGCTTGGTCACCTGCAAGATCACTGACAGGGGGCCGCTGGCCTGCTCGGCTAGCACCGCAACGTCGGTATCGGGGTCGCTGAGCTGGAAGTGATGCCCGGCGGTGAAGGTGACCGGACCTGCAGTCACGGAACGTTGGGGGATGGCGGGGATGCCCAACTGAACGGCCACACGTACTCCTTGGTCATGTTGGTGATCAATGGTCGGTGGGACGACGGGGCCAGAGGTCCGGCCGTCAAGGGATCGGGTTGCCCTCGAGATCGAGCACCGCGAGTACCGGCGATGTCGTGCCGGAGGGCCCCTGAGCACGGCGTCGCCGCGCAGGGAGCAGGTCAGGTAAGGAGTTCCTCACTGTGGCCGTCGACGACTCGACCGACGCCCTGGCAGCGGGGGTGCCAACTCACCCACAAGGCGAACCGGCATCGACGGGCAGACTGCATCCGGTTCCAACTGCCCGAGTCGCTGCGCCTCGCCGATGGCGACCTCGGGGACGTCGATGTCGTTGCCGGAGGGCAGCAGCCCACTGAGTACGGCGTCGCCGCGCAGCCCGACGGACTGGTGGTCGATCCACCCCAGGGCCTCGACCAGGGCCACCAGACGCGTGTTGACCGGCAGGTGTTCACGCTGGTCGGGCAGGTAGAGGCAGTAGCTGTCCCCCGCGCAGTCCAGGTGCTCCTCGTCCATACACTCCCCGCCGATCGCCGCGCTGAAGTCCACTGCGCGATCAGGCAGCAACAGCACTGTGCATGGGTCCAGCTGGTCGGCCGGTACCCGTAGCACCCGAATCTGTCGGCACGCGATCACCGCCATCCACGGCCGGTCCCCGAAGCTCATGCCCGTGTCTCCTGTCGGCGAGGTGGAAGGCGGCACCAGCGCCGGGCTCGTGAGGGGATGTCCTCAGCGCCGGTGCCGCCAGATCGTGGGAAACCGCGCTCTTATTCTTCATACTTCTCGATACGAAGTCCATAGCAGTCTTATGGTCACTAGTGCGCTGCTCATTGCTCAGGACACGCTGGGCGGGCGAGACTGAGGTGTTCACGTCATCTCGTGAGGGAGCACCACCATGAAGATCACGTTCTTGCGGAAGACCAGCACGAGCAGCATGGGCAGTTGCCCCGCGCTGTACATGGCTGACAACGGTCACCACGTCGTCCAGGGCTGGCGCCTGGACGCGGACTCCTCTACCTGGCCGACCGACCTTGCCCCGGGCGAGACGGTCGTCCAGGTGCCGGCTGACGTCGTCGAGGGGGTCTTCAGTGCCGACCATCCCGCACTACGGATCGCTGCGGACGACACCTACCTGGTACGGGGACGGTGCCTGGACGAGGCCACCCACGCCCAACTTCGGGACCTGGCCGACAACGAGACCGCCGTCGAGCTCACCGACACGTTGCGGTCATGACGCACCCGACCCTGACCGACGACGACGTCAACCAGCTCACTGGGCAGTTCACCCGCTCAGCACGCAGGTTGGAGACTCGCCGCACCTACACCGTGGAAGTCGAGGCACCAGCTCTGGCCGCCTTCGCCCGCGGAGATCGCACACCCCTGACCGACTACCCCTACTACCGACCCTGGTTCGCCCAGATCCACGCCGCGACCGCCGCCGGACGCACCGTGCAACGGATCCGCATTCTCGACACCCCACCCACCCCCTACCAGGAGTGGGAGATCTGGGTCGCCGGCTTCGCAGCCCAAGCCGGTGAGGATGTCCGCTACCTCACCCGCGATCACGCCCAAGACCTGGGCGTGCCCACCGATCACGACTGGTGGTTGCTGGACGACAGCCGCCTGGTCCACCTCCTCTTCGACGACCACGACCGACCCCTCGGAGGAGAGGTCCTGACCGACCCACAGATCGTGCAGGACCACCGGGCATGGTGGGATCTGGCTGCCCAGCACGCCACCTGCACCCCACCCACCGACTGACGCTGAAGGAACGGGCGCACCCGTGACAGGCCCTCTGCAAGAGAGACTCACCCGGCCCACCGGGTTGTCGACCCGTCTGCACCAGTTGCGCCGCGACGCCAGGCTCACCGGCGCGAGCCTGGCGTCCGCGGCGGACTGGCCTCAATCCAAGATCTCAAAAGTCGAGCTGGGCAAGCAGATGCCCACCGAGGACGACGTCACCGCCTGGGCCACCATCTGCGGCGCCCCGCCAGAGACCCTCACCGAACTACTCACCCTGCAACGTCAGACCCTCACCGAGCACCGCCTGTGGCGGCAACGAGCCCGCCTCGGCCACGTGGCCAACCAGAACATCCACAACCAGCTCACCGCAGCCAGCACCGTCATCCGCACCCTGGAACTGACCGTCGTCCCCGGCTTGCTGCAGACCCCCGAGTACGCCGCGGCGAAGTTCGCCGAGGGCGACGCCCACGGCTACGACCCCTCCGAGATCCCCGCCGCCGTCGCCGCCCGGCTGCAACGCCAGCAACACCTCTACGACCCGAGCAAGACCTTCGTCTTCCTCGTCCTGGAAGCCGCGCTCCACCTGCTGTACTGCTCTCCGGAGGCCATGCTCGCCCAGCTCGACCGGCTCGTCTCACTCACAGCCGGTCCCACGAATATCACTCTGGGGCTCATCCCCTTCGGGGTGCGACTGCACACCGAGCCCATGAACCGGGTGGTCCTCTACGACGAAAGCACCGCTGTCGTGGAGACCCAGGTCGGCGAGACCACCCATCACGGCGAACAGGCCTCCGCCTACGCCCAGGCCCTGGACCGCATCCGAGCTGAGGCATGCACCGGCGAACAAGCCCGCACTCTCATCAACCAGGCCATGAGCCGCCTGCGTACCAGTCCTCCGAATTGACCTGAGCCCACACCCGGCTCCTGCCCGGCGGAAAGCTCGACTGGGCTGCCGTGCGCACCCTGACCAGGGAGAAGACCAGCCGTGAGTTGTCCCGCGTGTCAGGCATCAACGCCACCGGCCACGCGAGTCCGGCATGAGGACGTCCCCGTCTACACCCAGTACGCCACCGCCGACCTCATCGCCGACATCGCCTACCACGGCCGCGACCCCGGCGAGGACCCTGCCTGGGCCGCCACCGGCGCCCGCACCCAGACCGAGTACGCCACCTGGTGCCGCCACCTGTGCGGACTCACCTGCCTGCGGATGGCCCTGGCCCACCGCGACGGCACCGCCCCACCCCTGCTCGACCTGCTTCGCGCCAGCCTCCCCCATGGCACCTACCTCCCCACCGACGACGGAGGCATCCTGGGCATGTTCTACGCCCCCCTGCTGGAGTACGCCCGCATCGCGCATGGCCTAGACGGGCAGGTCCACCCTCACCTGGACCTCGATCAGATCCACGAGCGCCTCGCCGCCGGAGCCCTGGTCATCGCCTCGGTTCACAAGGAGATCCGCCGCCCCGACCGTCCCGCCCCCGGCACCGGCGGCCACCTCGTCCTGCTCACCGGCTACGACACCACCACCGCGACCCTCACCCTGCACAACCCCTCCGGCCACACCCCCACCAGCCGCGTCGCCGAACTCCCCGTGGACACCTTTCAGACTTTCTTCGCCTACAAGGGGATCAGTTTCCTCCCCGGGTAGCCGCGCGTACCTGCTCTCTCTGGTTCCATCCGAATGGCCCTTGACCCGGATCCTGTGAGAGCTACCGTCTCCGGTACAGCGCAGCTCGGGGTCACCCCCCACCTTGAGCTGCAGCGGCCCCGTCCTGGTTCTCCCCCCCAATCAGGACGGGGCCTTCTTCGCGCGCAGTGAGATCAGCGGTCGCGTTCGACGTCGGGGGTGCGACTGCTGCCGGCGGCCCGCACCACCCGCGCACGGGTACGGCCCCGTCCCCGCCGGACGGCGGTACGGGCCGGCACGGGGAAGGACTGGGCAGCGTCCAGCCGGGCCTCTTGGGCGGCCTCGGGAGCACTGGCCATCTCCTCCGGTCGGGCCCGGGCATACTCCCGATCGCCCTGGCTCCGATCCGTGAGCTGCTCGCCCAGGCCCTGCTCACGCGTAGCACGCGCCTCCTGCTCTGCCGCCTCCTCGAGCAGCACGCCCTCGCCCTGGTCGCCGGGTCCGTCGTCAAGGCGTTCGGCTTCCTCGCGCAGCGCTCCGGCCTCGGCCCGGGCGACCTCGGCGACAGCGAGGGCCTCGTTGGCCTGGTCTCGCACCGCCGCCCGGTCGTCCACGGCCTCGATCGCGTCCTGCGTCCGACCGGGCTGGCGCGTGGCCGGCGCGGAAGAGCCCGCGAGTTGGTCGATGTCGACTCCCCACCGACGACGAACCGTCTCGGCGATGGCCTGCTGCGCGGCCGCCGCCTGTGGGTCCTGCCCAGCCCAGGCGGCCGCGGTCTGCCAGGCCGTGGCGATGTCCTGTGCGGTGGCGTTCTCCCACCAGGTCGCCTGCCCTGGCGCCAGGTACACCGCACGGGCAGCCTGCCGTTCGACGGCCAGCTGCTGCTGCAGTTGCAGCGCATCTGCTCGAGCAGCTGCGGCGGCGGCGCGCTCTTGCTGGGCACGCCGTCGCGCCGCCAGCTCGGCGGCCTGCGCGGCAGCGGTCAACGCCACGCGCAGCACCTGGTCGAACTCCCGGCCCAGGTCGTCCATCTCGCTCATCGTGGTCTCCTGTCCCTACGCCGTCCTCGTTCGTCAGGCCGTCAACGGCCGTGATCACGCGATCCGTCACGACTGCCCGGCGCGGACTCCGGGCCGGGACGGTGCGGGTCGTGGTGGCGAGCGGGTTGACGCACCCACCGCGGTGCGGCAGGCGTCGACCCCTTCGCGGATCCGGCACTCATCGCAGGGTCCGGAGTCCCTGCGGCGAGCTCGGCGCGGATCCCGTCCAGTCCTTCTTGAGCCTGGGCCGCGATGTAGCCGGCGCGCACGAGCTCGCCGCGGGCCTCGTGGGCCTGGTGGATCGCGGTCACGGTGGCGTCGACCTGACGCATCACCGCCGTCCACCCCGTCCCGGGCCGGTCACTGCCGGCGCGGGTCAGCAGCCGCAGGTGCCGGCCGGCCATCCCGGGCTTGAGCACCGGCGCCTCTGCGCTGCCTCGCCACGGCTGCGCCGATCGGGCCAGCGCGTCGCTGGCCCGGGCCAGCGGTCCGGGGCGATCGCCCTCGGTGGCCACCGACCAGGTCGCGAACACCCCGGCCGCCTCCTGGGCCGCGCGCGTCCAGGCGCCTCGGTCGCCCAGTTCGACCTCTGCCAGTTGGCGGTTGACCCGGGCGATGTCCCGAGCGGCCTCCAAGGGGATGTTCACCCCCGGCAGCTCGGTCCACTCCGGGCCGGCCAGCCCGCGGGCTGTCACCGCGGCCTGGGACCGTGCCCGCACCTGCCATGCGGTGTTGGCCTTGCGCCACTCCCCCAGGGCCTCCTGGGTCGCCTCCTCGGTCTGCTCCCAGCGTTCCCGCAACCGCGGTAGGGCCAGGTTGCGGTCCAGCGTCCCGCCGGCGAACCACACCGGCGACTGGCCGTCCTGCGGCCGTATCGCCGCCGCGAACCCGATCACCTCGCCGGTCCCGCCGGGGGCGAACCGCGGCCGCACCAGCAGCCCGGCCATCCGGGCCGAGCGCACGAACTCCGCTTCGCCGTCGCTGACCGCGGCGGCTGCCCGCAGCCGTCGTGCCACCTGGAACCGGTCAGGCTCTTCCCGCCCCTGCCGCGTCGCCTTGGCTGCCTCCGCGCCGGTGTACCCGGGCAGGCCTCGCTCTGCGGCGTCGTCCTTCACCCGCCGCAGCCCGTACCGCGCCTCGATCTCGTCAGCGGCCCGCCGAGACCGGGCGAACATCTGCCACTCCGAGGCCCGGGTGCCGTCCTCCCGCACCATCGACACCACCAAATGGATGTGGTCATTGCCCTGGCGGCTCAGCCCGTGCCGGAACGCCGCCCACTGGGACCGGGCCTTCCCTGAGCTCGCCGTGAACCCCATCGCCTCCACGTAGTCCGACGCGATCGCGGCCCACTGCTCATCGCTCAGCCGGCCCTCGTCGCGGTGCAACGACAGCGACACGTGCAGCACGTGCGCGGCCCGTACCGGACCCGGCACCGTCGACTCGTCCTGCATCGCCACCACCGGCAACCCGGCTGCACGACGTGCCTTACGCCAGTCCCCGTCCAGGACCCGGACCAGATCACCGGTCTTCCGCGCGTCCCACTCGCTGCCGGCGAACGCCTGAGCCATGACCTCCGAGGACGCGACCAGATGCGGGTCCGTGTGCTCGTTCGCCCGCCCCGGCCCCACCAGGTACCGGATCAGGCCCGGCATGTGGCTGCCCAGGGCCAGCCGTCCGCCCTGCGCGGACACCTTCACGATCATCGGCGTCCCACCCGCCTGATCTTGGCGGTCAGAGCGTCAACACCGGCCAGAGACCGCCCCAACGCCCCCAACATCGCAGCCAGCTGCTCCCCGGTCACCGGCACAACGCCTTCCACCCCCGCGGCGGCTGCGTTGGCCTGCCGGGCCAGCTGATTCACGTTCGTCGAGACGGCCGCCAGGAACCGCAGCACCATCTTCAACTCGTCCCGCAGCTGCTCGTACTCCGCCGCGGCGTCCGTGCCCCCCACCGAAGCCATCCGGATGAAGTACGCCGGCACCGTGATCCCCAGTTCATCCGCCCGCGCCCGGAACTCGGCCAGCTCCTCCGGGGTCAGCTTGATCTCGGTCTTGCAGGACCGGGCACCTTGCGAAGCGTTACGGCGACGACGACCCCGACGAGCGATCGCCGTCACCTCTGCCAGCGCCTCCGCATCGCTCGTCGTCATTTCCGCACCTCCCTCTTCGGCTCAGCGCAGCGACCCCGCACCGCGGGGACCCACACCCCAGTGTGGCCGGGCCAGGCGCGCAGCGCCAGGCCCGAACCAGAGTTAGCCATGCTAACTCTCCATCTTGCTCACGCTCTTACGGCTCAAGATCCACATCTCCGGATTGATCTTGGAGGGCAGGCGGCACACTTCTCGGACCGTCGCCGGCCAGCAGCCGGCCGGCGGTCCCAAGGGGGGTTGGCCCAGTCCCGTTCGGCCCGCGCGAGCCCAGGTGCCCCCTCACCTCAGGTGACGCGCGAGGCCGATCACCTCGGGTGCCGCCCCTCACCTTCCGCTACCACACCCGGTCTCCCGGTCAAGGCCGCGCTACCAGCGTGGTCCGGGAAGGTGCTCCGCACCTGCGCAGAGCCGGGTCCTCGGAACAAGGCGACCTTGACCGCGAGCCTCTCCGGGTGAGGTAGCTCTCGCCCGCCGGCAGGGGGTGAAACCGCCCCCTGCCGCGCGCTTCAACAACCCCAGAACTGGAGAACCTCATGAGCCGGCACCTCTTCACCGCCGACGGCAACTCCTGGACCGTCGGCTACGACCGACCGCTGCAGACGTACTTCGCGCAGGTCGAGCCGACACCAGCACCCGGCCAGGACTACGACGACGATCTCCTACGGGAGGTCGCCGGAGAACGACCCGGCGAAGTCCGCGCAGCCGAGGACCTGGCCGCCATCCTCGCCACCCACAACGTCACGATCCCAACCGACGTCATGGAACAGTTGCGCATCGAACCCCACGTTCCGGCTCGCGCGGCAGTGCACGACGCGCGCCAGGGGCTGAGCGCGCCTCGGCCCGGACTCAACCGTCCTGCCACACCGCCACCCGCTGCGGACATCTCGCACACCCCCCTCGAGCGATGACCCCCTGGCGGCCACGCACCCGGCCGCCGGACCGGACAACATGGCGGCCACCGACCACCCCTGGCGGCCACGCACCCGGCCGCCGGACCGGACAACATGGCGGCCAGGGACGGCCCCTGTGGCGGCTACCGCGCGACTGTCAGTCGAGTCGTCTGTGCCTCTGCTCGTGCTTGGGACAGCACGCGGGTTGCGGTCCGATCGCTGAGCAGCCACCCCAGAGCGCGAAGTTGGTCGGCCAGTTCGGGTGCGGTGATCTCGCTGTTGGCCTTGAGCATCTGGACGGCGTCAGCGAGCCGGTCCCCGGTGGTGCTGTGGGCGGCAGTGGTCGAGCGGCGCGGTGTGCTCGCGGCTGACCGGGATCTGCCTGGAGCGCGGCTGGGGGGTGTGTCCTCCTCCGGTGTGGTGGTGTCCTCGCCGGGCTGGACGGGTTCGGGTGCTGCTGGGTTGGGCTGGGACTGGACCGGGCTGCCTGCGGGGAGAGGATCTTCGACGATCTCAGGCTGCGGGTCCTCGCCCGGATCGGTGGGCAGTGTCGTGGACCCCGAGGCTGAGTCCTGGTGCCCGGGGAGCTCGAGGCGGGAGGGCGCGGGTGGCAGAGCGGCCGACGTCGCGGACGAGGTGAGTGCTGCGGTGGCGGCCAGGACGGTGGCTCGGGTTCTGCGGGTAGTCCGGTGACGCGTCACTGCAACCTCCGGGAGAGTCGGGTACCGACCTCTCGGATGAGACGCCCGATATGGGCGAAACGCAACGATCTGCCCTTTTCTGACCCTCTAGTGCCCAGAACGATCTTGCGGGCGTCAGCCGCCTCCCGGGCCGATCCGGGGGAACGGGTCCAGGGAGAACACGAACTCCACCGGTACCTCGA
>ENA-UOUL01005154-UOUL01005154.1-bioreactor-metagenome-genome-assembly--contig:-NODE-5154-length-11501-cov-3.950805_pt1 | contig 11501 bp, 8 predicted proteins | sample MGYA00249838_ERZ747220 | MGnify/ENA primary metagenome ERZ747220 (study PRJEB28778, sample SAMN05720191) | bioreactor metagenome | isolation source: Anaerobic biogas reactor | place: USA:Washington...
TATGGGGAACGCTGGAACTATAGCGAATCCTGGGGCCACCAGATCAACCGGATGTTCCAGATCAGGGACCAGTCGCTGACGTCGCGCGGCGCTGTCTACCGCGTTTTCTATTGCCCTGAGCACCTGCGGGACTGGAAGCCGACGCGGTGGCGCGGTTATTCGTTTTCGTGGTCGATTCACAACAGCACGGCGTGGAACGATGGGTGGGGCGGGCGCAACGGCCGGCGCAATCGCGGCACGAACGGCGATACGGTGCGGGTACTGTTGTTTTGCAACTGGTGGCGTGATGGGGCGACCTGTCCCTACCAGAGTTGGCTATCGGGGGGCGACTGGCGGTTGGACGCTGAGACGTGGCGGCAGGACTACCTGAGCCAGGACCACGGCAACGGGGCGAATTTCCTGTACGTCGCGGGCAACGTTCGATGGATCGCCGACCGGGGATATGGACCGCGCTACCGCGATGACGAACCCACCAACAGCGATGTTCGCTGGTGGTGAGACCTTTACCGCTTGACGATCCGCAGCTATTTCGATGAGTATCCCTGCAACCACAGGAAGCCATAAGGAGCGACCGATGATCCAATCGCGACATGTATTCCCGGTGTTGTTTTGTCTGTTGGCCGCGGGCGCGGCCTCGGCTGAGGCACCGCAGCATTCGTTTCCGGAGAACACGCTGATTTTGGGTCCGGACGCGCCGGAGATGCGTTTTTTTGACAAGGGGGCGGTGGGGCCGGCTTGCGTGGGGCCGGTGGAGTGGGACAAGAGCCTTCGGTGCATATCGCTGCCGGACGTTGGTGACGCGGTGGAGTTTCATCTGGCGACGATTCGGCGCGGGCGGTATCTGGTGGCGGTTCAGTGCCGGACGGGACATCAGGCGAGCGGGTGGGAATATTGCATTCCGGAGGTGAAGTACGCGGTGTCGGTGGACGGCGAGTCGGCGCCGATGATCCGCGGGCAGGCAGAGCCGCACATGCGTTTCAAGGGCAAGGGGTGGTACGACTACAGCGGGTGGATTGTGTCTCGCGATTTTGTGGAGCTTGAGCCACACGACCGGCTGAAGGTGGCGACGGGCGACGCGTATGCGTACGTGCTGCAGGTGGTGTTGCTGACGCCTCAGCAGGCGTTTGGGTGCGATTGGCTGGCGCCGGACGTGATGGGCAAGACGCTGGAGACTCTGGAGGAGGCACGGAGTCGCCTGGCGGCGTTTGGGGAGAAGGTCGGGCGTCTTGGCCTGGCGGCTGAGGGGTATGGGCATGGTTGGGTGATGAGGGATTATCGTCCGGCGATGTATGAGGACTTTGGCGGCGCAGGGCTCGATGAGTCGCGGTGGGTCACGTGGACGGACAACGCGGGCGAGACGCGGTTTTCGGTCGAGGGCGGAGCGGCCCGGGTCGAGATGACCAGTTCGAGCGAGTACGCCGACGCGCAGATCGTCAGCCGCGAGGCGTGGGACTTTTTCGATCGCCGGACGGAGTTCACGTTCAGCCAGTCGACCAGCCAGGCGTACGCGTACACGCGGAATTACATCACGACGAATGCCGGGCGTCCCGGCTGCGGGTTTGGCATCTGGTACGGGCGGTACGTCGGCGGCGATCCGTGGCGGAGCCGGGTCAAGCTGTACGAGTACGGCGCGGACGGTCAGACGGCGGCTGAGCTGTACGATAGCGGCGAGGTGAGCGGCATGGGCGGCGCGACGTTCAGCCTGGTGCTGGACGGCGACCGTTGGGAGTTTTACTGGGACGGCGGGAGCGACGGCGCGCGGACGCTGCGCGGTTCGGGCGCGCACGGCGTAACGCGGGAGGAGATCGGGGACGGGGTGCATTTGGGGTTTGGGTTGAACTTCGGCGGCAGGTCCGGCGGGCCGTATACGGCGACGATGGATCATGCGGCGGCGGTGCAGGCCGATCCGGCGGCGCGGCTGGCGGTGCCGGATTTTTCGCCGGTGATGGTTGCGTTTGACGAGGAGGTTCAGGGATTCGGCGAGCGGCTGGAGCGGTGGCGAAGCGCTTACGCGGAGGCCCAGAAGAGCGGCGATGAGGCGGCGATCGTGGCGTTGCAGGAGTCATCGGCGGAGTTGCGGGAGCAGGCGGATTCGCCGCTGAGTTTCGTGGCCGAGCCGGCGCGGTCGTGGTGCATGGCGGTGGCGGAGCGTTTTGGTGCGTTGCCGGCGGTTCCGGAGACGGGCGACTATCACAGCCGGTGGGCGAAGGTGCTTGGCGGCTGGATGTCGAGGTACGCGGCGGACCTTTCGGCGACGGCGGAGGGACTTTCGGGCAAGGAGACGGCGCGGCGTCTGGGTCGGGCCGGTCGACTTTTGGACCTGGAGGTTCGGTATCGCCGGGAGGTGGCGGCGGCCAGGCCGGTGGCGACGCCGACGGTCGAGCGGGCCGCAGCGGCGGATTCGGCCGGTGAGCCGGTGAGCGTCTGTTTGAACGGTTTGTGGGAGTTTTCGGCGGGCAACAACCCAGCGGCGCCGCCGTCGGAGTGGGAGACGATCCGGGTGCCGCATGGGCCGTGGCGGATCGCGTACGGGAACTTCTTTAACGCGGGCAAGACGTGGGATCCGGAGAATCACGTCGGATGGTATCGGACGCGGTTTTTCGTCCCGGCGGAGTGGTCGGCTGAGGGGACATCGGTGCGTTTCGAGGCTGTGTTCCACTACGCTGAGGTGTACGTCAACGGCGTGTACTGCGGCGGCCATCTGGGCGGGCTCGACCGGTTTACGGTTGACCTTTCGTCGGCGGTGCAGCCGGGGCAGGTCAACGAGATGGCGGTGATGGTCAAGGACACGTTCGACACCAAGACCGATCCGAGCCGCAACGTTCGCGGCGACTACAGCGCGAACTACGTGGCGGTCAACGATTTGTGGGGGGTGAACTACGGCGGGATCTGGCAGGACGTGTATCTGGACTATCGGCCGAGCCGGATGCGGATCGCGGACGTGGCGATCAGCACGCCGGTACGTGAGGGGGTGCGGCTGAACGCGACGGCCGAGGTGCGGAATACGTCATCGGAACCGCGAAACGCGGTGGTGCGGTTTTCGGTGATCGACGAGGACGGCGAGACGAGCTTTGAGACGCCGGCGCAGCCGGTTGGACCGGGCGCGTCGGCGGAGTTCGCGATATCGCAGGCGATGCCGGAGGCGAAACTCTGGGGGATCGGCGGCGAGTACGGCAAGCCGCACCTGTATCGGCTGAAGACGGAGGTGGTCGAGGGCGGGCAGGTGGCGGACGAGCGGTACGATCCGTTCGGGTTTTCGCAGTTGTGGATCGAGGGTGACCGGTTCGTGCTCAACGGCCGGCCGCTGTTTCTGGCGGGCGGCGGGGTCTGGTATCTTCAGGAGGAGAAGTTCCCGCTTGGCAATCGGTTTTACTATGCCCAGTTGCTGCGTTGGGACCGGCGGTCGAATGTCAATCTTCATCGGATTCACCGCCACGGCGACATGACGCAGCAGTGGTACGCGGAGGCGGCGGAGATGGGGATGCTGATGGAGCAGGAGGTGAACCCGACGGGTTTCGACGCGGCTCCGGAGGACGCGATGGGGGTTGCGGACTTTGGCGATCCGGTGTGGGCGGGGAATGTGCGGGACTACTACCGGCGATGGTCAGCGAAGCACCGGAACTGGCCGTGCATCGGGTTGACCAGCGTGGAGAACGAGACGTTCAGCTATCAGTACAACGAGGAGCTGATGGAACTGGGTCTGTCGATGGCGCGGACGGTTCGCGAGTCGGACCCGCTTCGGATTCCGGACTTTCACGGCAATCACATGATGATGGCGTATCCGGGTCCGGAGTTTGTGAACGCGCACTATGACGGGTCGAGAAACATACCGACGCTTCGGGAGTCGTCGGGCGGGCGGCCGATCGTCAACGGCGAGCACAACATGGGCGGTCACGATCTGGCCAACAACCGGGACCGTGCGGTGGCGGCCCAGGGCGAGCAGTCGCTGGCGGACTTCTGGCGAAGCGAGATTCAGGGGTACCTGGACTACGGGGCGGCGGGCTTGTTCGTGTTTGTGCCCGCGTTCCAGTCATACTGCACTACGAGTGATTGGCGCAAGAGCACGCCGTGGGGAGATTTGTTTCAGGACCTTTCGCCGTACAGCGCGGGGGACGACCGGTGGCCGTGCAATTTCTCAGCCGAGGTGGAAGTACCCTGGCCGAGTCTGTCGGGCCCGGACGCCAAAGCGGAACGGGTCAAGGTCTCGGCCAGCCGGTGCACGCTTAACTGGTTTGACCCGTCGCGGCCGACAGCGGTGACGAACAAGGTGTTTGACGCGTTGCGTGAGACGTTTCCGCCGATGCCGGCGGGCGAGTTGCGGCGGTGTCAGGAGGCGCTAATCGAGGTGGTCCACGACGGTGCGGCGTTGGCGGGAGCGACGGTGATTCTGGAACCGGCGGACGGCCAGCCGGTCAGCGGACTTGGCGCGGCGACCGATCCGAACGGGACGGCGTGGATCGTGCCGCGGTTGCCGGGCGAGTACGCGGTCAGGGCGGTCAGCGGGGCTGGAACGGCGGAGGGAAGGGTTACGCTCGGCCGGTACGTTCCCGATGCGGCTGGGTACGAGCAGGTTCTGGTTCGTCTGCGGCTTGAGATTCGGTAGGCGTTTTTCAGCTTGGCGTCAGGAGCGTTCGGACGACGGCGACGACGGCCTGCGCGGCTGCGCGCTGGCCTTCATCGTTGAGGTGGACTCCGTCGGCGACGATGTATCGCTGGGGGTCGGCGGCGATGACCGCGTGGAGGTCGTTGACGAGGAGTCCGGCCCGCCCCACCGCTTCGCGGGCCGCCTGGTTGTAGGCCTGGACGTCGCGGTTGTAGCGGTCGAACTGCTTTGAGGTGTTGTGTTTGTCTTCGATGACGGGGGTGGTGCTGGCCCAGATCAGGCGCGGGCCGACGAGGTTTTGGAGCTTCTTGGTCAATTCCTCGATGTTGCGGCGGTACTGATCGAGAGGCACGAGGCAGTTGTCGCGGTCGCGCAGGCGTTTGATGTCGTGCAGGCCGTTGTTCCAGTGGATCATCCACGGCTGGTGCGACGCGACGTGTTCGTCGAAGATGCCGAGGGTCGTGGCGGTATCCTCGCAGTTGGCCTGGGGGCCGACCACTTCCAGTTCGCCGTTGAGCATCCGGGTCACGTGCGGCTGATAGGAGAGGCGGATTGAATCGCCGATCAGAAGCAGTTTTCGCGGCATTGGAGGGTCTCCTTCTATTCCTCGACGGCGGGTTGGGCTGGGAAGTACATGGCGTAGAGCGAGGCCTGGTGAAGGTAGAAGCGAATCCGTATGGCCTTGCGGAACAGTTTCCGGCCGACGGCTTGGGAGAGTTTTCGGCCGTTCCATCGGACGACCTGGCGGACCGCGTCGGTGTCGATGAGGTCACAGTCGTCGCGTGAGAAGCCTTCGATCGCATCGCCGTTGAAGTCGCAGAGTTCGACCCGCAGGCGTCCTCGCGCAGCGTCGACGTTGACTTCGAGGTCGCCTTCGGCCAGGTAAAGGGGGACGGTTTCGACGACGCCGTCCTGGTGGAGGCGTCGCGGTCGGAGGGCCTGGAAACGGTCGCAGAGCAGGGTGGCGACGCCGATGGCTCGGCGGACGTCGCCGTTGAGGGTTTCTTCGATGGGATGGCCGTAACCGGCGTAGTAGAAGAGCATCCGGTCGTCGCTGAAGACGATTTCGCTGGCGGTGGTGAGCCATCGGCAGTCCCATTCGCCGGGGGTGCCGAGTCTCAGGAACGGCTGGCATTCGCCGAGTCGCTGCCAGTTCATGCCGTCTCGGCTGAAGGCGAGTTGGGTGTCGCAGGTGCCCTCTTCAAGCAGGATGGCCCCATCGTCGCGGTCTCGGACGCGGCTGTAGTGTTCGATGTGGAAGAGCGAGAGCAGTCCGAGGAAGCAGTTTCCTCGACGGGTGACGCTGAACTGGTGGAACTGGTGGTGCGGGTCGCCGTCGCGTTCGTCGGCCCGGAGCAGTTCGATCGGGTCGGACCATTTGACGAAATCGGGCGAGACGGAGGCTCGGACGTAGCGGACGCGGACGGTTTCGCCGTAGACGCTGTCGAAGGGACGATGCTGGCTGCGCGTGCCGCGCATGTAGGCGATGTAGCGTTTGCGTTTGGCGTCCCAGACGACGCTCTGGCCGGTGTCGCTTTTGCCAGGGACGGCGGGCCGGCCTTCTTTGGGCGACCAGTGGATGCCGTCGGGGCTGGCGGCGGTGAAGCACCATCGGGCGCATTCGGCGAGTTCGGGACGGTTCGGGCGGTACTTGCTGTACGAGTCGTAGAAGACGAGGTACTTCTGGGAAGGATCGTCGTTGTGGCGGTTGCGCAGCACGCAGGGCCCGTGGATGTTGGGTTCGGGACCGAGGACGATGTTGGTTTTGGGGCAGTCGTCGTAAGGGACGACGTCGAGCATGGGCTTTCGCCAGGTGACCCCGTCGTCGCTTTCGGCGTAGCACATCATCTGGTGGGCCCGCATGCCTCCGGCCCCGGCCATGTACCACATGGCATAGCCGCCGCCGTCTTTGGCGAGGACCGAGCCGTAGAGGGTGACGAAGGAGGATTCCCAGGGGTGCTCAGCGTGGAGGACGGGGTTTTTGCCGTGGCGTTGCGGATGGCCCATCCGCCGCTCGATGTTGTACTCCCAACTGATCCGCTGGCGGTCCAGAAACAGTTCGATTTCGGTTGCGCCCATCGTGTTGCTCCCGAATACGTTATTTTTTTGATTGTAGCGTCAATCGGGCGGGGTTGCACTGGAAACCGCAAGTCGATGCGGGCCAATATTCTGCGAGAATTCAGGGACGACGGACGAAAAGCTAACGGGATACTGACTTGACCTGGACGTATTACAAAGTAATAATATGGAAGGGCAACGTGAGACGATGGAGTGACAGGTTCAGTAGCAATGAAGAAAACCAAACAGGAAGTCATCACGTTCAAGGCGGATGAGTCGCTGTTGGAGGCGTTGAAGGGGATACCCAACCGTTCGGAGTTCATTCGTTCGGCGATTCTGACGGCGTTGGACAGCGTGTGCCCGCTGTGCAACGGGACGGGGATTTTGAGTCCGAACCAGAAGCAGCATTGGGAGGCGTTCGCGAGGAATCACGAGTTGCGGGAGTGCGGCAAATGCCACGAGCTGCATCTGGTTTGCGGCGGCAGGCCGGCCAAGGGGGCGCATCAGAAGGTATCGGCCAGGGCGGCTGGGAAGTGACGGATGGCGACGGGAGGCCTGCAATGAGAACAACGACACTGGCAAGTCTGACGGCATGGCTTGTGGCGGCTGCGATGGGCGGGATGGTTCGAGCCGAGCCGGTCGAGGTGGCGGTGACGATTCTTCCGGAGGCTTTTGTCGTCGATCGGATCGGCGGGTCGCACGTGCGGACGGCGACGCTGGTGGCGGCGGGCCAGTCGCCGCACACGTTCGAGCCGACGATCCGTCAGATCACGCGGATCGCTGAGGCGGACGTGTATTTCAGTATCGGCTTGCCGTTCGAGGATTCGCTGCTGGCCAAGATCCGGCGGATGAACCCGGCGATCATGGTGGTGGAGCTGAGCGAAGGGATTCGTCCGGCGCCGACCACGCAGAAAGCTGACGATCACGACGAGGCGGACCATCATGAGGAGCACGACGAGGGCCATCACGAGCATGAAGAGGAGGGCGAGGAGGATCACCACGATCACGGGTCGATCGATCCGCACATCTGGATGAATCCGCGGTATATGGAGCGGATGGCGGCGAAGGTGGAGGCGACGTTGAGCGGGATCGATCCGTCGCATCGCGAGGAGTACAGGAAGAACCATCAGACCCTCAAGGTCGAACTGGAGACGCTGGACCGGAAGATCGCCAAGGCGCTCAAGCCGTTTGCGGGCGGGAAGATGTTCGTCTTTCATGCGGCGTTCGGGCATTTCGCGGAGGCGTACGGCTTGGAGCAGGTGACGGTCGAAGTCGGCGGCAAGGAGCCGACGGCCAAGCAGCTTACCGGGCTGATCGACCTGGCGGGGCGCGAGAACATCCGGACGATTTTCGTTCAGCCGCAATTTTCGCGCAAGAGCGCCGAGGCGGTGGCGCGGGCGATCGGGGCTGAGCTGGTGGTGCTCGATCCGCTGGCGTACGAGTACGTGAAGAATTTGGACCAGACCGCCAAAGAGGTCCGGCGGGCGATGCAGCGGCAGGCTGGGAAGGAAACGGAGGGCCAATGAGCCAGGAGAGCATCTGGCCGGTGACGCTGGAGAACGTCTGGTTCTCGTACGACGGGACGCCCGTGCTGGAGGATGTGAACCTGTCGATCGGGCGGTGCGAGTACGTGAGCATGGTCGGGCCGAACGGCGGGGGCAAGACAACGCTGCTGAAGATCATCGCGGGGCTGTTGAGGCCGGATCGCGGGCGCGTGCGGGTGTACGGCGAGCCGCCGCAGCACGTGCAGTGGAAGATCGGGTACGTGCCGCAGCACCAGCACTACGACGTGCACTTTCCGGTGCGGGTGCTGGAGGTGGTGCTGATGGGGCGGCTGCGGCGGTCGACGTGGATCGGCCGGTACAGCCGTGCGGACCGGGAGTCGGCGCTTCGGGCGTTGGAGGAGGTGGAGCTGGCGGATTTGCGGAGTCGCCCGTTTTCGGCCCTCTCGGGCGGGCAGCGTCAGCGGGTGTTGATCGCGCGGGCGTTGGCGGCCGATCCGCAGATTCTGCTGCTGGATGAGCCGATGGCCAACGTGGACGTCGTCGTCGAGCGGGAGCTCAACGAGCTGCTGCAGGATCTGAGCGGCCACATGACGGTGGTGCTGGTGACGCACGATCTGGGGTTCGTGTCGCACTACGTCAAGAACGTTATCTGCGTGAACCGCCGCGTATCCGTGCATCCGACGAGTGATTTCACGGGCGAGTTGGTGGACCGGGTGTATGGCGGGCACTACCACGCGGTCCGCCACGACCACGTCGACGAGGAGCCGCAGCCATGATGGAGTTTTTTTCCGCCGCCGCCCAATACAGCATCCTTCAGTACGCCCTGCTGACCGCGGTGCTGGCGAGCATCGCAGCCGGGGTGGTTGGCACGTACGTGGTGGTGCGTCGGATTTCGTACATCGCGGGCGGGATCGCCCACTGCGTGCTGGGAGGGATGGGGGCGGCGTTGTACCTTCAGCGGGTGCACGACCTGGCGTGGCTTCAGCCGCTTCACGGGGCATTGGCGGCGGCGGTGCTGGCGGCGTTGGTGATCGGGCTGGTGAGTCTGAAGGCCAAGGAGCGCGAGGACACGGTGATCGGGGCGGTGTGGGCGATCGGCATGGCGGCGGGCGTGCTGTTCATGGCCAAGACGCCGGGCTACGTCGAGGACCTGATGAGCTATCTGTTCGGCAACATCCTGATGGTCTCGAAGCGCGATCTGTACCTGATCGCGGGCCTCGACGCGGTGGTGGTGCTGTCGGGATTGCTGTTCTACAACCAGCTTCAGGCGGTGTGTTTCGACGAGGAGTTCGCCCGGGTGCGCGGGGTGAATGTGGAGTTTTTCTATTTGTTTCTGCTGGTGCTGACGGCATTGACGGTGGTGCTGCTGGTGACGGTGGTCGGGGTGATTCTGGTGATCGCCTTGCTGACGCTTCCGGTGGCGGTGGCGGGTCAGTTTTCGCGGACGCTGTGGCACATGATGGCGCTGGCGACGCTGTTCAGCATTGTTTTTACGGTGGGCGGGTTGGCGCTGAGCTACACGCCGAATCTGCCGGCTGGGGCGACGATCATCGTGGTGGCTGGAGCGGCGTATCTGCTGGTGATGCCGGCCGCAGCGCTGTACCGGCGGAATCGTCGCGGGCGGATCGCGTCGGCGAGGCGATAGGCTGGATCATCGTCGGCGGATCGGCGAGCGCAGCGGACGACCGCAAGAAAGTTCCCTTCTTGGCAACATGTTCGTCTTTTCTCCGGTTCCGGATCGGCATAGATTAGCATAGGTGGTTATGCGCGACGAGTTTCGTGCGCGTGCGGACGAAACGGAAAGGAGTAGAGGCCCATGAACGAAGTGCAGAACGCCTCACTACGAATCGGCTGGGCGACCCGGAATGTCACGCCGGACCGTCCGGTCGTCCTCGGGGCGCAGCACAGGATGCGGGTTTCGGAGGGCGTGGACGGGCCGGTGACGGTTACGGCCCTGGCGATGTCGGCTGGGGAACCGGCGGGCGACTCGATCATCTTCGTCTCGTGCGATACCGGCGGGTTCCGACATCGGTGGTATGATGAGAATGACTATCTGCCCCTGTGCCGCGCGGCGGTACGCGCTCGGACGTCGGAGATCGACGTCGACAGGATTGTTTTGCACGCGACGCACTCGCACACGGCTCCGAACACGCTGATCGGCCGGTTCGGCGACGCGGCGCCCGAGGGGGTGATGACGGCGGAGGAGTGCATGGACGTGTTTGTAAACGGCATCGCGGAGGCTGCGGTCGAGGCGTGGAGCAACCGGCAGCCGGCGGGCGTGAGTTGGGGATTGGGGACGGCGGTGGTGGGCCACAATCGGCGGGCGACGTACTTCGATGAGGCCTCGGATCGGCGGGGCGGCGCGGTGGTCAACGGTTTTACCCGGATGTACGGCGAGACCAACGACCCAGAATTCAGCCACATCGAGGGCTACGAGGATCATTACGTGGACCTGTTCTACACGTGGGACGGCGGGAGGAACCTGACGGGCGTGGTGGTGAATCTGGCCTGTCCCGCCCAGGAGACGGAAATGGGCATGCGCATCTCGGCTGATTTCTGGCATGAGATACGCGAGGAGATTCGCCGGCGTCATGGGAAGCACGTACAGATTCTCGCGCAGTGTTCATCGGCTGGCGATCAGTCGCCGCACCGGTTGTGGTACAAGCAGGCTGAGGAGCGGATGCTGAAGCTGCGCGGCCTGACGATGCGGCAGGAGATCGGGCGGCGGGTGGCGGATGCGGTGGACGACGTTCTGCCGGCGGCGAGGGCGTCGATCGAGACGAGTGTGCCGTTCAGACACGCGATCAAGGATATCCGGCTTCCGCGGCGCATGGTCAGCGACGAGGAGGCGGCCACGGTGCGGTCGGACCTGGCCAAGCTGGAGGCTGAGGCCCAGGCGGGAGCGAACAACTACCGGCTGATGCGGCCGTGCCGGCGGGTGCTTGAGCGGTATGAGAGTCAGAAGGAATCGCCGGAGATTGTGATGGAGCTGCACGTGGTTCGCGTCGGTGACATGGCGTTCGCGACGAACCGGTTTGAGCTGTTTCTGGATTTCGGCATCCGGATCAAGGCCCGCAGTCCGGCGGTACAGACGTTTGTCGTTCAACTGGCGGCCAACGACGGGTGGACGGGGAGTTATCTGCCGTCGGAGCGGGCGGTGGCCAATAAAGGGTACGGCGGCAGCGTGTACAACAACGAGATCGGGCCGGAGGGCGGCCGGGTGATCGTGGAAGAAACGGTCAAGGTGCTGAATGAACTGTGGGAGAGGTGAGTCTCGCGGCGAATTCGTGAGCGGTTCGGATACGGTTGGATTTGCAGTAACAGAAGGACTGAAA
>ENA-UOUL01005156-UOUL01005156.1-bioreactor-metagenome-genome-assembly--contig:-NODE-5156-length-11498-cov-3.653095_pt1 | contig 11498 bp, 10 predicted proteins | sample MGYA00249838_ERZ747220 | MGnify/ENA primary metagenome ERZ747220 (study PRJEB28778, sample SAMN05720191) | bioreactor metagenome | isolation source: Anaerobic biogas reactor | place: USA:Washington...
TCCCTGGCTGCCGCCGCGATCTGTTTGACCTGGTCGTCGAAGGCGCGGATGTTGCCCGGATTGACCCGAACGCCGGCGCAGCCGGCGTCGATGGCGGCGAAGACGTACTTCGGCTGGAAGTGGATGTCGGCGATCACCGGGATCTGCGACTTCTTCGCGATCGCCGGCAGCGCCTCCGCGTCGTCCTGGCTGGGGCACGCCACCCGCACGATGTCGCAGCCGGTCGCGGTCAGCTCGGCGATCTGCTGCAGCGTCGCGTTGATGTCCGTCGTGGGCGTCGTGGTCATGGACTGCACCGAGATCGGGGCGTCTCCCCCGACCTCGACCTTGCCGACCCGGATCTTGCGGGTCGGCCGCCGGGGGGCCAGGACCGGCGGGGGCGCAGCGGGCATGCCGAGGGCGATCGGGGTGCCTGTCATGTGTTCAGTATCTCCTTGGTCATCCGGGGAGCATCATCCGGCGAGCCGGACGGGGTTGACGAGGTCGGCGTAGATGAGTAACAGGGTCATGCCGATGAGGGCCACCGCGACCGTGTAGGCCACCGGCAGCGCCTTGGCGATGTCGACGGGGTGCGGCTCGGGCAGCCCACGCACCCGGGCCCAGGTCTTCTTGAGGCCCTCCCAGAGGGCGCCGGCGATGTGGCCGCCGTCGAGCGGCAGCAGCGGCACCATGTTGAAGACGAACAGGGCGATGTTCAGCGAGGCGAGCAGCGAGAGCAGCATGACGGCCTTGCCCTCGACCGAGTCGGTCAGCGCACCGAGCGACCCGTCCGTGACCTCACCGGCGACCCGCCCCACCCCGACGACCGACATCGGGCTCTCCGCGTCCCGCTCCTGGTCGCCGAAGGCGGCCTGGTAGACACCGACCAGCTTCTCCGGGAGCTTCAGGAAGATCCGGGCCGTGTCGACCACGGCACCACCCACGAAGGCAGGCGCCTCGGTGATCGGCTGCGCGACATACTCGATGGACCCGCTGGCACCGAAGAACCGCCGCGGCTCTAGCACCGGCTCGCCGGCGGCGTCCAGCTGGACGGTCCCGTCGGCGTTGAACACCGGCCGGTCCCGCTCGACCAGGGTCGCGGTCAGCGGGACCTCCTGCCCGTCCCGGAGCACGGTGAAGGTGGCCTGCTCGGGCGAGTTCTGGATCTGGTAGGTCGCCTCGCTCCACGACCCGACCTCGACCCCGTTGACCGCGGTGATCACGTCACCCACCTGCAGGCCGGCCGACGCCGCGGGGGACGCGGGCTCGCCGGTGCAGTCGGTGGAGGTCACGTCCGTGGGGGCGCACTCGCTGACGGCCGAGATCTTGGCCGTGCTCGTGGGCAGGCCCGCGATGACGAGGATGCCGGTGAGCAGGACCGCGGCGATCGCCAGGTTCATGACGGGTCCGCCGAACATGATGATGATGCGCTTCCAGACCGGCAGCTTGTAGAACACCCGGTCCTCGTCGCCGGGGCCGATCTCCTCCATGGACTCGGCGCGGGCCTGGTCGGCCATCTGGCTGAAGCGCCCCGTGGACGAGGCCCGGAGCTTTCCGTCGTCCTGCGGACGCGGGGGGAACATCCCGATCATCCGGACGTAGCCACCGAGCGGGATCGCCTTGACGCCGTACTCGGTCTCCCCGCGCCGGCGCGACCACACCGTCGGTCCGAAGCCGACCATGTACTGGGTGACCTTGACCCCGAACTTCTTGGCCGGGAGCAGGTGGCCGATCTCGTGCAGGGCGATCGAGAGCGCGACGCCGAGGGCCATCAGCAGCACCCCGAGCAGGTACATCATGGGTGGCTCACTTCCTCAGGCTCCGGTCGATCATCTCGCGCGCACGCGCTCTGGCCCAGTGGTCCGCGGCCAACACGTCATCAACCGACAGCACCGGGGATAGGTTCCCCAGGGCACCCGATTCTACCGCCGACCCGCGCCCGGAACGGTCTCCGGCGCTTCCGCCGCGGGGGCGCTCCCCCTCCTCGTGGACCCGGACCACCCGCGCCACGGTGTCCACGATGTCCAGGAACCCGATGGTGCCGTCGTGGAAGGCGTCGACACAGATCTCGTTGGCCGCGTTGTACACGGCCGGGTGTGTGCCACCCGCCTCCCCGACGCGCCGGGCCAGGCGCACCGCCGGGAAGGCCTCGTCATCCAGCGGGTGGAACTCCCAGGTGCTGGCCGTGCTCCAGTCGCAGGGCGCGTCGACGTCGGGCAGCCGCTCCGGCCAGGAGAGACCCAGGGCGATCGGCACCAGCATCCTGGGCGGCCCGGCCTGGGCGATGGTCGACCCGTCGTGGAACTCCACCATCGAGTGGATCTGCTGCTGCGGGTGCACCACGACGTCGATGGCTTCAAAAGGTATGCCGAAGAGCAGGTGAGCCTCGATGACCTCCAGTCCCTTGTTCACCAGGGTGGCGGAGTTGGTGGTCACCACCCGCCCCATCGCGAAGTTCGGGTGCCGGAGGGCCTCGGCCGGGGTGACCGAGAGCAGGTCGGCGCGCTGCCGGCCGCGGAACGGGCCGCCGCTGGCCGTCAGGACCAGGCGCCGCACCTCCTCGGCCCGGCCCGACCGCAGGCACTGCGCGATGGCGCTGTGCTCGGAGTCGACCGGGACGATCTGCCCCGGTGCCGCGGCGGCGGTCACGACGGGCCCACCGACGATGAGCGACTCCTTGTTGGCCAGCGCCAGCGTGCTCCCCGCGGCGAGCGCCGCGAGTGTGGGCCGCAGCCCGATGCTGCCGGTGATGCCGTTGAGCACGACGTCGGCGCCGTTCCCGGCGACCTCGACCGCGGCCTCCGGACCGGCCAGGATCTCTGGGGCCCGGCCTCCCGGTCCGGCCAGCTCGGTGATCGTCGAACGCAGGACGTCGACCACGTCATCCCGGGCGACGGCCACCTGCTCGGCCCGGATTGCCACGGCCTGCCGCGCCAGCTGCGCCGGATCGGACCCGGCGGCGCTGATCGCGCGCACCGCGAAGGCATCGGGGTGGGCCAGGAGAACCTGCTCGGCCTGCGTGCCGATGGACCCGGTGGAGCCGAGGAGGGTCAGGGTGCGGGGTGCCTTCACCCTCCCATTGTGGCCCGGCGGTGATCGACGAACGCCCGGGACGTGCCGGGCCGGCAGGTCACGGCGCGAGGGCGAGCGCCCGCGCCAGCAGCTCGGCGACCATCGACCCGGGGTCAACCGGGTGGTAGGACCTGGAGTCCTCGGCGCGGAAGCATCCTCCCTCCCCGAGGGCGAGCATCAGCTGCGCGGACTGGTGCCATCGGCCGGCGGCGCGGTCGACGCGCACCAGGTCGACCTCCACGAGCACCCGCGGATGTCCCAGGTCGGCCATGAGCCGGGAGACCGGGCCGACCCCTGGGTCGTCGGTGTCGCTGCCCAGGGTGCGCACGGCGCCGGTGCCGGCGACCGCGCCGGGCGGCACGATGAAGTCGGTGACCGCCTCCGGGTAGCGATCGGGGAAGACCGTCAGCAGACCGTGCATGCCGTGCGGGGTCACGTCCTCGATCACCGCCAGCTCGCGGTGGAGGTGCAGGTAGCGCGTGGCGATGGTGGACCCCGACGCTGTCGAGGCAGCCTCGGGTGTGGAGCGTCCTGATGGACCCTGCCCGTCCCGGGGCGCGGGCAGTCCCAGCACCCGGTGCAGCGCCAGGACCACGGGGGCCATCGCGCGCAGGCTCAGCGTCAGTCCGAGCGGCTCGGTGGCCTCCCACTCGGCCGCCTCCCAGTCGACGGCGTCGCCACCCCGCGCGCCCGGCTCAGGCTCCGGGCAGGGCGCCGCAGAGGGAGCCCGCTCGCCCCCACCGCTTGGCAGAATCAGCCCCCGAGCCATGAGTGAGCGCGTCACGACCGTGCGCAGGAGCACGTCCGCCTCGGGCTCGGTCGGCACCCCGATCCGCGCGGGCACCACCCCGAGGTCGCCGTCCGTCAGGACAAGCAGCTCCTCCTCGGACAGGACGAGCACGGGCCGCAGAGGGAGCACCTCGACATCGCCGTCGGACGAGCCCTGCTGCGCGTGGCCGCTGCCACGCACCTCCGCTCCCTCCCCCACGCCACCGCTCACCGGAACAGCCCGATCAGCCGGGGCAGCACGATGGCCGCGCCGAGGGGGCCCAGCGAGGCGGGCGGGACGGCGGGCAGCCGCGGGCCCGGCTCGATGGGCGCCTGGACGATCGGCATCAGCGTTCCCCAGGGCGGCAGGTAACGGGCGAGGTCCTGCAGCCGCGGGAGGTCGGACAGCACGTCACGGGCCTTGGGCAGCAGCGGGTACATCGGCCCCAGCGGTCCGAGCGGGAACGAGGGGGTCGGTTGCAGCACCCGTCGAGCGATCCGGATGATCTCGTGCCGCCGCTCGTAGACGGTCTTGCCGACCTGCATCAGGAGCACCCGGTGGTCGAAGATCGCGTGGCCGCCCTTCACCAGGTAATAGGCGCCGACGGTGACCGCACCGAGCCCGGCGACCACCGGGTGCGGGAGCACCATCGCCACGCTCCCCGGGATCGCCAGCGCAGCCGTCACCCGCAGGGAGAAGCCGCGCCACCCGTCATACCCACCGCCGTCGCGCACATCCGGCCAGGCGTCACTGATCACCACGAACGGGATCACCAGCCGGTAGGACAGCCGCGTGAGCATGAAAATGACCGGCGTCTTGTGCACGACGGTGAGCAACCGCGTCAGCCGGGTCTCCAGCTCGAACCGGACGAACGGATTGAGGTCCCGGGCCAACCGGGCCGAGGTCAGCAGGACCCGGGCACCGACGATCAGCAGACCGCCGCCGCGCCACACCGGCACCACGTCCTTCCCCGCGCCGACCAGGTCACGCAGGTCGTCCACGTCAAAGGGCCATGAGTCACGCAGCACCTGCTCGACCGTTCGCCGCGCCTGTTCGAGGCGCTCCTCGACCCAGGCGATCTCGTCGTCGGCGCGGCGGATGACACCCTCCAACGTCACGATGCGCGCCCGGATGGCCGCCAGGACGCCCGGGTCGGTCACCGTCCCGAGCAGCCCGATCTGGCGGACGCGCTCGGCGGTCGCGTCGGCGCGCTGTCGCTGACCGGCCTGCACCTCCCTCCGGGCCTGCTCCGCCTGACCGGCGAAGGCGTCCAGTGATGCCGCGACCTGCCCCGCCGGGGCACACCGAGCTCGCAGGGCACCCACCACCCGCTGGGTCGCGAGCTGTTGTCCGAGTGCGGCCGCCCCCACCCAGCTGCCGGCCGTGAGCGCGTCGGCCGCGGCCAGGCGGGCCGCCAGGTCCCCCAGCCCCTGCCCCGCGACCTCCAGCCGGCGAGCCGCCAGGCGGAGGTCGTCGGGCCGGGTGGCCAGGGCGGTCACGGGTGCACCGGCCGCGTGAACCGGCCCCGGGCGGTGAACTCCACCAGGTCGTAGAGCAGGGCAGCCTGCGTGGTGGCGCGGGACAGGGCCGCCCCTGCCTCGGCATACTCCTCCAGCCCACCGGACCAGTACCGCGCTGCCGCGGCTCCGGTGGACTCGAGGGCGGCGGAGCCGCCCGCGCCCGCCGCCACCTGCAGCGCGCCGCCGACCTGACCGGCCAGGTGGTGCAGTTCCTCCGCCACGGTCCGGAGCGTGGTGGCCGCGGCATCCAGGGCCCGCGGATCGACCTCGAACGTGCTCATCGCCCTCCCCTTGTCGTTGTCGTGCCGCACACCGTAGGCCGGATGACGCGAACGACGCCGAAGTTGTCCACAACCCCCGGGATAGGGTCGGATCCATGCCGGAGTCCGCCGAGCACCGCCGCGCAGAGCACGCCCGTGACCGGGAGGTGTCCTACTCCCGCCCGATGCGCACCCCGATGCCGGGCCTGATCCACGAGATCGGGGACCTGGACACCCTGCAGACCCTCCTGGCGGCCGGGGCCACGCTGCGGGGGTCACGGCTCCAGGGGCTGGACCTGACGAGCGTGGAGCCCGACCTCCTGGCCCGCGACGACCTGACCGGCGTGGTGGTCCTGGGCGGCGTGCTGAGCCCGGCCCTCGACCGTCACCTGCGCTCCCACGGCGCGGTGATCTTCCCGGCCGACCCCGCGGCACCCGTGCGTCCCTACCGCGGCTCCCTCTACACCGCGGCCGAACTCTACGACGGGCTGGCGGAGCACGGTTACGAGCGGACGACGGACGCCCGCGCCTACGCCTGGCTGCAGGACGCCGCGATCCGGCACGACGCCTACACCACGGTGCTCCGCGCGATCCACGACGACGCGATGACCGACGCCCTGGTGGACGTCGTCTCGGAGCGCCGGGTGGTCGGGGTGATGGGTGGGCACGCGCTGGCCCGCGGGACGGTCCCGTTCGCGGAGGCGGCGCGCCTGGGCTTCGTGCTGGCCGAGGCGGGGTATGTCGTGGCGACCGGGGGCGGGCCCGGTGCCATGGAGGCGGCGAACCTGGGCGCGTGGTGCCGCGCCGAGGTCCAGCTGACCCCCGCGCTGGAGGCCCTGGCGACGGTCCCCCACTTCGCCGACGGGATCGGTCCGTGGGCGCAGGCGGGGCTGGACGTGGTGCTCGGGACCTACGGCTCCCAGGACGCGCCCGGTCCCCTGAGGAGCCTGGGGATCCCGACCTGGCACTACGGCCACGAGCCACCCAACGTCTTCGGCGACCTGATCGCCAAGTTCTTCAGCAACGCCCTGCGGGAGGATCTGCTGCTGCACCACAGCACCTCGGGTCTCGTGGTCCTGCCGGGCGCGGCCGGGACGGTGCAGGAGGTCTTCCAGATGGCGACCCGGCAGTACTACGAGGTGGACGGCCGGGTGCCGCCCGTGGTGCTGGTGGGCCGGGAGCACTGGACGACCCACCTGCCGGTCTTCCCGCTGCTGCAGGCCCTGGCCCGGGACCGCACGATGGCGGACCGGGTGCACTTGGTCGACAGCGTGGACGAGGCGGCCGCGGTGCTGCTGGGCTGACGCCACCCCGTGCGCCCGGTCGGCCTGAGGACGCCACCCCGCGCGCCCGGTCGGGCCTGAGGACGCCACCCCGCGCGCCCGGTCGAGAGAGGGGGTGGGCGCGGGTCAGACGGTCGCGGCCAGCTGGCCGCAGGCACCGTCGATCTCCGAGCCCCGGGTGTCACGGACCGTGGTCGGGATGCCATGCGCGCGCAGCCGCTCGACGAACTGCTGCTCCACGCCCCGGCGGGAGGCGGTCCACTTCGAGCCGGGGGTCGGGTTGAGCGGGATCGGGTTGACGTGCACCCAGCCCCGGCCGCGGGCGTTGAGCTTCTCGCCCAGCAGGTCGGCGCGCCAGGCGTGGTCGTTGATGTCGCGGATCAGGGCGTACTCGATGCTCACCCGGCGGCCCGTCGTCTCGTAGTAGCGGTGGGCGGCGTCGAGGGCCTCGTCAACCTTCCACCGGGTGTTGATGGGGACCAGCTCGTCACGCAGCTCGTCGTCCGGGGCGTGCAGCGACAGCGCCAGGGTGACCGGGATCCCCTCCCGGGCGAGCTTGTCGATGGCGGGCACGAGCCCCACGGTGGACATCGTCACGCCGCGGGCCGACATCCCCAGCCCCTCGGGCGAAGGGTCGACCAGCCGGCGGATCGCGTCGACGGCCTTGCGGTAGTTGGCCAGCGCCTCCCCCATCCCCATGAAGACGACGTTGCTGACGCGCAGCGCCTCCTGGGTCGAGCCCTCCCCGTCGTGACCGCCGGCCAGGTCGCCGTGCCGCAGGTAGCGGGCGGCGGCCACGACCTGCTCGACGATCTCGGCGGTCGACAGGTTGCGCGTCAGCCCGGCCTGGCCGGTGGCGCAGAACGGGCAGTTCATGCCGCAGCCCGCCTGGCTGGAGATGCACATGGTCACCCGGCCCGGGTAGCGCATCAGGACCGACTCCACCATGGCACCGTCGTGCAACCTGTGCACCTGCTTGACGGTCGCGCCGTCGTCGGTGCTCAGGTTGCGGATCGGGGTGAGCAGCGTGGGTAGCACCCCGGAGACCAGCTCCTCGCGCCCCGCAGACGGCAGGTCGGTCATCTGGTCGGGCTCGGCGACGAGGCGCTCGAAGTAGTGGCGGGAGAGCTGGTCGGCACGGAACGGCTTGTGCCCGAGCTCGGTCATCCAGGCCCGCCGGCCGGCCATGTCGAGGTCGGCCAGGTGCTGCGGCGCCTTCCCGCGCCGCGGGGCGCTGAAGGTCAGCGTGCCGGGAGCGGGACGGGTGCTGGGGAGGGGCAGATCGGTGGTCATCGCCCCCCATCCTCCCAGCCCGGAGGCCGAAAGCCCACTTGCACGGTCCTCAGGTCCGCCGGGCGAGCGGCGGCAGGGCGAGGGCGAGGAGGCCGAGTATGCCGTAGACCACGGCGGCATAGACGCCACGGTCGGCCGGTGCCCCCATGATCCAGGCCAGCGCCGAGGCGGTCAGCGTGCCGGCCAGGGCCGTGGCGATCACCTCGGCCATGACCAGCGCCTGGGCCATCTGGCTGGTGCCGATCCCGTCGGGCACCGGCGGCGCGTCCAGTCCGCGGTTCAGGGTGTCCACGTAGCACAGCCCCATCCCGACCCCGCTGACCGTCCACCCGGTGACCAGCAGGAGCCAGGCCGCGGGGACGCCCGGGACGACCGCAGCGGCCATCAGCGCCGCTCCTCCAGCCAGCACCAGCGCGCCGAGGGTGACCCGGCGCACGTACGCCCCGGCATCGCGGGCCGGCCACCGGCCGCAGACCATCCCGAGGACCGCCCACCCGACGCCGCCGGCGCCCAGGAGCACCGCCAGGGAGCCCGCGTCCCGGCCGAGCAGGTCGTGGGCGGTGATCGCCACGACGGCGTGCGCACCGAAGTAGGCGCCACAGAGCACGCCGATCAGCAGGATGAGCCCCCGGCGTCCCCGGGCCAGCCTCAGGGTGTCGTCCGGCAGGATGCGGGCGGCCGCGGCGAGCACGACGACGACGCCCGCGGCGGCCAGCAGAGTGCGCGCCCACGACGTCCCGGCGAGGGAGACCGCCGTGATCCCGGCGGCCAGCAGGGTGGCGGGGACCAGGGCGAGCCGCTCCCGCGCTCCCTGCTCGGCGCGGTCCAGCTCGCGCAGCCGCAGGATCACCACCGCCCGGGCGGCCAGGAAGAGGGGCAGGTAGGCGACCAGCGCCCACCGCCAGCCGATCACGGCACTGGCCCACCCGGCATACACCGGCCCGACGAGGGAGGCGACCAGCCAGACGAGGGCGTAGCCGGCCAGGGTCAGCCGGCGCCAGGCGGGAGGCAGGGACGTGGCGAGGGCCGACAGCGAGACCGTCATGAGCGCACCGGCCGCCAGGGCGGCCAGCACCCGCCCGGACAGGAAGAGGGTGAAGGTCGGGGATGCGGCGCTGAGCACCCCACCGGCCACGACCACCGGCGTGAGCCAGGCGAGCAGGCGCGCTGCGGGCCACCGGGACAGCAGCGCGGCCCCGAGCGGCATGGTGAGGAACATCGCCGCCTGGGTGGCGGCCATCAGCAGTCCGTAGCCGTCGCGCGCGTCCAGGTCCTGCGCCATCAGCGGGGTGATGGTCGAGGTCAGATAGGACTGGCAGGCCGCCACCAGCTCGACGAGGAGCAGCGCCACGGCCAGGACGGCGGCCGACCGGCGACGCGTCGCCTGCTGCGGCGGGGCCGTGGGTGCTCCTGCTGTCATGCCAACATGCTAGCAATCTAACGCGCAGGTTGTCGCGTCCGGGTTCACGCGACGGGGACGAGCACCCCCAGCATCAGCCAGAGCAGCGGGGCGTTGACCAGCAGCGAGTCGAGCCGGTCCATGACCCCGCCGTGGCCGGGCAGCAGGGTGCCCATGTCCTTGATGCCGAGGTCGCGCTTGATCGTCGACTCGGCGAGGTCGCCGACCGTGGCGAAGACGGCCACGGGGAGGCCGAGCAGGGCCCCGGCCCACCAGTGCCCGCCGAGCAGCAGCGGGACGCTGATCGCACCGGCCACCACGCTGAACAGCACCGATCCCCCGAAGCCCTCCCAGGACTTCTTCGGAGAGATCGAGGGGGCCATCGGGTGCTTGCCCTTGAGCACACCCATGGCGTAGCCGCCCGTGTCGCTCATCGTGGTCACCAGGGCGAAGACGATGATCCGCTCACCACCGTCGGGCGCGGCGATCATCAGGGCGGCGAAGCTGGCCAGCAGGGGGACGTAGGTGACGATGAACACGCCACCGGCGACATCGCGGATCGCGCGCTCCGGACCCTCCACCGCGCGCCAGATCAGCACCGCGAGGCAGACCAGGCCGTAGGCCAGGATCAGCATCGAGCTGCCCCAGGCGTAGGCGATGGGCAGCAGCGCGGCGCCGGCGATGACCGGGACCACCGGCACGTTGAACCGCCCGGCGCGCAGTGCGGCGACCATCTCCAGGGAGGCCAGGACGATCGCGACGGTCACCAGCGCGACGAACGAGGGTGCCCACAGCAGCGCGGTGGCGATGACCGCCCCGCCCAGGACGACACCCACGGCGATGGCCGCCGGGAGGTTGCGGCCGGCCCGCGACGGCTTCTTGGCCGGTGCGGGTGAGCTGGATCGCTGCAGTGCCCGGTAGGCGCGGCGCGACGAGGCCTCCATGTCCCTCCTCGGGTGCGGGGTCTCGCTCAGACCTCCAGCAGCTCGGCTTCCTTGACCTTGAGCGCCTCGTCGATCTGGTCGACATACTTCTTGGTGAGCGCCTCGATCTCCTTCTCGGAGCGGGTGCCCTCGTCCTCGCCGATGTCACCGTCCTTGACGGCCTTGGACACCGTGTCCATCGTCGCGCGGCGGATGTTGCGCACCGACACCTTCGCGTCCTCACCCTTGGTGCGGGCCAGCTTGATGTACTCCTTGCGGCGCTCCTCGGTCAGCTGCGGCATGACGATCCGGATCGCGTTGCCGTCGTTGCTCGGGTTCAGCGCCAGGTCACCCTCCCGGAGCACCTTCTCGATGCTGGTCATCGCGCCCTTGTCGAAGGGCGTGATGAGCACCGTGCGGGCGTCCTGGATGTGGAAGGACGCCAGCTGCTGCATGGGCGTGGGGGCGCCGTAGTAGTCGACGTTGAGCTTGCTGAACATGCTCGGGTGCGCCCGGCCGGTCCGGATCGAGGCCAGGTCGTCGCGCGCGACCTCCAGGGCCTTGCCCATCTTCTCCTCGGCCTCCATGACGGCCAGCTCGATCATCTCGGACATCTGCCTGGTGCTCCTTCGTCGTGCGCCCGTGGCGGCTCGGGTCTGGTCTGTGCGGGTCGGTGCCGTCAGCCGGCGGTGACCAGTGTTCCGATCTTCTCACCGCGCAGGGCGCGGGTGATGCTGTCCTCGCCGCCCATGCCGAAGACGAGCATGTCGAGCCCGTTCTCCATGCACAGGCTGAAGGCTGCCGCGTCGACGACCTTGAGGTTGCTGGTCAGCGCCTGGCTGTAGGTCAGGGTGTCGAGCTTGACCGCGTCGGGTTCGGTGCGCGGGTCGGCCGTGTAGACGCCATCGACGCCGTGCTTGCTCATGAGCACCACGTCGCAGTGGATCTCCAGGGCCCGCTGGGCCGAGACGGTGTCGGTGGAGAAGTAGGGCATCCCGGC
>ENA-UOUL01005160-UOUL01005160.1-bioreactor-metagenome-genome-assembly--contig:-NODE-5160-length-11490-cov-3.567335_pt1 | contig 11490 bp, 12 predicted proteins | sample MGYA00249838_ERZ747220 | MGnify/ENA primary metagenome ERZ747220 (study PRJEB28778, sample SAMN05720191) | bioreactor metagenome | isolation source: Anaerobic biogas reactor | place: USA:Washington...
TTAATACCAGCAAAGTTACCGGGCTCTATTGATGTAATATTATTTTGCATATAATTTTTTTCTTCAGCAGATAAATACGGATAGACTTTTGTTTTAGCCTCCTCTTCCGAACATTCAACCCAAAATGAATCTATAGGCGCGTTGTCCCACTTTCCGTTTTTAAAATCGCAATCCGGCCAAAACATCTTTATTTTCAATTATTGCACCTCATATTAAAGGACGCTAATTGAAGCTTATCTTTTAATAATCAACAAGTCAAGATAAGAAAATAACAAATAATAACACATATCAAGTGTTGTCCACATTTAGTGCTGCTGCAGCAGCGGCTTGCTATCTACAAAAGCAACCTTGAAGTTCTGTCCTATACCGTCGCGGCGTACAGCAGCATCGGCAGGTTGTCGGCGTATATCCTGCCGAACTGCGAGATGGGCAGCGGGTTGGTGCCCAGCCCCACCTCGATGGTATAGCCCGGCCGCCGGTATTCCTGTATGAACCAGTCCTTGTAGCCCGCGTACGAGGCGGCGCCCTCCGGCGTGGCCAATTCGTAGCCGCTCAGGCGGGACAGCGCTTCGCCGATGGTCAGCGCTTCGGGCGGCGCGAGGTTCTGGAAGTCCCAGAATATCACCTCGCCCTGGCTGTGGTACGCCATCACCAGACGAAAGTCGTGGCTGCGCGTGAAGTCAGCCACCGTGCGCGATTCCGGCTCGGACTCGGGGTAAGGCCCAGAATAGCGCGTGGGTCCCGGCCCGGTGATGCCCAGTTCCGCCTCGGCGCGCTTGGATTCCTCCCACGCCGCGTTGTAGTTGTGGTTTAAGTCCACGCCGTTGTTGTTTGCCTGCCACACCCTGGAGAAGTCGGTGCTGCCGTTGTTCCAGCGTATCAGGTCCTCATAGTTGGGGTTCGTTGGCGAGAGGCCGTTGAGCACGAGGTCCACGCCGTCCGGATTGACCATCGGCATGATATAGATGCTGGACTGCTCCCATAAGTCACGCGGGTCGTAGCCGAGAATCGGCGTACCCAGCGCGTAGGCTCTCGCGTAATCCTCCGCGAACTTCATCAGCACCGGGGACGTGATCCATTCCAGCGCGTGGTGCGCCGCGTTGTAGAACACCTCGTTCTCCCCCGTGCCCAGGCGTATGTAATTAAGCTCACGCCCCAGCGAGCTGTATCCCGCCACGCCCGTCTCAATGAACGGATACCGCGCCTTGAGGCCGCGTATATCCCGCTGCAGCACATCGTAGGTGTAGGCGATGTTTGTGTCCACCACGTCGATGTCATACGGCACGACAATCGTCTGACCGATGCGCAGGTTGTCGGGGTCGACCCCCGGGTTGGCGATTTCCAGCAGAGCGAGGTTCGTGTAATACTTCTGCGCGATGGCAAACAGCGTGTCTCCCGGCCGGATTGTGTAAGTATCGTAGCCCAGCAGAAAACGTTCCAGCACGCGCCATGTGTTCGCGCCGATAATGCCGTCCGGCAGCAATCCGAAATTCCGCTGGAACTGCTTGACGGCGCGCTGCGTCTTGAGCCCGAATATGCCGTCTATCTGACCGGGGTCGTAGCCCAGCTTGGTAAGCAGCGCCTGAACCTCCATCACGTCGGTGCCCGACATGCCCGCCCGTAATACTCTCATCTTTGCGCCTCCTCAGTTCGTTATTGCGCTTACGATATCGTATGCGGAGCGCCGCGGGTTTGACAGCCGGCTATTACCATTGTATCTTGCAGCCTGCCCATAAAGACGCGATGAAGCATTAAAACAAGCGCATCCGCAAAGACTAACAGCATCAACCGCGGAAACAAAAAAGCAGGTTGTCAGCCAGCTTTCTGCCGGAGACCTGCTGGACCCCGTCAATACATTGAAAACCGACGCGCTGTTTGACGCGTACAAGTCCAAAAACGGCGCGAAATAGCCTATTCTTCCGCGTCGCCGATGGCGAACACCAGCTCGCAGGAAACCACCTGCCGCCCGTCCACAGACGCCGTGCCGACACCCATGCCGATGCTGCCTTTCACCGTGTCGATACGCGTTTCCAGCACCAGAACGTCCCCCGGCACCACCTTTTCGTGGAACCGGGCGTTTTTGATTTTACCGAGGAACGCCAGCCGTCCTTTGAGCTCTTCTGTCGTCAAGAGAGCGATGTCGCCCATCTGCGCAATGGCTTCCACGATCAGCACGCCCGGCATCACCTTTTTGTCCGCGAAATGCCCCTGAAAGAACCACTCGTTGCCGCTGACGGCTTTGACGCCTTTGGCGTACACGCCTTCCTCCAGCTCGTCCACCCGGTCTATCATCAAAAACGGCTCGCGGTGCGGCAGTATCTCTTTGATCTCCTCTATGCTCAGCCTGCTCATGGGTTTATTCTCCTTTTTTGAGTACCAGACAGCTGTTGTGCCCGCCGAACCCGAACGAGTTGGACAGCGCGTATTCGCAGGTTATCGGCTGAGCCTTGCCCTTCACGTAGTTCAGGCGGCAGTCCTCTGCCTCTTCTTCCAGCCCGATCGTGGGCGGCGCAATGCCGGCGTTCAGCGCGCACAGCGCCATCACGGCTTCAAATGCGCCCGCCGCGCCCAGCATATGGCCGGTCATCGACTTGGTGGAGCTGACCAGCAGGTTCTTCGCGTGGTCGCCGAAGCACGTCTCGATCGCCGCGCTCTCGCAAGCGTCGTTGAGCGGCGTTCCGGTGCCGTGCGCGTTGATGTAGCCCACCTGCTCCTTTTCGATGCCCGCTTCCTTCATGGCGTGCGCCATCGCCCGGGCTGCCTGTATCCCTTCGGGCTGCGGCGCGGTGATATGGTGCGCGTCGCACGTCTGCGCGTATCCCGCCAGCTCGCCCATCGGCTTCGCGCTGCGGCGTCTCACCGATTCCTCGCTCTCCAGCAGCATAAACGCCGCGCCCTCTCCTATCACGAAGCCCTGCCTGTCTTTGTCGAACGGTATGCTCGCGCGCGCGGAGTCGCTGCTCTCCGACAGCGCGCCCATCTGATGGAAGCCCTGCACGGCAAGCTCTATCATCACGGATTCCGCGCCGCCCACCAGTATCGCGTCCGCGCGCCCTTCGCGCACCGCGTAATACGCCTGACCGATGGCGTCCGCGCCCGACGAGCACGCCGTGACCACCGAGTAGCACGGGCCGTACAGCCCCAGCCTTATCGCGATCAGCCCGCCCGTCGTGTTGATGATGGCCTTGGGTATGAACAGCGACGATATGCTGCGCGGGCCGTTGGTCCTCAGCTCCTCGTACTGCTCGCAGATCACGTCCAGACCGCCCATGCCGCTGCCCAGCACCACGCCCACTCGCTCCGCGTCGTATACGGCGTCCTGCATGCCGCTCATCTCCCACGCCTGCATCGCGGCGACCATCGCCATCTGCGTGAAACGCGCCATGCGCTTGGCTTCGCGCTTGCTAATATACGGCTCGGGCGTGAAGTTCTTCACCTGCCCCGCCGCGAATATCTGCGTCAATTCGGCGTCGAAGCTCTCGGGATAGCTGATGCCCGATACGCCCGCTGCCGCCGCTTCGAAGCTCTCCGCCGCGCTCATGCCGATGGGCGACACCGCGCCCATGCCGGTTATGTAAACTTTCATGCTCCTTACTCCTTTCCCGCTATATCACCATGCCGCCGTCCACCACGAACACCTGACCGGTGATGTAGGACGCGCCGTCGCCGCACAGGAACGCGACCATCTCCGCCACGTCCTCCGGCGTACCGAAACGCCCCAGCGGTATATTCTGCTTCATGCTCTGCCGCACGTCCTCGCTCAGCTTGTCGGTCATCGCCGTTTCGATGAATCCGGGCGCCACCGCGTTCACGCACACGCCGCGCCGCGCCATCTCTTTGGCGCACGACTTGGTGAGCCCGATGATGCCCGCCTTGGACGCCGCGTAGTTCGCCTGACCGGCGTTGCCCATGATGCCCACCACCGACGTAATGTTGACGATGCGCCCGCTTCTAGCCCTCAGCATGTGAGACGCCGCCTCGCGCGTGCAGTAAAAACAGCTATCCAGGTTCGCCCGCAGCACGCGGTGATACTGTTCGTCCGTCATGCGCATGATGAGCCCGTCGTCCGTCACGCCGGCGTTATTGACCAGCGCGAATATGCCGCCCAGGCTTTCCGCGCACGACTGCACCAGCCGTCTGCACGCCTCAGGGTCAGTTAGATCCGCCGACACCGCCACGGCACGCCGCCCCATCTCCTCGATCTGCGCGCAGACCTTTGCGGCCTGCTCCGCGCCGCTGCGGTAGTGCACAGCCACGTCGTAGCCCGCCTGCGCGAGCTTTAAGCATATCGCCTGACCGATGCCGCCGCTTCCGCCCGTGACCAAAGCCGCCCTGCTCATCAGCCTTCCTCCTCGCTCAGAAACGCCTTAAGCGTATCCACGTCCCGCACGGACAGCACCTTCGCCCCTTTTGCCCTGCGCTTCAGCAGCTTCGCGAGCACGTTGCCGGGACCTATCTCCACAAACCGCGTGACGCCGTTTGCCAGCATGTGCTCCACGCAGTCGTGCCACCTCACGCGCGCGCGCATCTGCTCGCACAGCAGCGCCCGTATGTCCGAGTGCGGCGGGTACGGTGCGCCCAGCGCGTTGCTGTACACCACGCCTGCCGGCGGCGCGAGGTCGATTTTTGCCAGCTCTTCCGCGAACCGCTTTGCAGCGCCGCTCAGCAGCGGACAGTGCGACGGCCCCTTGACGGCGAGCAGCGTCACCATCTTCGCGCCCGCCGCTTCCAGCTCGTCTTTCAGCTTCATGAGGTCGTCCATGCGCCCGCCCAGCACCATCTGCTGATCTGATAGGTGATTGGCGAGGTACACCTCCGGGTACGGCGCTGTCGCCGCTTCTACCTGCTCCATACCGAATCCGATGACGGACAGCATGCCGCCCTCTCCCGGCGGCATCGCGCCGTCCATCAGCGCTCCGCGCCTGCGCACCAGCGCCGTGCCCGCTTCGGGCGTGAGCACACCTGCCGCGCAGAGCGCGCTGTACTCGCCCAGCGACAGGCCCGCGTACACGTCCGCGCTTATGCCCTCGGCAGCCAGCACGGCGAGCAGCGATACGGTGTGCGCGAATATCGCGGGCTGTATCGTCTCGCTGTCGTCCATACCGCGCCCCTCGAAGCACGCAGCGGCGAGGTCAACTCCGGCAGACTGGCTGCACTGATCGAATGTACGGCGGAATGTATCAGAATAATCGTATAAGTCCGCTCCCATGCCGGGCGTCTGCGCACCCTGACCCGGGAATAAAAATGCCGTCTTCATATCTCTGCCTCCAGCAATCCTGCCGCTCCGGCAAGCACCGACCGGATCCTACCGGCGTCGAACAGCTCCCGCACGATGTCCGCCGCGGGCTGAACCTTATCCAGCATACAGGCGCACTGACCCGCCATGAACGAGCCTGCCTCCCTGTCGCCGTGCAGCACCGCGCGCATCAGCGAGCCTTCGCCCAGCTTTTCCACCTTCTCCGCGCCGTTCTCCTCGTACTCCACGCGCTGCATTTCCCTGACCAGCGGGCTTTTGAGCAGCCGCACCGGGTGCCCCGTTACGCGCCCCGTCACCTTGCTGTCGATGTCCTTCGCCTTGATGATGCGCTCCTTGTACGCCTTGTGCGCGGTGCACTCCTCCGCGAGTATGAACCGTGTGCCCACCTGTACGCCCTTCGCGCCGAGGCAGAAAGCCGCCGCCACGGTGTCCGCGTCGAATATGCCGCCCGCCGCCACCACGGGTATGCGGACGCTGCGCACGATATCCGGCCACAAGACCATGGACGTCAGTTCGCCGATGTGCCCGCCTGCCTCGCAGCCCTCCGCGATCACAAAGTCCGCGCCCATGCGCTCCATCAGCACCGCCAGCGCTCGGCTCGCCACCACGGGCGCCACCACGCAGCCCGCCTCTTTCCACATCTTGATGTAGGCGTCCGGATTGCCCGCGCCCGATATCACCACCGGCACTTTGAGCTCGGCAGCCAGACGGGCGACTTGCTCCGCGTACGGGCTTAACAGCATGATGTTGAGGCCGAACGGCTTATCCGTTTTCTCGCGCAGCAGCCGCACCTGAGTTTCCACCCAGTCGGGCGGCGCGTTGCCTGCCGCGATGACGCCGAGCCCTCCCGCCATGGATACGGCGGCGGCGAGGTTCGCATCCGACACCCACGCCATGCCGCCCTGTATCAGCGGGTACTCCGTCTTCGTCAGCGCGCATATGGTGCCGCCGTACTTCATCCCTTTTTGGCCTCCAGATACTTCACCAGCTCGCCGACAGTATGAATGTCTTTAATCTCTTCGTTGGGGATCTTGATGCCCGTCTTTTTCTCCAGGTCGATGAGCATTTCCACCATATCCAGCGAGTCCATCGAGAAATCTTCCACGAACCGGCTGTCCGGCGTGATCTCCTCGCGGCTCAAATCCAGCTGTTCCATCAGGTTGTTGATGATGAGTTCTTCCATGTCCAGTTCTCCTTTTAATTTGGCATTGTCCAGTCTATAACCACTCCCCCGCTTGTCAGCCCCGAGCCGAAGCCCACGAGGGCAACCCTGTCGCCCTGCCTCAGCCATCCGGCGCGGTACGCGTCCGCCATGGCGATGGGGATCGTCGCGGAAGAGGTGTTAGCGTATTCTGAGATGTTGACAAAAAACTGCTCCCTGTCAAGCCGCATCGTGCGCATCACGTAGTCGATGATCTTCTCGTTCGCCTGGTGCGGTATGATTTTGGTGTACGGCTTGTCGCCGCACAGCTCCAGCAGACGGCGCAGCGTGTCTTCCATCACGCCCGAAGCGTAGGTGAACACCTCGGAGCCTTTCATGCGTATGTATTCCTTTTTGTCGTCCGCAGGAGGCCCGAACGGCGTGGTGCGCGCCTCTTTCTTTATCACGATGGCGTCGTCGGTATCCGGAACGGCGTTGAGTATCGGGTAGTGCATACGCGGCTTGTCGCTGCGCTTCAGCACCACCGCGCCCGCGCCGTCGCCGAACAGCACGCAGGTGGCGCGGTCCGTCCAGTCGGTGTATTTGGACAGCGTTTCGCTCGACACTACGAGGGCGTTGTCCGCGCCCAGCGTATCCATCAGTGAGGCGGCGGTCACCAGCGCGTACACGAAACCGGTACACCCCGCTGAGATGTCCAGCGCGGCGCAGTGCGGTATTTCCAGCGCCCGCTGCACCGAGCTTGCCATCGCGGGCGTTAAGTTGTCGCCCGATACCGTACACGCCACAATGAGCCCGATATCGTCTTTGCCGATGCCCGACGACGCGAGCGCGTCCGCCGAAGCCCGCACCGCCATGCTCACAGCGGTTTCACCTACGGCGATATGGCGCTTTTTGATGCCTGTGCGCTTGCTGATCCATTCGTCGCTGGTTTCCACCAGTTTCTCCAGCTCATGGTTTGTCACAACTTTTTCGGGCACGCAGCTCGCGACGCCCGCTATTTCTACCGGCGCTAACAATTACAGCCCCCTCATGTTCAAGAATTTTTGATGCCGGTTTTCCACCAGCCTGTCGGGCGGTATGCGCGTCAGACGCCGCAGCGCCGCGCGTATCACCCGGCGGATATCCTCCACGCTGTCGTCCATGTTGAAGCGCGAGAAACCTTCCGGTTCGCGGATGACGTTGTCTACCACGCCGAAGCTCTTTAAGTCCGTGGCGGTCAGCTTGAGGTTTTTCGCCGCCTCCTGCGCCATCGAGCTGTCTTTGAACAGTATGGACGCCGCGCCTTCGGGCGATATCACGGAAAAGTAGCTGTTTTCCATCATGATGAGGCGGTCCGCCAGCGACAGAGCCAGCGCGCCCCCGCTGCCGCCCTCGCCGATGATGATGGAGATGACGGGCGTCTTGAGCGTCGCCATGGTGCGCAGGTGCTCCGCTATGATAAGCCCCTGCCCCTTGTTTTCCGCTTCCACGCCGCAGAACGCGCCCGGCGTATCCACGAGGCATATGACGGGGCGGTGAAACTTCTCCGCCTGGCGCAGCGCCCGCATGGATTTGCGGTACCCTTCGGGGTTGGGCATGCCGAAGTTGCAGCGCATGCGCTCCTCCAGCGTGTGCCCTTTCTGCTGCCCGATCACCGTCACCGGGCAGTTCTCGAACCAGGCGATCGCCGTCACGATGGCTTCGTCGTCGCCCATGCACCTGTCGCCCTTGACCTCGAACACGCCGTGAAACAGCTTGGCGATATAATCGCGCGCCTGCGGCCTGTTCTCTTTGCGGGCGTTCATTACGCGTATCCACGCCTGTTCCCGGGTTTCGTCGGGAGTCTGATTAACTGTTTCGTTTGAAGACATCGTCATACCATTCCTTAAACGAGGTTTTGGGGCGGACGTCGTCCGCGGCGCTTCCGGCATGCAGCGCGAGCAGCGCCGCCAAGGTGTCGCGCATATCGCGGCGCTCCACGATGCGGTCTATAAGGCCCCGCTCATAGAGGTATTCCGCCGTCTGGAAGCCCTCGGGAAGCTTGTCGCCCACCGTCTGCTGTATGACGCGCGGCCCGGCAAAGCCGATCAGCGCGCCCGGCTCCGCCAGCGTGATATCGCCCTGCATCGCGAAGCTGGCGGTGACGCCGCCTGTGGTGGGGTGCGTCAGCACGTTGATGTGCAGCAGCCGCTGTTCGCTGTGACGCGCCAGCGCGATAGTTGTGCGCGACATCTGCAGCAGCGAGAGCACGCCCTCCTGCATCCGCGCGCCGCCCGACGCGCAGAATATGATGAGCGGCAGCCTGTTGAGCGTCGCGAACTCGGTGATGAGCACGATCTTCTCGCCCACCACTGTGCCCATGCTGCCCATCATGAAATACGAGTCCATCACCGCGATGGCGGTGCGCAGGCCCTTGATGGTGGCTTTGCCGACCACCACGCCCTCCTGCAGGTTGGACTTGCTGCGCTCGCTCTCGATTTTCGTTTTGTATCCGGGGAACGACAGCGGGTCGCGGCTTTCCGCATCGCGCTCGATTTCGATGAAGCTGCCGCTGTCCACGATGGTCTCGATGCGCCGGTAAGCCGGCTGACGGAACAGCGCACCGCAGTAAGGGCAGATGGAATCCGCCGCGTGCACGATGTCGGCCACCATCTCCCGCTTGCAGCCGCCGCAGCGCAGCATTTCCGGCTTTTCGCCGAGTATGTCCGCTTCCTCAGAAGTTACCGTCACCTTCTCATTGAACAGATTCATTGCTGACCTCTCAAATAACGCGGTATAAACACCTGCTCGATCCACCTGGTATGCACGCGCCCCGACTGGAAGTCGGGATCCGCCAGCATCGCCCGCGCGAACGCCGCGTTGTGGCTGATGCCCTCGATGCTAAGCTCCGAAAGCGCGCCGCTGCACAGGCGGATGGCTTCGTCGCGGTCGTCGCCCGTGCAGATGAGTTTTAATACCATCGAGTCGTAAAACGGCGATATCTCGTCGCCAGCGGCGTAGCCGGCGTCGATGCGCACGCCGCTGCCGCCCGGCAGCGTCATGCTTTTGATGACTCCGGGCGAGGGACGGAAGTTCTCCGCCGGGTCCTCGGCGTTGATGCGGCACTCGATGGCGTGCCCGTGCGCCACGATCTGCTCCTGCGGCACCGCCATATGGTGCCCCATCGCCACCTGTATCTGGGCTTTCACCAGGTCCAGCCCGTATATGCTCTCCGTCACCGGGTGCTCCACCTGTATGCGGGCGTTCATCTCCATGAAGAAGAACCGTCCGTCCGGAGCGAGCAGAAACTCGATCGTCCCAGCGTTTTTGTAGCCCACGCACCGCGCGATATCCACCGCCGTCTGCTGGATGGCATCCAGTATGGCCGGGTCCACGTTGGCCGCAGGCGCTTCCTCCAGCAGCTTCTGGTTCTTGCGCTGAAGGCTGCACTCGCGCGTGCCCAGGTGGATCGCGTTGCCGTGCATGTCCGCGAGTATCTGCACCTCGATATGCCGCGCTTCGGGCAGGTAGGCTTCCAGATACACGCTGCCGTCGCCGAAGGCTAGTTCCGCTTCGCGGCGCACCAGAGCAAACTCCTTCTCCAGCGCGGCGGCGTCGCCCACCACGCGGATGCCTTTGCCCCCGCCGCCTTTTGCCGCCTTGATCATCACCGGAAAGCCTATCTCCCTTGCGATGGCGAGGGCGTCCTTCAAGCTGCCCACAGTGCCTTCCGAGCCGGGCACCACGGGGAAGCCGTTTTCGATCATCGTCTTGCGCGCCGTCTGCTTGTCGCCCAAGAGGCGCATGGTCTCCGGGTCCGGCCCGATGAAGCGCAGCCCTGCCTCCGCGCACGCCTCGGCAAACGCGTCGTTCTCCGACAGAAAGCCCACGCCGGGGTGAACCATATCCGCCTTGAACGCCTTCGCCGCCGCGAGTATGCTGTCGATGTTGAGATAGCTCTTTTCCGCCTGACGCGGGCCGATGCACACGCTCACGTCCGCCAGGCGCGCGGGCATGCCGTGTTCGTCGTTCTCGGAGAACACCGCCACCGTTTTGAGACCCAGCTTCCTGCAGGTGCGTATAATGCGCACCGCGATTTCGCCCCGGTTGGCCACCAGTACGGTATTCATGCTATTTGTCTCCGGCCACGCGGAACAGCGCGTCGCCCGCCGTCACCGGCTGTTTGTCTTTTTTCAGCACCGCTGTGATGACGCCCGGGAACGGCGCGGTGATCTCGTTCATCGTCTTCATCGCTTCGATGATGCACACGGTGTCGCCCTTGCAGACGTGGCTGCCTTCCCTGACGAACGGCTCCGCGCCCGGCTCTTTGGCCACGTAGAATACGCCCGAAATCGGCGAACGGATATAATCGGCATCGTCCGCCTCCGCCGGCTCCGGCCGGCTCTCCGTTTTCGGCGCCGCCGGCTGCGCTGCTGGCTGCACCGGCTGCGGCGCAGCAGCCGCCACTTGCCCGGCTCCGCGCTCCAGGCGCAGCTTGAGTTCCTTATACTCAATCTCAATTTTGTTGAATGAGGACTTTTCCGCCCGGTCTATCAGAGAGAATATGGCATCCAGATCCATTGTCGACTCCTTCATTCAGCGGTAGTAAATATGTATGATACCGTCAATATGGTTAGTACATCTAACCATATCTTAAAGCAGATATTATCATGACACGGCAGGTCTGTCAATGCGGCTCCTTTTTCCTCCAGCTCGGCCCAGTGCCCTAAAAAGAACCTTTCTGCGCGGTATTCTTTACGGTTTTGTTGCAAACCGCCCGCCCTGCAAGGCGATTTTTTAAGTAATTATTTCAGCCCGCCGCATCCGCATAGATAAATTGTCATAAAAGTTTTGGATTTTGGTCACGATTCAGACACGGATTCGTTCGAAGAACTCCAGCAATGCCTGCAGCCCTTTGAGCAGTTCCGGCCGGGATGCGATGTCAAAATCCTTCAGCATGCTGTCCACCATCATGTCGTGGAACTGGCGGTGCTTCCTGCAGCACGCCTCCCCCGTATCGGTCAGCACGAGCATGCTCTTGCGCTTGTCCCCTTCGGACGCGTCCTTATGCAGATAGCCCTTTTCAGTCAGCCGCTTGACCGACACGCTGGCG
>ENA-UOUL01005167-UOUL01005167.1-bioreactor-metagenome-genome-assembly--contig:-NODE-5167-length-11477-cov-6.430175_pt1 | contig 11477 bp, 10 predicted proteins | sample MGYA00249838_ERZ747220 | MGnify/ENA primary metagenome ERZ747220 (study PRJEB28778, sample SAMN05720191) | bioreactor metagenome | isolation source: Anaerobic biogas reactor | place: USA:Washington...
GGGGAACTGACCAAGCCGGAGTATTATGAGCCCCTGTTGAAGAAATATTCCTTCCCCGATCTGGAGGCCATCTACGGGGCGGTGGGCTATGGCGCCATCCCCTCGGTGTATGTGATGACCAAGCTGCTGGACGAGCAAAAGCGCCTGCAGGATATCGCCAAGGGCATCAAACCCCAGCAGCCCGCGGTGCCCGAGCCCAGGGAGCTGGAGCAGCGGGGCAAGCCCACCCACGGCATCTATGTGGAGGGCGGCGCCGGTATGCTGGTGCGCTTTGCCCACTGCTGCAGCCCCGTGCCGGGGGATGATATCACAGGGTTCATCACCCGGGGTCGGGGGGTGACGGTGCACAAGGCGGACTGCGTCAACGCCCTGAACGCGGAACCCGAGCGCCTTATCCAGGTGAGCTGGGCGGAGGAGGAGACGGGCACCTTCAACGCCAACCTCAGGGTGATTGTGTATGAAAGCCCCAATATTTTGGGCGAGATCATGATGTTCATCGCCAACGCCGGCACCCCCGTGGTGGCCGGCTCCCAGGCGGAGGGGAAAAAGGGCACCAAAACCTTAAGCCTGGTGGTGCAGGTGCAAAGCCGGGATCAGATACGCCAGGCGCTCTCCCGGCTGCAGAAGCGCTCGGATGTGCTGGAGGCCTACCGGAGCGCCCGGTAACAGAAGGGAAGAGAAGATGCGGGCAGTGGTTCAGCGGGTAAGTGAAGCCGCCGTGAAGGTGGCGGGCGACACCAAGGGGGCCATCGGCCGGGGGCTGGTGGTGCTGGTGGGCGTTGAGGCGGGAGACGGCGAGAAAGACGCGGCCTACCTGGCCGGAAAAATCGCCCGGCTTCGGATTTTTGAGGATGAGGCCGGGAAGATGAACCGCTCCCTGATTGATGTGGGCGGCCAGGCCCTTTTGGTCAGCCAGTTCACCCTGCTGGGGGACGCCCGGGGGCAGAACCGCCCCGGCTTTACCCAGGCGGAGGAGCCAGAGCTGGCAAACGCGCTGTATGAGCGCTGTGTTCTGGAGCTGGAGAATCTGGGCGTTTCTGTGTCAACCGGGGTTTTCCGGGCGCATATGCACCTGTATCTGGTGAACGACGGCCCGGTGACCATTTTGCTTGACTCAAGGAAATTGTTTTAGGAGGCAGCGATGCTAACGGATATCGTGGTGGTAGGAGAGCTGGAGAACAACATCTATATCATTGGTCAGCCCGGGCGGGAGGACGCCGTGGTGATTGATCCGGGCAGCCAGGGGGAGAAGATCAAGGCCGCGCTGAAGGGCAGGGAGGTGGCCGCCATCCTCCTCACCCACGGGCACTGGGATCATACGGGGGCGCTTGCGGACTTCCCCGGCGTGCCCATCTATATGCATGAGCGGGACCGGATGATGCTGGAGGAGGATTTCCTGGGCTTTGCCCCCAAGGGACACCAAAGCCCCAGGCCCCAGCCCACGGATTTTGTAAAAGAAGGGGATGAGCTGGAACTGGCAGGCCTTTCTATCCAGGTGCTGCACACCCCGGGCCACAGCCCGGGCAGCGTGTGCTACCGGGTGGGAGACACCCTGTTCACCGGGGACACCCTGTTTTTAAACGACTATGGCCGCACCGACCTGCCCGGCGGCAGCCAGACCCAGATGCGGGCCTCCCTGCGGCGGCTGTTCACCCTGCACGGCTGCGCCTTTTACCCCGGCCACGGCCCGGGCGGCACCATCAAGTGACCTTCAGCCTGTCAGGGCCGGTTCCGGGTTTTTTTAAGGAGCTGGCGGATGTGGTGCGCATCTTTTTTCCCCAGGCGCGGGAGGTAAAGGAGGGCGGGGCGCTGCGGGTGAGCCTGGTGGAAGCGCACGACGGCCCGGCCCGGCGCTGTGAGGCGCGGCTTGAAGGGCTGCTCACAGGCCTTTATGCCGCACAGGGGGAAAGCCACCCGGATCCCCTGGTGGAAAAGCGTCTCCACAAGCGCCAGCAGAAGCTGGCGGTTTATTTTGCGCTCAAGGAGGCCACGGGCACGGCGCCCCCCTGGGGCTCTTTGACGGGCATCCGGCCCACCCGGCTGCTCTATGCCCAGATGGCGGGAGGCCACTCGCTTAAAGAGGCTGCGCTGCGGGTTCAGGAGATCTTTGACCTAAGCCCGGAGAAATCAGCGCTGCTTTTAGACATTGCGCAGACCCAAAGCGCCATCCCCCAGCCCCGGGAAGGGGAGGTGGGGATTTATATCGGCATCCCTTTTTGCCAGACCCGCTGCCGCTATTGCAGCTTTATCAGCTGCCAGGTGGGGGACGGGCGGCTTTTGCCTGTTTACGTGAAGGCGCTGACGCGGGAGATGGAGGCGGTGGCGCGCCTGGTGCGGACCCAGGGCCTGAAAGTGCGCTCGGTTTATGTGGGGGGCGGCACCCCCACGGCGCTGCCCCCGGCGCTTCTTGATGAGGTGCTGAAGGCGGCCCGGCCTTTTATCACCCATTCGCCTGAGGTGACGGTGGAGGCGGGGCGCCCGGACAGCATCACGCAGGAGGAGCTTAAGGTGATCAAAGCCCATGGCGCCACCCGCATTTCCATCAACCCCCAGACCATGCACGACCAAACCCTCAGGGCCATCGGCCGGGGGCACAGCCGCTCCCAGACGGAGGCGGCCTACGCCCTGGCCCGGGGGCTGGGCTTTAGTCATATCAACATGGATTTAATCGCGGGCCTGCCGGGGGAGGACAGGGGGATGTTTGAAGAAACCCTGGCCTGGGCTAAGGGCATCGCCCCGGAATCCCTGACGGTGCATACACTGAGCCTTAAGCGCTCAAGCGACATGTATCGCTTTGGGGAGGCGGTTCCCCGGGAGGCGGCGGTGGGGGACATGGTGCGCCTGGCCCGGGAGACCGCCCGGCAGATGGGGCTTGCGCCGTATTATCTCTACCGGCAGAAACACATGGCCGGCAACCTGGAGAACGTGGGCTATGCCAGGCCGGGGGAAGCCTGCCTGTACAACATGGACATGATGGAGGACACCGGCTCCGTGCTGGCCATGGGAGCGGGCGGCATTTCAAAACGGGTGTATGAAAACGGCGCCCGCATTCTAAGGGCGCCCAACGTAAAAGACCCGCAGCACTATATCAGCCGGGTGGCGGAGATGATAGAGCGGAAGGAAGCCCTGCTTGAAGGCCGTGGCAAGGGGATTAAGCCGCCCTTATCGTCTGATCAGGCGGATGTCCTGGCCCTGGAAGGGGAGGACTAAGGAAAGCCCCCGGTCAAAGAGCCGGGAGGAGATGCGCTCGGAATAGCGGGCCTGGATCTCCTTGGGCGACAGGTTGGTGCTGATGGCGGTGGGCTTTTTGTGGTTGATGCGGTGCTCCAAAAGCGCAAAGAGCTGCTCGATGGTGATGCCCTCCCATTTGGGCTCTATCCCCAGGTCGTCAATCAATAAAAGCGGCACATCGTAATAGGGCTGGGCCAGGTCTTCCTGGTTAAAGTTAAAATACACCTGGCGGATTTGGTTTAAGAGGGTGTTGGCGCTCATGGTGAGGGCGATGAGGCCCTGATCCCTGGCCTCTTTGGCCACGCAGCGCAGAAGATAGCTTTTCCCCAGGCCGCTGGGCCCGTGGAGGAGGAGGTTCAGCTTCCCCTGGCCCTGGACCACGCCCCGGGCATAGTCCTCACACTGGCCTTTGAAGGCCTTCATCAGCATTCTTTGGGTGGTGCCCGAATCCCCCAAAGGAGCCTCCGGGAACACCGACAGGTCAAAACGGGCGAAGCTGGGGCCCTCCGCCTGGTCCAGGCCGCCAGAGAGCAGGGCGTGATAACGCTTGATGACGCACTGGCACAGCGTCTTTGACCCTTCGCCCACGAAGCCTGAATCCTGGCAGCCCGTGCATTGGTAGACCGGGGCCAGATAATCCTCCGGCAGCCCGGCGTCTTTTAGCAGCGCCCGGATTTTCCGGTTGCGCTCTTTAGTGCGCTGCTCAATATCGCCGGGGTGGATGCCCTCCATGGCCTGGCGCAGGCCCTTTAGGATGTCCTCCCGGCGGGCCTCTGTCAGCTCGCCAATTTCAGGGCGCAGGGCCACCGCCCGGGACAGGCGGGCCTCTTCCACCCGTTCGTTTTCACGCTGCCGGGCCTTTAACTCACTTAGGGCCTGGCTTAAGGCTTCATTGGCCACTTTCTTTCCTCGCTATCTCCAGCCAGTCGATATCTGAACCCAGGTCTTCATCGGTGTTGTCCCGTTGTTGATACATCTGGGCGCTGACCTGCTTTCCGCCCTTCTGGGCGGGCTGGGCCGGGGCCTTGGCCCGGGCCGCCTCCGGGGTGGTGACGCCCTCCTTCTGCCAGGCGGCCAGCACCCTGTCGATATAGCGCAGCTTTTGCCGGCTGGAGCGGGCCAGGCCCGCCGCCTCCAGGATCATAGCCTCGCTGTGCCCCGCCGTGATCCAGGCGCGGTAGCGCATCAGGTCCTGCTCCCCCGGGCGGCCCTCCTGGCCGGAGAGCTCAAAGACCGCGAACATGGCGGGCTGGTAGGCCTTCAGCGCCACCAGGTGCTCCCGCACCTGGGATTCGTTATGAAGGCCGGCCTCCTTCCAGGAGAGCAGTTTGGGCTCCAGATCCTCAAAGGCCCCCCGGCGGGACTGGACCGCCCGGGCCGCCAGCAGGATCAGGTCGTGGGGATAGTTTTCAAGCAGCGCCCGGTAGGCGGGCAGCACGGTGAAGGTGTGCTGGCTGCCCACCCCCAGAATATCCAGCACCTGCTTTAATTGCTCCGCGTCCCGGTTGTCCTCCTCAAGCTTGCCCCGCACCTCTTTGGCGCTGGTGCCGCCCTGGCGGCGCAGCCGGTCCAAAATCCGGTCCAGGTAGGAGAAGGAGGGGTGGTTGGCGGAGACGGTCTCCTGGCAGGCGGCGATGATGGCGGCCTCGTCAAAGCCCCATTCCTGGCTCCACTTGCGATAAAGGGCCAGCTCCGGCTCTGTGGGCAGACGCCGTAGGTTGAATTGGCTTAAGACCGCCCGGGCGCCCTGGTGGGTGCGCTTGGAGTGGCTGAGGTAGTTCTCCGCCTCCTCCGGGGTCATCACCCCGTCCTCCCGCATGGCCACCGCCAGGGTCTGGGCGCTTTTAAAGGAGAAGTTGCTGCCCCGGGTGTCCGCGCAGTAGTTGAGCAGCATCAGCACCACCTCCTGGGGCAGGCCCAGATCCTGCACCCATTCATAGGCCAGGGCGATGTCATTGGGGCGCAGCTTGCGCCTGCCGTCAAACTGGGCATACACGGCGTCGTTAAAAAGGATGAAGGCGCGGTCGTCCTGCATGCCGTCCTGCCCGGTCAAAACCCTTTGGCCCAGGCTGTGATAGACGTAGCTTAAGGGCTTGTCACTCACCCGCTCCACCAGGCGTCGGCGCTCCCAATAGCGCAGGGCCGCCTCCACCTGGGCGGGCTCCAGGCCCAGGTCCTGGGCCATTTGTTTCAGGCTGTAGTCAGCGCTGCCCCGCTGGCTGTGATACAGCCCCCAGAGGTAGACCTTCACCTGGTCCCCGCTGGCGTCAGGAAGGTATTCGGTAAAGAAAAGGTTCTCCACCGCCGTGGCGCCAAACATGATCGCCTGCTCGTCCAGCTTAAACATCCGCATTCTCCCGGGGCCCGCTTAGGGCCCGTTTGACGCTTGCCGCGATTTTCGCCTCCAGGGCGGGCGGGCTTAAGCCCTGGTCAAAAAGAAGGTGGAAGAAAAATTCCACCGTGCCCGCGTTGCCCCTTAGGGGGCTTTCACACACATCCATGACGCCTGTGCCGGGAAGGCAGTTCATAAAGGCCGCCAAATCGCGCAGCATGGGGGCGTAGGCCTTGTCCTCTATCACCCCGCTGCGGCGGGCCTGGGCGTCGTCCACCTCAAAAAGGGGCTTCACCAGGCAGACAAGCCGGCCCCGGCCCCCCATAATCCCCTGGTAGACGGGCACCGCCTCCTTAAGGGACAGATAGCTCAGGTCGCAGGTGGCAAAAGAGGGGCGGGGCTCAAGGGCCAAAAGAACAGGGTCCGACAGGTTGGTGCGCTCTAAGTTGACCACCCTGGGGTCCTGCCTGAGGCTGCCTAGCAGCTGGCCATAGCCCACATCCACGGCGTAGACCTTTTTGGCGCCGTGTTTGATCAGGCAGTCCGTGAAGCCGCCGGTGGAGGCCCCCGCGTCCAGACAGATAAGCCCCGCGGGGCTTATCTCAAAGCGGCGAAGGGCGCCCGCCAGCTTCAGCCCGCCTTTTGCCAGATAGGGGGATTTTTCACCCCGCAGCCGGATTTGATCCTCCGGCGAAACTTGCATGCCGGCCCGGGCGGGCCGGTCGTTCACCAGGGCCTTGCCTGCCATGATGAGGGCCTGGGCCATTTTTTGATCATCCGCCAGGCCCAGGGCCACCAGGCGCTGGGGTAAGGCTTGCTTTTTGGCCTTGTCCAATCGGTTACACCGACTGCATCACGTCTTTGATGGTGCGCAGCACCCGGCGTTCCATACGGGACACCTGCATCTGGGTCAGCCGCATTTTCTTGGCCGTGGCCTGCTGGGAGAGCTGCTCCTGAAAGCGCAGGCGGATCAGCTGCCGCTCGTCCTCCGACAGGGTGCTCAGGGCCTGGCGCAGGTCTTCCCGCACCTCAAAATCCTCATAGCCCTTTTCATCCCGGCCCAGATGGTCAAAGAAGCGCATGCCCTCGTCATCCTGGGCGTCCAGGGAGGAAACCTGGGCCTTCTCCCGGGAGGCGTGGACGCTTAGCACCTGCTCCACCTGCCAGCCCAGATGGCCCGCCAGCTCCTCCGCCGTGGGCTCCCGGCGCAGCGTCTGCACCAGGCGCTCCATGGCCCGGTCCATCTGCATGCCCTGTTCCCGAAGGCCCCGGGGGGTGCGCACGATCTGCGCCCGGTCCCTGATGTAGTTGCGCACGGTGCCGGTGATGGTGGGGGTGACGTAGGTGGTAAAGCGCAGGCCCCGGTGGGGGTCAAAGCCCCTGAGGGCGTTGACCAGCGCCATGGAGGCCACCTGGCGCAGATCCTCCAGATCGATGCCCCGGCCGGTAAAGCGCGCCGCAATGGCGTAGCACAGCGGCAGGGCCGCCTCTACCGCCACCTCCATATTTTCAGGCGTCGGGTCCAGCGCGAAGGCCATCGCGGTGTTGTGGATTGTGTCTGCATTCATAGGTCACCTTGTTCCTGCCGGCAGCGCCATGGTGACGCTGAAGACGCCGCATCCATCCCCCTCCAATTTGACATCGGTCACCAGGGTGCCAATGATCAGCTGCGCCATCTCAGGGTCTCTGGGTTGGCAGCTGGTGTTGTGTTCCGCCCGGTGGGCGCTGAGGGACAGGTTGAACATGCCCATGTCCACTGAAGTGATGAGGGTAACCTGCTCCACCAGGCGCTCCTGGTTGGCCAGCAGCTCAAAGGCCTCGTCGGTCGCGGTGCGCAGGTCGTCAATCACATCCAGGGAGAGCCCCGCCAGGGAGCCGGCGGCCCCGATGGCGGTTTTAACCACCAGGCCCCATTCCCGCCCGGCGGGTATTGTTAAACGCATTTCATTCATGTTGTTTTTTCACCACCTTGATCTGTTCAATGCTTAATATCTGTGCCAGTTCTCTTGCTGCCGCTGCCTCATCCTGGGGCCACCAGGAGCGGGGCGCCAGGAAGGTGCCTTTTTCCCCCGACAGCTTCACGTAGACCGGGATATGGCCTGGCCTGCGGCTGAGAACCTGCTGGCAGGCGTCCATTTGGCCGCGCTGCATCTCCAAGTATAGCTTGACAGGCGCGCGCTTGGCAAGGGCGGTTTCACTCTCGGGCTTGGCTGATGCCGGCGCTTCCCGCTCCTTCTCCATGGGCCGGGCGTTTTCCACGATGAGGCTGGCCGCCCGGTCCTCCGTCACCGAGAGGCGCCCGCTTAGGAGGAAGGCCGCGTCCAACTGAAGGCTTTGCCCCAGGCGCTCAAACACCCGGGGAAAGAGCAGGCACTCCACCTCCCCGGTCAGATCCTCCAGGGTCGCAAAGGCCATCATCTCCCCTTTGCGGGTGGGCTGGTGCTTGATATGGCTGATGATGCCCCCCAGGGTAACCGTGCGCCCGTCCTCGGACAGGCCCTTGTCATCCCGTTCCGAAAGCTCCTCCAGTTCCCTGGAGCTCCAGGAGAGGCCCTCCATCTGCGCCATATACTCATCCAGCGGATGGCCGGAGATATACACGCCGCTGACCTCCTTTTCCATGGCCAGCATAAAGGTGAAGGGGTATTCCTCAATATCCGGGAACTGGGCGTCCCCGCCCCCGCCCGGGTCCGCCGCGGGCCCCGCCGGGTCAAAGAGGGAGAGCTGGCCCGCGTGGTTGTTGCGGCGCTTCTTGGCGCCCGCGTCCATCACCTGCTCAAACACCGCGATGCACTGGCTTCGCCTGGCCCCCAGGCCGTCAAAGCAGCCCGCCTGAATCAGGGATTCCACCGCGCGCTTGTTGACCTGGGAGAGGTCGATGCGCCGGCAGAAGTCAAAGATGCTGCGAAACGCCCCGCTGGCTCTTCTCACCTGGACGATGGCCTCCACCGCCTTCTCCCCCAGGGACTTGATGGCCGCCAGGCCAAAGCGGATGCCCTCCCGGCCCTCGGGGTCACGCTCCACGGTGAACTTGGCCACGGAGAGGTTGATGTCAGGCCTTAGCACCGGGATATCATGCCGGCGGCAGTACTGCACATAGCCCGCCACCTTTGAGGTGGCGCCCATGTAGGAGTTGATAAGCGCGGCCATGAACTGGGCGGGGTAGTGGCACTTAAGCCAGGCGGTGCGCACGCAGACCAGGGCATAGGGGGCTGCGTGGGATTTGTTGAAGGCGTAGCTGGCAAAGGCGATCATCTCGTCATAGATGGCTTCCGCCGCCGCCAGCGGGATGCCCCGGGCCAGGGCGCCGGGCACGTTCTCCTCAGGGGAGCCGTGGATAAAGCTGCGGCGCTCCCGCTCCATCACGTCCTTTTGCTTTTTGCTCATGGCCCGGCGGATTTCATCGCTGCGGCCATAGCTGAAGCCCGCCAGCTCGCGCACGATCTGCATCACCTGCTCCTGATACACCATGCAGCCATAGGTGACCCCTAAGATGGGCTTTAGCTCCGGCACCAGATAGCGCACCGTCTCCGGGTGATGCTTGCCCCTTATAAAGCGGGGGATGGAGGCCATGGGCCCGGGGCGGTAGAGGGAGATGGCGGCGATGATGTCCTCAAAGCCCTCCGGCTTCAACTCCGCGATAAAGCTGCGCATCCCCGCGCTTTCCAGCTGGAAGACCCCGTGGGTGTCGCCCTGGGAGATCATGCGGTAGACCGCGGGGTCATCAATGGGGATGTCCTCCGCCTCCATCTCAATGCCCCGCTCGCGCAGCATTTCCAGAGCGTCCCTGATGACCGTGAGGGTCCTTAAGCCCAGGAAGTCCGTCTTTAAAAGCCCCAGCTCCGCGATGTTGCCCATGGCGTACTGGGTGGTGATCACCTCGTCATTGGTTTGCAGCGGCACATATTCCGTGATGGGCTTCTCGGTGATCAAAACCCCCGCGGCATGGGTGGCGGCGTGCCTGGGCATGCCCTCAAGCAAGAGGGCGGTGTCCATGAGGCGGCGCACCCTGGGGTCGCTGTCCCGGGCGTTTAGCAGCCGGGGGTTTTGCAAAAGCGCCTTTTCCAGGGTGATGTTCAGCTCCATGGGCACCATCTTGGCCACCTGGTCCGTCTCCTGATAGGAGTAGCCCAGCACCCGGCCCACATCCCGGATGACGCCCCGGGCCGCCATGGTGCCAAAGGTGATGATCTGGGCCACGTGGTCCGCGCCGTATTTGGCGCTGACGTAGTCGATGACCTCCTGGCGGCGCTCATAGCACAGGTCGATGTCCAGATCCGGCAGGCTCACCCGCTCCGGGTTTAAGAAGCGCTCAAAGAGGAGGTTGTACTTCAGCGGGTCCAGCTGGGTGATGTTCAGGCAGTAGGCCACGATGGAGCCGGCCCCGCTGCCCCGGCCCGGGCCCACCATGATGCGGTGATCCCGGGCGTATTTGATAAAGTCCCAGACGATCAGAAAATAATCCACAAACCCCATGCTGTTGATCACGCCCAGCTCATACTCCAGGCGCTGGACGGCGGCCTGGGGCTGATCCGGGTAGCGCAGGGCCAGGCCCTCAAAGCACAGCCGCCTTAAGAGGGCGGGGTTGTCCTCCTCAGGCAGGCCTGAGAGATAGTGGGGCAGGTGGTGGCCGCCAAAATCAAAGTCCACCCGGCAGCGCAGGGCGATCTCCCGGGTGCGGTCGATGGCCTCTCCCTGATCGGGGAAGAGGCTGCGCATCTCCGCCTCGCTTTTGACGTAAAGCTCCTCAGTTTCCATGCGCATGCGCTGGGCGTCCTCCAGGGTTTTCCCGGTTTGGATGCACATGAGCACCTCCTGGGCGTGGGCGTCCTCCTTGCGCAGATAGTGGCAGTCGTTGGTGACCACCAGGGGGATGCCCGTCTCCTGGGAGAGTTTCACCAGCCGGGGGATCACCTGCTTTTCCTCCCTGAGGGCATGGTCCATCAGCTCGATATAGTAATTGTCCTGGCCAAAGATGTCCCGCATCAAAAGGGCGTGAGCCCGGGCGTCCTCATAGCGGCCTTCCAGGAGCAGCTTGGGCAGATCCCCGGACAGGCAGGCGGACAGGGCGATGAGGCCCTCCGCGTGGGCCCTGAGAAGCTTCAGGTCGATGCGGGGCTTGTAGTAAAACCCCCGGGTGAAGCCCTCGGAGCTTAGCTTCATCAGGTTCTGGTAGCCCTGCATGTTCTCGCACAGGAGGATGAGGTGGCTGTACTCCCGGTTCTGGCTGGTTTTTTCGTCCATGTTCGGGCAGACGTACACCTCACAGCCGATCACCGGGTGGATGCCCGCCTTTTTGCAGGCCTTGTAAAAATCAATCACCCCGTAGAGGGCGCCGTGATCCGTGATGGCGCAGGCGTCCATGCCCAGTTCCTCAAGGCGCGTCATCAGGGGGCCGATGCGGCAGGCGCCGTCCAGCAGGCTGTACTCGGTATGAAGGTGCAGGTGCGCAAAAGCCATGGTCTTCCTCCTTGAGGCTTCATTATATCGGATTAGGAGGCCGGGTTCAATGAAACCGGAAATTCTGTGGCTCCGGGCGAACATGGATTTCTTCCGGGAAATCCGGGGCCTCTCTTGCCCTTATCCGTTTCAGCCCATATACTGAGCGTGCAGGAGGGATTATGGAACAGACGACCATTGCGGCGCTGGCCACCCCGCCGGGAAAGGGCGGGCTGGCGGTGATCCGGGTGAGCGGGCCCGCGGCGGAGGATCTGCTGCGGCAGGTGTTTGCGCCGAAAAGCGCGGCGTCCGCCTTTCAGCCCAGGTACATGATGTACGGGCATTTTGTGGACGGGGAGAAGACCCTTGACGAATGCATGGCGGTTTTTTTGAAAGCGCCCCACACCTACACCCGGGAGGATGTGGCGGAGCTTTTCCTTCACGGCGGGGAATATGTGGTAAACGCCGCCCTTGG
>ENA-UOUL01005170-UOUL01005170.1-bioreactor-metagenome-genome-assembly--contig:-NODE-5170-length-11474-cov-3.321225_pt1 | contig 11474 bp, 10 predicted proteins | sample MGYA00249838_ERZ747220 | MGnify/ENA primary metagenome ERZ747220 (study PRJEB28778, sample SAMN05720191) | bioreactor metagenome | isolation source: Anaerobic biogas reactor | place: USA:Washington...
CGTGCTCGATCCGGCCCGCCTCGGCGTGCCCGACCTCCAGGGTCGCCAGGCGGCGCAGCTCGCGCTCCACCGGGACGGCGTCGGCGAGGGCGGCACGGACGGCGTCGCCGTAGGCGCGGACCAGGCCGCCGGTGCCCAGCAGCGTCCCGCCGAACCAGCGGGTCACCACCGCGACGACATCACTGAACCCGCTGTGAGTGAGGGCCTCCAGCATCGGCGTGCCCGCGGTGCCGGACGGCTCGCCGTCGTCGTTGGAGCGGGTCAGCGCCCCGTCCGGCCCGAGCACCCAGGCGGAGCAGTGGTGCCGTGCGTCCCAGTGGGTGGTGCGCGCCGTCTCGACCACGGCCCGCGCCTCGTCCTCGGTGGCGACGCGCTCGAGCCGGCAGGTGAAGACCGAACGGCGCTCCTCGATGCTTGCGGTGACCGGTCCGCGGATCGTGCGGTATCCGGTGCTGGCCATGGTCGCAGGATACGTCGCGGGCCAGCAGCGTAGGCTGGGAGGCGTGTTTACCCTCCTCGACCGGGGGCGTCGATCAGGGGGCCGCGCCGCACTCGGCACGATTCTGCTGGCCTTCTGTCTCACGTTCCTCGCGCTCCCCGCCAGCGCCCACGACACCCTCACCGACAGTGACCCCGCCGAGGGTGAGGTGCTGCAGGAGGTGCCTGGCGAGCTGCGGCTCACCTTCTCCGGAGAGATCTCCGACCTGGGCGTCCAGTTCATGGTGACCGGGCCCGAGGGCCGCGACGTCGTGCAGGGCACGCCGACCGTCGACGGGGTCGAGGTGACCCAGGCGCTGGCCGAGGAGCTCGTGGACGGCGACTACGAGGCCGCCTGGCGGGTGACCTCCTCCGACGGCCACCCGATCTCGGGCACCATCAACTTCACGATCGAGGCGGGCACAGACCCCGGAGCCGAAGAGCCGGGCGAACAGGACCAGACGGCCGCGCCCACCGGGCAGGAGACCGACCCTGCCGAGGCGACGACCGACGCGCCGACCGGCGACGAGGCGACGACCGACGCCCCGACCACTGACGCGCCGACGACGGACCCGGGGACCGACGACGCCGCGGAGACCACCCAGGACTCCGCGGCGATCACCGATGCGGAGGAGTCGTCCCAGCAGATCCCCGCCTGGGGCTGGCTCGTCGCGGCCCTGGCCGCGGTGGGCCTCGTGGCCTGCGGTTTCCTCGCCTTCCGCCGCAACTGAGGGTGCCGTCGGCGCAGCCCTCCACCGCACGCTGAGCCCGCCGTCGACGCCACCCTCCACCGCACGCTGAGCAGGCCCGACGCCCCGGTTGGCTCGGCGTGCCGCGAATCGATGAGGCTTCCCGGTGCGGAGTCATGTACCGTTAGACCCACGACAGATACATTCCCCGGGCCGGCTCCGCGGTTGGGGTGTCACTAAGGCGTGCCACCCAACAAGCGATGCCGTCCCGCACAACGCACAAGGGGGTCTCGCCATGGGGCGCGGCCGGGCCAAAGCAAAGCAGACCAAGGTCGCCCGGAGACTGAAGTACTACTCTCCGGAGACCGACCTCAACGCGCTCGCGCGCGAGTTGGGTGCCACCGGTGACACCGGACCCGACGACGCGCTCGCCGAGTCGCCCGAGGACGAGTTGGACGAGGACGACGCCTACGAGAGTTGGGCCTCCTCCGAGAACTGATTCAACGCCGCCGTGCTCGGGTTGTGCCCGGGCTACGGCGGCGCCCTCATGGGAGAGGCATTAGATGCCAGCCTGGCACGAGGCGACCTGGGTCGACCCCGATGAGAAGCAGAAGCGCCGCTTCCGCGGCGGCTGGCTGTGGCTGTTGCTCATCCCCGCTGCGCTGGTCCTGTTCTCCGTCGCACGGTTCAACGACTACTGGCAGTACGACGACATGACGATCACCACCCTGGAGTGCGACGAGCGCCTGGGTGGCAGCCCCACCTGGGCCGACATGGAGTCCGCTGGCTGCGCACCTGCCGCCATCGGGGCGACCCTCACCCTGGTCGACGCCGGCCGGGGCACGGACCCCGAGCCCGACATGGACGGCACCAACTGGACCTTCAAGAACATCCCGACGGCTTTCAGCACGCTGGTCCTCAACGTCACGGTGCCCGAGTCGGTCGGCGGGGTCCTCATCGTCGACGCCGAGCAGGACCCACCGGCCGTCCTGCGCGAGATGACCCCCAGCGACGTGGCGCGCACCGTGTTCGCCCGCAACCTCGGCGAGCTCGACACCCTGACGCTGTACGTCGTCGTCTACCCCTGACCCACTGACCTCAGCGCCGCGTTCAGTCCGGTGCCCGTGCCAGTCCGGTGCAGGTGCATGGTTCCTTCACGCGAGGCCCCGGGGCGGGGCGAGAAGGATCCATCCACTTGCACGCTCGCGGTCACTGGTGCTGGCGGGAGGGCGCCGGGGTGCGGCTCAGGCGTAGGTGCCGCTGACGCGGACCGCGCCGCCGTCGACACCCTTGGCGCCGCGCACGACGTCGCCACCGTCGCCGGCAGCATCCCCGCTCGTGCCCGGGTCGGCCGCCACCTCGCCGAGCACCCACGCCGGCACGCCGAGCTCCTCGCTGCGCCGGACCGCGGTATCAGCCTGGTCGCCGGGGAGCACTGCGACGAAGCCGACGCCCATGTTGAGGGTGCGCTCCAGGTCCTCCTGCGGCACCGACCCCAGGTGCTGCACGAGGGAGAAGACCGCCGGCGGGGTCCACGTGGCCCGGTCGACGGTCGCCAGCGCGCCGGTGGGCAGCACCCGCGCGAGGTTGGCCGCCAGGCCGCCACCGGTGACGTGGGACAGCGCGTGCACGTCCAGGCCCGGGGTGTTGATGAGGTCCAGCAGCATCCGGGTGTAGATCCGGGTCGGCTCGAGCGCCTCCTCCCCCAGCGTGCGACCCAGCTCGTCCACGTGCCGGTCCCAGCCCCACCCGGCGGCGGCGACGACCCGGCGCACCAGGGAGTAGCCGTTGGAGTGCAGGCCCGAGGCCGCCAGGGCGACCACGGCATCACCCTCGCGGACGCGCTGCGGACCCAGCACATCGTCATACTCGACGACGCCGGTGGCGGCGCCGGCCACGTCATACTCGCTCTCGGCCAGCAGCCCCGGGTGCTCGGCGGTCTCGCCGCCCACGAGGGCGACCCCGGCCAGCTCACAGCCGCGGGCGATGCCGGCGACGATCGCGGCGATGCGCTCGGGCACGACCTTGCCGCAGGCGATGTAGTCGGTCATGAACAGCGGCTCGGCCCCGCAGACCACGATGTCGTCGACCACCATGCCGACCAGGTCGATGCCGATCGTGTCGTGCACGTCCATGGCCTGGGCGATCGCGATCTTGGTGCCGACGCCGTCGGTGCTGGTCGCCAGGACCGGGCGCTGCATCCCCCGCAGCGCGCTGGCGTCGAACATGCCGGCGAAGCCGCCCAGCCCGCCGATCACCTCGGGACGCTGGGCGCGCGCGACGGACGCCTTCATCAGCTCGACGGCGCGGTCACCGGCCTCGACGTCGACACCGGCCCCGGCATAGGTGATCGGCTCGCTCAACGGGTCTCCTCGGTGGTGGTGGGTGCTCAGGGTCGGCGGACCGCGTCGGCGGCACCGCCGTGCGCGCCGATCGTGACGCCCTCGACGTCCATCGCTCCGCGGGCGTGGAGGGGAGTATGCCGTGCGGCCGGGGCGCCCTCCTGCGCACCGGCGGCGAACTCCAGCTCCAGGACGTCCTTGCCGAGCTTGTCCGCCGCGGGCAGCTCGATCGGGTAGACGCCGGAGAAGCAGGCGGTGCACAGCAGGTCGCGGGGCTGGCGGGTCGCGGCGACCATGCCCTCCTCGCTGATGTAGCCGAGGCTGTCGGCGCCGATGGACTGGCAGACCTCCTCGATGCCCAGCCCGGTCGCGATCAGCTCGGCGCGGCTGGCGAAGTCGATGCCGTAGAAGCAGGGCCACCGCACCGGCGGGGAGGAGATTCGCACGTGGACCTCGGCCGCACCGGCCTCCCGGAGCATCCGGACCAGCGCACGCTGGGTGTTGCCGCGCACGATCGAGTCGTCCACGACCACCAGCCGCTTGCCGCGGATCACGTCGCGCAGCGGGTTGAGCTTGAGCCGGATGCCCAGCTGGCGGATCGTCTGGCTGGGCGCGATGAAGGTCCGGCCGACGTAGGCGTTCTTGACCAGGCCGGCGCCGTAGGGGATGCCCGAGGCCTCGGCGTAGCCGATCGCCGCCGGGGTGCCGGACTCCGGCGTCGGCATCACCATGTCGGCCTCGACCGGGTGCTCCTTGGCCAGGGTGCGGCCCATCTCGACGCGCGACTCGTAGACCCCGCGGCCGTTGAGGGAGGTGTCGGGGCGGGCGAGGTAGACATACTCGAAGACGCACCCCTTGCGGTCCGACGGCGCGAACTGCTGGGTGCGCAGGCCGTTCTCGTCGATGGCGATCAGCTCGCCGGGCTCGACCTCCCGCACGAAGGAGGCGCCCACGATGTCCAGGCCGGCGGTCTCGGAGGCGACCACCCAGCCCCGCTCCAGGCGACCCAGGACCAGGGGACGGACCCCCTGGGGGTCGCGCGCGGCATACAGCGTCTGCTCGTCACAGAAGACCAGGGAGAACGCGCCGCGCAGGGTGGGCAGCACCTGCATCGCGGAGGCCTCGAGGGAGAGGTCCGGGTCGGCGGTCAGCAAGCCGGTGACCAGCGCCGTGTCGGTCGTGTTGCCGCGCCGCACCTCGCCGGGGGCGTTGCGCAGGTCGCCACCGTAGGCCTCGGCGAGGCGGTCGCGCAGCTCGGCGGTGTTGATCAGGTTGCCGTTGTGCGCCAGGGCGACCGTCTGGTCCTCGGTGCCGCCGAGCGTCGGCTGGGCGTTCTCCCAGGAGTTGCGGCCAGTCGTGGAGTAGCGGCAGTGACCGACCGCCAGGTGCCCGCGCAGCGAGGCCAGGCTGGACTCGTCGAAGACCTGGGAGACCAGGCCGACGTCCTTGTAGACCAGCAGCGAGCTGCCGTCGCTCGTCGCGATCCCGGCCGCCTCCTGCCCGCGGTGCTGCAGGGCGTAGAGGCCGTAGTAGGTGAGCTTGGCGACCTCCTCCCCCGGGGCCCAGACGCCGAAGACGCCGCAGGCGTCCTGCGGGCCCTTCTCGTCAGGCATCAGATCGTGGGAGAGCCGTCCGTCTGCGCGTGCCACTGCCCCATCGTCCCACAGCCCCACCGACCGAGCGCACGCCGTGGCGCTCCACGACTCCACCGAGCGCGTCGCGTGGCGACCGCACCTACCCTGAGGCGCATGCGTCACGGCGTCTGCATCCTGCCCGAGCACCCGTGGGCCGAGGCCGAACCCCTCTGGCGCCGCGCGGAGGAGCTCGGGTTCGACCACGCGTGGACCTACGACCACCTGGTGTGGGCCGGGCTCCCGGACGCGCCGTGGCACTCGACGGTGGCCACGCTCACCGCCGCCGCGATGGTCACGGAGCGGATCCGGCTCGGCACCCTGGTGGCGTCGCCGAACTTCCGGCACCCGGTGACGCTCGCCCGCGACGTCGTGACCCTCGACGACATCAGCGGCGGGCGGGTCCTGCTGGGCGTCGGGGCCGGCGGCGACCTGGACGCCCGCATCCTGGGCGAGGAGCTGACCCGCGGGGAGCGCTCCCGCCGGTTCCGCGAGTTCGTGCCGCTGCTGCGGCGCTGCGTGCGCGAGGACCACGTGGACCACGACGGCGAGTTCTACCGCACCGTGGATGCCCGGAACCGCACCCCGTCCGGCACTCCCCTGCTCGTCGCGGCGGACGGGCCGCGGGCCATGAGCCTGGCGGTGCAGTATGCCGAGGGCTGGGTCACCAGCGGACCAGCCGGTGGGGAGTGGGCCGAGCGGGACGCGGTGGAGCGGTGGTGGCGCGGGGTGACCGAGGCGGCGAGCCGGTTCACCGAGGCGGAGCAGGCCGCCGGGGACGTCGTGCGCCGCGCGCCGCTGGACCGCTACCTGGTCCTCGACGCCATGGGCCCGACCGCCCTGAGCAGCGTGGAGTCCCTGACCGACCAGGCCGGTCGGGCCGAGGAGCTGGGCTTCACGGATGTCATCGTGCACTGGCCCCGGCCGGAGGCGCCCTACCGCGCCGATCTCGCCGTGCTGGAGGGCTTCGCGGCCGGCCTCGGGCGCTGAGGCGCTGTCCGCGTCCGGGAGTCGTGGATAAAAAGCATGGCGACTGCGCCACCTGCGCTTCTACCCTGAGTTCATGGCCCGTGACGGCTGGGGTGCGCGTCCCCTCCTGCTGGCGGTCGAGCCCGACCCGCGTCGCCTGGCGCGGACGGAGACCGAGCTCGCGCGTCACTTCGGCGCCTCCCTGCGGGTCCGCGGAGAGGCCTCCGCCCGCGACGCGGTGCGGACCCTCGAGGGTGCCCGGGCCCGGGACGAGCGGGTGGCGCTCGTCCTGATCGGGCACGACCTGTCCACGGCGGACCGCGACTCGGTCGTCGCCACCGGACGCACCCTGCACCCCGAGGCGCGGCGGGCCCTGCTCATCGACTGGGGCGCCTGGTCGGACGCGGATGTCGCCCGGACCATCCTGCAGGGCACCGCCATCGGAGACCTGCACTCCTACGTGCTGCGGCCCTGGACCGACGGTGACGAGCTCTTCCACCGCACGGTGGCCGAGATGGTCCAGGACTGGTCCCGCGCCGACCCCCGCACCAAGCGCGAGGTCGTCGTCGTGGCCGACCGGCACTCCGGCCGCGGGTTCGAGATCAGCAACCTGCTGCACCGCAACCGCATCCCCTACGCCTTCCGGGAGCGTCACTCCGCCCAGGGCCGCCAGGCCCTGGAGGTGGCCGCGCCGGAGCGGGACGGCGAGGTCGTGGTGTGGCTCGCGGCGCTGGGCGGACCCACCCTGGTCGACCCGACCGACGGCGAGATCCTGGACGCCTGGGGGATCCCCACCACGCTGTCCGAGGACGCTCGCGATGTCGACCTGCTCGTCGTCGGGGCCGGCCCCGCGGGGCTGGCGGCAGCGGTCTACGCCGCGTCCGAGGGACTCCGCACCCTGGTCGTCGAGCGCGAGGCCATCGGTGGCCAGGCCGGGACCAGCTCCCTGATCCGCAACTATCTCGGGTTCTCCCGCGGCCTCAGCGGCTCCGAGCTCGCCCAGCGGGGCTTCCAGCAGGCCTGGGTCTTCGGCGCGCGCTTCGTGCTGACCCGCACCGTCGACCGGATCGAACCGGTGGACGGGCGCTTCCGCGCGACCGTGTCCGGTCAGGGTGCGGTGACCGCGAGCGCCGTCGTGGTGTCCTGCGGTGTGGCCTACCGGCGCCTCGGGGTGCCGGCCGTCGAGGCCTTCACCGGGCAGGGTGTCTACTACGGCGCGAGCGTCTCTGCCGCCCACGCGCTGACCGGGCTGTCGGCCGCGGTGATCGGCGGCGGCAACTCCGCCGGCCAGGCGGCACTCCAGCTCGCGCGCTACTGCCGGTCCGTGCACGTCATCATCCGGGGCGCCACGCTCGAGGCGACCATGTCGGCCTACCTGATCGAGGCGATCGCGGGCGAGCCGGTCATCACCGTGCACCCCTCCTCCGCCGTGACCGACGCCGCCGGGCCGGGCCACCTCGAGGAGCTCTCCCTCACCCGGCTGGACACCTCCGAGACGACGCGCGTCCCGGTGGACGGCCTGTTCGTCATGATCGGCGCCGAGCCGCGCACCGAGTGGCTCCCGGAGGAGGTCCGGCGCGACGAGCGGGGGTTCGTGCTGACCGGCAGCGACACCGGCGAGGCCTCGGACCCGCCGCGCCAGCCGCACGAGACCTCGGTGCGCGGCCTCTTCGCCGTCGGCGACGTCCGCAGCGGCTCGGTCAAGCGGGTCGCCTCCGCCGTCGGCGAGGGCTCCGTCGTCATGTCCGAGGTCCACCAGCACCTGAGCGTGCCGCGCCGGTGACCAGCCACCGCGCCGGGGGACGGGGGCCCGCGGCGCCGGTGGCAGCCGCGACCGCCGTCGCCCTCCCGCTGGCCGGCCTCGCCCTCCTGCTGGGGTTCCCACGGCTGGACCTGCACTGGGCCCACCACCCGGCACACTTCTGGCTCGTCCTGGCGACGGCCGCGGTCTCCTCGGTGCTGGCCTACACCACCGGTGACGCTGCCGCCCGACGCGGCGACGCCCGGCTGAGCCACGTCTCGCTCGCCTTCCTGGCCTCGGCCGGTTTCCTCGGGCTGCACGCCCTCGCCACCCCCGGGGTGCTCCTGGCAACCTCCAACGTCGGCTTCGCCGTGGCCACCCCGGTCGGCGTGGCGATCGGCTCCCTGTTCGCGCTGCGCTCGACCACGGAGGTCGCCGGGGCGGCTGCGGTCGCGGAGGTCGCGCTGGCCAGGCGCCTGCGCTGGGGGCTGCTGGCCGTCATGGCGCTGTGGGCCGCGGTATCCCTGCTGGGGCTGCCCCCTCTCGACGGCCCGCCTGCCCAGATGGAGTCTGTTCCGGTCGTCCTGGCCGTCCCCGCCGTGGTCCTGTATGCCGTGGCCTCCTGGCGCTATGCCCACCTGTGGCGCGCCCGACGGGAGGGCGTCCTGCTCGCTGTGTGCACGGCATACATCCTGCTGGCCGAGGCCCTCGTGGCGATGGCCCTGGCACCCACCTGGCGGGTGTCGTGGTGGGAGTGGCACGTGCTGCTCCTCGTCGCCTTCGCGCTGGTCGCGGTCGGGGCGCGCCGCTCCTGGCACGAGGAACGGTTCGCCGCGCTCTACCTGGAGGACACGGCGGCCGGTCACCGGGAGGCGAGCGTGCTCTTCGCCGACCTGCAGGGGTTCACCACCTTCTCCGAGGACCACCCGTCCGCGGAGGTGACGGCGATGCTGAACGACTACTTCGCCGTCGCCGTGCCGGCGGTGGTGCGCCGGGGCGGTGACGTGGACCGGATCATCGGCGACGCCCTGATGGTCACCTTCAACCGACGCGGTGACCAGCCCGACCACGCGGAGCGGGCGGTGCGCGCCGCGCTGGAGCTGCAGGAGGCGACGGCCAGGGTCGCCGCGGGGCACAGCGACTGGCCGCGCTTCCGGGTCGGGGTCAACACCGGGCCGATCTCGGTCGGGCTGCTCGGCACGCACGGGGCCCGCACGCACACGGTCATCGGGGACACCGTCAACACCGCCTCGCGCATCGAGGGCCACGCTCCCGCCGGCGGGGTCGCGGTCGGCGCGGCCACGCTCGCCGCCGTGCCCGGCGCCCGGACGACCCCGGTGGGGACGCTGCGGCTGAAGGGCCGGACGGAGCCCGTCGAGGTGCACCTGGTGCTGTCGCTCGAGCCGGACCCGTCGACGCCGGCGTGAACCACAGGCACTGTCGCCCGCCCGGCACCGTCGCCCGCCGGGCACAGTCGTCCGCGGCGCCCGTGGCATCCTTGAGGGGTGAGCACCGTGCAGCGCCGACCCGTCCACCGCCGACCCCGGATGGTGCCGTTCCTGGCGACCGGCGCCGTGATCGGCGTGGTGGTCGGTGTGCTGCTGGCATTCCTCGGCCCGGACGCGCCGAACGCCTCAACGGGACAGGAGCTCATGGCGATGGCCGTGCCCGGCGGGCTGCTGGGCGGCCTGGTCGGCGGCATCCTGTATCTCGTGGCCGAGCGCCTCTCCGGCCGATCCTGAGCCCCTCCTCCTCCCCGACCGAGCGCACGGTGTTGCGATGATCCGGGCCACCGAGCGCATGGCGCGGCGGTAATCTGGGCCACCGAGCGCACGGTGCTGCGACGCACACCTGGTCCCCAACTGTGACCGGCAGTTTTGGTCGCGCAGAAGACGTCGTATGCGACGTGTTCCGCGCGACCAAGACCGCCTAACGCTGCGGCCATCACAACACCACGCACTCGGTCGCCCCTGGGGGCGCACCACCACGCGTCCGGTCGCCCCTGGGGGCGCAACACGACGCGCTCGGTCGAGGGGAGGGAGACCCTCACACGAGCGGCAGAAACTCCGAGAGGTCGGCGCGCTGGCCGCTGGCGCGGACGCGGCCGGCGTCGCGCTCGGCCTCCCACGTGGCCTCCCCCACCACGAGCCGCAGCCAGGTCACCCCGTCGGTCTCGATCACGTTGGTCGGGGTGCCGCGCGTGTGGCGCGGGCCCTCGACGCACTGGACCGCACCGAAGGGCGGCACCCGCACCTCGACGGACCGTCCCGGTGCGCGCTCGGCGAGCTCCTCCAAGGTGAAGCGCACCGCCGTCGCCACGACCGTGCGGGGCGCCGCGGCGGGGTCGGCACGCCACTCCGCCAGGGCCAGCTCCCCCGAGTCGATCGGCACCCTGCGACGGGGCGGCACGTCAGCGGCCTCCCACCGGAGCGCCCACAGGAGAACCCACCGGACCCACCGCTCAGGCCAGGGGGTCGCGCTCGATGGGACACGACATACAGCGTGGTCCGCCGCGGCCCCGGCCGAGCTCCTGCCCGGCGATCTCGATGACCTCGATGCCCAGGCTCCGCAGGTAGTCGTTGGTCACCGTGTTGCGCTGGTAGGCGACGACCACCCCCGGCTCGAGCGCCAGCACGTTGCACCCGTCGTCCCACTGCTCGCGGGCGGCGGCCCGCGGGTCCTGGTCGGCGGCGACCACCCGCGGGGTGCCGATGCCCATCGCCTCACCGATGACCTTCATCATGTCGGCGGGGTCGTTGGCCTGGATGTCCAGGTTGGGCAGGGAGTCCCCCACCCCGCTGGCCGTGATCGTGAACGAGGCCAGGTCGGGCAGCTCGGAGTAGCGCGTGAAGGTCTCCTCGTCCAGCATCGTCATCACGGTGTCCAGGTGCATCAGCGCCCGCGCCCGGGGCATGTCGAGCGCGATGATCGTGTCGATCTGGTCGGAGGCGAGGGTGCGCTGCGCGAGCCGCTCGACCCCCTGCGTCGTGGTCCGCTCGCTGATGCCGACGAGCAGCACCTTGTTGCCGAGCACCAGGATGTCCCCGCCCTCGGAGGTGGCCGGCCCCGCCTCGACCCCCTCGGTCCACCAGTCCATGCCGGCGTCGCGGAACATCGGGTGCCACTGGTAGATCGCCTCGTAGTGCACGGTCTCCCGCCGCCGCGCCTTCTTGTGCATCGAGTTGACGGCGACCCCGCCGTACAGCCACGCCGAGGTGTCCCGGGTGAACAGGTGGTTGGGCAGCGGCGCCAGGAGGGACTCGTGCAGCCCCATCGCCGCGATGACCACCGAGCGCGGGGCATCCATGCGCTCCAGCACCTCGGCCTTGGTGATGCCGCCGACGAGGAACTCGGCCAGGTCGTGGTCGGCCATCTGGTCGAACAGCTCGTGCATCTCGTGCGCCGCGAACGGCCCCAGGTGCCGGTCGTCCAGCGACTGCGTGAGGATCTGCTTGCGCGCCTCGGGGATCCCCACCGTCTCCTCGAGCAGCTGGTGGAAGTGGTGCACGACGATGCCCCGCTCCTCCATCACCCGCACGAACTCCTCGTGCTCCTCCTGCGCCCGCTCGACCCAGAGGACCTCGTCGAAGAGGTACTGCTCCTTGTTCTCCGGGGTCAGCCGGCG
>ENA-UOUL01005175-UOUL01005175.1-bioreactor-metagenome-genome-assembly--contig:-NODE-5175-length-11468-cov-3.149328_pt1 | contig 11468 bp, 12 predicted proteins | sample MGYA00249838_ERZ747220 | MGnify/ENA primary metagenome ERZ747220 (study PRJEB28778, sample SAMN05720191) | bioreactor metagenome | isolation source: Anaerobic biogas reactor | place: USA:Washington...
GGCAAAAGCCGGCAGTGCCGCCGCAAGCAGCAGCAGCAACATCGCGAACACGACAATGCGTTTCTTGCTAAACACCCTTATCTCTCCTTGTCTTATGGGCGAACCAACACAACTGCCCCAACCATAGCCCGGGCGGACTACGGAGAGATTGCGTGTTCCTTACGGCTTTGTTACGGCGTCGCAGCCGGCTCACTCCCCCTTCTTCTTCGCCAAGCCCATCACCGCGCCGATGCCCGCTCCGATGGCGACGCCTATCGCGATCCCAACGCCAATGTTGTCCATCGCCACGCCTATCGCTACGCCTATCGCTACGCCCAGGGCGAGCCCAATGCCCATCCCAACGCCCATCCCCATCCCCTTCCTGCTTTCCTGCTTTTCGCCTTCATACGGTTTCTGGTCCATCTGATACTTCTCTCCTTATTACGCCCCCCGCCGCACGATACCCTGTTTACCCTCCTGTAACAATTTCGTGGCATAATAGCCCTATGCCCAGACGTACCATCCTCGTCATCCTCGGGCTGGACCTGGGCGCGGACGATTACGTCGTCAAACTGTTCAGCCTGCAGGAAATCGTCTCGCGCGTGCGCGCCGAGCAGCCGCCCGACGCCGCGCCCCCGCCCCCGCTGAACCTGGGCCGAGAGCGCGCCCGGCGCCGGCACGACCGTGCGCTTTACCCTGCCGAAACGAACGGCGCGCGCCTCTTCGTAGGTTGCGCGGCTCCTCTAACCCTTTTTTACCTTCCTCATACCTCTTTCCGATCTTCATTCATAGGATGGTAAAGTGAAGGATCCATTCAGGGGTCAGCAAAACACAAACCAAAATAGTGACAATCAAATAGAGGAGGACGACTTCGACGATGCGCTCCCCTTAACGGCGCTGCCCTTCCACAGCGCCCTGTACACCGGTTACACGACTCACTCTCCCGACGATCCCCCCTATCCGGGCTGCGACGAAACGGTCTGGTATCGCTACACGCCGCAGCGTCGGGTCGAGCTCGACGTGGACACGGCCGGCAGCGACGCCTCCTTCCATTCCCGCCTGCGCCTGACGCTGCACGGCGGCGAGACCTACTATCTCATGGTCTGCTCCCACCTGGCCGAAATCCCCTACAACCTGCATCTCAGGGTCGCGCCCATCCTGTACAGCTACTTCCCCCTGCTGAACCGGCCGGTCGTCAACGCCGAATGACCAGCGCTCAGCCATAAACCGGGAGCGCGGGCATCTCCGCCCGCGCTCCTTTCATTTCCACGGATCGCGCCTGCCATTCTGGCAGGCAGCTTCCAGCTCGCCTTTTCTGAACCGTGATTTTGATGATTAGCATGATGGACTATGATTTCCCGCCGGTCCAGCGCTATTTCTCCAGGTCGCGCTACACAAGCGGCGAAATCATAGCCCACCATGGCAATCAAACGAATCACAGTCACAGCTCAGAACCCGCCGCCTGCTGCTTCCGCACCGCCTGCCCATTCCGCCACTCGCGCACCAGCATCAGCGACGGCAGCACCACCACCAGCGACAGCGCCGCCCCGAACCAGTAGGGGGCCGTCGGCTGCCAGGCAAAGATGAAGCCAGCGATCCCCGTGCTGATAATCGTCGCCAGGCTCACGCTGCCCTGGTAGAGTCCCAGCGCCGCACCCCGGTCGCGGTCGTCCACGGCCCACGTCGCCAGCGTCTGCAGCGGCGGCATCATCAGCCCACTGCCCGTCGCAAAAAAAAGCGAGGCCAGCGCGCCGGGCCAGAAGCTGCGGCTTGCCGCAAGAATCGCCAGTCCCGCCGTGCGCGCCAGCAGCCCCACGATGACCAGCCACGTCTCCCCCAGCCGATTGCGCGCGGGCCGCAGCAGAAAGGCCTGCGTCGCAAACTGCCCCACGCCGACAACCGTGAGCAGGTAGGCGACGTTGCTCGTCACCACGTCGTCTGGCTGCCCGGTAAAGAGCACCTCGTTGCCGTAGAGGGCGAAGGTCGCCTGCAGCATCCCGAAGGCGAACTGCCCCGCAAGGGCAATGATCAGCACCAGGAACAGCATCTGGTTGGTGAAGACGTCGCCGAGGGCCAGCCGGCGCTGCGGCTCCTGCGGTCTCTGGACCACGCCCTGCGGCGCCGGCCCATTGCGCGGCACCGTCTCTTCCAGAATCAGCCAGGTCATGATCGCGACGGCGAAAGCGGCGGCGGCGGCGATCAGGTAGGGCACGCGCGGGCCCAGCTCCGCCGCCAGCAGCCCGCCCACCGCCGGCCCGATGATGAAGCCAATGCCAAAGACGGCGAAGGTATAGCCCAGCGCCTCGGTGCGCCGCTCGCTCGGCGTGATGTCGGTGATGTACGCCTGAGCGACGATGATGTTGCCGCCCGTGATGCCGTCTACCAGCCGGGCGACGAACAGCAGCCAGGGCGTGCCCGCCACCGCCAGCAGCACGAAGCAGAGCGCCGTGCCAAGCTGGCTGACGATGAGCACCGGAATCCGCCCGATGCGGTCGCTCAGCCGCCCCAGGTAGGGGCCGCCGACGAACTGGCCCAGAAAGAAGATGGTGATCAGCATCGTGTTGAGCTGATCGCTCAGGCCGAACTCGCTGCGGGCATAAAGCGGCAGAATCGGCACGATCATCGCCGCGCCAACCATCTGCACAAAAATGATGAGCAGGATTGTTATCAGCCGTCTGTCGATAGTGGAAAATCGTTTCAGCATCAGGTCACCTTTTGCGCCCCGTCGAAGTGTAGCCACGCGACTCTTTCTGTCAACCGCCGCCAATAGGTCGGGTTCAGGATTCTGCGCCGCCTGGTAAGTCGGGTTTTCAACCCGACGGCCCGGAAGGAGGACTGTAGAGCGGTTTTTCCAAATCGCTCCGGCGGCCCCGATAGAGCAGGTCTCAGGTCAGAAACCCGACCGACCCACCAGTACACCAGTACTAATGACCTATTCCCCCCTCCCTCACCGCCGCTATTATCGGCCATCGTGCAGCGCCGCTTGTTAGCGCCGCTGGCTGGCACCTTATCCTTTGCGCCTCAAGAAGAAAGGAGCCACCATGATCGAACGACTGACCCATAGACACCTTCTGCCGGCCCTGCTCGCCGTGCTGATCCTCTTCGCCCTCGCCGGAACGGCCCGCGCCCAGCGCAACGGCGACGAAACCATCCACCTGCCCATGCTCACCGCCGGCAGCGCCTCCGGCCAATCCACCAACTGCAACGTGCCCGGCGCCTCCTACCAGACGATGGGCATCATCGGCGACCCGACCGACCGGCCCGCCGCCGAGCATCCCGACCTCAACCTGACCATCCGCGGCTGGATTCCCTCGACTGCCCCCTTGCGGCTGGTCAGCTACGGCCCCACCGAGGACACGAAAGCGCCGCAGTTCGACAACCTGTTCCAGAACCGGCGGCTGCCCCGCTTCACCAGCGCCCACTCCGTGCGCGGCTGGGACTGGGGATCGGGCGGCGCCTTCCCGCCGCCGGAGCCGTACCCGACGCTGCTCGGGCTGGCGACGACCCCCGGCGAAGTGCTGGGCACGCCCGATTCGGGCTACGACATCGGCGGCGGCAACGACGTGCTCGTCCTCTACGCCACGAGCAACCGCCTCACGCTCAAATACACGCGCGAAGACAACGTCGTCGCCGGCTACACCATCCACCTGGAGAACGTCTGCGTGGAGCCCGACCTGCTGGCGCTCTACAACCAGATGAACGCCGCCGGCCGGCGCAGCCTGCCGGTCCTGCGCGGGGGCCAGCCCATCGGCCGGGCCGCCGGCAGCGAGCTGCTCGTCGCCATCCGCGACACCGGCGCCTTCCTCGACCCGCGCTCGCGAAACGACTGGTGGGCAGGCCATTAACTGGCTTTAAGCTTTAAGCTGTAAGCCGTAAGCCGTAAGCTTACGGCTTTGTGTTGTACCGGCCTCTATATCCTTCCTGTGTGCCCGGATACTTGAAGCGGCGGCGCGCATCGGCCATGATAAAAGCCATAAGCCATAAGCTCTAAGCCGACGGCTTAGAGCTTATGGCTTACAGCTTACAGCTTTCAGCTTATGTCTACCCATCCCGTCAACCTCACCAGCCTCGACCGCGTGCTCTTCCCCGCCGACGGCATCACCAAGGGAGACGTGATCGACTATTACCGGCGCATGGCCGAGACGATGCTGCCGCATATGCGCGACCGCCCGCTGACGCTGCATCGCTTCCCGCAGGGCATCGACCAGAAGGGCTTCTACATGAAAGAAGCGCCCGACTACTTCCCCGACTGGATCGAGCGGGTGATGGTCCCGGTCGAGGAAGAGGGCGGCGCGCGCCAGCCACAGATTGTCTGCAACAACCCGGAAACGCTGCTCTACATCGCCAACCAGGGCACGATCACGCCGCACATCTGGCTGAGCCGCACGGGCCACCTGGAGCAGCCCGACAAGATCATCTGGGACCTCGACCCCGGCGAGCTGGGCTTCGAGGCGGTGCGCCGGGCCGCCCGCCACCTGCGCCCCCTGCTGGAAGAAGCCGGCCTCGTGCCCTTCCTGATGACCACCGGCAGCAAGGGGCTGCATATCGTCGCGCCCATCCAGGTCGGCCCGCGCTTCGACGACACGCGCGCCTTTGCCCGCGCCATCGGCCAGCGCCTGGTGGACGAATACCCCGACCTCTACACGCTGGAGCTATCTATCGCGGCGCGGGCCGGGCGGCTCTTCCTCGACTACCTGCGCAACAGCTTCGCCCAGAACAGCGTCACGCCCTACGCCCTGCGCGCCCGCCCCGTCGCCCCCGTCGCCACGCCGCTCACCTGGGACGAGCTGGACCGCCCCGACCTGCATTCCCAGAGCTACACCCTCGCCAACATCTTCCGCCGCCTCGCCCAGAAGGGAGACCCGATGGCGGGGATGGATGAGCAGGCAAAGCCGTTAGCCGTCAGCCATTAGCCGTTAGCCAACGGCTAATGGCTCAAAGCTAAGAGCTAATAGCTCTCTTGGTAGGGAATCGCCCCATTTCCTCTCGTCCTATCTTCTGCCATCCTTGCCATATCGGAAAACGCCGTTCCAACGGTGGGACGGCGCGAGCGGCCTCTCCGGCGCTGATCCAGGCGCCCGGCGGGCCAGATGAGGACACACCTGATGAACGAGTATGATCTGCACTTTGGCGCCGACGTGCACTGCACCGACGGCAAATGCGGGCGGCTGAGCGGCGTCGCTGTCAACCGTGACACGCGCGAAGTTACACACATCCTCGTCGAAGCGGGGCTGCTGTTGAAGAAAGCCCGCGTCTTTCCCTTCAGCCTCGTCAGCCAGGTGGGCGAGACCATCGACCTCGCTATCACGTCGGAGGCTGCCGGCGACTATCCCTACTTCCGCGAGGAGACGATCCTGACCGACGCGGGCAGCAGCGCCGGCGGCATGGTCACCGGAGGCCAGACCCTGGCGACGGCCCCGGCTGTCGTCCACCAGAAGGTCCGCCAGGGCGTGCCCGACGAGCGCGCCGTCATCGAGCGCGGCCTGCCCGCCATCTCGCCCGACGGGCGCGAGGGGCGGCTCGACCACCTGCTGGTTGACGCCGATACCCGGCGCATCAGCGCGCTTGTCCTGGAGAGCGGCGTGCTCTTCACCAGCCAGAAGCTCGTCCCCGGCGAGATGATTGAATCCCTCGCCGAGTCGGGCATCTACCTCAACGCCACGCCCGAGCAGATGGAGAACCTGCAGCCCTACGTGCGCGGCGAGAACGGCGAGCCAGAGCCGGTTGACCCGTCGGCCAGGCGCGTCGTCGATGAGAGCGGCTTCGCCACCGAAGGGCCCGGCTACCGCGTCGCCCGCGCGCTGGACGAGGACCCGCGCACGGCAGACGCCGCTATCGAAGTCATCTTCGAGCGCGGGATCATCACCCTGACCGGCACTGTCGATTCGCCGCAGACACGGGCCGCCGCCAAGGCCATCGCCGCCGCCGAGCCGGGCGTCGTCTCCGTCGTCAACAGCCTGAAGCTCGACCTGTAATCCTTCCCTGCCCGGCCGGGATGGGGTGAAACCCTACCATCGCCGCCGCCCGCGCCCCTTCCCGGCCCGCTCTTTCGCCTAAAGATAAGCGCCAGTTAAGCGGGCTCCCGATTATCGCTGCCCGATAGGGTATCCCCGGCCGTAATGACAAGCCTGCCTCCGGAATTCTACAATGCTCTCCTGTTGGTCCGGTAATGTCTCCAATAACAATGTGGCGGTGGCGCGTTCCCTTTCGCCGTGTACAACCCCCTCCGCCCCCCTGGAGGTGCAGGTTGAAGATGAGCCGGTTTCTGCTCGCCTCTCTATTCGTGCTTCTGCTTGGCCTGCTGGCAGGATGCGGCGCCGCCGACGACGTAGTAGTCAGGGGCCCAGCCATATTGCGGGGTGCGTCCGCCTATTTCGACGAGTTAGGTCTGGCAGCGCGGACGGTCGCCAGCACAGCGGACAACGCCGCGCCTTTCGCCGACGATGCGGTGGCCCGCCTCCGCCAGTTTGCGACAGCGTATGGCGACGATGCTGTTCGAGCCGCAAGCGAAGCCGCCAGCCCGCCGCCTGCAGCTGAAAGCCCGCTCGACGAGCTTTTCGTCGAGGTTCTCTGTTACCTGGGCGAAAACGGGCCGCCGGCCTCTGATGATCCGCAGCTGGAGGCTATCTTCGACCAGAGCCAATGGGTGCTGACGGAAAACGGATAGTTCACTCTCGTCTCCGCAGCGGACCAGTCCCTGCGCGATCTGGCGATGGAGAGCAACGGCGACGCGGAAAACTTCAATGCGGCGCTCAAGGGTTATTGCCTCGATAAAAAGTTTCGAGAGTTGCGCTGAGCGACCGTTTTGGGAAAAAGCGGCGTTTTCCGGTATCCTTACGCCCATGACCCAACCGGCCATGCTTCGCCGCCATCACAGCGACGCCGGGGCAATCGACATCCCCACCGCCCCTCTGTTTGCGCGGCCCGACGACGACCTGCTGCGCGGCCTGGAGACCCTGCTCTTTCTTAGCTGGGACCCGGCGGCGCCCGGCCCCTGGTTCGCGCGCCTCGCCATCTTCCCGCTTGCCGGCGGCGCCTTCTTTGTCGCCTGGGAGCGTGACGGGCAGCCGCCGCAGCTCGTCTCGCGCCTCACCCCCGACCGTCGCGCGGCGGCGGGGCGGGCGCTGTGGTCCATCTTCCTGCGCGACTTTCTCGCCGACCCGGAGAGCTACCGCACCGAACCGCTCGACCCGGCCCTCCTGCCCCAGACCATCACCAACTACCGGCCCGACCTGCTGCCCGAAGAGGCCGTGCGCGGGGCGGTAGCGCCCTGGAACGTCCCGACCGGCTACTTCGACAGGGCCTACGTGGAGGAGGCGTAGCGCAGGTCAGCAGCCCGCCGCCGGACCGGCCGGGGCGCCGCGTTGAAAACCCAACCTGCCAGAACCATCATGTGCAAAAGGAGCCAAAGCCTTGGCCTGGAGCTATCTACTGATTGCCGGACTGCTTGAGATTGGATGGGCCATTGGGCTCAAATACTCCGAAGGGTTCACGCGGCTGCTGCCGAGCGCGCTCACGGTGAGCGCCATGATCGCCAGCTTCGTCTTTCTCGGGCTGGCGCTGCGCTCCCAGCCGCTGGGCACAGCCTATGCCGTCGGGACCGGCATCGGGACCGTCGGCACCGTCGTGATCGGCCTGCGCCTGCTCTCGCCCGGCTAAACGGATAGCGGAGCGCGCCTGTCGTTCTGAACTGTGATTTATCTGATTGGGATGATGGACTATGATTTTTCGTCGTAGAGCGATTTTTCTAAATCGCTCCCCTGCTCGGGGCGCGCTCCAGAACGCGCATTACCCTCCCCGCCAACAGGCGCTATAATGGTTCTCAGTGCAACGGTCGGGAGTTAACCTATGCAGATTCTCATTGCCGACCCTATAGACGCGGAAGCGATCCGCGAGCTGGAACAGCGCCACGACGTGCGCTGCGCCTTCAAAGCCGATCCCGACGAGATGCGCGCGCTGATTGCCGACTGCGAAGTCGTCGTCTTTCGCAGCCGCGCCCAGCTCACCGCCGACCTGATGAGCGCCGCCCCCAACCTACGGCTGCTCATCCGCGCCGGCTCCGGCACCGACAATGTAGACCTCAGCTACGTGCAGCGCCACGACTTGCTGCTCGTGCGCATCCCCGGCCCCGGCGCCACCGCCGTCGCCGAGCTGGCTTTTGCCCTCATGCTGGCCCTGGCCCGCCAGGTGACGGTCGCCAGCGAGCACCTGCACCGGGGCGAATGGGTCAAGGGCAGCCTGCAGGGCCTGAACCTCAACGGCAAAGTGCTGGGCATCGTCGGCGCCGGCATCATCGGCTCCCGCGTGGGCGAGATGGGCGCCGCCTGGGGCATGGAGGTCGTCGGCACCGTAGACAACGCCACGCCGGTCAAGGCCCAGCAGCTCGCCGAGCGCGGCATCCGCCTGACCAGCCTCAACGGGGTGCTCGCCCGCGCCGACTTCCTGACCGTTCATGCGCCGCTGCGCGAAAACACGCACTACCTGATTAGCGACGCAACGCTGGCGCAGATGAAGCGCGGCGCCTTCCTCATCCACCTCAGCCGGGGCGGCGTCGTAGACGAGGAAGCGGTAGCCCGCGCTCTGGACAGCGGCCAGTTGGCCGGCGCCGCCTTCGACGTGCACGAAAAGGAAGGGGAGCAGTTCAGCAGCCCGCTCGCCGGCCGGCCCAACGTCATCCTCACCCCGCACATCGGCGCCTCGACGAGCGACGCCCAGCGCGAAATCGGCCGCCTCGTCGTCCAGACCATCGACAGGCTTGACGTGGAGCCAAGAGCCGAGAGCTAATAGCTCGTAGCCTGTCAACTGCCTTACACCCTCCCTGTCAACCAACCGTCTTGTGGGGCGCGCGCTGCGTGCTACAATGATCGTGTCAGCGTAGCCCAACCCCATTCTCCGTGTCCCGGCGCTCGCTGCCTTCGCGAGCCAGCATAAACAACCCGACAACTGTATCTGTATCGTTCAGGAGGTGCTTATGGTCTGATTCTGGCGCGCGCCCGCCTCCTGCGGCGCATTCTCGGACGACGTTCGTCACCTTCCCGCGCAGCCCTACCACCCGCTCCCCTGCCTCTGCGCCCCCACTCCCCAATAGGAGGAACCCCTATGCGACAATCGACCCGTTCACTATTTCTCGTCCTGGCCCTCACCTTCGTCGCCCTGTTCGTCGTCTTCTCCGGCGCCCGCCTTTCCGCCGCCCAGAATCAGCCAGATGCCGGCGAAGGGCTGGCGGCGACGACCGACGACGGCGGCACACCCGAGATTGGTGTGGAGTGGATCACCGACTGGCCCGGCACCGCCAACGACCGCGCCAACTGGTACCACTCGGCCACGCGCCTCTATAACGAGATAAAGGGCGCCGGCTGGATCGGCCGCTTCAACTACGGCAACACGTCGGCGTGGGAGAAAGATTTTAAGCACGTCACCTACGGAGGCATCAACGACCAGATTATCGACGCCGTGGACCTGGCGATGATCGGTACCCACGGCTCCAGCGCCTGGGACAGCTACTACGGGAAAACCCTCAGCTCCGTCTACTTCAGCACCAACAACCACGACCTGCACCTCTCCCCCGGCGAGGCGCGCCGCGCCTACGGCAACAACGACCTGGAATGGCTGGCCTTCGATAGCTGCCTGGTGCTGCGCGACAACAGCATGTGGTACTGGTACCAGACCTTCGACGGGCTGCACCTGATGCTCAGCTTCGCCAACGTCATGTACGTCGTCTACCCCGGCGACGGCGGCGTGTGGGGCGACCAGATGCAGGCCAAGGGCTGGTGGATCTTCGGCCACGGCGCGAAGACCGTCACGCAGGCCTGGTTTACCGCCGTCGAGGACCAGCAGCCGTCCGGCGTGCGCGCCCGCGTGCTCGCCGAGACGCTGGATAGCTACAACGACTACATCTGGGGCCAGGGCTACGTCAGCCCCGACTACCCCAACAACGGCGCCTACTGGTACTGGGACCACGTCTCCGGCACGCCGGACCCGGTTCCTTTGCCGCCCGGCGACGAGCCGACCTCGCTGCCCGGCCTGCGCGTCGCCTCGCGCACCGTGGACGAGGACTACGTGAAGATGATTGGTGGCGCCTTCGGCCTGACCAGCGAGATCCTCACCAGCCCCGACGGCCGCTTCATGTACATGGTCGGCGGCGCCGACGACGAGAAGCAGCTCCGCGTGGACACCGCCAGCGGCGGCTACTTCTACCAGGACCTGGGCGAGCTGTGGACCGACCCGGAGCGCCCGCGCACCCTGCCGCCTTCGGGCGAGCGCGCCGCAGGGATTGCTATCGGCTTCCTCAACCAGAATGACTATCTACCCGGCCAGTTCGACCGCCAGCGCCCCCCGACCGTCGAGCTGGAAGGGCCTGCCGAGGGGCACACCGAGGATACGCCGGCCATCGGCGCCAGCCACATCATTACGGCCGTGAACTACGCCGTCCACTATGGCCGGACGGCCCTCGTACCCGGCGGCGAGCTATCCATCGTCGGCCCCGGCTCGCGCCAGAACGTCTACGTCGGCGACGGCAACGCCATCATCGGCCTGAAGGGCGGCGGGCGCGACTACCAGCTCACCGGCGAGACAATCCCCATCATTAGCTCCGACGAAGCCTGGAACGCCTTCGTCGCCGACCCGACCATCGCCGTGGCCGACATCCCCCTGACCGGCAACTACGACCGCACGGGCAAGCTGGCCCCGACCCTGGGCTACTACGAGCAGCCGTCCGCGCTCGGCCAGAGCGAGTTTATCCCCGTCTGGATCTTCCAGGCCGACCTGCTGGTAGACGTGGAGGTTCCCGCCGCCACCGGGCAGGCCGCCGGCTCCACGACGGTCAGCGAGGTGCTGGCCGAAGACGTCTGGATCTACGTGCCGGCTGCCGCCGACGAAGAGCCGCTGGTGGCGAGCATCGACGCGCCCGGCGGCGGGCAGGAGCTTGGCTTTGGCGAAAAGGTAGACCTGAGCGGCAGCGCCAGCGGCGGAACCGCGCCCTACACCTACGAGTGGTCGTCCAACGTAGACGGCTTCCTGGGCACGGGCGCGACGCTGAGCGACGTCTCCCTCACGGCCGACACGCGCGGCCCCAAGGTCGAGCCGAACATCGTCACCCTGACCGTGCTCGACGGCAACGGCATCGTCGCCACCGACACCGTCGCCGTAACCGTCAGCGCGAACACCTTCCTGCCGAGCATGTCGCGGGAATAAACGCCGCGCCCCGCGCCGGATTCTGTGTGATGGGCAGGCCCGCGTGGGCCTGCCCTTTTTTCTGAACTGTGATTCGTCTGATTCCTTGATTGACTATGATTTCGCCTCCCGTAACGCGATTTTGCCAACTCCGCGCATGCTGTAGCCCGATTTTTCCAAATCGCGCCGCGCCCGCCCCGCATGCAGGACCGATTTAGCAAAATCGCTCTACGCCGAAAAATCATGGTCCATCACGCCAATCAGATAAATCACAGTTCAGAACGACAGGCGCGCTCCACCCCCACGACAAATCCCCC
>ENA-UOUL01005178-UOUL01005178.1-bioreactor-metagenome-genome-assembly--contig:-NODE-5178-length-11464-cov-5.374550_pt1 | contig 11464 bp, 9 predicted proteins | sample MGYA00249838_ERZ747220 | MGnify/ENA primary metagenome ERZ747220 (study PRJEB28778, sample SAMN05720191) | bioreactor metagenome | isolation source: Anaerobic biogas reactor | place: USA:Washington...
CGGTCGGCTGCGGAGCCTCGCCAGCCGTGCGAAGAGCGTAGACCATGGAAACTTGAGAGTTGTCCGGCTGTTTTGCCACGGTACGTAGTGGAAGGTCTTGGAAGCTCTCACCCAGCCAGTGGAGGTCGAAGCTGACGGCGTTTGCGGCTTCCTGCGCCGTCACTTTGAAAGTCTCAGGGTCGACGGGAAGGTCCGAATCCTGTAGCACGTTAGTGCCCGCCGGAATCGAAAGTGAGAAAAGCGTATCGACCTCGGCCGAAGCAAGCGTGAGAACCTCGTAGTCACGCAAGTAGGTCACGCAGACATTGCCACCATCCACATCCACAAGTGAATCCTGGAGCGGAAGGCCGGTCTTGACATCTACGACTGCCGTTCCCCACTTCAGCTGCGAGCCAGGGTGTGTGGCTTGCCTGCCTTCGTAGATAATAGACTCGCGACCGTCTCTCGTCTCGCGCGACACTTCCACGAGCATCTTGGCCGCCAATTTGTCGCTGACATCTCTTGCCAGCTTCGCGATATCGTTTGCATCCGCTGACAATGGGTCGTAGTCGTATCTCGCCGCACTTTTCAGATAAGCCGCAATTGAATAGTCCGCGCCTATACCCGTGCGGACGTTATATGACATCAGGCGACTATCGGTCAGAACGCGGACGGCCACAATACTGGATGAGTCAGAGCGCTCCTCGAATCTGAATCGTTTAGTTGAGGGCTGAAACCAGAAGTCGGATTGGTTGCTCAGTTGTGTATCCACGTCTAGACTGACTACCCTCATGTGGAGTACATCGTTGCCGGTGTCGATTGTGTCTGGGAAGGGGCCAGCGAGGTCGACTCTGGGTGAGGAAGTTGCTGGCACCGACGCGGCAACGAAGATGAAGAACGAGGCGAGGCCAAGCACCAAGACTCCAGTGCTGAGGAGTAGTACTTGCCAGAACCGGCCTGACCCTCTCAGACTCATGATCGTCATCTCCTCCTAGTCGGACGGTGAACTGGACCATCCTCGCTGTTTTTGGAGCAGGCGATTCGTATGCCAGAGACTCTGTAGTGCTACGGTTCGTCCTGAGCGTACGGCTCGGCTTCGGGATAACAAGTACGCCTGTCGTCTCCTTCCTTTGGCCCTGGAGTGATGACGCAGCCTCCGACCCGTGCATCCATCCTGGTGACCGAGGGAGAGTGTACTGCTGCTTACACCGACCGGGTCCTGTCTAGGCAGTACCCCCCAGGCCGACGAACATGCTCATATCTAACTTACACCGCAGTGGGGGTTTGCGCTAGCAGATGGGATGAGAACCGTGTAGGTCTGAGTCAGGCCGGTTCGGGTAGCCTTTACCGATTTCGCAGTGCCGTAGCCGGTGAGGACCCGGGTGAAATGCCCCACTCTCTGGTTGACCGTGCGCTGATCATGGTTGACACAGAATTGCTGGTAGTCGCGCAAGAGGTTGGGATGCTGCTCGATCGCGACGAAGACATCCTCGATGACATCCGGCCCGTACGGCTTCTCGAGCTTCTTCAACGCCCGCTCGACCATCGACTCAACCTCGTCATGGAACCCTTCGTTTTGCGCACTCATCGCTCCTCCTCGCACTTACACCTAGTCTCAAGGGGTGCCGACGATGTGACCAGTGCCGCCGCTACACTTCGACCGTAACGGTGATGCCCTGCGGCGTAGGCTCAGGCAGCGCCCACTTCTGGATGTATATGGTCCCGATAGCCGGCGGCTTCCCGGGCTCTGGCTTCTCGGTGTACCTGATGGTGTTCTTGGTTTCCTTCTCAAGCTCGAAGCTGGCCTTGATCATGGGCCTTCCTTCCGGCTCGTGAATGACGATGCCGATCATCCTGGGGTAAGCCGTCCGTCATCGGTGGTAGTGTCAACAGCCTAGCACCGGCGACGGACGGTGGCAGAGAGACAGGACGCACGAGGGGGGTCCTAGGTGAGGGTCGAGCAGAACGGGTCGGAGACCTGCGAGATCGCGGCCAACGGTACATTCATTCTGGTCCGCGTGCCGGTGCGAGCCACGGGAGAGCGCACCAAGGCCAAGGTGCTCTCCCGCTACCACGTCGGGGGCTTCCGGGGGCGTGAGACCGCCTGGCCTCCGGCTGAGGAGTCTCACACCATACTCACCTTTCGCATCCCTCGAGAACTCTTCCGTGATCGAGAACGCCTCAGCGTGGAGGTCCTGCAGATCAACGACGGGGGTGGCACCGAGACTCTGTGGGCCAAGCGCTACGAACTGCGCTGGGCAAAAGACACGCCGGTGCTGGAGCCGCTTTCAGAACTGAGTTCGTCTTTGGGGGATGAACCGCCGACGTAAGGACCCACGCTTCGAGCAACGTCTTCAGGCTCGGGCGTTCAGGACCACTTCAGGTCGGCAGTGCGAACATATGCCCATGGAGTCACATGTCATTGCTCAACCCCCGGTTGGAGCTGTGACCCCCTTAGTGCCCCACGGTGTTTGACTGGAACAGGGTTAGACACCGTGGGGTGTCCATTTGTGAAGGGCGTCTACCAGTGCCAAGCGGAGGGGGACTGGAACCCCTGGGACCGCCTGCGCAGCACAACGCTTGAGTGCGGGCGCAGAGAGTACGTGCAACCGCGCGCCGGAAGCGAACAGCCGGGTAGTTGTCGATGCGACTGCGGCAATGCTGCCGCCGACCGATGTCGCAAGAATGCCAGGTCTGCGGAGATGGGCTTCCCCCCTCTAAAACAGTAATCAGAGCCCTCACCACTCTTTCCATTTCGAGCCCTTACGGGAACGAGATCCAAAGACTCTCGGTCTTTATGTAAACGAAACCGTGCTCCCGAGCGTGTATAGAGATGAGTGAGCCAAACAAGAGGGAGCAAAAAGCAGGGAGAGCCTGATCGTCGGCTGTGGACCCAAGGTAGGGAAACGCCGGGTAGGACCAGGGCCGGGCACTGTGCCGGTTACCCCTGAGCTGCTCTTCCACCGGCACTACCGGGATCTCGTCGGTGCGCTCGCGGTTGCTGCAGGTAGTCGCGAGCTTGCCGCAGATGCGGTGCAGGACGCCTTCCTGGAGCTGTGCCGGAGGTGGGATAGGATCGCAAACTACGACAAGCCGGAGGCATGGCTCATGCGGGTGGCGGTCAACAAGCTAAGAAGTGAGCAGCGTTCTCTTCGGCGCCGGGCGGCTCTTCTACTGCGAGTAAAGGAGTGGCCCGAAGAGTCTGCCCCCGTTGTTCCTCTGGCCGTCAGTGAAGCCTTCCGGAGATTGCCAGCCCGCCAGCGCCTGGCTTGCTCGCTCTTCTACATCCTGGATCTCTCCCTTGAAGAGGTGGCCGAGACGATGGGTATCTCCTCGGGAGCCGTTGGTTCGCATCTTAACCGAGCGCGCACGGCGCTGCGCCCGCTGCTGAAGGAATGGTCATGAAGCAGGACGAACTGGGCCGCCTGCTCCGTCAGATGGTTCCCCCCGTCGATGAGACCGGGGTGTGGCCGTCGATCCAAGATCGGGCGGCCTCGGGGCCGAGACGACAAGGTCGGCTCCTCTTCCCCGTGGATCGACGCAGGCTGGCGTGCGGGCTTGTCTACGTTGCCGTCGGCATGGTTGTCATCGTCGCTCTGGGCTTCGGCGTAAATGCGCTTCTTGAGCACCTGGGCAAAAACGAACACATACTGGTCATCACCGACAGCGTGGCCGATCCCGATTCAGCTTTGACCGGGTCATCTGTCTTTCAGCCCTCAGAGACCGGCATCACTGTCTCGATTGCTCCGGAGTTCTCTCAGTTCGGCGGTCTGGTGGAGCGCCTGGTGGCCCAGGGGGTGGCGGTGGCCGAGCTGCGGGAGATGCCCTATGCGCAGGACTACGGGACCGGGGTCGAGGTCGTGCTGCGCTCGCAGGCGAGCGACCAGAAAGCCACGCCCGAGGACGCCTTGGCCGTTCATCTCGTTTTTCGAGCCGCGGTCCTTGAAAAGATGGCGGGCACGGATATCGAGGCAGTGGGAGTGGCCTTCCTGAGGTCAGGCAAGATCGAGTTCCATTCCGTGGTGCCCATCGATAAGGCCATCGACCCCAGCTGGTATATCACCCCGGCCCCGGGCCTCTCGTTGCAACAGGCAGCGAAGCGGGCCGAAGCGAGCATATCGGCGAGACTCGTCTCCAGTCCCTTTCGTCTTACCCAACTCGAGGTGACCCAAGATCCCGATGGAACCCGGGTACTTCGGGCTGAACTGGACGTAGCCGCCGTCAGCACTGCCAACCAGGCCATAGATGATCTGGACACCATCGGCGAGGTGGTTGGCGCACTCAACCAGGACTACCAGGCCAAGATCGGCGTCATCCGCACGGAGATCAACACAACTGGGGGCGAGCCGGTCCTGTGGTCGATAGGAGATCTGCAGCTAAAGAGCAGTACCTGGTGGCAAGATGAGGGAATCACCGAGGGCGCCTATCCCCGCCCCGCTATTCCGTCCACCCCCGACCAATCTACCTCTACCACCGTTGTCCACTCCGGGGCCACCGACTGGCCGGTCAACGCACAAGGTCAAACCTACGGTTCTTCGGCCGGGGCGGCATCGGCGCCGGACGAACCGGATCTCGTTTTGGCTCAGGCCACCAACGGGAGGGTCGGCTACGTGCTGGCCACCGATCTTGAGGGTCCAATGCCGGCTTCGCCAGAAGAAGCCCTAGCCTGGCAGGCGGCCAGTGCCGGAAAGACCCGGGTGATCCCGGTCTACCTGGCCGACGGGGTCACCATCATCGGGGAGTTCCAGGTCGGGCCCGGCACAGCCTTCCAGATCCCTCCCGCCTCAGGTTTCCGGTTCGTGGCGGCCTACGGGGTGCAGGGCCAAAACACCATCGACACCGGGAAAGGCACCTTCACCAAGGATCTCAGCCCGCAAGAAGACCCGGTGATAACCGAGCTGGCCCTGTCACCGGAGGCGCTTGAGCTTCTGTACCGGGAGCTCGTTCTCATGGAAAACCGGTGGGGGATATTCACCGCCGGCTTCGACCCCGACCCGGATCCATCGAACACCGGAACCACCGCAGAGCTCACACCCTGCCGGACGTACGCCCTGCAGTGGTCCGGGGAGGGATTCGATGCCCAGCCCATCCTCTGGAAGGATAGCGCCCTCAGCGCCGACCCGGCCGCCGTGGCGCTTCGCAACTGGTTTGACACCCTTCGGATGATGATCGAGGCGACCCCGGAGTGGAGGGCCTTGCCCCCGATGACCGGTGGCTACCAGTGAACGGGCCTCATAAGAAGCGCAGGCGGCAGACCATGTCCCGCCCGACCCCGACCGGCACCACCGGCGCAGACTCCCGGGCGGGCGTGAAACGCGGCGTGCTCGGGGCCGCCTTCATGGCTACCTTGACCATGGTGCTTCTCCTGGGTCTTAACGCAGAGGCGCTTGCCGCCACTTGCTGGTCCGATGCGCCGTCGTCCTGGTGGATGAGCAGTTACGGGGTTACCGACGCAGACGTCGCGGGCGTTGCCGACGGGTATCCGGATGGGACCTTCCTGCCGGTGGTGCCGGTGACCCGCGGCCAGTTCGCCAAGATGGCCACCCGGGGACTGGGTGTTGCCACCGCCGATCCGGGCGCACCGACGTTTGCCGACGTGCCCGCAAGCCACCTCTTCTTCACCTACATAGAGGGAGCCCACGCCGGCGGGCTGATCGGTGGCTACCAGACGGGCAGCGGGCTTCGCTACCGGCCCCAGAGCAACATCACCCGCCAGCAGGCCATGAGCATCCTGGCACGATACCTGTCGCAACTTGAGCTGGATACGACCGGGGTCGTCCACGGAGATGTGATCGAGAAATATGGAAGTCTTGAGCTCTGGTACAACTCGGAGGGGAAGTTCTGGCTAAATGGCTATGACGATTCGGCCCAAGTGGCCTCAGATCATAGAGCAACCACGGCCTACCTCGTCAGTCGTGGCGTGGTCGAGGGCTCGAACTGGTGCCTGAACCCCACCGCCACGCTCGCCCGCTCCCAAGCGGCCGCCCTGGTGCTGCGGGTCAAAGCCGCCGCGGCCGACATCCGTATGCCTCCGGGCGCCCCGAGGAACCTCGACCTGGTGGCTACCGGGGCCCAGGTGAACGTCACCCCCACCGAAGGCCACCTCTACGTCGGCAACGACCCTACGCCCCGACTGACCGGGAACACGTTGCCCGACAGTCACATGACCGTCTATGATGAGCCCTTCTTTGGAACCGCGCATCTCAAGCGGGAGAAGAGCAATCTCGCCGGTCGCTTCTACGTCGATCTGGATGATCCCCTGCGGGCGCTTGCCGACGGCACGCACAGATTCACGGCCACGGTCACCAACGGGAGCGGTCTGGAGTCGCCGGCCTCCGAGGCCGTAACCTACCTGCTTGATACGCTGTCACCGACCGGCTCCATCACTTCACCGACGGTGCCTTCCCCGGAGGAGTATGCCCTTGTTCATTCAGCCAGTCCTCCCTTTACCGTGGTGGCTACGGACCAGGGCAGCGGGGTGGAAAGCGTGAGGTTCCAGGTAGCCACAGACAGGACCGAACCGGACTGGGAAACGGTCTTTACGGACACGGCTCCGGAGCCGGGCACAGCCTGCTTCGCCGCTCTTTGGCCTGCTGGCGGGCCGGGTGCCGCCGGGCTCCCGGACGGCCGGTATCTCTTGCGGGCCGTGGTCACCGACCGAGCAGGCAACGAGCATACGGTCGGGCCGGTGAAAGTAAGGGTGGAAACCCCGGCCGCCGCCCAGGGCACCGGTGCGCCGACCTGGGCGGTCGCGACCTCTCGATGTCGTGGCGGCCTCACCCCGCAGACGATCTATCTCGGGCGGCGGTGCTTCCCGCTTGACTCCCGAGGGAAAGACACCATGACGCTTGCCTTCGGTCCTAGCTCGGAGCGGCGCCCCGCCAAGACGGGCGCCCTGCTCGACGCGCACCGGCCGGCATGCTAGAAGAAAGAACCGAGGGCGTGAACGAGAGGGATAGAACCGACCGGCCGCTCGGGCCGGAACCCGATGACCTCCTGCCGCATCCCTCGATGGTGGGACGGGTGCGTCGCGGTCGGGCGGGAATGACGGTGGCCACCGTCATCGTTGCAGCGGTGATTCTCATGGCGATTGCCTGGGCGGGACAGTGGGCCTGCAGCGGACCGGGTGAAGACCGGGTGGCTGCGGTGCCTTCCTGCCTGCAGGTGGACGTGGTGGTCTACGGTACCCAGACCTCGGGACTAGCGGCAGTGCGAGAACTGGCGATGCAGGCCCCCCACCTACGAGTGGCTCTGGTTTCCAGCGGTGACTTCTTGGAGACGCCGCTGGCCCAGGGACTCTGCGTGGAGGACGCCCGCGACATCGCTCGGGTGGAAGGCGGCTTTTATCATGAGTGGCGGGAACTGGTGATCCAGGCCTACGCCCGGCAGGGGACGCTTCCCTTCATCGCGGGGGATCGCTTGGTCTATGAGCCAAAGGTGGCAACCGATGCCCTCTGGACTCTTCTGGAAAAAGGGGAGAACCCCAACCTGCTTTACTTCACGGGCCGATTGGTGCAAGCGAGCGACCGGCCCGACGCCCGCTACGTGGATATCGAGCGGGAAGGCTCCGGCTTCTTGCGCCTTTGCACCCGGTACTTCATCGATGCCAGCCTGGAGGCTGATCTGGCCCGCCTGCTGGGGGCCGGCTATCGGGTGGGTCGCCACGAGGCGCTCTACAACGATCTTGCCGGTCCCACACCCGCCTACCCTTCCTCACAGAACAACTACGAGACCGCCCCCCAGAGATTCTCTTGCCTGCTTACTCTCAGGGTGTATCCCGACGGCAACGCACCGCCCGTAGCCGCGTTGGCGCACCCGGACTATGACCCGACGAGCTACGCGAGCGGTACGGCGCTGGCCCAGAAGAACGTAGATGCCTTCCCCAGCAGTTGGACCATGAATATCGCGGTTCTTCCCAACGACACGCGCGAACTAAACGAGGGCTGGAACGATTGGCCGGATATCGGGCTTTCCTATCAATGGATCTTCGCCCCCGAGAAGCGCGGCGACATGTGTCGCAGGGTTATCGAGTGGTCGATTAACCGGGTGCGCTACCTGCAGGAACACGGATACCCCGAGGTGGGCATCGCCTCCGTACCCCAGACACTGTATGTGCGTGAGGGACCACGCATCCTCGGACTGGATACCTATACGGCAGACGACCTGCGCTCCGGCGAACTCCGCCAACCCGTGGCCCTCGGTTGCTACATGGAGTATGACCGGCACGATGCCTTTTGTCCCAACCATATCGAGACCACCCGCTACGCCTGTGTACCTATGGAGGCGCTCATGCCCCGGGGCCACCCCCGACTGCTCGTGTGCACCGCCGTCTCCATCGACTATGCGGCCTACAGCTCGGCGGTTCGCATGGAGCACACCCGGGCCAACATGGGCGGGGCGGCCGGGATCATGATCGTTCTTGCCGATCGCCTCGGTCTTGAGCCAGGAGAGGTCCCCTACGAAGAGGTCCGCCGTGCGCTCGTTGAGAGAGGCTATCGCCTGGAGGTACCGATCTAGCGACATGCAGGCCAGATGCTGACAAGCGGGCAATGCATTCGGTTCTTCGCGGGCTCTTTGGGCACGGTAGTGGGAGGCAGAGGTTTCCTGAACTGCGTATGGGAGCTTACCTACCGGTGTAATGCCCGCTGCTTTATGTGCGACTACTGGCAGAGGCCGAGCGAGCCCCAGCGGGAACTCTCAACGGCTGATATCAAGACAGGTCTTGCCAAGATAGCCGAGCATGGATGCCGACTCATCAACTTCAGCGGCGGAGAACCCACCCTGCGCATGGATCTCGAGGACGTCGTGGCCTTTGCCTGCGAACGCGGCATGTGGACTTCTGTGGTCACGAACGGGAGTCACCTTACCAGAGCCCGGCTCGCCCGCCTAAGAGACGCCGGGCTGGATAGCCTCTTCATCTCTCTCGATTCCCTTGATCCAAAAAGGCACGACACCAACCGAGGCTTCCCCGGGCTTCACGGCAGGGTGCTGGAATGCCTCGACTGGCTCGCTGATGACTTCGCCGTCGGTCACCGGATAGCCGGGCTGATGGTCATAATTGGCGACGAGAACCTGTCTGAGATCGCCGGGCTGGCGGAGACAGCCGCTTCCCGTGGACTGTGGGCGCTCGTTCAGCCCCGGCACGCCCGTAAGACGGGTGCAGGTAACCACATAACCGCCGTCTCTGTCTCCCTGGTCAGGTCTCTTCTCTTCTCCAAGGAAAGAACGGGAAGCGTGCTTAACTCACGAGGCTATCTGCGTGCCCTTCTGGACCAAGGGAAGGATTGCACAGGCTCTAGGTGTCGGGCCGGCGAGAAGTACTTCAGTATCGGCCCCTACGGCTACCTTCATCCTTGTGTGGATATGCCCGCCGCCGGTCACGTGCTCAAGGACGAGATTTCGGTGGTCTGCTCGGCTTCTGCCCGGGCCGGCGTCCATGCCTGCTCGGGCTGTCGGTATTGCTTTAAAGGTGAGGCCGACGCGACCCTGTCGCTGGGGGGGTGTCTGGAAAAAGCCCAGCTCGCACTCCAGATCATCCGGCAAGATGCCAAGAAAAGACGCAGCAGAAAACGAGCGAGACACTGGCAGCGGGCCGTCTAGTTCCGGGCGCAGGGGGTCAACCGTGAGGATGAAGGCGCGCTCGGTGAGCAGGGAGGCATGGGCAAAGGTATCCGGGCTTGGGATGCGGTTGGGACGGGGCGCCCCGATGCTGGGCCATCTTGGAGCGAGCGGGGGCTCACAGGAGCTGCCGACGGCCATCCCTGTCTCACGGCAAGCCCGCTCGGTTCTTGTGCTCGGGGTGATCTCCTATCTTGCCTTCTACCTTACCTGGGTTCTCACCAAGCACCAGGGGTTCTCCACCTACGGATTCGATCTTGGCATCCACGACCAGGCTATGTGGCTTCTGAGTCGGGGCAAGAGCCCGTTCATCACCATTTCCGGCAATCCCTATTTCGGCGACCATCTGTACTTTCTCATGGCGCCCCTCGCACCTCTTTATTGGCTGCTTGATGACGTGCGGGTGCTTATCGTTCTTCAGCCGGTCGTTCTCGCTCTTGCCGCCGTTCCTCTCTTTCTCATCGCAAGGGAGAAGCTACGGAGCGAATGGCTGGCCTCAGGGATGGTCTGGGCCTATTTCCTTAATCCGTATGTGGGCTGGATCACTCTGGAGGAGTTTCATCCCGACGTTTTTGAAGTCCCGCTTGTCTTTGCCATCTTCTGGTTTGCTCTTCGCAAGCGCTGGGCCGGCTTCCTTGTGACCGCGCTCCTTCTTCTTCTTGCCAAAGAAGACACCCCACTTCTCCTGCTAGGAGTGGGGGTATGGGTGGCTCTACGCTACCACCGTCGGCTGGGCATACTCACCACCTTGCTTGCAGCGGGCTGGTTTCTTCTCAATTTTAAGGTACTCCTGCCGGTGCTGGGGGGAACCGGTTCTCTTGGGGCGTATATCTCCACCCATGGCGAGCGGATCCCCTTCGGGGGCCTGGGCGGGCTCCTTGGCACCCTCTTTACCAAACCCTGGCGGGTAATAGGTGCTCTCTTCGGCCCCCGGCGCCCTCTTTACTACCTGCAGGTCTTTGCTCCCTTGGGCTTTGCGCCCTTCCTCTCCCCTTCGACCCTGGCTGCCGTCATGGCTCCGCTGCTCGCGAACGGGCTGAGCACCTTCTGGTATCAGCAGACCATCGAGCGGCACTATGGGACTCTCGTGATACCAGGTCTTCTGGTGGCCGCCCTCTACGGAATCGCTCACCTGCCGGTCCGGATTCACAAATCCGTGGTCGGGCTTGTCATCATCTCGGCGGTCATTGGGCTCTATCTTTGGGGGCCGGCTCCGGGCTCGAGACATCCCGGTCGCTGGGTCACCTCAGCGCCCTCATATGCCCAGACGGCCGAAGAGGCCATTGACATGATCCCCGCCCAGGCCTCAGTCTCCGCCGACTATCACCTGGTTACCCACCTCTCCCACCGCAGCGAGATCTATGAGTTTCCCTGCCCGTGGCTGGACCACAACTGGGAGGACGGGAGAAGCACGGACAGGACACTCTCTGACCGGGCAGAAGAGGTGGAGTACGTCCTTGTTCTTCGCGAGAGCAAGCCGCAGGTCAAAGAGACGCTCGATCGGCTGATGAAGTCAGGCAACTACCAGACAGTCCTTGACCGAGACGGAGTGGTCCTTCTTGCGCGAGATGGTCAAGCGAAATAACGCTAGGGTGCTCGCCTCACCTTTAGCCGGTGGTAGGCTACCGCGCAGCGCGGACCCATGATCCAGGCAACCTGATTGGACCCTCACTTGGGCGTAGTATGGCGCCCGGCGGCACGCCGCACGTGTACCCCTTCGGGGTGCTTCATGCGTTATGTGTCATGAGACGGCACGTGTCGGATGGTTCGCGCCTATGGTCAAGCACACAAGGAGGGAGGCGGTGTGTGGCAGGAGTTGTACGCGCTGGCCTACCGGTACCTGCGCGGACGCGGACTATCACCCCCC
>ENA-UOUL01005179-UOUL01005179.1-bioreactor-metagenome-genome-assembly--contig:-NODE-5179-length-11461-cov-3.281711_pt1 | contig 11461 bp, 9 predicted proteins | sample MGYA00249838_ERZ747220 | MGnify/ENA primary metagenome ERZ747220 (study PRJEB28778, sample SAMN05720191) | bioreactor metagenome | isolation source: Anaerobic biogas reactor | place: USA:Washington...
CTGCCCAGGCGGTGCTGCAGGCAAGGGAAAAAGAGGACTTTAGCGCCGGAAGCCTTTCCGGATATGAGAAACTGCTCAATGATAGCTTTATAATGAAGGATTTCGCGGCATTTAAGGAAGCCCCGGCAGTGCTTGATAGCCCACGGTTCTTCAAACATTATCCGGAACTGCTGGGTAACATCATGAAGGACGTTTACGAGGTACCGGCAGGTCCTAAAAATCGGCTCTACCCAACTATTAAGAAATACCTGACCCTGAAAGAAATGTGGTCCATGGCCGGGGATATGAGAAAGGTGATGAAGATATGAGTGAACTAAGTGGATTGAAAGCTAAGCTGGGACTGGATGTTTTTAAACACGATAGCGAACCTCATATCCGGATTAAGCCTGGCATGGAGAAGGATCCCCGTTTAAAGGCGGCGGTACTGGTATGCCCGGCTGGTTTATATGCAGAGAATGATAGTGGTGAGGTGGAACTAACTATAGACGGGTGCCTGGAATGCGGTACTTGTCGCATCGCTTGTGGCACCGAGGTATTGGAATGGAACTACCCCACCGGGGGCGCGGGTGTCCAATTCCGCTTTGGGTAATGATAGACACTGAAGACACTGAACACTATGAAGGACACTGAATTGTTTGATTCCATCTTTTGTGAAAATAAAAGGTGGGGTTAAGTTATATTTTAAAAAGATTCAGTGTTGTTCATATTAAATCAGTGTTATTCAGTGTCTAACAAATCGATTGTTATATTAATGAGGGAGGTTTGGTTATGAATATTGTGATAGCTATGAAACAGATACCTGACCTGCAACAAATCAGGATCAGAAACCGGCAGCCAATCCTGGATGATGTACCCCTGACTCTGGGGAACATTGATAAGAATGCCCTGGAAGCCGGGGTAAACTTGAGGGATGAGCTGGGGGGAAAAGTAACTGTCCTATCAGTCGGGAACGAAGACATAGAAGACACGGTTAAAGAGGCCCTGGCTGCAGGTGCGGATGAAGCCTTTTTGGTGATTGATGACAGCCTAAATGGGGCAGAAAGCAGTGTAATAGCCAATGTTCTGGCAGCCTCTATTAAACAAATAGAGGAACCTGCCCTGATACTATTTGGTGAAGGCAGTGGGGATAATTATTCCGGTCAGGTAGGTTCACGGGTAGCTGAAATACTAAACCTGCCCCAGGTATCATTTGCCAGCAGTATTGAAATTAGGGGTAACCAGGCGGTTGTAACCCGTTCTCTGGAAGATGGGGAGGAAATAGTACAGGTTGATTTACCTGCAATAGTAGCTGTACTGGCAGATATTAACGAACCCCGTATTCCTTCAGTAACCCAGATATTAAAGGCGGGGAAAAAACCCAAAGAAGTATTAGAACTGGATGAACTGGAGGTTGAAGCTGGTAAAGCTATGGTAATTACCGCAAACAATCTGGCTCCGGAAACAGAACGCAAACGGGTAGTGGTAAAGAGCGTGGATGAGCTTATCCAGGCTTTGACTACTGAAGGCTATGTGGGGAGGTAGGTAAAATGGCAGGAGTCTTAATTTTTAGTGAGAATCAGGGACTGGCCCTGGAAGTGCTGACCGCAGCCAACAGTATCAAGGCTACAGCAGTAAGCGCATGTGTTATAAATAATGATGAACAAGCCCAGGCTCTGGCCTCTGCCGGAGTCCAGGTATATTCAGTTAATAATAATGATTTGCTCATGGCTGATGTAGGAGCTATAGCAGGTGCCATAAAGCAGGTGGCTGACAAGGCTGGCGCGGATACGGTGCTACTGGCATCAAACCGCCGAGGTAAGGAACTGGCAGGGAGATTGGCTCAGGCTATGAATGCCGGTTGTCTGACTGATGTAGCGGCTTTAAATATCGAGGGAGATAAAATCCTGTGCCAACGTAATGCCCTGGGTGGGGCGACGGTAGCCACTCAGTATATTGATGCGGGTAAGAAAGTTATTGCTATTCGCCCCCGCACCTTTGAAGCTGCAGCCGGAACGGGAGCAGGTTCAGTAGAAGAGGTAGCGGTAGAGGTGAAAAAGGCTGGAGTTACCGTATTAGAGTTTAAGTCCCGGGTTGGTGACACTGTAGATATCGAAGCGGCTGAAGTGCTGGTAGCAGTGGGCCAGGGTTTAAACAGCCAGGATGATCTGCCTGCGGTAGAAGAACTGGCCAAAAAATTAGGCGGGGAAGTAGCCTGTTCTAAGCCGGTAGCTACCGATAAGAAATGGCTGTCCGAAGAAAGGATAATTGGACTATCGGGCAAGAAATGTAAGCCCCAGCTGGCGATGTTACTGGGTATATCCGGACAGGTCCAATTTACCGTAGGTATCCGTGACGCCAAAACCATAGTAGCAGTTAACAGCGACGAAAACGCCAGCATAAACCAGATGGCTGATTACATTATCACTGCTGATCTGCATGATGTAGTGGCGGAAATGAATAAAAAACTGGGATAAGGAGAAATGCGGAGCATTTGTACCAAAATATTAATTTTTAATTCTTAATTATTAATTTTAAGGGAGCCCTAAAGGCTCCCTTTTTTATACCCATTTATTGCTAATTTAGATAGCATCAATATATGCGTAGCTCAGCATATATATAGATATATACCGGTTTACTTTTCTTATGTTTTCTGGAAGGAGGTTTCCTATGGCCTATGACTTTGACGCACTGATCCGAAACGATAGAGAGAGCAGGAGGGAAGAAGCATTTGCTGCTACCTTCCTGGAATATCTGCATATAGTACAAGAGAATCCTGATGTCCCGGCATTATCCCACGAACGCATGCACAATATCATCATGCAATCAGGTCTGGAAATAATTAAGACCGAGGACTACCCCCGCTTAAGAAGGATATATGGCAACGACACCATCAGAAAATACAAATTTTTTGAAGGTGATTTTTATGGGATTGATCACATCATAATGGGAATAGTGAGATATTTCCATTCTGCCGCCATGCGGGGAGAGGAATCCCGGCAGGTGCTTTATCTGGTGGGACCAGTAGGTTCGGGAAAATCCTCATTAATGGAGAGCCTGAAAAGAGCATTGGAGGTTAGCACCCCTATATACGCTCTAAAAGGCTGTCCCATGCGGGAAGAGCCCCTGCACCTGATACCAAAGCATCTCCGGCCCCATTTCGAAGAATTGCTGGGGGTTAGAATCGAAGGAGATCTTTGTCCAATTTGCCGCTACCGTTTAATTAACGATTACCAGGGTAAATATGAAGATTTCCCAGTAGTTATCAGTGATTTCTCCATCCGGGGCCGTAAAGGTATTGCTGTAGTACCCCCGGTCGACCCCAATAATCAGGATGCCTCGGTACTGGTAGGGTCGGTAGATATATCCAAAATGGACCTTTATCCTGAAGATGATCCCCGGGTACTATCTTTAAACGGCGCTTTTAATGCGGGTAACCGTGGAATCGTTGAGTTTATAGAAATCTTTAAAAATGACGTTGAATACCTGCATACTATTTTGACTGCCACCCAGGAAAAATCCATTCCTTCACCGGGGAAGGGTCCCATGATTTATTTTGACGGCATAATCCTGGCCCATTCCAATGAAGCTGAGTGGAATAAATTCAAATCTGACCACACCAATGAAGCCATATTGGATCGCATTGTTAAGATAGAGGTACCTTACTGCCTGGAACTGGACCAGGAAGTGAAAATATATCAGAAGATACTTAAAAAGAGTAATTTTAAGGCCCATATAGCCCCTCACACCCTGGAGATTGCATCTATGTTTGCCATCATCAGCCGGCTCACTCCATCTACCAAGGTTGATATAATAAGCAAAATGCATATTTATAACGGAGAGGAAATAGTACAGAAGGATTCTACTAAAAAAGTTGATATCCAGGAACTGCAAGACGAAGCGACCCGGGAAGGGTTCACCGGCATATCAACTCGTTTTATTATGAAGGCCATAGACAATACCCTGTCCGAATCGGAACATAATTGCATTAACCCCATCACGGTTCTGGAATCACTTATAAAGTCAGTAAAATCCACTGATGCCAGTGATGATGAGAAAAAGCAATGGCTCACCTATCTGCAGGATACCATTAAGAAAGAATACCATCGTATTTTGGAAAAAGAGGTTACCCGGGCATTTATTCATGGTTACCGGGAGCAGGCTGAGACCCTGTTTAACAATTACATTGACCATGCCGAGGCTTTTGTCAACAAGGTGAAATTAAAAGATGCCAATACCGGAGAGGAGCTGGAGCCGGATGAAGTCTTTTTGGAGTCGATTGAAGCCGGCATTGGCCTGACCGGAAGTGCAGCCAAAGGATTTAGGCATGATGTCACTGCTTATATGTTTTCCCTGCTACGCAGCAACCGAAAAATTCAATTTGACAGTTACGAACCCCTGCGGGAAGCAATTGAAAAGAAATTGATAGCCTCGGTAAAAGAATTATCCCGGGTAGTAACCCAGGCTAGGGTGCGGGATGAGGAGCAAAACCAGAAATACAATGACATGGTGGAAGAAATGAAACGCAACGGCTACTGCGATCATTGCTGCAACGTAATCCTGCGCTACGCCGCCAATAATTTGTGGAAAGATTAGAAAATGAATTAAGAATTATCGTTGAAATATTTCTGAAGGGCATATTGATATTCCCCGGCACTCAGCGTTAATCTGTGTTAAAAATTCAGTGTCCTTCATAGTGTTCCCCCTACGGGGACACGGATGTACCTACCGGTACAATTAAAGTGGCAGTGTATTCAGTGTCTATTTTAGGGGGACTACTATGGCTATTTTTCGTGAATATGAGAGTGGGGGGCGGGACCGCAGTGCTGAGGATCGGCGCCGTCATCGTCAACTCCTGGAAGAATCTATAAAAAAGAACCTGGGCAGTATTATTGCCGAAGAAAGTATTATTGGTAAAAGTAAGGATAAGACGGTAAAAATCCCGGTCCGCGGTATAAAGGAATACCAGTTTATTTACGGTGATAACCATGAACAGGTGGCCTCCGGCAGTGGCAAGGAAAAGCGGGGGGATAAGATAGCTACCGGCAAAGGGGAGCAGAGCGGACCCGGTAGTGGTGAAGGGGCAGGCAATATTGAGGGTGAGGATTATTACGAAACTGATGTCACCCTGGAAGAACTAGTGCAATATTTATTTGAAGACCTGGATTTGCCCTTTATGGAAAGAAAGAAGTTCTCCTATATTTTAAGTGACAAAAGCCACAAGCGCCGGGGAATACAACGCAAGGGCATACCTCCCCGTCTGGCCAAAAAGCGCTCGGTGGTAGAAAGAATTAAACGGAAAAAATCTATGGAAAAGACCCTGCAGGATCTCGGACAGGATCGTGAAATAGAAAGGTTTCCCTTTCGGGAGGAGGACTTGCGCTACCAGCGTATCAAGGAGGAGCTGCGCCCGGAGTCAAATGCGGTAGTTATCTGTATTATGGATAATTCGGGCTCTATGTATCTAAATAAGAAATATCTGGCCCGCAGTTTCTTTTTCTTACTCTACCAATTTGTCAACTACCGCTATATAAATGTGAAACTGGTATTCATTAACCATACTACCACCGCTTTGGAAGTTAATGAAGATGATTTTTTCCACCGGGGCGAATCTGGAGGAACTATGATTAGTAGCGGTTATGAGAAGGCCCTGGAGATAATTGAGGAACGCTATAATCCGGAAATATGGAATGTCTATGCATTTCATTGCAGTGATGGTGACAACTGGCCGGAAGATATTGACAAAGCCGTGGAAAAGGCCCGGGAACTATGTGAGGTCTGCAATCTCTTTGGCTATGGGGAAATTAAATCTACCTGGAAAGCCGATAGTACCATGGTTGACGAATTTGACGTAATAAAAGCGGATAACTTTATAACTGTTAATATAGATAACAAAGAAGACGTTTGGCCAGCCTTTAAAAAGTTATTAAAAGTTGCGGAAAAGGAGGGCTAGTATGGGCAGTGATTACAGCATGCATGATTTGCTGCAGTATAACTCCCGTATCGAGGAAATGGTTTTAGATGCAGGTCTTAATATATATCCTCAGGAATTTGAAATCTGCAGCTATGAGGATATGCTGGGCTATGAAGCTTATGCAGGCATGCCGGTACGTTACCCCCACTGGAGTTTTGGCAAAGCCTATGAGCGTAAAAAAACCTATTATCGCTATAACCTGACCGGGTTACCTTATGAAATGGTCATAAACGCCAACCCCTGTCTGGCTTACCTGATGAAGGATAACACCCTGCTTTTACAGATTCTTACCATGGCCCATGTTTATGGTCACAATGACTTTTTTAAAAACAACCGTCTTTTTAAGACCGGAACCCGGGCGGAATACACCATGGAGATGTTTAAATCCCATGCCCGCCGCATAAGTGAATACATACAAGACCCCAGTATAGGATACGCTCGGGTGGAACGGGTATTAAATGCTGCTCATGCCCTGCGTTTCCAGATATATCGCATAGTCGGGGAGAAACACCTGACCCCCGAAGAAGTAAAGCAAAAAATTATCGATGATTACGCCATCTCTATTGGTAGCCAACATCCTCTGCTGCAGGAAAAAGTGGAGAAATCCGAACCCAATCTGAACCGTATACCCCTAAAACCAGAAGAAGATTTGCTGCTCTTTTTAATGGGTTATGCTAATTTAAATGAGTGGGAAAAGGATATTTTAAATATCGTTCGGCGGGAAAGCCTTTATTTTTTACCTCAGGTAGAAACTAAAATTATGAACGAGGGCTGGGCCAGTTACTGGCATTACCGGATTTTAAATGAGATGGACCTGCCTCAGGAACTACATCTGGAATTTCTTAAACGTCATAACCAGGTAGTAAGTCCTTTTGAAGGTCGGCTTAATCCTTATCATCTAGGATTTAAAATATTTGCTAAACTGGAGCAGGAAGGACAGAATATTTTTACCGTACGGGAACAGGAAAGAGATTCCTCGTTTTTGCGACGCTACCTGGATGAGGACCTCTGCCAGGAATTGAATCTCTTCTCCTTTAAGAAAAAGGGCCGTGACTACTATATAAAAGAGATTGCAGATTATGAAGGGTGGAAGGAAATTCGCAACGCTCTGGCTTTTAATGTTGGTATACAATCAATACCGGTTATAAAAGTGGTGGAGGTAGGGGCTAATAACAGCCTGCTAATGCTGGAACATGAATGGGATGGGCGGGAACTGCAGCTGGAATATGCCCACCAAACCTTAAAACACCTGGCTCAACTATGGGGAGGAAAAGTGCGCCTGCGCACGATGGTGCGGTCATCATATCAAATATTGGAGACCGATGGGGAATAAGGAAGCAAGGGGACGGTTCTTTTGCTTCCATTTATGGAAGCAAAAGAACCGTCCCCTTGCTTCCCTGGAACTTTATTATTTCCAGTAGGAATTTCTGTATAAAACTAGAAGTAATAAAATAAGGGTATGTGGTTTATTTGTGAAAGGAGAAGGGAAAGTGGAACAGGTAAAAGGGGTGGAAGTTGTCGTAGATGGGGTTACCGGAGTGGGCAAGTCCAGTTTGGTAAGGATTATATCCGAAGAATTCGGCCTTAAACCGTTTAGTGAAATGTTTGAAGATGAAAACCGTTTGCTAAATAAATTTTTCCATGACCGGGCCAAGTGGGCATTTCCCATGCAGACCAATTTCTTAACCAACCGCTTCAAGCAGTACCGCCAGGCTATGAGAGTGGGACAGGCAGTAATGGACCGTTCCATATATTCAGACCGGATTTTTGCCCGCATGTACCTGGAATACGGCTATCTGAAGCCGGAGGAATATGCCGTATACAATAACCTCCTGGAGACTATGCTGGAACATGTAGTGCCGCCCAAACTGCTGGTATATCTTAAGGTGGACACTGATGAAGCCATCCGCCGCATCCATAAGCGGGGCCGTCCCGATGAGGTGGAAGTGGAAAGGGAGTACTGGGATCATTTAAACCAGTTTTACGAATCCAACTATCGTGAATATTCCCTGGGAGAGGAATTGCTGGTAATAAAGGTGGACAAGCTGGACTATGTGCATCGTCCCGACGACTGCGCTTTTATGGTAAACGAAATAAAGAAGGCTAAACAGGTAATGGAGTTTAAGAAGGCCAGCAGTTGATGGGTGGCTAAGCAAAAGTTGGCAAAGATGCTGTATAGGGGCAGCATCTTTTTTTTTCTTATTTACACCACTTTACTGGTATGATATTAAGTAAGAAAATAGAGGTAGTAAGGAAGCAAAAGAACCGTCCCCGTGCTTCCGAGAATCAGTATAAAGGTTGTGAAGGAATTGGCGGTAACTCTGGGTATTTTTGCCGGGAGCATATTGTTTTTTTATTCGTTTTATTTTGTCCGTATAATCAGGGGTAACCCGGAAAGCTTTGAAGGCGAATTACTGCAAGCCCTGGCTAACTGGATGGTGCAAAAGGGAAGTAAAGTTCGGGGTCACCTATGGATGATGCTTTTATTATCATTTTCCCTGGAATTGCTGTACTTTGCTCTGGTATTTGCAGTAATTAAGAATATGGCCTTGTTAATATTTACTGGACTATTCGTTATAGTAGAGATTTACCATTTGACCTCTTTTGGATTATCCCTGGCCCGTTTTTTCCGGGGTGATATTAAACTTAAACATTTGTTTAACTGGCGCCTGGAACGTTTTAGTGCGCTAATTTTCTATACCCATTCGCTACTGGTGTTGGTTAGTATTATAGTTTATTGATTAATTAGCTCATAATAATGTTTCCTTGTAAATGATAACCTATTAGTATGTAATCAATTGTATAGAGTAAGGGGTGGGGCGTTGTAGGGGCAGACCCATGTGTCTGCCCGGCCGAGCACTAACCTTGCCTGTCAGCTTCTATAGATACATAATTGCAGACCCGGGGCGAACACATGGGTTCGCCCCTACACTGTGCCCGCCGAATACATCATGCAATTTTCATACGCGGTTGCGTATGTCCATACTTGGTACAGTATCCTGGGGATAGACTGATTAAGTCTATTTCCTTTTTGCGGATATAAAAACATGCTTTGGTTAAAAATATACCCACAAGTATTTTTTAACTGGAGTAATGTTATGCGCAAAATTCCCCGCCGGGGTGAGGAAACCCAGCCTCAAGGCGGTCATGATACCAAGGGTATACCGGATATCCCGCTACCGCAGGGCTATGATGATAAGATGGCCCTGCTGCGGCCTTATGTAGAGAAAAGCCACGACCTCATTGCCCGGCCTTTCTACCTGGATAGTGAGATGAAACTGCAGGCCTGTGCCTTTTATTTTAATGCCGTAGTTGACGATAAAAAATTAAATGAACATGTCTTTAAGCCTTTGATGATGCATAGCGGAGGTTGGGAGTCGGGGGAATTTAATAATACTGACCGGGTTGATCTTATAGTACGCACATCCATCAGCCTGGGGCAATTACGAAAAACCGATAGTTTTTCAGTCATGACCCACAGCATATTCGACGGTATGCTGGTCTTAATTTTTGAGAGTATTCAGGAAGCTGTTATAATCGATATTCATGGTGGTCAGCTTCGCTCTATTGAAGAACCCCCTGGTGAAAAAGCCATACGCGGCCCCCGGGAGGGTTTCATTGAAAACCTGGATACGAATATTGCCATGGTCCGGCGCCACCTGCGTACTCCCCGCCTGGTGATAAAAAAAACTATAGTTGGTAAGCGTACCCGCACTCCGGTGGCAGTTTTGTATATTGATGATATCGTTGACCATAGCTTATTGGACCAGCTTAATGAAAGGCTTAACCGTATAGATATAGATGGGATATTAAATTCCGGCAATATTATTCAAAATATTGAGGATAAGCCCTATTCTCCTTTTCCCCAGATATGGACCAGCGAGCGTCCTGATAAAACCATAGCTGAACTGCTGGAAGGGCGTATAGCTGTGTTGGTGGACGGCACCCCTACCGCTATTTTCCTTCCGGCCCTTTTTGTAGAGTTTTTTCAGGCTTCGGAGGATTACCTGGAGCGAACCTATATCGGTTCCTTTCTCAGGTCTGTACGTTTTCTGGCTTTTTTTATTGCCATTTCATTACCGGCTCTTTATATTGCCCTGATTAGTTTTACCCCTGAACTACTGCCAGCGAATTTGGTCGTCAGTCTGGCCCAGGCCCGCAAGGAGGTTCCCTTTCCGGTTTTGATTGAAGTCTTGATTCAGGAATTTATCATTCAAGCGGTAATCGAGTCAGGCCTTCGTCTACCCGGTCCGGTAGGGCAGACTGCAGGGGTGGTGGCAGGCATTATCCTGGGTCAGGCAGCTATATCAGCTAAACTGGCCACCCCGGCAGTAATTATTATCATTGCTATAACTACTATCTGTACTTTTGCCCTGCCTTCCGGTCCACTGGTGCAGGCTACTCGCATCCTGCGACTGCCCCTGATATTTATTACCGCTATTTTCGGATTGTTTGGTTTTTCCCTGGGCTGGTTATTTATGCTTACTCACCTTTGCAGCCTTGAAAGCCTGGGAGTTCCTTATTTCGCTCCTTTTGCCCCCATGCGTTTTGCTGATTTAAAAGACAGTTTCTTCCGTATCTGGTTATGGAAAATGAATCAAAGGCCGCTGTCCATACCAACTCAGCAGAAGCAGCGCCAGGGGAGAATTGGAACAGAGGAGGGAGAAGGTGAATAGTACTGATACCATAACCAGCAAGCAGTTGATATTTATCATTATTGGCTCCCAAGTAGGTATGGGGATTTTTAGCCTCCCCCGTGTGGTCGGTACACAGGCGCAGCAGGATGCATGGTTAGCGATACTTCTGGGTGGGCTGCTGCCTTTACTGATATTGATTATAATTGAACGGTTGGGGAGGCGTATGCCGGATTCCAGTTTTGTCGGTATGAATCACCTGTTGTTCGGCCGCTGGTTGGGCTCGGTTATGGTTTTTCTCTTCGTAGTTTATGTGATATTTTTCGAGTCTACGGTGGTACGAATGTTTACTGAAATAACTAGTGCATTTCTTTTACCCCGCACTCCGGTTCCAGTTATTGCGTTAGCAGTAATGCTGACAGTAGTCTATGTAATAAATAAAGGTGCTCGGGTGGTAGCCCGGCTAAACGAAGTGCTATTTTGGATAATATTCCCTTTGTTATTTCTGGTGATGGTCCCTCTGGTAAATGCTGATTTTACCAATCTCTTGCCCATTGGGGAAGCTGGTTTTAAGGCGATAGCCCAGGGAGCTTTGCCCAGCAGTTATGCTTACGCCGGAATAGAGGTACTGTTGGTATTCTATTTTCTGGTTAAACAAAAGGGGGAGGTAATTAAGGCAGGGATACTGGGTTTAGGGTGGACTACCCTGGCTTACTTGATTGCGACCCTGGTATGCCTGCTGGTCTGGGGAAGTGAATTTATGCAAACGATAAACTGGCCGGTGCTTAGTGTGTTAAAAACTATTAAATTCCCAGTATTGGATAGACCGGAAATTTTTACGCTGACAGTATGGATGGGTGTGGGAGTCCGTCCTATT
>ENA-UOUL01005181-UOUL01005181.1-bioreactor-metagenome-genome-assembly--contig:-NODE-5181-length-11452-cov-3.886505_pt1 | contig 11452 bp, 9 predicted proteins | sample MGYA00249838_ERZ747220 | MGnify/ENA primary metagenome ERZ747220 (study PRJEB28778, sample SAMN05720191) | bioreactor metagenome | isolation source: Anaerobic biogas reactor | place: USA:Washington...
AGCACGTCCAGGCGCCCGTATTCACTCTGGACGTGCGCCGCCAGGGCCTCCACCTGTCCGGGATCGGCGATATCGCAGCGCACCGCGGTTGAGCGCACGCCCAGGTCGCGCAACATGGCGGCCGTTTCCTCGGCGCCGGGGAGCTGGATATCGGCGACGATCACGTCGCTGCCGGCCCTGGCAAAGGCCAGGGCCATCGCCCGGCCCAGGCCGCCCGCCGCCCCGGTGATGATCGACGTATACCCCTCTAGCGAAAAGAGATCGTTCATGTGGCAACCCCCATACCGTGCTCGGCGTTCACTCTCCCATGCCCAGCGTGTCGCGGCAGTAGCGCACGCTGCGCTCCACATCCAGCCGTTGTTGCAGCGCCAGCGCGCCGGCGTAGGCCGCGGGCACGGCCTCCTCCTCGCGGACGGCGATCATCGCGCCCGTATACGGCCGGCCTCGCCGCACCAGCGCCAGGAAGCGGGCGAACTCGGAGGCGCGCGCCCGTGGAAAGGCCGCCCAGTACCGCGGCTCCAGGTAGTTCAGGATCCGGGGCGGGCGCCCGGTGATGACCTCGATCGTAAAGGTGGCGCCCGGGCAGAGGGTCCGGTAACGCTCCGCCACTCGCTCGATGCCCACCGTCCCCTCTCCCATGGCCACCCACTGCACGGCAGCCCCCGACGGTTCGGCCCAAAGGGCACTGTCGCGAAAGTGGCTGGCGACGATGTAGGGCGCCAGCTGTTCCAGCGTCACCATGGGGTCCTCATGCAGCATCACCGAGTTGCCCGTATCGATCAGCGCTCCCACATAGTCCGGGCCGGCCTCTTCGATCAGCGCCCGCATCTCGAGGCCCTGGAGGTCCCCGTGTGTCTCGATCGCCAGCCTGATCCCGAGACCGAGCGCCTGCGAGCGCACCGCCCGGCAGGTGGCGACCACGGCGGCAATGCGCGCCTCCAACGGCTGGGGTGCGGCGGGGTGCGTCGCGGCGCGGTCCGCGGCCCCGCCGAGGAGGCAGCGGAGGACCGGCGAGCCCAGAAGCGCGGCCGTCCGCAGTCCGCTGCGGGCCTGTTCCACGGCGGTGCCCTGGGCGGGCACGAAGGAGGGGGAGAGCTCGCAGATGCTGCCGATGCCGTACTCGATCTCCAGGCCGAGGTCCGCGGCGCAGGCACGCACCGCGAGCAGGTGCTCTTTATCGAACCGGCTGAAGGCGCTGGTGCCGAAATGGGCCACGTTCACCTCGAGCCGCCGGCAATAGTCGAGGGCCTCAAAGGGGGACCAGCCCTGTGAACGCACGCTGTAGAGGTCGAGTCCAAGTTTCATGGGCAGAGCCCTTTCTGCGGTCGCGGAGAGGCCCGTCGAGCCCCCGGCGCGGGGCTCACGGGGGGTCAGGGCGCGCCCTGGGGCTCGCCGGAGTCGTCCGGGAGGGTGAGCCGGTAGCGTAGCTTGGTGCGGTCTCCCCGGCCGTAGAGCGAATCATGCGGGGGGACCTCCACCGTCTCGACGTACTCGGCGCCCACGAGCTCGCAGGTGCGCTGGGAGGCCAGGTTATCAAGATCGGTGGTGATCCACAGCTCGGACATGCCGTGGCGCCGGGCGAGAGGTATGAGCAGCCGCGTGGCGCGCGCGGCATAGTGGTGGCCGCGGTGAGCCGGGTTCACGCCGTAGCCGATGTGGCCCACATAGATGATGTGTTCGGTGTCGCCCACGCGTAGGGAGGCGCCACCCAGATGGGCGCCATCGGGCACGCGTTCCATGCGGAACTCGTACGTGGGCACCATGCCGCGTGCGGGGTCGCCCCGGTAGCAGAGCAGGAGGACCAGGCGCAGATCGCCATCGACGAGCTCCCCGGGATCCAGGAACCGGAATTCGGCCGCGGACCTTTCTAGCATGGTGCAACTCCCCCACAGGTTGTGCGCAGAGCGGCGCCGGGCCAGGCGCAGCGCATTGCGGCAGTGTAGCCCGTGCGCGGACGCGGCGCAACCGCGGAACGCCGCTTGGCGCCGGGGCGGCGGAGCGCTAGAATGCCGCCGATACGCAGGGCGAAAGCAGGGTGATGAACGACATGGTCTACGAACACACGCAACCGGGGGTGTTGATCCGCTGGGCGCTGGGGCTCTCGATGGTGCTGCTGGCGGCGCTTTGGTGGTCCACCGGCGAGAGCGGGGGCGGCGCCGGTGTCATCATGGGGGCGGTGCTGAGCCTTGTCGCCCTGGCGCTGGTGCTGATGCACTCGCTCACGGTGCGCGTGGACGAGGGCGGCATCACGGCGGCCTGCGGGCCGGGGCTGATCCGCCGCCAAGTGCCCCTTGGGGCGGTGCGCGCGGCGCGAGCGGTCCGCAACCCCTGGTACTACGGCTGGGGCTTGAGGTTGTTCCCCGGCGGGGTGCTCTGGCGCGTGTCGGGCCTGGACGCGATCGAGCTCGATCTGGGCCGGCGGCGCTGGTTGATCGGCACGGATGATCCGCAGGGCCTGCTCCAGGCGATCGAACAGGCCGGGAGCCAGGAGGCCGGCCCGCGCGCCCGCCTCTATGGACATATTGCAGAGCGTCATGCGCTCTTCCATGGAGAGGGCGCGCACGGCGGACCCGGCATACTCGAAGACGTGCCCTTTGCCGCCGCCCACGCCGATGCGCGCAATCAGGGCCAGAATCATGTCCTTTGCCGTGACGCCCGGCTGCAGCTCGCCTTCAAAGTTGACGAGAAACGTCTTAGGGCGAGCCTGTAGCAGGCACTGGCTGGCAAGCACGTGGGCCACCTCGCTGGTGCCGATGCCAAAGGCCAGCGCGCCAAAGGCGCCGTGCGTCGAGGTATGGCTGTCGCCGCAGACGATGGTCATGCCCGGCTGGGTCAGCCCCTGCTCCGGGCCAAGCACGTGCACGATGCCCCGCTCGGCGCTCTCCATGTCGTACAGGCGGATGCCAAACTCGGCGCAGTTCTCCGCAAGCTGCCGGAGCTGGCGCACGGCGACGGCATCGGCGAGGGTCAGGTCCGGCCGGTCGGTCGGCGTGGCGTGGTCCATCGTCGCCACCGTGCGCTCCGGGCGGCGCACCGGCAGCCCGCGCTCGCGCAGCATCGTGAACGCCTGGGGCGAGGTCACTTCGTGGATCAGGTGCAGATCGACGTAGAGCACCGCCGGCCCGCCCTCCTCCTGCGCCACGACGTGGGCGTCCCAGATTTTGTCGAAAAGGGTGCGTGGTGTGGTCATCTTCAGTCGTCAGTGGTCAGTGGTCGGTAACTGTCAGCTGTTCACTGACCACCGTCCACGGCTCGCTATCGTATCGCCCGCTGGCGACGAGCATCTTGTTCAGCGCGGCGAGGTAAGCGTGGGCGCTGGCGACGATGATGTCCGTGTCGGCCCCATAGCCGCCGAAGGTGCGCGCCTGCTCGCGCCCGCTCTGGGGCGAGGTGCGCGTCTGCAGGTTGCCGTTGTTCGCCTCCAGCCGCACGGAGACCTCGCCGATTGCGTCGATCCCTTTGGTCACAGAGCGCACGGCGAACTCCAGCAGCGTCGCCGGCATCTGCACGATGGCGTCGATGGCCTTGTAGGTCGCGTCCACCGGCCCGGTGCCGACCGCCGCCGTCACATGCTCGCTGCCGTCTGGGCCGATCAGGCGCACCGTCGCCGTAGGCATGCCCATCGTGCCGCAGGCGACCTGCAGCCCGTCCAGCCGGTAAATCTCACGCGGCTGGTAGCGTTCGTCCACCATCAACGCCTGCAAGTCGGCGTCGCTGATCGTCTTCTTCTTGTCGGCCACCTCCTTGAAGCGGGCGAAGATGCGATCCATCTCGCCCGGCTCGACCTCGTAGCCCAGCTCGGCGAGGCGCACGCGCAGCGCGTGGCGGCCTGAGTGTTTGCCCAGCACCAGCGCCGATTGCTGCCATCCAACTGTCTCCGGGCGCATGATCTCGTAGGTTGATTCGTGCTTGAGCATGCCGTCCTGGTGGATGCCGGCCTCGTGCGCGAAGGCGTTGGCCCCGACGATCGCCTTGTTCGGCTGCACCGCCATGCCGGTATAGTGCGAGACCATCCGGCTCACGCGCATAATTTCGGTGGTGTCGATGCCCGTTTCCAGCGCGAAGAACGGCTGGCGCGTGTGCAGCCCCATGACCACCTCTTCCAGCGAGGTGTTGCCGGCCCGCTCGCCGATGCCGTTAATCGTCACCTCGACCTGCCGCGCCCCGGCCTGGACGCCGGCAAGCGTGTTCGCCGTCGCCAGCCCCAGGTCGTCGTGGCAATGCACCGAGAGCACGACGTTTTCGATGCCCGGTGTATGGGCCTTGATGCCGGCGATCAGTGTCCGGAATTCGTCGGTCATCGTGTAGCCGACCGTGTCCGGAATGTTCAGCGTCGTCGCGCCGGCTTTGATCGCCTCGCCGAGCACCAGGTAGAGGAATTCAGGATGGCTGCGCCCGGCGTCCTCCGGCGAAAACTCCACGTCGTCGCAATAGCTCCGCGCGTAGGCAACCATCTCGCGCACCTGCTCGACGACCGCCTCCGGGTCCATACGCAGCTTGTACTTCATGTGGATGGGCGACGTTGCCAGGAAGGTGTGGATGCGCGGGCGCGCGGCGTACTGCACCGCCTGCCACGCCTTGTCGATATCCCCCTTGGTGGCCCGCGCCAGGCCGCAGATGACCGGCGGCTCCCGGCCGGGAAGCGGGCTGCGGTTGCCTACCTCGACGGCAATCTGCCTGACTGCCTCCAGATCGTCCGGTGAGGCGGCGGGGAAGCCCGCCTCGATGATGTCCACCCCCAGCCGGGCCAGCGCGTGGGCGATCTCCAGCTTCTCGCCGGAGGTCAGCGTCGCGCCGGGCGACTGCTCCCCATCGCGCAGCGTCGTGTCAAATATGCGAACGTAATTGTCCTGTCCCATAGCTCTACCTCCTGCCGGTCCCCTGTCTCACTCTCCCGGCTTCACCCTCACCGGATCGACAAAGGGCATCATCTCGCGCAGCGATGCGCCGACCTGTTCGATGAGATGGCTCTGCTGGCGCTGCCGCTCGGCCTCGAACCAGGGCCGGCCCTTTTCGTTCTCGGCGATCCAGTTGCGCGCGTAGCTGCCGTCCTGGATCTCCTTCAGAACCTGTGACATCTCGTAGCGGGTCTCCTCGGAGACGATGCGCTGCCCCGAAACGTAGTCCCCGTGTTCGGCCGTGTCGGAGACGGAGTAGCGCATGTAGTTGAGCCCGCCCCGGTACATCAGATCGACGATCAGCTTCAGCTCGTGCAGGCACTCGAAGTAAGCCACTTCCGGCTGGTAGCCGGCCTCCACCAGCGTCTCGAAGGCAGCCCTGACCAGCGCGCTGACGCCGCCGCATAGGACAGCCTGCTCGCCAAAGAGGTCGGTCTCCGTCTCTTCGGCGAAGGTCGTCTCCAGGACGCCCGCGCGCGTGCCGCCGATGGCCCAGGCGTAGGCCAGGGCATTGGCCTGCGCGTTGCCGCTGGCGTCCTGGTGCACGGCGAGCAGGCAGGGCGTGCCCCCGCCTTCGGCAAACAGCTCGCGCACGCGGTGGCCCGGCGCCTTGGGCGCGACCATGCTCACGTCTACGCCCTGCGGCGGGGTAATCGTGCCGTAGCGAATGTTGAAGCCGTGGGCAAACATGAGGGTCTTGCCGGGGCGCAGGTGGGGGGCGATCTCCTCGGCGTAGATGCGCGGCTGCTCGGTGTCCGGCGCCAGGAGCATGATGGTGTCGGCCCAGGCCGCGGCGTCGGCGACGCTCTCCACGCGCAGTCCGTCCGCTTCGGCGCGAGCGCGCGAGCGGCTACCCGGACGCAGGCCGACGACGACCTCCACGCCGCTGTCGTACAGGTTGCGCGCGTGCGCGTGCCCCTGCGAGCCATAGCCGACGACGGCCACTTTTTTGTTGCGAATCAGGGAACGATCGACGTCCCGGTCATAATAGATGACAGCCATTCTGTTCTCCTTCCTTATGCGAGGCATTGATGTAGCGCGATTTTGTCAAATCGCGCGCTCCGCGAAGGGGAGCGATTTGGAAAAATCGCTCTACGGGAGCAGCGCGCCGTGGAAATGCCTCTTCATTTGTTAATAAACCTGACCTACGCCTGCGTCGTCGTCGCGGCCAACGGCTCGCCGGCCGTCTTGTGGTAGCCGTTGCGGCCCGCGCCGGGCGTGTGCCGCACGCCGTCTCGCCGGCCGCGCGTCATCGCCACGTGGCCCGTGCGCAGCAGCTCGAGGATGCCGCAGGGGCGCAGCAGTTCGACCAGGCTATCCACCCGTTCCTCGTCGGCGACGATCTGCAGGATGAGCGAATCTGGCCCCACGTCCACGATCTTGGCCTTAAAGATGTCCGCCAGGCTGAGCACCTCGGCGCGGCGTTCGGGCGGCGCCTCGACCTTGATCAGCGCCAGCTCGCGCACGACGGTGGGCAGCCGGGTCACGTCCTGTACGTCGATGACGTTGACCAGCTTGTAGAGGTTGGCCTCCACCAGCCGGGCCTCCGTATCCTGGCTATCCACGACGATGGTCATCCGCGAGAAGCGCGGATCTTCGGTCCGCCCTACGTTGAGCGAGTCGATGTTGAAGTTGCGCCGCCGGAAGAGCGACGCCACCCGGTTCAACACGCCGGGTTTGTTTTCCACAAGGGCGATCAATGTCTGTCGCATCTCTCCTCCTTTCAGTCCCCGGCGACGGCGCTTGCCTGGCGCCTCACCGGCCGGCGAATCATGTCGTCGAGGTCGGCCCCGGCCGGCACCATGGGGAAGACCGCCTCTTCCTGCTCGACCACGAATTCCAGCAGCACCGGGCCGCTGACGCTCTCGGCAAAGCCAACGGCGTCCATCACCTCTTCCCGCTTCGTGATCCGCCGGGCGGGAATGCCATACGCCGCCGCAAGCCTGACGAAGTCCGGGCCGCTCATGTGCACGCCGGAGTAGCGCTTCTCGAAGAAGAACTCCTGCCACTGGCGGACCATGCCCAGGAAGCCGTTGTTGATCAGGGCGATCTTCACGTTGGCCCCTTCCTGCACCGCCGTCGCCAGCTCGGCCTGCGTCATCTGGAAGCCGCCGTCGCCGACGATGGCCCAGATCGGACGGTCGCGATAGGCAAACCAGGCGCCGATGGCGGCGGGCAGCCCAAAGCCCATCGTGCCCGCGCCGCCGGAGGTGACAAAGCGGTAGGGCTGCTCCAGCTGGTAATACTGGGCGGCCCACATCTGGTGCTGGCCCACGTCGGTGGTGACGATGGCCTCGCCGCCCGTGCGCTGCCAGATGTCGCGGATGACGTGCGAGGCGTAGAGCAGCCCGTCGTCGGGCCAGGAGAGGATGTCGCGCGCCTGAGAGTCGGCCTTCCAGGCGGCGACCTGCTCCAGCCACTCCTCGTGGTCGGATGGCGCCACCAGCGGCGTCAGGTCCTGCAGCACCGTCTTCAAATCGCCCACCAGAGGCACGTCCGCGCGCACGTTCTTGTGCAGCTCGGACGGGTCGATCTCGACGTGGATCTTGCGCGCGCGCGGGGCGTAGGTGCGCAGGTTGCCCGTCACCCGGTCGTCGAAACGCATGCCAAAGGCCAGCAGAAGGTCAGCCTGCTGGATGGCTTTGTTGCAGTAGGCTTCGCCGTGCATGCCCATCATGCCCAGGCTCAGGGGGTGCGAGGCCGGCAGGCTGCCGAGGCCCAGCAGGGTCATCGCCACGGGCGTCTGCGTCTTCATGGCGAACGCCCGCAGCTCGTCCATGGCCCCCGATTTGAGCACGCCGTGCCCGGCGAGAATGACCGGCCTCTCGGCTTCGGCGATGAGGGCCGCCGCGCGCTGCAGCTCGGCCATGGGAGCGTGGCGTGGGGGCTGGTAGCCGGGAAGCTGCGGTTCGTCCGGGTAGTCAAATTCGACCTCCTCCACCTGCGCGTTCTTGCAGATGTCGATGAGCACCGGGCCGGGCCGGCCGCTGCGGGCGATGTAGAAGGCCTCGCGCACCGTCTCGGCGATCTCGTCTGCGCTGGTCACCAGGAAGTTGTGCTTGGTGATCGGCAGGGTGATGCCGGTCACGTCCGTCTCCTGGAACGCGTCGCCGCCGATGAGGTGGGCGGCAACCTGCCCGGTGATGCAGACGATGGGCGAGCTATCCATCATCGCCGTGGCAATGCCCGTGACGAGGTTTGTAGCGCCCGGCCCCGACGTAGCGATGGCGACGCCCACTTTGCCCGTGACGCGGGCGTAGCCGTCGGCCGCGTGCGCCGCGCTCTGCTCGTGGCGCACCAACACGTGGTGGATGGGATAGTCGAGCATGGCATCGTAGGCCGGCATGATCGCGCCGCCGGGATAGCCGAAGACGACTTCCACGCCTTCCCGCACCAGACACTCCCACATGATTTCGGCTCCACTCTTCTTCATCCTGACCTCCTTCTGGTCTGTCAACCTGCCACCGCGCCTTCGGCAGCCGAGCCGACGAGACGCGCATACTTGGCCATCACGCCCCGCCGGTAGCGCGGCTCCGGCGCCCGCCAGCCGCTCAACCGCTCTTGCAGCTCGGCCGGCGACAGAGCCACGTCGAGCCGCCGGCCCTCCACGTCGAACGTGATCCGGTCGCCGTCGCGCAGGGCGGCAATCGGCCCGCCGCAGGCTGCCTCCGGCGCGACGTGTCCGGCCATCAGCCCGTGTGTGGCGCCGGAAAAACGGCCGTCGGTCAGCAGCGCCACCGAATCGCCCAGCCCCGCGCCCATCAGCGCCGCCGTCACGCCCAGCATCTCGCGCATGCCCGGCCCGCCGCGCGGCCCCTCGTAGCGAATGACGACCACGTCGCCGGGGCGGATCTGCCCCTCCTGCACGGCGGCAAAGGCCGCTTCCTCTGTGTCGAAGACCCGCGCCGGCCCGGTGAAATGGCGCATCTGGTGCCCGGCAATCTTGACCACGCAGCCTTCGGGAGCGAGGTTGCCCTTGAGGATGACCAGGCCGCCGTTCGGCTGCAGCGGCGCATCCAGCGGGCGCACGACCTCCTGCCCGGCCGTCTCCTGCGCTTCCGCCGCTTCTTCGCCCAGCGTGCGCCCCGTTACCGTGACGGCGTCCGCGTGGACGTAGCCTCCTTCGACGAGGCGCTGCGCCAGCAGGCGGATGCCGCCCGCGCGGTAAAGGTCGTGGGCGACAAAGCGACCGCCGGGTTTGAGGTCTGCCAGCAGCGGCGTCTGCCGGCTGATCCGGTCGAAATCGTCAATAGAGAGAGGCACGCCCGCTTCCTGGGCAATCGCCAGCAGGTGGAGCACCGCGTTGGTCGAGCCGCCGCTCGCCGCCACCGCGGCAATCGCGTTTTCCAGCGCCTCGCGGCTGATGATCTGGCGGGCGGAGACGCCGCGCTGCAGGAGATCGACGGCGAGCCGGCCGGCGGCGCGGGCCACCTCGTCGCGCTCGTCGCTCACGGCGGGCACGCTGCCGCTGCCCATCGGCGCGATGCCCAGGAACTCGGCTGCGGTCGCCATCGTGTTGGCGGTGAACTGCCCGCCGCAGGCGCCCGCGCCGGGGCAGGCCGAATCTTCCAGCGCCATGAATGCCTGCTCGCTCATGCGGCCTGCTTTGTAGGCCCCGACGGCTTCAAAAACGTCCTGGATCGTCACGTCATGATCCTCGAAGCGGCCCGGCGCAATCGAGCCGCCGTAGAGCATGAGGCCGGGAATATCCAGCCGGGCCAGGGCCATGATCGTGCCGGGGATCGTCTTATCGCAGCCGGAGAGGGCGACGACGGCGTCGAACTCGTTGCCCCGCGCCACCAGCTCGATGGAGTCGGCGATGACCTCGCGGCTGATCAGCGAAGTCTTCATCCCCTCGGTGCCCATGGTGATGCCGTCGGAGATGGAAACGGTGTTGAACTCCATCGGCGTCCCGCCCGCCGCGCGGATGCCCTCCTTAACGCGCGCCGCCAGCCGGCGCAGGTGGAAGTTACACGGACCAATTTCGATCCAGGTGTTGGCGACGCCGATGAGCGGCTTTCGCAAATCCTCGTCGGTGAAGCCTACCGCCTTCAACATGGCCCGCGCCGGTGCCCGGTCGTACCCCTTCTTCAGCCGATCTGAGCGCATACCCTCTTCCTCCACGGAAAACAAAAAGGGCTGTCCTCTGCGGACAGCCCTCTAAAAGTGCTGGTGATACCGGGTGGCTAATCGCTGCACATCACCGGCCGTCCGCGCGCGTTCTGTTCCTCAAGCAAAAGAATGAGGAACAGGCCACCAAGTACGAGGACGACCAGATTAGAAAGCAGCATACGAAAGATCGTGCGGCGGAAAACGGGCCGCCGCAGCACCCTTTTTTAATTAGTCTAAGTCTAAGAGAGGCCGCGCGTCGCTGTCATTAGCTAAATGTGACAGCGTTCAGACTGCCTTTTCGTTAGAATTGCATAAACGGCCCGCATCCACTATTCCCCGGCGGCTTCCGGCTGGCCCGGCAGCGGAGCGGCGGGGTAAGAGCCGAGCACCTTGAGAAAGGAGGCGCGCTTCAGAATCCCCAGCAGCGCCTGCTGCACGTGCGCCTCGTCTTCGTGCCCCTCAAAATCGACGTAGAAGAGGTAATGCCAGGGGCGATTGCGCCGGGGGCGGGACTGGATCTTGGTCATGTTGATGTCGCGCAGCGCCAGCTCGTGCATCACGGCGTGCAGCGCGCCCGGCACGTGGCGGGTGGCGAAGACGATAGAGGTCTTGCTGGGGTCGCGGCGCTCCGGCTCCTCGGCGCCGAGCACGAAGAAGCGGGTGAAGTTGAGCAGCTGATCTTCCAGATTGGGCACCAGAACTTCCAGACCGTAGATCTCGGCGGCGAGGGCGCTGGCGATAGCGGCGGTATCCGGCCGGGGGTTGGCGGCGAGGTCGCGAGCGGCGCCGGCCGTGTCGTAATGGTCTACCGGTTCGATGCCCAGCCGGCGCAGGCTTTGCTCGCATTGGGCCAGCGCCTGCGGGTGGGAGAGAGCGCGCCGCACGTCGCCGAGCGCGATGCCCGGCGGCGCGAGCAGGCAGTGCTCGATGCGCACCACCACCTCGGCCTGGATGCGCAGGTCGTGGTCGAGGAGCCGGTCGTAGGCGGGGATGACGGTGCCTGCCAAGCTGTTTTCCACCGGCAGCATGCCGTAATTGGCCCGGCCTTCATGAATGGCGTCGAAGATGGCCGTAAAAGAGCGGCAGGGCAGGGTGCCGGTCTCAGGGCCGAAATGCTGGCGCACCGCCTGCTGTGAATAGGCGCCCGGCTCACCCTGGAAGGCGACGACAATCTGATCGGGCCGCGTCTGTTTCTCACCACTCATGCGTATTAACCTTGTGATCGCAAACCTGCTTCGTCAGGAGGGCCGATTATACGCGCCGGCCGGCTGCGAGGAAAAGCAGGGGTCACAAGCCAGACTTCGCAGCCCGCCGCCAAGCGCAACTGGCGCTTGACGTGCTCTGGAGCACCCCCTATCATCACAATGCCTGAAGATGGGTCAAGGTAATCTATGTCAGAACAGTCAGTCCGGAATGGTTACGTCCAGACGCAGGGCGTTCCA
>ENA-UOUL01005184-UOUL01005184.1-bioreactor-metagenome-genome-assembly--contig:-NODE-5184-length-11450-cov-20.359800_pt1 | contig 11450 bp, 15 predicted proteins | sample MGYA00249838_ERZ747220 | MGnify/ENA primary metagenome ERZ747220 (study PRJEB28778, sample SAMN05720191) | bioreactor metagenome | isolation source: Anaerobic biogas reactor | place: USA:Washington...
ATCCGGGTGAAGACGAGAGCAACAATCTCCTGCCAATGGTCGGGGAATGCTTCGGTGAGAACCGGGACGAGATCCTGAAACTCCAGAGCGAGGAGGTGAGCGTTACCGTATTCGTATACGGAAACGAGGCCGTTGCAGGGCAGTCATAGGACGTTCTTCCTGCGACGGGCGGGAAGAACCCCTGGCGAGGAGACCACGATCCGGGGTGAGCCGGCCAAGGTACCGTGAGACTTTCCGGGTCTTTTTTGTCTCCCGGTCATAGACACTTGTCGAGTGATACACATACGGTTTACCCTGGATGTACTTGATCTCAAGACACTTCTTCCCCATCTGTCGCTGTTGCCCAAGCCAATTTGCCACCCATTCTTCCATGTAGCAATATTAGGGGATACAAGTATATAGATCGTTGTTACGGTGGCCAGGAGGGGAATGGAGCACGAGGGGCTGATATTAATCCCTAATCGCGGAATAGTTTGGGATGCAGGTTCTGTTGTTGTGGATTTTGATTCCGCTCAAATAAGGCGACTATAATGCCAAGATTTTGTGGTTATACAGTTGACTAAGTTACTATCCCTCACTTGCCCAAAGGAAAAACTATGAAGGTGTCCGGCTGGTCCAACAGTTACTCGAGCAAGCATACCGCCGCAGGGTACGGTGTCCGAGTTCAATACGATGATCGTGACCGCTACTTCCAGAGAGACTGGAATTCGGTGGAGGTCGTCCTCGAGACCGGCGAGGCTGCCGAAGTATCGCTGCCGGAAACGTTCTGGACAACCTGCCCTGAACTCAAAAGTTCAGCCATCGGGAGATGGATGCTGGATCGAGGAGTCATCCCCTGGGCAAAAGGCAAGCCGCCACAGTTTGACCTGGAGCCTGCCGGAGACCGGGGGTTCCGGCTGGCCCGGAGATGAAAGGGGGCATTCTCCCCTAGAAGAGGACGAGCTGGAGCGCTACTGATAGGCAACCGCTCTGCCGAGAACGTTTCGGCGTTCAAACGCTCGGGAGCGTGCTCTCATGCAACACTAACCCGCTAAAACAAGTGCCCGATGATGCCGCCTACAATTGCCCCGATTATGGTGAAAAGCAGGTACTTCCAGGTCTCAGCCCTTCGTATCCCACTCTCTTTTCTCTCCCTCTGTTCCGCTTCCCCCCGGAGCTTACTCTCAGCTTCGATCAAGGCCGGAGCCATCTTGTTGATCTGTGCGCAGTAGTCCCTCATCTTCAGAACTTTTGCGTGGTACCGCTCAACCGTCTCCATATCCGGCTTTCCGATATCTTTGGATGCCTTATAGAGGGGGATATCTTCCAGGCAGCTCTCGATCTCGGGTAAGATCTCCCTATAGTATTCCGGGAAAAGATTGACTATCGTCTGTTGAGAGATCCCTTCCAATCTCCGGTGCATGTAGTCTTTCTGATAGATCCGTATGTAGTCGAGATAATCAAATGATGCTCGATACACGTGGCGGAACACGGCATCCAGGTTTTCCTTGATATATTCGCTGTCCCCGTCGCGAAGCCCGAAAAGGACGGAGTACATACGCATGAGATGATCAAAGGCATCTCGTATCTCATTTATAGGGGGTAAGAAAGATTCTGAGTTGAGTTCTTCGGCATAAAGCGCCAGATCTTTGAGAATTCCATAGCATTCCGTTGTCTTTCTCAAGACCTCCAGATCCCGTGCTGAGAGGGTATCGGGAAGACCGGTTACCATCGCCGATATCTCCGACTCTTGCCGTAAAAAAGCCTCATCATCTGCCATGAGTATCTATTGCAAGGGATTTTTGGGGAATTGCTTCTTTATTATCTCTCGCTTATCTTCTTCAAACTCTTCTCTTGTCTTAATACGCCCTAGTGCTAATCTTACGCTCCCCATTCTGTATCTCGCTGCCTGCTTCTTGATTGTGTCCTTGTTTACTCTGATGGGAGGCAACTCCTGATCCCAGATCTCTTCGCTCACACCCCGCATTGCCGACCACTACTCTTCATTTCATTTTCGATTTTACTCGCAACGATAGCTCTTAACTGTCTGCGACTTCGGTATTAATGTATTTCTGCGTCGCGCATTGAATAAACCGAAATATGACTTTGGGTTATATAATTATTGTGATACGTATTTTGCACTCGTCTGTTGCTCTGATACCAGATATCTCATCACTATGGTTGGATTTATGTGTTGCCAGGGCGATTTTTCCGTGCATCCGGCTGTATCGAATATCGTTTCACTGCTCCTGGCGGCGCGGCCAGTTAACTACAACTGGATATCGGTCGCGGCTTCGCTCGGCATGATTGCCCGGGATCTTGAATGTGATAGAAATATGATTGTCACATCCCTGCCACATTCCGAAGAGGCCGGCCGGTTCATCGACGAAACAGTCCCGAAAGCAGCATGGGTTGCCCCGGGAAAGATGCAGCGGGAGGAGCACCGGGAGTACCCACTGGATGCCCTGCGGGAAGCGGTGATCAACGCTGTCTGCCATCGTGACTATGCCGCCTCAGGCAACGTCCAGATCCGGTTCTTCGATAACAGGTTACAGATCTGGAATCCGGGCAAACTGCCGGACGGCATCACGGTCGATCTCCTGAGAGTCGAGCATGCTTCGCATCCACGAAACAAAACCATCGCGAGACTCCTGTTCCTTGCCGGATATATCGAACAGTGGGGTTCAGGCACGCTCAGCATGATCGCCGCGTGCAAACGAGACGGCCTCTCGGAACCGCAATTCCAGGAAACCGGCAGCGATTTCATCGTTACCTTTACTGGCTCGGTGCTTAATGCACTTCTAGAGCGCCCGGAACTGCTGAATGAGCGACAGCGCGGAGTTATAGAGCACCTCAAGATACATCCCCCCATATCGACAGAGGAGTACGGAAACATCTACGGATGCACCGCCCGGACTGCCCGACGCGATCTCTTTGCTCTTGCCGAAATGGGTATCATTGCCGTGAAACGGGAGGGGCGATTGCGGCGATATGTGCTCAATCCATCATTCCGGTCATTGCGGACAATTGCGGACAATCCCGGACAGAACCCGGACTGAGGGAGAATGATAAAACCCATACCCAACGAGCAAAACTGCCGAACATCAGAGGATCAGGCACAGATCCCGGTAGCAGTATCCGGACAATTGCGGACAGCAGGCATGTGGCGGCCGCATCCTCCGCTATCACCAATGTAAAGCAGCTTTCGCGTCCCGTTCACCCAGAGAGGACCGGGGTGTCGCCGTAGACCGAGGAGGATGAGGCGGCGACGACGGCGGGCACCCCGCAGTCCTTCGCCGCCACGAGCACGTCGAGCGTGCCGGTCACGTTTGCCTCGTTCGAGGCGAGCGGGTCTTTCACCGATCGGGACACGGACGGGATCGCGCCTGGCGGAAGATACCGTCCGCGCCGGGGAAGACCTCCATCAGGAGGTCGAGGTCGGTGATGCTCCCCTCGAAGAACGTCACCCGGGGATGGTCGATCTTCACCCGGCCGGCACGGTTGCGAGGTTGTCGATGATGACGACGTCGTGGTGTTGAGTTAAGGTATCTGCAAGGTTCGAGCCAGGCCGGCCCCGCCGGTGACGATGGAGCGCATGAGGAATCTATGGCGGTGCCCCTGATTAGTGCTTTCTGAACGGGGCCGGAGTGTCCGGCCGGTTCGAAAGTCCGAGGAGAGATGCTACTGGGTTCGCAAAGTGGGAGATCCTCCATACCATCGCCGCCCGGCAAAGTGGCGATGCATCTCCCCCTGAACACCTATGGCCGGCAAACTCCGGAGTCTCAGGTCTCCTCTCTCCCAAGCTCCCTGATCACCGGCTCCGCTTCCCGAAACATCTCGTCAACGAAGCTGACCGCCTCTTTTGCTTCGTCAAGGGTGATGTGAGGTTTGAGTTCAGTGATCCGCCGTGCCCTGGCCTCGCACCCCCGGCCGGGTGCCTCTTTTGTCACGTAGAGGGCCGTGGAGATCTTTTCGAGGTCTTTCACCCCGCGCGTCCCGAATCTTTCGGCAACAAAGGATATCGCAGGCCGGTACCTCGCGAGCGTCCGGGGCACCCTTGCCTTTAACCTGGCGCTCACGCTCGTTGTTTTGAGGGCATTCCCGTATGGCTCGGGCTTGATCTCCCATTCCAGGAGGGCGTCGGCCCGCATCGATGCCAGTTCGTCTGAGAGGTCGAAGGAGAATGGGCCGTGCTTGTACAGCACATAGGGAAACCCCAGGGGTATCCCCATCATCGCTTCAAGGAAGTAGGTGGCCTTCTGGATATGCGTCTCCCCGCACCAGCTCCCGTAACTCGTGAGTTCATCGATGAGCTCAAACAGCAGTCCGTCTCTCTGTATCTGCTTCATATCGTATCCTCAAGTTCTGATCCCGACTCGATAATATCTTCGCGATTTTCGTTCAACCATACTCTTCCGGCATCGAGCAACTCTGGACGGATGTACACCGTATCCACCGCAACTTCGGGAATATGCCGGAGTACATCTGATTTCAGGAGGGAGGATACGATCCTCTCATCCGGTTCAAGAACGGGGAACGCTGCCTGACTCGCAGATACCTTCGGCCTATCGCGGCGTACATTCTCTTTTCCGAACATGGCACATGCGGCCGCATAGATTGCCAGCCCCACCTCCCTGCACTTCATGATATCGTCCGGGTTTCTCGTATATAACACCCGGTAATGGTTTCGCATCACGATCCTCTCTGCAGCATCATGACCCGGGAGACTCGGATCCCTGCTGGCTCTCCATATGCCGGCCATCACCTCGTTATCAGTGAAGTTGAGCTGCCCTGCGACATCGCCAGGGAACTGGCCCCCCTCGAGCCACGCCTGAAGATATTCCTTCAGGTGGATATCATAGATCCGCCGCACGGGGTGAAGGTATAACTGACTGAACATGAAGTATCGTGCCAGCAGGAGTGCCTCTGCCGATTGAAGCCCCCCGGACTCTACACCGAGGGCAGGTTCCTTTGATCCGCCTTCATAAGTCTTAGGAAGGATCCGAAGGGTCTCTATCAAGCGATAGTGATCGAACCTGCCGTATGCGACCCCGGTATGGTGTGAGTCCCGCAGGAGATAGTCCATTCGGTCGGCACCGAACGCATTTCCTGTGATGATCTCCGAGAGTATTGCTTCGGTATTGGAAAAAGTCTTCTTTTTGGGGTGATCCCGACCCAGTGCGAGTTTTGCCACATCCTCGGCCTGGATCTTCAACATTGCCCAGAGCTTCTCCATCTCGTCGCTCTCGATGAGCTGGAGGGTCATCGCCTCGTGGTTACAATCCCCGGGAAAGAGGTCTTCTGAAGCATGGGAGAAAGGAGCATGACCGATGTCATGGACAAGAGCAGCCATTCTCAGGACACGCCGATAGTACATCCCATCGTAATTACTACGGTCGATCCCCAAGATGTCGATCCCGCCGTTCTCCAGCACGGCGTTATAGATCCGTGTTGCCAGTTCCATGACACCGAGCGAGTGCTCAAACCGCCTGTGAGTTGCACCCGGATATACCAGGCTGGTCAACGCAAGTTGGTGGATATGGCGGAGACGCTGGACCGGCGCAGAGTTCAGGACCTCTCTCTCGCTAGAATTTATGTGGATGAACGCGTAGATCGGATCCCTGATCTCGTGGTTGTTTTTCTTTGCCGTTCCTCTCACCTTCTTCTCAGGCAATCCCTGTCTCCTCAAAAACAAAATCCGTTTATTAACTTTCCTCAAGGTATGTGTGGAGAATCGATTGGGATATATCTTTTGATACGCGTTTGGTATGCTAGATCGCCCATACGGCGAGATATGGCAGACTTCTTCTCGGAAGAGAGATCCCGGGATATCGGGCGGTCGTATCCAGAATTTTGAAGATCACCCCGCCGACGACCCCGCCGGCCCGCGAGCGCTGATGGTGGAAACCCGTTTCTCCTCCCCGGCCTTCTCCGCCAGGGAGCCGCTCCAGTGCCCGGATCCCGGCCTCAAAATCCTCATCGCACCGTTCCATCTGCTACAGCGAGTCGCACCTCACGGTGCTCCCGCTCCGGTTCTAACGAACCGTCGCGCCTTACAGATTCACTTCATATCCCGGTTCGTCGCGTAAGACCGGGCTCCGGGGTGGTCTTTGCACCGGTCATCCTGGTAACCCTACTGGAGGACAGTAGGACGGTGAAACCCAAAAGCCTGGCCGTAAGAGTTATATGCAGAAAAAACGGGCGCAACGTTGCGCATCCTACCGCGATGGGCTGGAGGAGAAGTGTCGGGTCAGAAAGCCACTGCGCCCCCCGGCCTCTTCCTTCATCCGGTGAGCTCAACCTCGCCTGCCGCAAGAGGCCGGCAGCAGAGCCTGCCGCTGTGGACATCCCTCATTACGACATCGATCTTCCGGGAGACCTCTGCGGTGTAATACGCTTCGCCGCAACGGTCGCAGATGAGTGCGGGGACATCCCTGATGACAATGATCTCGTCCCCGATCCGTGCGATGAATTCGGCCGTTCCCTCGTGCAGTGTCCCTTTACAGAACGTGCATCGCTCTGGAATCATTTGTTTTTCCTCCTTGTTCGGGTGTCGATCCAATGTTCGTCGTCCGGCATATAGGCGGTGATGACCCGAAGGTGGTCATCACAGATCCCAAGTACTACATGATATGCGTGGTCACGTATATAACCGAGCATGAGCAGGGAGGGACAGGGCTCGTCATCGGGATACGATTCGATGATCTCGCCGACCTTGATGGCTGAGAAGAGATCATCGGTGGAGATGTTGCGCTCAAACATTCTGACCCGGGCATGATGCGAGATGATGACTGAATCCCGGCTTACCAACCCGATGATATCCTCCCTGTTGTGACCCACGCTCTTCCCTTGTGGATCAACTCTATCTCATGCACACAAAAACCTTCTTGACCGCCAGTCCACGGGGAGCCTGCCCTCTCGGCTCACACAGTATAGGCATTCTTCCGGCGTGGTTCTTTCAGTCTTCCCGATAAAGTCAGGCTGATACCTTCTCCCGGGTATACCCTATAATCGTCTGTCATATTCCCGGGACCATGCAGACACGGAAGATGCTCCGCATCTCCCTGCCAGGCACGACCCAGAGCGTTGTGCCGCAAAGGAGAACCAACCATGGCAGACTTCGTGCAGAAGACCGCCAACAAGACAGCGGTCCGGGACCTCGCCGTCCCGATCGCCGACATATCGGCATTTGACACCCTCGTCGAGAGCGTCATCGACGACAACCCCTTCGGGTGCGTCGGGTATACCGGCTCTGACGGCGTCGCCGTTCCGGCGGTCGTCCGGAACCGCGAGCACTACACCGCGAAGGTGGACTTCATCGACGGTGAGGGGAAGCGCATCGGGACCGTCTCCCTGCAATCCCCCTCGATTGCTGCGTACGAGGCGAACGCGAGCGAGACCATGAACAACATCGCCCTCGCGGCCGCGATGGGCGGCGAAGCCGTCCGGAACAGCCCCGCGGAGACCTACTACGCGCAGCTCAGGTGCCACGACCCGTCCGGTGATGACTACTGCGTCACCTTCACCAAAAAGACCGTCCGGCTCTCGTCCAGAGAGGACGAAACCATCAGGGACAAGGTCGAGACCTGGGCCGACACCGTTGGAACGCTTGAGTGAAGGGGGACGCTTCCTCCCTTTCACTTTCGCGCCGCACAAGCCCCTCCCTTATCAGTCTTCCCCGCTCCAATCTCTCGTATGACGCGTCCAACTCTTCTCAGGAGCGACCAGACCCTCTTTCGCCACCCCGAGACGTTCGAGCACATCTTCGTCCCCGAACACCACCGCGACGCCCGGAACTTGCCGGACTCTTCGGGGGAGTGTGGTCCGTCCGGCACTGAAAAAACCACGGCGAACCGGCGTACCCGGGGATATCTATACTAGATGGGAAGGCCCATATCCCGATCAGGATGGACACAATCACCCGCGAGGCCGGCGGGGAGTGCGCGAGGATCATCGCCATTCTCCGGGGGAAGAAGGCGTACCTGGAGGAGACCTACCATGTCGGGTCCATCGGCATCTTCGGCTCGTGCCGGCGCGGCGAGGAGCACGAGGGAAGTGACGTGGACATCCTGGTCGAGTTCTCCGAGGTGCCGGGGATCTTCGGGTTTCTCAGGCTTGAGCGGTATCTCTCCGAACTTCTCGATAGACCGGTGGATCTGGTCGAAAAAAGTGCGCTCAAACCCCGTATCGGCCGCCGTGTCTCAAAAGAGGTCATCTACATATGACGGCTCCACGAAGCACCCTCGATTATCTGGACGACATCCTTGACGCCGTTGACAAGATCGCAGTCTTCACCTGGGGTATGTCGTATGAGGAGTTCTTCGCGGACGACAAGACCGTCTATGCGGTCACGCGAGCACTGGAAGTGATCGGTGAGGCGACCAAATGCATTCCCCGACGCGTCAGGGAGCGTTGTCCCTCTCTTCCCTGGAGCGAGATGGCCGGTATGCGCGACAAATTGATCCATGCCTATTTCGGGATCAACAGGGCCATCATCTGGAGAACGATTCAGGACGATATCCCTCCTCTCAGGTCTGCGGTTCAAAGCCTCCACGACGACCTGATATCGGAGGAAACCAGGGATGCGTCCCCATTCAGCCCGCGGGATCCTTGATCGGCCCACCTCCCGGAAGCGTCCCATGTTTCGTCTCGCCTGACCAGATATGATGAAACACTGCACGTTAGTTTGGTTGATAAGTTGAGAGAAAAATAGAGTGTTATCCCCGCAACGCGTGCCGGTTCTTATCGCCCCGCCCGATCCCCCGATAGGCGAAACCCTCGACGATCCACGCATCCGGGTCCACGACGTTCCGCCCATCCACGACCGCCGGGTGGGGAGACCCGCATAACCCCTTCACTCGCTCAGGCACCAGCCCCCGGTACTCCTTGTGGTCGGCAAAGACCACGACCGCATCCGCGCCGGCAAGCACCGCATCGAGCTCCCGCGAGAGCCCCGGCGGCGCGTCCGGCGACGTTGCCGGGTCCACCCAGGGGTCGTGCACGGCGACCTCTGCGCCGGCAGCGAGTGCGGCATCCCGGAACGGCTCCGCCGGTGTGTTCCGGGCGTCGTCGGAGCCGTTGATGAGCTCCCGAGCCTGAGAGCGCAATCCTGGAACCCGCGAGACTCTTCCCCACCTCGCCGAGCGCCGACTCCGTCAGATGCAGCATATGCTCGGGCATGAAGTCGTTGATGCCGCGGGCGAGGGTGTAGAGGGACTCCCGGCCGGCCGGAAAGTCCAGATCCTTACCGAACACCTGCATCCCCCGCTCCAGATGGTAGGTGTCCTTCGTCAGGCAGTGGCCGCCGACCCCGGCCCCCGGCCGGAGGATGGCGCGGGTGATCCCTTCGCCCTTCAGCGACGCCACCCCGGCCCGGACAAGCGTAGACATTGATCCCCATCGCCTCAAAGGAGAGGGCGAGCTGGTTCACGGCCGCGATCTGGAGGTCGCGGAAGGTGTTCTCGGCGGTTTTCGTCACCTCGGCCGCGGTCGCCGGTCATCGGGATGACCGTGCCGGCCGTGAGGACCGGCGAGTAGAACTCCACGGCACGGGCCGTGCTGACGTCGTCGATCCCGCCGACGATCCGGTCGTGCTCACGGATATTGCGGAGCAGCCGGCCGACCATCACCCGCTCGGGCGCATGCGCGAGGGCAAAATCCTTCCCGGCGACGAGCCCCGACTCCGATTCGAGGATCTCGCGGGCCATCCCGGCGGTCGTGCCGGGGGTGATCGTCGACTCGAGCACCACGAGCGTCCCCGGCGTTAGATGCCGCCCGACATGCCGGAGCCCCTCGACGAGCGCCGAGAAGTCCGGGAGGAGGTCTTTCTTGTCGAGAAAAGGCGTCTGGATCGCGAGGGTCACCGCGTCGCACTCCGCGATCTTCGAGAAGTCCGCGGTGCAGGAGAACTTCCCGGCACCGACGACCTTTGTCAGTAACTCTTCAAGCCCGGGCTCCTCGCCCTTGAGCGGCGACTCCCCGCGGTTGAGCATGGCGATCTTGTAACGGAGTCCCGCTGGAAGCCGTAGACGTGCTCGACTCCCGGCACGTCCGCAAAGAGCGCCGCCGCCGGGATGCCGACGTAGCCCATCCCGATGACGCCGATCCGCCGGATCGGGCCGCGTTTCCTGATAAGCGTTGCCAGGTTCTCGGCCATTGTCTGCATTTCTGGTTTGTCTTCAAGGTTGATATTCTGTCTTCTGTCACCTCCTTTTGCGGTGCTGGCAGGGTCCAAAGAGACCTTCGCCGGGCGAAGTGCAGATCCGGAGAAACTATTTATGTCCGCCATACAGAGTGACATTGAATGAAACGATTTGTGGCCATCGCACGGGGGCGTGTCCAGCGGGTCGGCTATCGGGAGCATGTGTACAACGAGACGTTCGAACGGGATATCTCGGGGTACGTGATGAATCTCAAGAACGGGGAGGTCGAGATCGTTGCAGAGGGGAGTGAAGAGGACCTCCGGGAGTTCATCAACGAGATCAATATCATACAAAGACCCATTGCCGTCAAATCGTTCACCATCCGGTGGGAAGAAGCTACAGGGGAGTATGCCACCTTTGAGATCATCCGGGGAGACATCCAGGAGGAGACGTTCGAGCGGATGGATTACGCCGGGGATGTACTGCACAGCATGGATATAAAATTCGACCGAATGCTGGACAAACAGGACCAGATGTTGGACAAACAGGACCAGATGTTGGGCAAACAGGACCAGATGTTGGACAAACAGGACCAGATGTTGGGCAAACAGGACCAGATGTTGGGCAAACAGGACCAGATGTTGGGCAAACAGGACCAGATGTTGAACAAACAGGACCAGACCCTCCAGATCGCGCGAGAGACGAAAGAAGAGATTGTCGGGCTTCGGAGTGATACCAGGAGGCACCTTGATGACGAGTTTGGGGATATCAGAAGGGAACTCGTCTCCATCAAGGAGGCGCTCGTCCGGGCAGGTATCCAGGTCTGAATAACTCTCCATCCCGTGTCAACTACTCCGGACCATGCGTGCGGTCGTCCCGGGGGTGAGGTCACGCCCGACTCCCCGATCCCCTCTCCTCACTCATCGAGAGAAGGCTTCTGGATGGCGAGGATCACTACATCGCACCGGGCGACCATCCTGAGCAGTTCCGGAAGTCCCTTCGCCCTTGAGCGGCGACTCCCCCGGTTGAATCTTTACCCCGACGAGGGGGAGTTTCGCTGGGAACCATAGACGTGCTCGATGCCCGGCACATCTATTGTATGCATCTCTGATCTGTATTCAGGGTTCATACTCTCTGATGATCGCGGCGATCCGCGCGGCAGCCTGCCCGTCGCCGAACCGGGCGGAGTGCCCCCGGCGCGCACCGCCGGCCGCATCAGCCTCAGCGACGATCCGGCTGGCATCCGTGCCGGCGAGGACGTTCCAGCCGTCCTCGACCGTCTCGACCCACTCGGTGTTCTCCCGGAGGGTCACGCAGGGCACCTCGAGG
>ENA-UOUL01005186-UOUL01005186.1-bioreactor-metagenome-genome-assembly--contig:-NODE-5186-length-11440-cov-3.140192_pt1 | contig 11440 bp, 12 predicted proteins | sample MGYA00249838_ERZ747220 | MGnify/ENA primary metagenome ERZ747220 (study PRJEB28778, sample SAMN05720191) | bioreactor metagenome | isolation source: Anaerobic biogas reactor | place: USA:Washington...
ACGCCAATGACGATGGCCACGAGCCTGCTCGTTGTGTCGAACATGACCGGCTGGCGGCCGGACGCTTCAGGACCGGGAGCTTGGGACATAGCGCGCATTCTCCACAAAGACAGTCACGATGACCACAGGGTCAGGAATGTAATAAAAATCAAACAAGGAACGACTGAACAGTACCAAGGCGAACAATGCTGTGCAGTAATTCACGTCACCGTTTAACTCTAACTTTTGTGAAGTTGCTTGTCAAGTCGCTGTTTTTTGCTTGTGCGCTGCACGTACAAACCGGTGTATCCCGCTACGGCGATGAATGCAAACGCGAACCACTGTATCGCATAAACCATGTGCGACCCCTCGTCCAGGCTGATCTCTGGCTGGGGCTTGGGAAACTGGCGCGGCTCTGCGCCGGGCCGCGTGTCTTCTTCTACAAAAACCGTGAGCAGCGGATAGGGCAGTTGTTGGCGAATCTTGGGCAGATCGACGCGGTGCCAGGCATCGACTCGCGGCCCTGTGAGAGAGGGTGTGGGGTCCTCGGGCGACATGCCCCGGCGCACATGGCTCTTGCGCAGGATGCCGTACACCTCAACCTCGCCCGGCTCACCGCGGAATTGGATGCGACCGGCTGCGCCGGCGGATTCATAGGGGATCCACCCCCGGTCGACCAGGATCGCGGTGTCGCTGCCGGTGATGCGGAGGGGGGTGAGCACATGGACGCCGGGGAAACCGTTCCATGTGCGGTTGCGGAGGATCATCTCCTGATCGTAGTCGTACGCGCCGCGCACGGTCGCGCGGCGCAGATCGACCTCGTCGGGATCGAGCAGCTCACCGGTGACATCCAGGGCCGGCTCGGACAGCCGCGCCACGATGAGCGCGTTGGCCGCGCGGCGTTCGCCCAGTCTGTCAAGCTGCCAGGTTGCGAGCCGGACGAAAAGACCGGTGAGCGCGAGGATGAGGAGGGTGGCCAGGAGCCACCACCCGCGAAATGGTGAGGGCCGGGTTGGCTGTGTCATCATGCTTGGTTCACGCGAAGGCGCTAAGCCGCGGCCAATCTGCCATCCAGGCCCAGGTCGCCGGCAATCAGCTTCATCCCCTCGAGCACGATGCGCACATGCTCCCAGGTGTCCAATCCCAGCTCCGCAGCGCCCTCTTCGATGTCCTTGCGGTTCACCGCCGCGGCGAAGACCTTATCCTTCCACTTCTTCTTGACCGAGCTGACCTCGACATCCGCCAGGTCCTTGCTCGGCCGGACATACGCCACGGCCATGATCAGGCCGGTGAGCTCGTCGCTGGCCCACAGGGCCGATGCCAGCCGGGTCCGCCGCGGGACTCCCAGGAATGGCGCGTGACCGGCCACCGCTTCGATCATCTCCTCGGGATAGCCCCACTCGCGGAACATCCGGAGGGCGGTGCGCGGGTGACCGGCGACCGTATCGTCCATGTCCGGGTGCCGCTCGAAGTCCAGGTCGTGCATCAGGGCCGTGACCCCCCAGAATTCTTCATCCTCTCCGAAGTACCGGGCATAGGCGCGCACTGCGGCCTCGACCGCCAGGACGTGTTTGCGCAGGCTATCGCTTGTGATCCATTCCTGCACGATCTCCCAGGCCGCCGCCCGATCAGGTAAGCCCATGTTCGTTCCCTTTCTCGTCACAGTGATTTGCGTTCACACCCCGATTTTCCTATCGGGGTGTCGATGGTGTTTGACTGAAGGTACAGTATAATTAGGGCCGCTCGATGGATGTAATAGCTGTCGTTTCTGTGTGCTGTAAGTGCTCGCGTGTAGGAGTATATCACAATGATCAAAGTACTGATGGCGGATGATCATGCGATCGTTCGCAAGGGCTTGCGCCTGATCCTGACCGAGAGCAGCACGCCCTGCCAGGTCGAGGAAGCGGTGAACGGGCAGGAGGTCCTGAAGAAGGTCTACGATGGCGTGTTCGATATCCTGGTCCTGGACATCTCCTTGCCCGACCGGAATGGGCTCGACCTGGTGCGCGAGATCAAGAGCGTCAAGCCGAAGCTGCCGATCCTGATGCTGAGCGCTCACCCCGAGGACCAGTACGCGGTGCGGGCATTGAAGGCGGGCGTATCCGGATACCTCAACAAAGAAAGCGCACCCGATCAGCTCGTGCAGGCGATCGAGCGAATCGTTGCCGGCGGGCGCTATATCAGCCCTGACCTGGCCGAGATGCTTGCCGCAGCGGTGGGCGGCGACATCGACGGCCAGCCACACGAGAGCCTGTCGGATCGCGAGTTCACCGTGCTCCTTCGCATCGGGGCTGGCCGGTCGGTGAGCGAAATCGCGGATGAATTGGGTTTGAGCGTGAAAACGGTCAGCACGTATCGGACCCGAATCCTGGAAAAGATGAACATGCAGAACAACGCGGAGCTGATCCGCTACGTTATCGATCATGGACTAACGTAAGAGGTTGTCGTGATGCGTGGAGTTAAGGAAATGCCTGAGCGGACATCGATCGACGATTGGCAGGATCGCGGCAGTGGGAGCAGGGCCGCGGCCGGCACGGCGCCAGAGCCTTTCGCCGGCTGGACGCCGCGACGGGTGATTACTGCCACCCTGATCGTCCTGGCCATCGCGGCAGGATTCTGGCTGGTCTTTCGCTTTCACACGACGGTCTTCCTGTTCCTGGTCGCCGTGCTGTTAGGCATCGCGACCAAGCCAGCGGTTGCCTGGCTGCAAGCGCGGGGAGTGCGCCCGCAAATCGGCGTCATCCTGATCTACCTGGCCTTATTCGGCGTGCTGGCACTCTTCTTGCTGCTCGTGGCGCCGCTCCTTGCGGAGCAGGTCACGGCCATGGTCGACCAGCTGCCGGAGCATTATCGAAACCTGCGCCAGGCCCTCATCCTGTCCGATAACCGCCTCATCCAACGGCTGGCGCTGGGGCTGCCGATGACGATCACGATTTCGATGCCATCGACCGCAGGGACCACTGCCGAAGGCAATGGGGCTGCTTCACCCGGGATCGGCCAGGTCCTTGGAATCGTCGGGGGGGCGGCGCAAGGGATCTTCATTTTGATCGCTATCCTGGTGTTGGCATTCTTCTGGGTGCAGGAGGGCGAGGTGCTGGTCCGACGGCTGCTGCGATTGCTGCCGCCGGACAAGCGCGAGCCCGCGCGAAACCTGTACACCGAGCTGGAGGGCAAGGTCGGCGCCTACTTCCGCGGCCAATTGATCCTGTGCGGTGTGGTCGGCGTGCTGAGCCTGATCGGTTACCTGATCATTGGGCTGCCCTACGCCGTTGGCCTGGCGCTCATCATGGCTGTCGCCGAGGCCATCCCTATGGTCGGCCCCACCCTCGGCGCGATTCCCGCCATCCTGGTGGCGCTGACTGCCGCGCCCGACAAGGTGGTGTGGACCCTGGCCGTCGTCTTCGTCGTGCAGATGGCAGAGAACAACCTGCTCGTGCCCCGGATCATGGACCGTTCGGTGGGTGTCAACCCCATCATCACCATCCTGGGCATCACGGCGTTCGGCGCGCTGTTCGGTGTTGTTGGCGCGCTGCTGGCCGTGCCACTGGCCGCCATGGTCCAGATCATCGCCTATCGGGTCATGTTCCGCACACCTGCACAGATCGATGTGGGCCGCAGCCGGGCCAGCGCGCTGCGTCTGGCCACCCAGGAGCTGATCCAGGACGTGCGGAAGTCCTCGCGGGGAGATGGCACGGCGAACGTCGACCCCACAGTGTCGCAGACTGAAGAGCTGTTGGAGATGATCGCGGTGGACCTGGACAAGATCCTCGATGCTGCGGAGGTCCGGCCATCATGAGACGCTTCGCTCTTTCCGTCTTCATTATCTTCACGCTCGTGCTGGCCGCGGCCGTCGTCTGGCGGCTATCCAGCATCGTCTTTCTTGTCCTGGCTTCGTTGGCGATCGCAGCCGCAGTGCGCGGACCGCTGGTGTGGCTGACGGAGCGACGCGTCCCGCGCGGCCTGGCGGTGCTGGCGCTGTATGGCTTCATCCTGCTGGTATTCGGTGGGGTGGGCTATCTCCTCTTCCAGGCCCTGGGCCGGGAGCTGGGATCGATTACCGAGGATCTTAGCACGGTGTACCGTACGCTCGCTATCCGCTGGGGCGGCGCCATGGTGCAGAACCTGCCTGCGCTGACCGCACGCCTGCCGGCCCCCGAGCAGATGGGCCAGTTGCTGGCAGACGGGAATTGGGGTGAGATGCTTCCGCGGGTAGCGGGCGTGACCGGGGGTGTCGTTGGCTTTCTGACCAATGCCAGCGTCGCTCTGATCCTCAGCATCTACTGGATTGCGGATCGCCTGCGCTTCGAGCGCCTGCTGCTTTCGCTCCTGCCCGTCTCACAGCGAGCACGAGCCCGTTCCATCTGGTATGAGCTGGAGAACGGGGTGGGCGCCTATCTGCGCAGCGAGTTGGTCCAGGGGATTCTTGCCGCGATGCTGCTCGCGCCTGCCTTCATGTTGATGGGGTTGAAGTATCCGGTGTTCTGGGCCCTGACCGGTGCGCTGACCTGGTTCATTCCGTTGGTGGGTGCACTGCTCTTCCTCATCCCGCTCTGGCTCATCGTATTCGTGCAAAACGGTGCGTTGATCGCGACGCTGGCAGTCCTGTACAGCCTCGCAGTGCTCTGGTTCCTGGAGTTCATTGTCGAGCGTAAGCTGTACAAACCGGAGGGGAGGAGCAATATCCTGGTGCTGCTGGTTATGCTCATCATGACGGATGCATTCGGTCTGATCGGACTTCTGCTATCGCCCCCGCTGGCCATGGCGATCTACATCCTTGTGAGTCAGTTGCTCGAACATGCGGCGGCGGCCGGCCGGGCGACCGAGCTGGAGCCGGAAGTTGCCACGTTGGAGGATCGGCTGGCGCAAGTGCGCAGTACGATCGGCGAGCTGGATGGAGGCGCCGCGCCGAGATTGGCAAGCATGAGCGAACGGCTGGCCGACCTGCTGGCACGAGCCAAAGAGATGGCGCGCTAGATGCCGGTGTAGGACAGACCCCACAGACGGGAAGGGGTGAGTCCTACATGCGGCCCCGGCGCTTTCCGATACCATGACGCTTCGGACGAGGTTATACTTGATCTGCAAAGAGTGAAGGATTTGAAGAATCCTGAGCAGAATACGAGAGATGATAGAGAAGGAGAATAACATGAACGACGACGTATTGGCAGGCAAGTGGAAGCAGCTCAAGGGCGGTGTGAAGACCGCTTTCGCGAAGTTGACGGATGATGACATCGCCGAGGTTGAGGGCAACACCGAGCGCTTGCTGGGCAAGCTGCAGGAGCGGTACGGTTACACTCGCGATGATGCGGAAAATGCCTGGAACAAGTTCGTGGATAATGTCGATGACAAAGTGGACGAGGCAGCGGCCGAGCGGCACGCAGATCGCGCTGCAGACCACGTGGAGAATGCGGTCGACGAGGCTAAGAACGCCGTCCGCCGTGTGCTGAACTAACGCAAAGTCACGGTTATCGATAAGGGGTGCAGGGTTTTACCATCCTGTGCCCCTTTTGCTTTGTCTTACAGTCCCATATCCTCGGGCGGGCCAAGAACGGGCAGCGGGCGGGCGATACGCACATCCCACCATGCTCTGAGCGTTGCGATGGCATCTCGCAGCCGGTAGTAGGTGTTGCTGCGGTAGACCGTGCGATCGGCGGAAACACCGTCTGCGTCGATCCCCAAGCTGTGACATGTGAACAGCGCCCGCGGCAGATGGAACCGTTGCGTCACAAGTAGGGCATCCGTCACGCCGAAGATGGCCTTCGCGCGATAGCACGTGTCATACGTGCGCCGTCCCGCGTAGTCCCGCACCACATCTGCAGGGGGCACGCCTTGTGCCACCGCGTAATCATACATGGCGCCGGGCTCGTTATAGTCGACGAAGCGGTTGTCTCCGCTCACGAGCAGCTTGCGGACCTTGTCTGCCTGGTACAGCAAGATGGCGGTGTCCATCCGATCCCGCAACATGGGGCTGAGCCGTCCGTCCGTTCGGACGCCTGCGCCGAAGACGATCGCCACGGGCGCAGCAGGAGCTGCGTCCCACTCGTGCACGAGCCCTCCGTAGCGCGCCTCGACGTCGACCATCACGAACACGGCTGCGCCGGCCGCAATCGCGCCGGCCAGTGCGACTGCGGCCAGGATGGCCCTGCCCCCAACCAGATGCTTCAAATCAAACCGCCTGGCCTTGACCGTCCAGCGCAGCTTCCTGGGCGCGCAACAGTTCTCCGATGCCTCCCGCTCCCAGGTCCAGCAGCCGGTTCAGCATTGCCCGGTCGAACGGCCCCTTTTCCGCCGTGCCCTGCACTTCGATGAACTGGCCCGCGCGATTCATGACAAGATTCATGTCCATTTCCGCGCCGAAATCCTCTGCATAGCAGAGGTCGAGCAACGGCTCGCCATCCACCACACCCACGCTCACTGCGGCTACCGCGGGCATCAAGACACCCGAGCTGACTTGTCCCGCTGCGATCAGTTTCCGGACGGCAAGCGCCAGCGCGACATAGCCGCCCGTCACCGATGCGGTACGCGTGCCGCCATCCGCCTGAAGCACATCGCAATCCACGATGATCTGTCGCCTTCCCAGCTGGCGCAGGTCGATGGCAGCGCGCAGGCTTCGCCCGATCAATCGCCGGATCTCCTGGGTGCGCGCCTGGGGCGTAGTCTCGCGGCCGGAGCGCGTGTGGGTGCTGCGCGGGAGCATGGCGTATTCGGCCGTCACCCAGCCCTTGCCGGCCGCGTCGCGCTCCATCCACGGTGGCAGTCGCTCTTCTATGGTTGCGTTGCACAGCACGACCGTGTTCCCCTGGCTGATCAGCACAGAGCCCTCTGCGTAACGCGTGTAGCCGAGCTCCATCTTTACCGGACGCAGCTGGTCGCGCCGCCGGTCGTCTTCTCGCATCTCTCCCTCCAGGCCCACCGAGTCCATCTGCTGTCGATTCTACCACCCTTCTCCATTCGGCGGTATAATGGGCCGCCCGCTGACCCTTTCCCGGGGAGTTCGCCGGCGGGACCACAAAGGAGATACAGGTGAAACTGGACGTGCGCGCTTATAACCGCCAGGCATGGGACCGGCAGGTGGCATCAGATAACGAGTGGACGCGGCCGGTCGCGCCGGAGGTCGTCGCGCGGGCGCGCGCGGGCGACTGGTCCGTCGTCCTCACCGCGGTCAAGCCTGTTCCGGCGTCGTGGTTTCCGCCCCTGGCGGGCAAGGATGTGCTGGGGCTCGCATGCGGTGGGGGCCAGCAGTGCCCCATCTTTGCCGCTGCCGGGGCCCATGTTACCGTGCTTGACAATTCACCTGCCCAGCTGGGCCGGGATCGCGAGGTGGCCGAGCGCGAGGGGCTGGCCATACGCACCGTCGAGGGCGATATGGTTGACCTGTCAGCGTTCGCCGATCGATCGTTCGACCTGGTGTTTCACCCGGTTTCCAACGTCTTTTCGTCCGCCGTACGCCCCATGTATCGCGAGGTCTCCCGCGTCCTGCGTCCCGGTGGCATCCTCATGTCCGGCTTCATGAACCCGGACATCTACATCTTCGACCGCGATGCCATCGATCGACGCGGCATTCTGCGGGTCAAATACCCGCTGCCGTACAGCGATGCCGAGCACCTGCCCCAGGTGCAGCTCCGCGCCATGATGGACGCGGGCTGGCCCTTGGAGCACAGTCACAGCCTCGAAGATCAGATCGGCGGGCAGTGTGACGCCGGGCTGGTGATCACCGCGCTTTACGAAGACCGCTATGCGTCCGATTCGGGCGACATCCCGTCGCGCTACATGCCCTGCTTCTACGCCACGCGCGCGGTCAAGCCATGAGCGCGCGCGGGCGGCACGATAACAGGGGGCGATGGAAGGGAGAGCGCGATGCCGAGCCTTGCTGAATATCGGACTCAATTGCGCAGCCTGGCCGAATGGGAGCCATACCTCCTGGCTCATTCCGGCCTGCCCGGCCCGCGCGGCAATCTGGAGCTGGCCCATGCGGTCGCCCTGGAGGGCAGTGCAGGGCAATTTCACCGTTGGTCCGGCCTCACCCCGGATTCGGCGCCTGAGAACACGCCCGAGGTGCTCCTCGCATTCTGCGGGGTGCTCGGCCTCGGACGCCTGCTTGCCCTCGGCGCAACCGGCGGCGCAGCGAGCGACCCGGCGATCCTCCCGCGCTTGCGCACGCTCGCCTCGGATCCGCGCTGGCGGATTCGCGAGGCGGTTGCCACCGCGCTCCAGTTATGGGGCGATGCGGACATGCCCGCACTGATCGCGGAGATGACCACCTGGGCCGCGGGCAATCTCACCGAGCAGCGTGCTGCCGCAGCCGCCCTGTGCGAGCCGCGCCTCCTGGTTCATCCTGGCTCCGCGTCCGCGGTCGTACACCTGCTTGACGCCATTACGACCGACCTGGCCGAAATCCCGGTCGCGGGTCGCAAGTCGGAGCCCTTCAGGATCCTCCGCCAGGCGCTGGGCTACTGCTGGAGCGTTGCCGTAGCTGCCTGTCCCGAGACGGGCCTGCCGGTCCTGCAGCGCTGGCTGGCTCACCCCGACCCTGACGTGCGGTGGGTCATGCGGGAAAATCTACGTAAAAAACGCCTTGCGGCGTTCCATCTTAGCCTTCCGGAGTGAACACATCGTGAAACCGTCCTTCGACACTTATTACAATTATGCACAACTGACCGGTGTTCTGGCCGCGCTCGCTGCGGAGCACGGGAACATCATGGCCCTCTCGGTGCTGGGCAAGTCTCATGAAGGCCGCGATATCCCGCTGGTCATCCTGACCAACCGGGAAACGGGCGCGGACATGGAGAAGCCAGCATTCTGGGTCGATGCCAACATTCACGCGACCGAGATCACCGCGTCCATGACCGCGCTCCATCTCATCGCGCGGCTGGTCGATGGCTACGGGACGGACCCCAGGATCACGCGCATCCTCGACGAGCAGGTGGTCTATGTCGTTCCGCGCCTCAATCCGGACGGCGCGGAGCTTGCGCTGGCCGTCCCGCCCAAATACGTCCGCTCCAGCACCCGGCCCTATCCTTTCGAGGACAAGAAGGACGGCCTGCATCCGGAGGACATCGACGGCGACGGCCGCATCCTGCAGATGCGAATCATCGATCCGGCAGGCGACTGGAAGGTTTCCGACCGCGACGCGCGCCTGATGGTCAAGCGTGCGCCCGATGAATCCGGCGAAACCTACTACCGGATCTTCCCCGAAGGCCTGATCGAGAATTATGACGGCCACCTGATCAGCGTCGCACCGCCCCTCGAGGGCCTCGACTTTAACCGCAACTTCCCCGGCGCCTGGCGGCCCGAGGGCGAGCAGCGCGGCGCGGGCGATTTCCCCGGCTCCGAGCCGGAGATTCGAGCGGTGATCGAGTTCATGGCGAGCCATCCGAACATCTACGGTGCGATCACCTATCACACCTACAGCCGCGCGATCCTGCGCCCCTACGGCACGAAACCGGACGACGAAATGGCTGCGAATGACAAGTGGGTGTATGAGGCGATCACCGAGCGCGGCACGGAGCTGACCGGCTATCCGGCCGTGTCCGTGTATCACCACTTCCGCTATCATCCCAAGGAAGTCATTACAGGTGTTTTCGATGACTGGCTCTTCGACCACAAGGGCATCTTCGCGCTCACGGTGGAGTTGTGGGACCTGGCCACCGCGGCGGGCGTCGAAGAGAAGAACAAAGACAAGAAGTTTATGGATTGGTTCCGCAAGCACCCCGTCGAGGATGACTACAAGATCCTGGACTACGTGAACGAGCATGCTCCCGACGCGCTGGTCCCCTGGCGAGAGTTTGACCACCCACAACTCGGCAAGGTGGAGCTCGGCGGCTGGTATACCCTTTACTCCTGGCGTAATCCGCCGCACGCGCTGCTGGAGGCTGAAGTTAAGCCGCAGGCGGACTTCGCGATCAGCTTTATCAGCCTGGCGCCGCGCCTGTCCTGGCGTGATGTGGTCGTGACGCCCCTGGGCGAGGGCGCCTATCACATCCTGGCGGTGGTGGAAAACGTGGGCTTCCTGCCCACCCACGTGTCTGAGCAAGCACTCAAGATGAAGGCCGTGCAGCCCATCCGCCTGGAGTTAACGCTTCCCGCAGGCGCAACCTTGATCGGCGGAAAATCCAGGCAGGAGATCGGCCACCTGCAGGGTCGCTCGAACAAGATGGAAGTGGCCTACAACGGCGTCTCGCCCACGGACAATCGCGGCAAGGCCGAGTGGGTAGTCACCGCGGCCGAGGGCGCGACGCTTAAGTTGAGCGCAATCTCCGAGCGCGGTGGCGTCCTGCGCCGCGATGTCATCCTGGGAGCGTAGCATGCTGGTCCCTTTCCACGGGCTCACCGCAGCCCAGCTGGAAGGCGTGATCGCGATCTATGAGGAAGCGCTCGCGGCGCCCTGGGAATGGCCCGCCGAACGTTTTCGCGAGATTGCGCGGACTCCCGGCTCGCGCTTGGGGGCCTTGGCCGCGCTGGAAGCGGACGAGCCGGTGGGCTTCATCATCAACGAATACTTGCCCGCAAGCCAGCTGTGGTACATCCGCTATTTTGCGGTCCGCGCCGGCCTGAGGGGGCAGGGTTGGGGTTCACGCATCCTTGCCGCCAGCCTTCCATACGGTGAGGATGCAGCCGTGCAGCACGGTCATGAGGGCTGTACCGGCACGCTGCTTGAGGCTGTGGCTTTTGCCGGCCTGCCGCCGGGTCCAGCGCGTGATATGGGCATCCGCCGCCAGGAGTTCTACCGCCGCCACGGCGCAATCGTCACCGGCGCGCAGTACCCTCGCCCGCCCGACGCGTCGCCCGACATGCCTGACTTTGATCTGCTCTTCATTCCCGGCCGCGCATGGGATGGCCGGCTGGACAGTGCCTTCCGCCGTTGGCTCGTGCGCGCGCTGACAGTCGAAGGATACGCTGTGCCCGAAGACGCGGCGTGGCTGCAAGCCGTGCTGGCGCAGTACGCGGAGTTCCGCGCATAGTGACGGGGAGCGGAGGCATCCTGAGCGGAGGACTGCCTCGACTAGGGGCAGTACGCAGTCGAAGGACGCCGGAGCGGGTCATACGGAGCCGCGTCGTTCGACGACGCGCCCGTTGGGCGCTCGGCCCCTCCGGTCGCTCCGCTCAGGATGCTCACTTGTAGCTGCGTTTGGGATCGCGCGCTTCGTTGCGTTGCGATTTCGCGCTGTGGTATAATCACCTTGCCGCAATCCTCCGCACACCAGCGCGGAGGAGATTATCGGAGGGTTGACATGGTTGAAGTGACAATTGATAGCGTGCGGGTCAGCCTCATGTCGCAGCACCGTATCGTGGTGCTACGTGAGTCTGAATCGTCGCGTTTTTTGCCTATCTGGATCGGCCCATTTGAGGCGGATGCTATAACCATCGAGCTGCAGAGTGTCGAGGTCGCCCGGCCGCTGACGCATGATCTGCTCAAGGCGACTATCGAAGAACTCGGTGCGAAGATCATCCAGGTGGCCATCAC
>ENA-UOUL01005187-UOUL01005187.1-bioreactor-metagenome-genome-assembly--contig:-NODE-5187-length-11439-cov-21.827935_pt1 | contig 11439 bp, 12 predicted proteins | sample MGYA00249838_ERZ747220 | MGnify/ENA primary metagenome ERZ747220 (study PRJEB28778, sample SAMN05720191) | bioreactor metagenome | isolation source: Anaerobic biogas reactor | place: USA:Washington...
ACACGGATGTCTCCAAGTTGCTCCCATACATCTTCAAGGAAGAAACATACTGAGACAACAACTACTTGAGGAAAGCTTGCCGCAACAATCACGTAGAACGGATCTGCACGACGTGTCACGAGGACAGGGTTGTTGACAACATCTTAGTTGGAATCAAACCAAAGCTTTTCAATCACAAATCATTACCTACGATTCCTTCTTGTCATTGGGAGAAGCTGGGGGACGGTATTATTGCTTCCTCCTGGAATAATAAAAGGAAGACGGTGGTACGTCCCACTGCTTCTCGTGCTATCTACCAATCAATCATTCCTCAATCCTCTCATAACATGTCCGGGTGCGAGGACCATCAAATTCGCAGAAGTAGATTCCCTGCCAGCATCCCAGCAGGCTAAACCTTCAAAGACCGCCTCCTGAGTGACGATCCGTTGGATCTGGGCGGTGATATCTGTCATCTCATCCCTTCTTGAAGTCATAATATTGATTTTGTGCAGCATGTCGGCACCTCATTTTAAACGAATGATTATTTGATTGTTTCGCAGCATTCCAAAAGCCGCTTTGCATATGCTTCTGCTGCAATTCGTACTTTATCTGGTTTAACCCAAAATATCCATGATAATAAAATGACTAGACATAATAACATTATGAAAATTGACTCTAAGGTTATATGAGAGCCCTTACACCAATTGATCCCTATATATAGGCATGATAAGATAATGCTAAGGATTGACATACAGATTCCGAATTTTTTTAAGCCCCAAAGATTTCTTAAGAAACCATAGTTAACATTTTCTTTATAGAGCAATGGATACTTATCTATATCTCGAGTTTGGCTTATTATGTATTTTACGCATGCCTCATAGATTTCATCTGCTAGTTTGGGGTTATTCTTTTCTTCTTCGACACTTGGGATCTTTATGTCTGGAATCATCTGTTGTAATTTATTGTGGCAACGGGTGCGCCGTACTGAGTTAAACTCTGTATTCGAATGCCTTAAAAACCTTGTAGTCGGAGGTCCTCCCCAACTCTTATACAATGCATATTCCTTCTTTTTCCCCGAATCTCTTCCAACCTGAGCACCAATTAATAATATGGCTAGCAATAACATGGCCGAACCGATTCCGTTTTTGATTTCAAATGACTTAGGAGCCCATAAATAGAAAACAAAAATAACGGGTAGCAAGGTTAGGAAAAACGGAACTACACGAGTTTTAACAGTATAGTCATCAATATACTTCAAGAGGCCACCCACTTTTTAATTCTTGATCTATAAACCGTTGTCAAGCCGATATGACTGCTTCTTATCTGGAATAGTATAGGCCTGGCACAATTGTAAGGGAATACATTCTACCGACTGAGGGTTGTCCATGCTCTGTATAGGCATTTTGCAACCAATAAAGCAGTCAAAAAAATGAAGAGAGTATACTTCGAGTATAATCTTAGCATGCTAGTGGGACACCGCGTAGTTCTCTACAGCAGCCGATATGTAAAATTGCTCATCCCATAATATCTAAATAAATTGATATATGGGTTTCTCCGACAATTATCATGCATCCTGGGGAGCTCTGACTAGCATTATATTCAACAATTGTTCTCATAAGTTTTTTGTCGTCCGCACTTTGCTCTGTATGATCATTAGGATGAGAGTGCCATTCTCCTATATATCCTAAGTTTCCTGCTGTTACTATTTCAATTTCCTCAATTCTTTTTAATAATCCTTTACAACCTCTAATGTATGAGTTGGGAGATTCTATACTGTCATCGGGAGAAGATATTAATTCAACGATATAACAAATTTTTCTTTCGTGGTCGTAGGCTCCAATAAGAACTCCACCAGTTTCAAGTGGGAGTTTCTGATGTCTTTGCTCGTAAAATGCTGATTCGACTGAGCTTGATACTTTTACCGTCCAGTCATCATAGATATAAGGCTTAAAAATTTCTCCTTGGAAAACCTCAGTATCCAGAGATAATCCATTTGCCATCCAAATAGCAATGAGGCTTTCATCATTGTGGGTCGCATGCTTAATTGCTTTGCTGCAAAGACCTGAAAATATTGCGACATTATCTTGAGAAAACTTTAAACTTGCATTACGGCAACTGGATGAATAAACAACTCTCTGTTCGGATGTAAGATGATCCTTATACTTTGTCTTATTTATCAGGACCTTGTAATACTGCATTTCCAAGGTATCCAACGTAATTCTCCTGTTTTTATCCTCAAGTAACATCACGGCACACGAGCCGTCTGGATTCATAAAAAAACAAATGCATCTTGTTCTTCCAGCTAGTTCATGACATAAATAGCGTTCTACAGCTATTGAAGTTGAGGTATCAACGACCATTTTTGAGTCATTAATAAATTGGCAAATCTTTTCGCTTTTTTCTCTGTCCAAAAAGTCTTCTGGCATATAATCTTGCACACTAGCGTCATGCGTATCGGAAAGTATGCGCTCAGAATGGACTTTCATTGACATTGCTTTGTTCAACCCTAAATCTGCTATGGTTAAGCAATGGCGTGCTAGATTATGAGAATATAAGGGGTCTGGGTCGATATACACCCAGCGTCCATATCCTGCTCTAATGAAATTGTTCGCAATTTGTGAACCTAAAGCCCCCACTCCGATTTGCAAAAAGTTTTCATCACAATTAAGATCCTCAATTCCATTCAATATTTGTGCAATCCTTCGATTCAAATAATGCGATACCTCGAATTGCGTTAGCGGTATTTGATTCATATCCGCCATATCATTCGTTTTAATTAGTTTTGATCCTTTTTTCTTATATCCAAAAGCCCCATATAACAACTGAAAGGTTGTTTCTATAGCAAATGCTTTTCGTTCAGTCCGTTCGATTTCTGCGCCCGTATGTCTTGCAAGTGATACCGTTATTAATAATAATATATTACATTTTTTGACTTCTTTTTCTCGTTGTTGAAAAAGCTGTTTGAACAATTCAGGGTTCTTTTTTATAGACCAAATAGGTAAAATGCATTTTTCTATTTCTTCTAAAATATTTTCTTCAAAGGCTTCATTTAAATCAGCTAAAGTCTGAGGGAGTCTATTGATTATGTTGTCACTATATTTTTTGTTAATATTTACAGTTGTCACAGTAAATAGACTTCCTGTGCTAGTTTCTTCAAGCGGGATTTGCATTAGTATCTTTCTAATACCCGTCTTGATTTCTTTTAAGCGAATGAAGGGGATTTCAGGTTGAAAATCATTAAGTATGATAACGTCTCTGACTGAAGGAAAAAACGGCTCTAAAGGTTGGTCTGGTTGGTGCAATTCACCTCGAGCCGTTTTTGAAAACCAAAATATAATTCGTTTGAGAAACATACTGGCATTAAACATATACTTGATATCTTGGAACGGAACATCAAATAGGCACAAAGATTTTTCACCATTATTTAATACATTTAGATGTGGAACCATGGGAAAATCTCTGCGGCAAAATACTTCGGGGAGAGAATCATCAACAACTTTTATTTTTATGCGTTCGGTTGTTTTTACAGGAAAAGCGGGATATTGTGGCAGTTCGATTGCGCTTATATCAACTTCTAATAGTTCCCAAGCGAGGTCTGGAGATGTTTCAACTGAGACGATCTTACCAAATCCATTATGTTTCAATGCTGAAATAATCTCTTGAGAAAACTTTAATTGAGCCGAATTAGAAGCATTCATAATTCCTTCCCGGCTCTCGGAGCTGATTTTTTTAAATATGTAGCTTGAATACCAACCATTTTTAAAGTAATACCAAATCGGTCAATTCGAAATATTATTGGAGTAGGTTTCCCACCATTAATTGTAACGTTCTCCATCGTTGCCATAAAGCTTACATCTTCAGCAGTGTAGAATTCATATGCCCTTTTAGCAATCATATGCGGCGGAGAGGTTTCTTCTGTAACTTTTTCGCAAGAAGCTACCATTTTGGCGCTTTTCTGTGTCTGCTTTAAAAGCCACTTAATATTGTCTGTAGGGACAATCATATATCTATCCTCTTCGCTTTTTTCATTTAAACCTGTATAACTACAATGATGCGGAATATCATATATGTCCCATTTCAAATATTCTTCGTTCTCGTTTAGTTTTGTTATGTCAACAATTTTGTCCAAGACTTGATAAGGAGTATCCCCCGTAATGAGAATATTAGTCTCTCTGTCCCCATTGTATAGTCTTACCTGCATGACAATAGAAGGGTCGTTTTTGTCCTGAACCTCATCACTGTCCTCCGAAAAAGGAGCATGAACAAAAACTAGTATCTCGTCGCCTAACTTTTCAGTCGGAACTATTTGGCCAGCATGAATGATTAAGTGTTTCACCTCATCATAATCTATTTTCTGGGATTCTAGCCAAGCTGTAAGACTATCTGGATCAGCAAATACTTTTATTCCATAGCCATTCTTCAAACGATATCGCGCTTCATTTCGTATTATTTTTGCATCAGAGTTATTTTGCAAATCAGTATCCAAAATAAATGCGGCAGAAACCCATAACTCGTCAATTTTGGCTCGATCTTCTGATTGGTATTTTTGGGCATGATCCAAGTAAAAAAATTCACTGGCTCCTTTTGTGTGATCATCATGGGCATGAGAGAACAGAACGACTTGAAATTCAGGAATTTCCGAGAGTTCCTTTTTTATATCGAATCTCTCATCTGTTGTGGAACCATCATACATCGCCGCGTAATCAAATAAAAGTTTCTTACCATTTCCCAATTCTAACAAGCAAGTCTCAGCATTACCCAGTGGATAAAAAGTGAGCTTCTGAGCCATTAATTCACAGTCCTCCTTTAATACACAGTAAGGCATCTTCTAATAACCCAAATAAGACACTATTATTCTTGTATTAAATTGTTCAACTCCAAACACGGACAGACGACTCGTTGTGGCAGACCTTCCCTATATACTTTACCCTACTTATTCCTATCCCCCTTTACGCCTGCATTTATGGAAACAAGCTACGCAAGGGCCAAAAAAGCTAATTTATATGTATGCTCTGTTCTCCAGTGTCTTTTTCAATCAAAAGGTTTACCACTATGCTCATGAAAAGTTGACCACCCAGGGAAAAAACAATTTGACTAGGATAAGGGCAAAACAGCCAGGCAAAGGTTATTTACATTATTACCATATATTCTCTATTTCTCCCGATTATCCTCTAAGTAATCTCAATCTTCTTAGTCTCGATATGTATTCCGCTCACTTACCTGATACGAAAACCATGCGGCAAATCGTAGGCCTCGTTTACTTCATTACTCCATAGATCGATCGGTAGAATGTGCCTAACCATCCTCTTGCCTATCTATCCCAAAAACACGCCAAAAAACCCCCCCAAAAAAAATAACTTGGCTTCCCCAAGTCATTCCCTCTCGTCTATCAAAATGATGTCAACAACCCCGTCCCCGTGACACTCGTTATTTAGAAAGGAGGCCTTCAAATGGAAGAACTGTTAAACATAATCGCCAATGTAGGCTTTCCCATCGCGGTGGCAGTATTCCTGCTGGTGCGGGTGGAAGGCAAAATGACCTGTCTTACCAAGGCCATCAACGATCTGCGCGAAGCGATCCTGCTGATGCCCAGCCAGAACGCCGCCCATACCCTGGCATCGGCCCGTTCCATGGGGAGGGAGGGAGCATGATCCAGGTCATGCCCACCTGCCTCCGCTTCGGGCGGATGTTGTCCCGCGCCTATACCCGCCGGGTGATCATCCACCATTCGGCCAGCCCTGATGTGTCCGCCGCCGTGATCCATGGCTGGCACCTGGCCAAAGGCTGGAGCGGGATCGGCTACCATTACATAATCAGATCCAACGGCGCCATCGAGGCCGGCCGGCCGTTATACACCATCGGCGCCCATGCCGGACCCGATGCCAACCATGACAGCATCGGGGTATGCCTGACCGGTAATTTCATGGAGCAGCCACCCACCGACGAGCAGCTGCAGGCCCTGGTCCGCCTGGTCGATATTCTGGAAGAGAGGTACGGGACCATGCTGGAGGTGGTCCGCCACCGGGATGTGGCTGCTACCGACTGCCCGGGCGCCCATTTTCCCTGGCCGGAAAATAACTGGCCCCTAGAATCGCCCAGGACAAGCGAAAACGCTGCCGGTAATACTTTGACACCCTGGAAAAATGAGCTCTTAGAGGAGGCTGCTGCCAAGCGGATCATAACCGGCACTCATGACCCTGACGATCCGGCACCCAAGTGGTTCGTTCTGGCAGTGGGGCTAAATATTATGAAGGAGATGAAAGAGGATGGAATTGAAACCTAAGATGACCCTGGCGGAGGTAAAGGCCTGGCTGGAGGAGCAAGGCGTGATTTGCCGCCTGGGCCGCTACCGGATCAAGTGTGTGACTGAAATCGATCATCTGCGACCGGGATACTGGGCCGCCTTCTACCTGCCGCTGGAGGCTAAGGAAAGCTCGGTGGTCGAACTCAACGACCGCTATCCCAGTGAACGCGATGCCTGGCAAGCCCTGGAGGATAACGGCTTCCATGCCCATCGGGCGCAGCCATTCAATGAGTGGGTGAAGGAGCAGTATATACTGGATCGGAACGCAAAGGTGGAGCTGCTGGAGATATAGGGATCATCATTCTGCTTGGCATCCAACTGAATAGTGGGAGGAATATTCGGGGGAGGGGCGGGGGCAGGTTCCCTGTCACGGCGCTGCGGGGCGGTCAAGTCCGAACGCAGTTCGCCGCAGGGCAGACTTTACCGCTTTGTCTGGCAGCCGGTAAAATGTTTGCCCGCCGCCCTTCCACTAGGGTTTTGGGACATACTTGTGGAAGGTGTGTCCCGTCTTAGTTTTGGATTTCCGTCAAAATGGTAGCTTCAAAATATAGACAATTGTTTGTTTTGTCCCCTCACGTTCACTGTTGATTGTATAATTACTGCTTATAATGCCATAAGTTGCATCTGGCCATTGAGGACATCCATTATGTCTATCGGCTATGGGATTTTTCATACCACCGAGACATTCTCTCATAGAGTTCAGAGATTTCGCGGTATTCACGTAGTATAGTGTCGTATTCTCGGGCCAACAACCAATATTCTATTCGTTCTACCGGGCTCATTTTGTCTTTAGTGGCCAGCTTTTCCAGTCTTATTTTGGCATCATCAGCAAAAAAGTCTTTATGTAATGAATCCTTTGCCATATCAGAGGCTACCTGCCCAACAACCCATATTATGACAACTGCAAAAGCGACAACTATAGTATATTCTACAAATTGTCCAGGTGTTAATTCCTGAAATGTAGTGTAGACATAAACAGAAGAAGTTGTTAGTGCAACAATGCCCCATATTAGATTCGGGTTGCCCGCTAAAAATGACTTTACATAGGGAGCCACAAATGCAACTAATAAACAAAAGATGGCAAAGTAAACTCCGAAAAGAGCTCCCCCTTTAGGGTCATTCAATATCCAACCTAAAAAAGCCCCTCCCCCTATACAGATAATCACCATTAACGTAATGAAGAATAAGAACCCTTTAGTATGTGAATCCATTTAAACCTCCATTTATTCCATCATCCTACAAAATCCAAATTTGCAACTATGGGGTAAATGTTTTGCGTCACTTAATTCAAACGCTCAGGTCGGATCGAAGTGCAGTTCGCATGAGTTCCTCGACCACCGAGCTGCAGGCTCTAGCGGAGGGCCCGAACATCCGCGCGCTTAAATCGCGAAGCGCGCGCGGATGAGCGCAGCCCTTCCGCCAAGGCACATGATTATTGTGATGAATGCTGACCCCCAACCGGTATGCTTAGGAATGGCTAAAAATAAATTACATCCCTAACTTGTCGACGATGAACTGATCATTTACGTAAATGCACTTATTGTTATCCGAACACAATATATTAAACTGCTTACATTGATCGTAGACACTCAAATAGCTGCCATTATAGCTGATACCAACTGTTTGATTGGTTCCATTATCGTAACGTATAAGAAATTGAAGCATGCCGTCATCACTGGAAGACTCCTTGTTCATGCTCATATAGTAGATATTCATGGGCGGATCCGGTGAACACAATGAAGGATTGACTAGTAAATGACTCTTGAGAACCTGGACCACAATATCATTCAAGCCATCTTCAAAGACATGTATCTTATCGATTAATTCCTCTAAACTAGCAACATATCGCAGGGTGGTCCTGTTGAATAGTGCGATTAATTCGGCCGACGCGATAGCCTTATCAGGATTAACGTGTTCAGGAATATAATAAATGTAAAAATTCCTAGTCACGTCATGGTAAAGGAACGGTTGATTGATAACAATTCTCTTTCCGCATGTAGAACAAACGCTGCTATTGATCTCTCCGTTTAAGACCAATTCCCTGAGCCTGGGAGTAATATCTACATTAACAGAATCACATACCTCCACCTCTAATTGACTCGTACAATTCGGACATTCATATTTATTCCTGTGAATTACGCTCAATCAGTCCATCCTCCCGTGAATCTAATTATTACTGTTGTGATTCTCCCAACAAGTCCAAATATTGGTCTCTATCTTCATCGTCTATAGATAATACGAAAATGCTAAGGACGAAATGGAACAAAATGGTGCTTCGTTCAGAGCTCAATTCTGTCAGGGGGAACGCCATGTCGGAGCGTGGAGCGCGAGGTGCGGAACTCATCCCAAGGGATCATTGGGCGGAGTAGAGCCGCTGGAAATATAGCCGCCCCACTTTTTATTTTGCTGCATATCATTACCTCACTAGGTGCTATGTAAATGGAACCTTTTCTTTGCACTCAATACGTTTGCAGTTTCTTAGTAAGCAACTTTGAATCGCAGAGGGCGCCGTGGCTTTTTAGTGGTTCGTGGACCATTGTTGTGCCTCACCGCTTTGCAGCTATACCAGTTCGAAATATTCCTTGAGCACTTCGTCCGATACCCCCGCCTCGCGATACTTGTCTATCATCTTGCGGGCTGATTCCGTTATCATCCCGTCCATAGCTTCCTTCAAGGTTCCATATTTCACATCGTCCTCTGACGTCCAGTTGGCTCGCCACTCCCGACAATTCTGTTCAATTCTCTCCTTGTCCTCTTTCGATAGCCCTGCCATTACTACTCCTCCCTATTAGCTGCAATTACGAGTCGTGATGATGATGACCCGCCGCCCTTCCGCCAGATTCCCCGATAATAATTTTCCGATCAAACAATGCCCCCACAGTAGCTGCTAATCTATGCTGCCAGAGATACGCCCAGCTGTTTATTCTCCAACTTTCCAATTCCTGACCATGGATCGCTGCTGCGAGGTTTCGGGAGATGGTTTGTCTCCCTTGACGATATCCTTGCGAATGCTTTTCAAATAGTTAAGAGCTTCCTCGGCTTCAACCAGATCATGTCTAACCAGATAGCACCCTGCTGCGGTACCGGTCCGCCCGCGCCCGCCCCAGCAGTGTACATATACCGGTCGGTCCTCTTCAAGCGCCTGATCCACTGTATCCAAAATGTATTTCATTTGTAGCTTGGAAGGCGCCGTTACATCCTTTATTTCAATGGTACAAATTTTAATGTCGCTGCCGGCCTGCCTGGCCAGTTCATGAAGGTCAGCCGCATAAGGCCGAAAAGGTTCACCCGTCCCATTGACTTCATCTTTCTCCATCAGGTTCACTACCTGGCGAATGCCTGATTTTATAAGAAACCTGATTTTTTCCCGTGCCTTGGCCGGATCAAGATCACCCGGGTAACCTCCCGCCAGGAAACGTCCTGGATCAACCCAATACATGGTGTCAAAGTTATGATACTCAAATAGATGTCCGGTCCGTTCATCCGGCAGCGGCCCGCATGTAACCTGCCGCCACCCATGGCGGCCACTGGCTAGCTCTCGGTGGATTTCTACTAAACGGGCCATTATAGTTGGAAGTTGCCCGCCGGTATAGAGTGAGCCAAGGTACCCATCGCAAAAGTGGTCATTCCTGGCTGCTGCTGTAAGCAATAGGCGCAGTGTCAAAAGGTCAGCCCTTTCAAGGCGCTCTCTGTCATTCAGGAATCGTTCGCCCCAGATTTGCCGTGGCATCCAATCATACATAATCAAGAACTGGGTTGCATACAGGCAATGCATAAACGCCATAAATTCATCGCTGTAACTCAGGCGATTATATTTCCTCGTTCTGCTGTCCAGCGAAAATACCCGTGATTCGTCCCCATCCAGCAATGTCCTGTATGTGATTATCTGTTCCAGCATTTTTATTCCCAGACTCACGGCCGGGCTTTCTACATCCTGCTTGCCCAAAACTTGATCAGTAGTCACTCCCACGTTTCACTCCTTTCTTTTGAGCTTTTGGTCAAAAATAGTACTTCGGATTTATCTGAACTTTATCGTCCATAAACCGTGTCCAAAATCTGTTGTTTCTACCTGTATCATTTGCTTGAGCAGTAAATTCTTCCCTAATGCCAGCCTTCTGGAAATTGAAAAAGTCCCTCCCCTTCTGACCCCCGAAAAGAGCAATCATTGCATAATTGTAGCTAGAATCGTTGTCTATGTTTGCAGTACCGATGGGAATCTTATTTGATATTTCCCTGACAGTAATCCATAAAGGTATGTTTAGGCCATATTGCTGATTGAATATTCCGGACCAAATTGGGCCACCGTTCCGGTAAAGCAGAGCCACTGTTCCGGAAAAAGAGAGCCATGGTTCCGGAAGCGCGGCCAGAGAACATTGATTCACTTAGAATATATCCATGCACGAATTTCGTGTAATTACATTCTAAGGAGGTCATCACATGACCGAGTATCGAGAGATTCTCAGGCTTCAAGGCCAGGGGGTCAGCCAGCGAGCAATAGCTGAAAGCCTAGCTTGCTCGCGCAATACTGTTGCCAGGGTGCTGAAGCGAGCCAAGGAACTGACTATTTCCTGGCCTCTGAGTCCGGAAACCACCGACGCTGTGTTGGACAAACTATTTTATCCAGACACCGTCACGGCCCTGAATCGTCGACTTCCCGACAACGAGTACATCCACAGGGAGCTGGCTAAGTCAGGAGTTAACCTTAAACTGCTTTGGAGCGAGTACTGCGAGGAGTGCAAAGCCAATCAGGAAATCCCGCTAATGTACTCACAGTTCTGCTACTATTACCAGCAGTATTCACAAAGGACCCGGGCCACCATGCATATCCCCCGTAAACCCGCCGAACAGATTGAGGTTGACTGGGCCGGCCAAGCCATGGAAGTAGTAGATAGCATTTCCGGCGAGGTATACAAAGCCTATCTCTTTGTCGGGGTATTGCCATACAGCCAGTATACCTATGTGGAAGCTTTCCTGAGCCAAGACCTGGAAAGCTGGATTAATGCCCACGTGAACATGTTTCGCTTTTTCGGAGGAGCAGCCAAAATGCTGGTCCCGGATAATCTTAAGACTGGGGTAGACAAAACATCCTGGTACAATCCGGTTATCAACAAGACCTATCACGAGATGTCTGAATACTATGATACAGCGGTAGTACC
>ENA-UOUL01005191-UOUL01005191.1-bioreactor-metagenome-genome-assembly--contig:-NODE-5191-length-11429-cov-6.380726_pt1 | contig 11429 bp, 15 predicted proteins | sample MGYA00249838_ERZ747220 | MGnify/ENA primary metagenome ERZ747220 (study PRJEB28778, sample SAMN05720191) | bioreactor metagenome | isolation source: Anaerobic biogas reactor | place: USA:Washington...
GTGCAATGAATTCGGTCTTTCCTTCCTGCAGGCTTCCCCTACAGAACGTACACCTCTCTGGAATCATTCCTTCTCCCCCCTCGTCCGCGTATCGAACCAGTTTTCGTCATCTGGCATGTAGGCAGTGATGATGGGGGTCCTGCTCTTTTTGCCGTTCCGCTACCATGGCAAGGTCGTGAAGATCTTCCTGGAGTTGTTCGTACTCCCGCAGGGGAAGGATCACCGCGATTCGGTTTCCGTGTTCATCAACGACGTATTGTTCTCCTGTTGCACCCATATGCCTGCAACCCTCCTCGTCTCTCTACGGTTGCAGGAATTACCAATCTTCGTCTGCTCCAACCGGGTGGAGAGGTCTTCGTTCGCAGCCGGGAGATGGGCCTTGAGAGGAGAATCATGCGGGCTCAAACTGTTACCGACCGCAGCCGGACAACCAACCCGGTGCATCTCTTGTGTGCTCTTCGCCCCGGGGATAGATATACTAGAGAGAACGGCACATATCCCGATCAGGAATGGACGGAGTCAACCTGCACCCCGGCGGAGAATGCGCGAGGATCGTCCGTGTTCTCCGCGAGAAAAAGACGTACCTGGCAGAGACCTATCACGTTGGATCCATCGGCATCTTCGGCTCGTGCCGGCGTGGCGAGGAGCACGAAGGAAGCGACGTGGACATCCTGGTCGAGTTCTCCGAGGTACCGGGGATCTTCGGGTTCCTCAGGCTTGAGCACTATCTCTCCGAACTTCTCGGGCGAAAGGTGGACCTGGTCGAAAAGAGTGCGCTTAAACCCCGTATCAGCCGCCGCATCCAGAATGAGGTTGTATACGTGTGAAGACGCCGCGAAGTGCCCTTGACTACCTTGACGATATTCTTGACGCCGCAGGCAAGATCGAGATCTTCACCCGGGGCATGTCCTATGAGGAGTTTTTCGGGGACGACAAGACAGTCTATGCGGTCACACGGGCACTGGAAGTGATCGGTGAGGCGACGAAATGCATTCCGCATCAGGTCAGGGAAAGGTATCCCTCGCTTCCCTGGAGCGAAATGGCCGGTATGCGTGACAAGTTGATCCATGCCTATTTCGGGATCAACAGGGCGATCATCTGGAGAACGATCCGGGACGATATCCCTCCGCTCAGATCTGCGGTGCAGTGCCTCCTCGCCGATATTGCCGCGGAGGAGACCGGGGATTGAACTACCCGGGGCAAACTCCCACGCGATATCCCCCCGGGGGACACTGCGGTCCGGTCGATACTCCGGGACCGCCTCCTCCCGGAGTGACGGCCGGGAGATACTCCACCTGTGCGTTATCTCCCCGTCCCTTCTTTTCCCGACATATCGCCGGAACCGTCTGATATCCCGGCGGTCGAAAGAGAACCGTTAAACGTCGGAAAAGCCAGCTGGGAGAACGGCCGGAAGAGAACTGGAAGTGACTATTTCTCCTCTCATCAGGGAGATCCGGGATATCGTCCAGAAAGCCCGCCTGACCGTAGCACAGAACGTCAACTCGATACAGGTCGTCACCAACTTCGAGATCGGCAGGCGGATCGTCGAACATGAGCAGCAAGGGAAGCCGAAGGCGGGGTATGGGAAACAGACCGTGCAGGAGCTTTCACGCCAGCTGACCGAAGAGTTCGGGAGAGGGTTTTCCAAAAGAAATCTTGAGTATATGCGCCGATTTTACCTTGAATACTGCGGATCGGCTTCCCCGGCAGTGCCGTGTCAGTCAGATACGGCCGTTTCTGCCGGGCAACCAATTGCGCAAACACTGTCTGCGCAATTCACCCCCCGGTTTGCTCTCAGCTGGTCCCACTATGTCTTCCTGATGAACATCGACAACCGGGAAGAGCGCCGGTTCTACGAGATCGAGGCTCAACAGAACCGCTGGTCGCTCTCGGAACTCAAACGGCAGTTCGACGCCGGCCTGTATGAGCGGCTTGCGCTCAGCCGGGACAGGAGCGGTGTGAGGGCCCTCGCCCACACCGGCCACGTCATCGAGAAGCCACAGGATATGCTCAAAGACCCGTATGTTCTTGAATTTCTCGGCCTGGACGAGAAGGCCCGCTACAGAGAGATCGATCTCGAATCGGCCATCATCGACAAACTGGAGACGTTTCTCCTCGAGCTGGGCAAAGGCTTCCTCTTCGAAGCGCGACAGAAGCGGCTTACCTTCGATGCCGACCATTACTTCGTGGACCTTGTCTTCTACAACCGTATCCTCCGATGTTACGTCCTGATCGACCTCAAGATTGGAAAGATTACCCACAGCGATCTCGGCCAGATGCAGATGTATGTCAACTACTATGACAGGGAAGTCAAACTCGATGACGAACATCCGACCGTCGGGATCATCCTGTGCAAGATGAAGAACGACGCACTGGTAGAACTCACTCTCCCGAAAGATGCCAATATCTACGCTTCCCGGTATCAGGTCTATCTTCCTTCAAAAGAGGAACTCAAGAAAAGACTGATCGAATGGTCGGAAGACGCGCCGGGGGCAGAGTGATTACCTGATGATGCTGACCCGGTTCAATTAAGGTTACATAGGGTCGAAAGTGAAAGGGGGGTCTCCCCTCTCACGCCAGCGCGGGCACGCCATCGGCCCAGGTCTCGACCGCGGTCCGGATGGCGTCGTCCTCTCCGGACGAGATCCGGACGGTCTTTTTGGTGAAGGTGACGTAGTAGTCGTCACCCGAGGTGTCGTGGCACTTGAGCTGGGCGTAGTAGGTCTCGCCGGGGCCGTTGCGGAGGGCATCGGTTGCACCCATCGCGGTCGCAAGGGCCGCGTTATCCAGCACCTCCGCGGCGTTCGCCTCATACGCGGCGATCGTCGGGGACTGGAGCGAGACAGTCCCGAGGCGCTTGCCGGTCTGCTCGTCGACGAAGTTCACTCATCAAGGTGTAGTGCTCGCGGTTCCGGACGACCGGGTCGACGAGCACGCCATCGGACCCGGTATACCCGATGCACCCGAAGGGGTTGTCGGCGATGACCGACTGGACGAGGGTGTTAAACGACGTTACGGTGGCGATCGGGGTCGCAAGATCCCGGACCGCCGTCTTGTTCACGGTAGTCGGCACGAAGTCTGCCATGGGTCTGTTCTCTCCTGCCTGCCAGGCTTCTCGGGGATATGACAGACACGTATAGGGTGGATGGGGGAGGGGATTAGTCTGACTTTATCGGGGAGCTAGAATTTCGTCCCAGGCCTGATTATCACCCAATTTCTGAGACATATGGAGATACCAGGCCCCCTGCATTTGATGAGGGAGCACTATCCCGGAGATAGAAGGAAAGCCCGATAGGGAAAACATTCTTGTCCGACCTTGCCCAATAGGTATCTATCCGGATCGTGGATCAGAACGCTTCCGGGTGGGAAACGCACAACAGATCCGTAGATCCTTGTGGAGATGGGTGCCATGACAGGTATCGAAGAACTCGTGAGGGAACTCTCCCCCGAACACCGGAGAGAGGCATTGGACTTTGTCGCCTATCTGCTCCAGAAACAGAAGCGCAAGCGGACTAAACCGCTCCGACAGACCTGGGCTGGGGCGATCCGCCGGTACCGGGATACTTATACCGCTCTCGATCTGCAGAAAGAGTCGCTGTCGTGGCGCACCGAGTGAAAATGTATCTGCTGGATACGAATATCTGGCTGGAGCGCCTTCTCGACCAGGGCCGTTCGGGAGAAGTCGATACGTTCCTCTCTTCTGTTCCTTCTGATCGGTATTCATCACGGATTTTTCACTTCATTCCATTGGTGTAATCCTGGGCCGTCTCGGGTGCATGCCAGCCTTCTGCGGTTTCATCGAGGATCTCTTCATCGACGGCTCGGTGACGGTGGTCGCTCTCAATCCCGTTCAAATGAGGTGTCTTGTCGAGGCTATGGAACTGTACCGTCTCGATTTTGATGACGCATATCAGTATACCGCAGCGGCTGAGTACAACCTCGCGCTTGTGTCGTTTGACAGCGATTTTGAGAGAACACCCGGCGGGAGACTGATGCCTGCAGACATTGAGCGGTGAGAAATTCCAGGGTGAACCAGCCGTAGAGGCCATACCGGATCACTGTGTAGCCATTACGGTCAGGTTTTTTCGTTTTGGCGCCCTATCATCCCTCAAGGGGGTTACCAGGATGACCGGCGAGAAGACCACCCGGGAGCTCGGTCTTACGAGACGAACCGGGACGTGAAGTGGATCTGTAAGATGTTGCAGAGAATGGAGGCGCAGGACGAGGAGTTTGGGAGCCGGCTCCGGGCGCTGGAGCGGCTCTCGGGCGGAGAAGGCCGGAGAAGAGAAGAGGATCTCCACGATCAGCGCCGGGGCCGGCGGGGTCGTCGGTGGGGTGGTGGCGGTGATTCTGCGGGTGCTGGGCGAGGGGTGAAGGTGTACGGCAGGTGTCCTCGCAGACCTGTATCAAACCCAGAATCCCGGTTCGATTCAGAAAGTCCTAAACCGCCCCTCAACGTAAACTCTTCATGCGCTCCATCGCCACCGGCGGGGCCGGCTTGGCTCAAACCTTGCAGACACTTTAGCACAGCACCACGACGTCGTCATCATCGACAACCTCGTGACCGGCCGGCGGGTGAATATCGAGCACCTCCTCGCCGGGTGACGTTCATCGAGGGGAGCATCACCGACCTCGACCTCCTCATGGAGACCTTCCCGGGCGCGGACGGCATCTTCGGCGGCGATCCCCTCGGTGCCCCGGTCGGTGAAGGATCCGCTCGCCTCGAACGAGGCGAACGTTACCGGGACGCTCGACGTGCTCGTCGCGGCGAAGGACTGCGGGGTGCCGGCCGTCATCGCGGCGTCGTCCTCCTCGGTCTACGGCGACACCCCGGAAGGACCAGGGCCATGGCTTGCCCCGCTCGACGCTGACGGCGCAGTGGTGGTTCCGGGTCCGGCAGCGGGGGATCTCGCCGTAGTTAAGGAGCGATAGTGTCGTAGGAGAGTCTGGAGAAGATGGGATAGTTAAAGGAGGGGCATGCGCGGACTGAACGGGAACGGGGGGTGAAAACTGCCTTTACGTAAGGGATGGTGGAGTGTGCGACCGCCACATACCGGCTGTCCGTAATTGTCCGCATGCTACTATCTGGATCGGGGGCGGATTCTTCGATTTTTGGCAGTTACGCTGCAGGATATGGATTTTATACTGCTTCCTTCAGTCCCGGTTTTGTCCGCAATTGTCCGCAATTGTCCGCAATGACCGGAATGAAGGGTTGAGTAGATATTTCCGCAGCCTCCCCTCCCGCTTCACAATAATTATGCCCATCTCAGCAAGGGTAGATAGATCACGCCGGGCTGTCCGCGTGGTGCATCCGTAGACGTCTCCGTACATCTCTGTCGATATGGGCTGATGCGACTTGAGGTATTCTATAACTCCACGCTGCCGTTCGTTGAGCAATTCCGGATCTTCCAGAAGCGTGTTGAGCGTTGAACGCCTGAAGGTGACGACGAAATCACTGCCGGTCTCCTTAAACTGTGGGTCCGCGAGGCCATCTCGTTTGCATGCGGCGATCATACTGAGTGTACCTGAACCCCACTGCTCAATATACCCGGCAAGGAACAGGAGCCTCGCGATGGTCTTGTTTCGCGGGCGCGAGGCATGTTCGACTCTTAGAAGATCCACCGTGACACCGTCCGGTAGTTCACCCGGGCTCCAGATCTGCACCCTGCTATCGAAGATCCTGATCTGGACATTACCTGATGTGGTGTAGTCACGATGGCAGACAGCATTGATCACCGCTTCCCGCAGGGCCTGCAGGAAGGGCTCACCCAGATTATACATCATAACGTTTGTTGCATCGCCCATCTGGAGAATGAGTTCAGCCAGGGTAGCGATGAACAACAGGGGAAAGCCAACCGGAGTTATATTCTGGATGTTTTCATCAAGACGTTTGTGCACCTACGACCGGTAGACGATTTCTCGGTGGAGTCCGTCGAGGCATACCTCAGCTCAGGCATCTTCAGCCGCGAGGGGCAGTTCTGTGAGCAATACCCCAACTACATCTCCCCGGTTGCACCGATGATCTCTGATTATTGCTCGAAGAGGTCTCCTGCTATGGCTTCTGACTCCCCTGCACCGTCGATAAAGTGAAGCGATATCCGGGCTGGGGTTCTGAAGATGGGGGCCAACCGGGGTGGGGTAAGCGTTTCCGCCGGAAATTCCGGATCGTTGAGCCAAGCGCTCAGGTTCAGGAGGCATACCAGTAGGCATCACTCATGAATCCCTTGCACGGGCAAAAGATGCCTGTAAAGCCCCCCTGTGGATCCGTTCAGACCTCCGCTTTCGCCTGGCTGCAGGTCCGGCGATCCCTTCCCGGTCGGCCCCGACCGAGGCGAATGCTCAGGAGATTACGTCTGCAGAAGGGCGTACCAGGGTGAGAAACTCCACCCGGTTAAAATCCCGGTCGTTCGTCGCGAAATAGTCGATATCGTGCTTGCGTGCAGCTGCAGCGTGCAGTGCGTCAGAGAATAGCAGTCCATACTGCTGTGAGATCTGGAGTGTATCGCTCAGGAGATCGGATGTATCGAGAACTATGAGGTTATACTGTTCCAGCACTTCTCTGGTCATGACGTACGGGGTGCTTAATTTGGTCAAAACGCCCGGATGTTTCTTCATATAGGCAATCGCCTCCCGTGGTGAGAGATGCTTCTCAATATACATCTGGGTGAGAAGGGCTTTGTGAAAGAACTCGTCGACAACAGTGGAATTAATATAGCCCGTAATATCTTTGGTCTGCACTTTTTCGAGAAGTGTTTCGCACGATGAAGAGAACCGCGTGGTGGTATAGGCATAGAGGAGGATATTGGTATCAAGAAATACCGATCCCTCCTCCAGTTCGGAGAGGTTCATCAGTACAACTCTTCAAGATCTTTTTCGGCCAGTTTCAGGACATATTCCTCAGGAGCATAGAGTTTTGTCATCGATTTAGGCCGTCTTTTCAACCTGACTATCACTCTCTCTTCCCCCGGTTTCAGGGGTTGATCGAGCCGGATTGTCGTATTATCGATCAATGTTCCCTCGACCTCTACCGGCATAGGACTACTCCATGAGATCACTATGAGAGCCGGGAAGATAAAAGGTTCTTTCGTTATCGTGCCTGGGTGTATATGCTTCTCTTCGCTGGATAGCCAGAACGACATTGGTTCATGTGAGGTGCACACTCAACTGCGGCATCAACGACTGTCTGGGCGTAGGCATCACCCGACAGGGTCGGCGCTCGCCCAAGGCCGGGAAAGGGATTTAGAGGCGCAAAGATCGCCCGGAACACGCCGGGCGGGTCTGTCCCGTGAGGCGGCCCTCGCCACGGGGGTCGGGGTTGCCACGGGACCTTGGGGAGTTCTTTCCGGCGCAGATACGGTGGTTTTGCCGGAGACCGGGGAGGGGAATACGAAAGGCCGGGCCCGGAAGCATCTGCTCCTGGGGGCATTCCCGTAGCGGTTGTCACCCGGGAGAACGCTCCGCTCACCGCACCCCCTCTCCCTTATTCCACTCCCGGACCAGCCGGGCGTAACCCTGCAGGATCCGCCGGACCTGGTGGTATGACAGCCCGGTCGCCTGCTGCAGCATCCGGACGGTGAAGGTCTCCCAGCCCATGCGGGCGATGGTGGCAAGCCCCGCAGTTTCGTTCCTGGTCATCTTCGACTCCTGGCTCCCGGTCTCCTGGTTGATCGCGCCGGAGAGCCGGGCGGCGGCGTTAAAGTCCTGCCGGGCGCTCCAGCGAATGGAGGCGCAGGACGCGAGGGTTCGTGAGTGCGACTGCCGTCCCGGCAGGAGCTTGAGCACCGCAAGGTGCGAGAGCGGCGGCTCTCGACGGTCAGCGCTCGCGGGCCGGCGGGGTGGTGGCGGTGATTGTGCGGGTGCTCAGGCGTGGGGGTAGATCGCTCTTCGCGTTCTGCAGAGGTTCCATCACCCGAGGTCGATCCTGGCCGCCGGGGTTGACCGGTTTCCCACTTTTACACTCGTTTGCACCTCATTTGCACCCTGATTTGCACCATAAAAAACCCGGTATTGCGCCCTATTCGCCGATCTGGTGGAGATACTCGGGTATCACTGTGATGTTTGCACCAGCGTGGATTTCACAGGCACCCCCGCCCGGGTCACCCGCCCCTGCAGGGAGGCTCTCCGTTCTTGGTGTAAATGGTGTAAATGACTACTCTGATCAGTACCTATCTCTCTCTATCTCCCCCCAATAGAACAATCCTCACCGTCCCTGCCGGCATCTTTGTTTGCACTTTTCCCGAAATTCCGGTGCAAACCTGGTGCAAAGGTGTAAGCATGATTGCGGGAGGATTTCTGGTCTCGCCCCATTCAGAAACTGCTAAACCGGCCGCCATCATAAATTGTTTACGCGCTCCATCGTCACCGGCGGGGCCGGCCCGGGCTCAGAACCCTGGAGACGCAGCCGCACCGTGACGGTGCGCAAGATCCGTTTCGTTAGAAACGTCGCATTCATCACAGCACCACGACGTCGTCATCATCGAGAACCTCGCCACCTTCCTGGCTGCAAACCCTGTTTTCCCGACAGCGGCCTCCTGTCCCGGGGATAGTAAGTATTTCACCATAACCTTCCCGTCAAAAAAGGAAACTCGTATATGAAAGCAAGCGAAAGAAAATTCACATTATTTCCGGAGCATACCATGCAGATACCCACCACTCACTCCTCCCCGGGGAACGAGGAGAACGACACTGTCCTCATCCCGGTGATGGCCGCCGCATTTGAAGATCGGTTCACCATATTCCCCCGCACTGTTGCCATCGATGAGGTGGTCTAGATGGACGCGGGCGTCATCGGCACCGGGACGATGGGCAAAAACCACGTCCGGGTCTACTCGGAGCAGAAAGAGGTCGGGACGACCTACGTCTACGACCTGAACACGAAGGCCGCAGAAGAGGTCGCTGCCGCCACCGGGGCGGAGGTCTGCCGCTCGATGGAGGAGCTCCTCGCGAAAGCCGAGTGCGTCTCGGTCTGTGTGCCGACCCCTTACCACTTCGAGACCGCGAAGCGGGTCCTCGCCGCCGGGGTGCATACTCTCATCGAGAAACCGATCTGCCTCACCGCAGAGGAAGGGGAGCAACTCATCAGGCTTATCCCGGAGGGACTCGTCGTCGGCGTCGGGCAGATCGAGCGGTTCAACCCGGTCGTTGCTGAGGTCGCGAAGGTTGCAGAGGATCCCCTCTATGTCTCCTTCTGCCGGCACAACCCGGCATCGGCACGGGTGACCGGGAGTTCGGTCGTCGAGGACCTGATGATCCACGACATCGATATTGTCGCAAACGTCCTCTTCCCGGGAAGAGACTGCACCATCCAGGCGAGCGGGACCGGGGACGTCGCCGCGGCCCTTATGTCCTTCGGAAGGACGCCGGTCTACCTCTCGGCCTCCCGCAAGGCCTCGAAGAAGGTCCGATCGGTCTACATCGAGGAGGAGGACCGGACGATCGAGGGCGACTTCATGACCCAGGAGGTCTACGTCTACCGAAAGCCCGAAGCCTACGGGCAGGAGAACGGGCTCTACCGCCAGGAGAACATCATCGAGAAACTCCTGGTGAACAAGGTCGAGCCCTTGAAGATCGAACTCGCGACGTTTGTGCGGGCGGCACGTGACAACAAACCCTTCCCGGTGACCCCGGAGCAGGGGCTCGGAAACGTCCGGATCTGTGAGGCGATCTACCGGAGCCTCTCTGCATGAAGGTCCTCTCGGTCGTCGGGGCCCGGCCCCAGTTCATCAAGTGCGCTCCCGTCTCCCGGGAACTCCGGAAGGTGCACGAGGAGGTCCTCGTCCACACCGGGCAGCACTATGACTATGGGCTGTCCGAGGTCTTCTTCCGCGACCTCGGGATCCCGGCGCCCGACTACCACCTCGATATCGGCTCGGGGAGCCACGGGGTCCAGACCGGCCGGATGCTCGCCGCAATCGAGGAGGTGATCGCCAGGGAGGAGCCGGGGATTGTTTTGGTCTACGGGGATACGAACTCGACCCTCGCGGGCGCTCTTGCGGCGGCGAAAATGCACGTGCCGGTGGCGCACGTCGAGGCCGGGCTCCGGAGTTTTGACCGCCGGATGCCCGAAGAGGTGAACCGGGTCCTTACGGATCATTGTTCTGATATCCTCTTCTGCCCGACTGCGACCGCGGTTGCGAACCTCGCGGCCGAGGGGGTCACCGCGGGCGTCCACCTCACCGGGGACGTGATGGTCGACGCGCTCCGGGAGAACATGACTCTTGCAGAGGAGCGCTCCACGGCTCTCACCGATCTCGGCCTCTCGCCGAAGGGGTACTACCTTGCCACGGTCCACCGTGCGGGAAACACCGATGATCCGACCGCGCTCGGCGCGATCCTGGAGGCGTTCTCCCGCCTCGACGCCCCGGTGGTCTTCCCGGCCCATCCCCGGACCCGGAAGATGCTTGGCATGTATGGGCTTGAACCCGCGGCGAACGTCAGCGTTGTTGAACCGCTCCCCTACTTTGATATGCTCACCCTCCTTGCCGGCGCCCAGGCGGTCCTCACCGACTCCGGCGGCGTCCAGAAGGAGGCCTACATCCTCGAGGTGCCGTGCGTGACCCTGCGGGAGAACACCGAGTGGGTCGAGACCCTGGAGGACGGCTGGAACGTCCTCGTCGGCGCGGATGCCGACCGGATCGTTGCCGAGGCGGAGAAGGCCGGCGGTGCGCGCCGGGGGCACTCTGCCCGGTTCGGCGACGGGCATGCAGCCGCGCGGATCGCGGCGATCATCAGAGAATATGAACCCTGAATACAAAACAGAGATGCAGACAATCGATGTGCCGGGTATCGAGCACGTCTACGGCTTCCAGCGGGATTTGGCCTCGTCGGGGTATACGATCGCGTGATACTCAACCGGGAGGAGTCCCGCCCAAGGGCGAGGAGGCCGGGCTTGAAGAGTTGCTGAGAACGGTCGCCGGTACGGGAAAAATTCTCCCGCATTGCGGATTTTGCGAAGATCGCCGGGTGCGATGCAGTGACCCTCGCCATCCGGACGCCTTTTATCGATGAGCGAGGAACAGGAAGTCGGGCGCAGCCTCACCGGCACGACCGCGCGCGCGGCCCGGGGCAGTGGCGCGGGGATGAGGGAGTAACTCAGACCTGGATGCCTGCCCGGGCAAGCGCATCCTTGATGGAGACGAGCTCCTTCCTCATCTCTGCAAATTCGTCGTCAAGGTGCTTTTTGGTATCACTCCGGAGCCCGAAAATCTCTTCTTTTGTTTCTTTGCCGACCTGAAGGGTTTCTTTGCCGACCTGAAGGGTTTCTTTGCCGACCTGGAGGGTTTCTTTGCTGACCTGGAGGGTTTCTTTGCCGACCTGGAGGGTTTCTTTGCCGACCTGGAGGGTTTCTTTGCCGACCTGGAGGGTTTCTTTGCCGACCTGGAGGGTTTCTTTGCCGACCTGGAGGGTTTCTTTGCCGACCTGGAGGGTTT
>ENA-UOUL01005194-UOUL01005194.1-bioreactor-metagenome-genome-assembly--contig:-NODE-5194-length-11422-cov-3.144998_pt1 | contig 11422 bp, 12 predicted proteins | sample MGYA00249838_ERZ747220 | MGnify/ENA primary metagenome ERZ747220 (study PRJEB28778, sample SAMN05720191) | bioreactor metagenome | isolation source: Anaerobic biogas reactor | place: USA:Washington...
CGATGCCTTACATGACAAAATCGTCACGTCGATGGCCTCCAGCCCGCCTGCCTATGACGTCATCCTCGTTGACGACATCTGGTATGCCGAGTTTGCCGATTCGGGCTACCTCTGGGATGTCACCGACCTCGTCGGCGACGAAACGATCTCCAATATCTTCGACTCCGCCTGGGGCATCTCCACCGTCGATGGCCGCATCTATGGCATGCCCTGGCTCCTGGATGCCAAATACTTCTTCTACAACGAAGCGCTGCTCAGCGAGGCCGGCTTCGACGCCCCGCCGCGCACCTGGGAAGAGCTGGTCGCCCAATCGCAAGCCATCAAGGAACAGGGCATTGTCGAGTATCCTATCGTCTGGTCCTGGGCCCAGGCCGAGGCGGCTATCTGCGACCTGGTGACGCTGCTGCAGGGCAATGGCAGCGGGTTTGTCGATGACCAGGGTAATCCGATCTTCAACGACGAGGCCGGCGTGGAAGCGCTGGCGTGGATGGTCGATACAGTCAACCAGGGCATCTCCAACCCGGCTTCCATCTCCTATGTCGAGGAGGACGTGCGTAACGTCTTCTCCTCCGGCAACGCCGTGTTTGCCACTAACTGGCTCTACATGTACGAGCTGGCCGACCTCGACCCGGCCGAGTCGCAGATCACGGGCGACGTGCGTATGGCCCTGATGCCCGTTTTCGAAGAGCAGCTTGCAGCGGGCGTCGATAGCGCCACCATCAACGGCTCCATGGGCTTTTCGGTCGTCGCCGGCTCGCCCAACGCCGAAGCCGCCTGGGAGTACGTGAAGTACCTCACCAGCGAAGCGATCCAGATGCAGTATGCGTCCCATCTGCTGCCCGTCTGGGAAACGGCTTATGAGGGTGAAAACCTGGAGACGCTGGCCGAGATGAACCCGGCTACAGAAGCCACCGTGCCGATGTTCAGCGAGCAGTTCCCCTATGCACACGTGCGGCCCAAGGTGCCCTTCTACCCCGAAGCCTCCAAGACGCTCCAGCTGGCGATGCAGCGCGCCCTCACCGGACAGGCATCGCCCCAGGAAGCGCTTGACGAAGCAGCGGCAACCTGGAACGAGCTGCGCGGAGAGTAGACCCAACAGCCGGCAGACGCCGGAATAAGGTTGGCGTGGTGGCGGGGGGAGAGCGCCGTAGCTCTCCCCCCGCCCAGAGTAACGTGCCGATGAATCCACCTTCCCGCCTTCGCCGCATGACCCTGCGCCAGCGCGAGGTCCTGGCCAGCCTGGGCTTCGTTCTGCCCAGTATCCTCATCATCGCCGCGGTCTCCGTTTTTCCCATCGTGGCGACCTTCGTGCTCAGTTTTACGGAGACGAAGATTGCCGAGCTGGTCCCCAGGGATTTTGTCGGCCTCAGCAACTACGCCGGCTACCTCTCCAACGCCACTTTCTGGGACACCATCGGCCGCACCAGCTACTTCACCTTCGTCTCTGTGGGCGTCGAGCTGCTGTTGGGGCTGGCTATCGCTGTCCTCATCCAGTCCCACCCACCCGGCTGGCGCTTTCTGCGTCTCAGCCTCATCATCCCCTGGGCCGTGCCCACCATCGTCAACGGCGCCCTCTGGCGCTGGATCTACAATGCCGACTACGGCGCGCTCAACGCCCTGCTCGTGCAGAGCGGCCTCGTCGAGCGTTATATCCCCTGGCTCACGCGCCCGTTTCTCTCGCTCAACCTGGTCATCCTGGCCGATATCTGGCATAGCGTGCCTTTTGTCGCCCTCATCCTCCAGGCGGCGCTGGCCACCATCCCCGACGAGCTGGAAGAGGCCGCCGCCGTAGACGGAGCTACCGCCTGGCAGCGCTTCCTGCACGTGCGCCTGCCGCTGCTGCGCGCGGCTATTCTCGTCGTGCTCGTCATCCGCACCGTGGAAGCGTTCCGCGTCTTCGACATTGTCTACGTCATCACCCAGGGAGGGCCCGCCTTCGGCACCGTGACCATCTCCTACCTCACCTACCTGGAAACCTTCTCCTACGGCAACCTGGGTAAAGGTTCTTCGCTCTCCTTTCTCATTTCCATCTTCACCCTGATTATGGCCCTTTTCTACTTCCGCATCTTCTATCGCTCGGAGCCGCGTTCATGAAACGGACAACGCCCCTGCAGAGGATACTCAAGCTCGTCTTCACCATCCTCGTCCTCCTTTTCATCTACGCGCCCGTTGCCTGGCTGCTGATCTCCAGCATCTCCACCCGCGCCGACCTGCTGGCCAAGCCGTTGCGCTGGATTCCGCCCAATCTCACCTTCCAGAACTACCGGGACATCCTCCTGCCGGGCACGGCCGTGTCGGAAGTAGCCGCGACCTTCAAGCGTACGTTATTGAATTCCTTTATTGTGGCCGGCTCCACCACGCTCATCTGCCTCTCCGTGGGCTCGCTGGCGGCCTACGCGCTGGCCCGCCTCCAGCTGCCGTTCCGCCGCTTCTACCTCGTCGGCATTCTCGCCACGCGCATGATCCCCGAAGTATCCCTGGTCATCCCCCTTTACATCATCGCGGCGCGCGCCGGCATGATCAACAATCCCATCACCCTGATCATTACCTACCTCAGCTTCGCTCTGCCCTTTGCCATCTGGATGCTGGCCGCCTTTTTTGAGACGGTGCCCCGCGAGCTGGAAGATGCGGCCACCATCGACGGCACAACCCGGCTGGGCACCCTCTTCCGGGTCATTCTGCCCGTCGCCGCCCCCGGCCTCGTCTCTACCGCCATCTTTACCTTCCTCCTGGCCTGGGACGAGTTCTTTTTTGCCCTCATCTTCACCAGCACGATTGAGGCCAAGACGGTTCCCGTCGCCATTGCCGAGTTCACCGGCCGTTATGCTGTAGACATTACGGCGATGATGACCGGCGGTGTGCTCGCCGCGCTGCCGCCCCTGCTCCTTGCCCTGCTCTTCCAGCGCTATATTGTCAGCGGCCTCGTCGCCGGCGCCGTCAAAGGGTAGCTGCCAGATGCGCGCCGTCGTCGGCATTGACCTGGGAGGCACCCTCGTGCGCGCCGGCGCCCTCGATCCAGAAGGGCAGCTGCTGGCGTGGGCGGAGACCCCTATTGAGGCCGCGCGCGGACCGGCAGCCGGCGTTCAGCGGATCACCGGCCTGGTCCACGACATTCTCCGCCAGATCGGGGCCGTGCAGCTTCTGGGCATTGGCATCGGCTCCACCGGCCCGGTAGACCGGCAACTGGGCGCCATTCAGAACCCACACACGCTGCCCACCTGGGAAAACGTAGACGTGGTCTCCCCATTGCAGGACCATTTCGGCGTGCCTGTCACGCTGGAGAACGACGCCGACGCCGCCGCGCTGGGCGAGTATTGGCGCGGGGCTGGCGGCGGTCTGGACCGGCTGGTCATGGTCACTGTAGGGACCGGCATTGGCGCTGCCTTTGTCTATCGTGGCGAGATTTATCGCGGCGTGCAGGGCCACCATCCCGAGACAGGGCACAACGTCATCGACGCCAGCGGCCCACCTTGCTATTGCGGCGCCTGTGGCTGCTGGGAAAGCCTCGCCTCGGGGCCGGCCATCGCCCGGCGGGCGCAGGAAGCGGTCCTGGAAGCCGCCACGCCGACCTCGCTGCTGGCTCGCGCCGGCGGCGACGTAACGGCTATCGACGCCCGCCTGGTGGCCGAAGCAGCAGCTGGCGGCGATCTCTTGGCCCGGCAGGTCATCGCGGAGTCGGCGCGCTACCTGGCCCTGGGCCTCGTCAACGTCATCCAGTTCCTGCTACCACAGCGTATTATTCTCGGCGGCGGCGTCATGCGCAGCTATGAGCTGTTCCGCCCCGTCGTTGAATCGGTCATTACCCAACACAACGTCATGGCGCCCACCCACCTCGTCGAGATGCGTCCTGCCCTGCTCGGCCAGCAGGCCGGGGTCGTTGGCGCCGGCTATGCTGTCTACCAGCTTCTCCAGGGAGAAAAATGAAAGTCAATCGCTACGTCGAAGATATCCTTGCCCAGCCACAAGCCCTGCAAGACACCGTGGCGCGCTACGAGCCCGCAGCCTTTACGCCCCTGGCGGAAGAAGTTCGCTCCGGCGCTTACGATCGCATCGTCCTCAGCGGCATGGGCTCCTCCCACTTCGCTGCCTATCCGGCCTGGCTGCGGCTGGTCCAACAGGGGCTGCCCGCCTGGACGGTCCCCAGCGCCGAATTACTGCATGATGCGCTCTCCCTGGTGACCGAGGAGAGCCTTCTCTGGCTGACCTCCCAATCGGGCGCCAGTATCGAGGTGCAGGCCCTCGTCGAGCGTCTGGCGCCGCAGCGCCCGCGTACCCTGCTGGCGACGACCGCCTATCCCGACAGCCCGCTGGGTAGCGCCGCCGGCGTTCTCCTGCAGCTCCACTTTGGCGACGAGTCCACGGTCAGCACCGGCAGCTACCTGACCACCCTCGCCGTGCAGCATCTGGCCCTGACGCAGATCGCCGGCGGCGACGTCGAACAGGCCATCCGGGACGTGGCCGGCACGGGCGAAGCGCTGGCGACCTATCTGGAGACATGGCAGCAACGGGTAGAGGAGTGGGTGCGGCTGGTGGGCGTGCCGCGACCCCTCTACATTGTCGGGCGCGGCCCTTCCCTGGCAGCCGTCGAAACGGGTAGCCTGATTATCAAGGAGTCGGCCAAATTCCCGGTGGAAGGTATGAGCGCGGCCCAGTTCCGCCACGGCCCGCTGGAAATGGCCGACGAGCGGCTGACCGTGCTCGTGTTCGCCGGCTCTGAAGCGGCGCGCCCTCTGAACGAGCGGCTGGCTCGGGAACTACAGGACTACGGAGCCGTCGTCGTCTGGCTCGATTGGACCCCACACCCTGCTTTGCCGACCGTGCTTCTGCCCTCTGCCTGCCCGGCGACCGCACCCATTGCCGAGATGGTCCCTTTGCAGCTACTCAGCCTGGCGCTGGCGCGGCAGACGGGCGTCGAAGCGGGCGTCTTTCGCCATATCGGTAAGGTGACCCGGACGGAGTAGGCGGGAACGCCCAGCAACGCGCCTGAGTCGTCCGCGAGTGCAGCCGCCGCGTCGGTGAAGCGGGTCCGGGCAAACAGCGCGTAGTGGACCTGCCAGCCTTCATCCGGGACGCCCGGCGGGGCCTTCTCCAACAGCTCGCGCACGACGCGGCTGAGCGGCCGTGGCCACCACCTGCACTTCCCCAGGAGGATGGCCTGCTCCTGCCAGCTGACGGCCACGACATCCACCTGGCTGTCCGGTGCCCAGTGACTGCCCACCATCTCGGGCAAAAGGGCGGGACGGCGGTGGCCATCACGCGCAGCCACTCCCGGCACAGCTCCTCAAAGGCCGTGACGCCGACAGAGGCGCGGAACTGCTCGGCGATGCGCTCCCAGAGCAGGACGGCCCGGCCGCGCTCAATCATCTACAGATGGGCCTCGATGAAACGAAAGGTGAAGCACAGGTAGGGCCGGCCAGATGATAGCGGCTGAGCGTGGTTGGCAAGTGCGATCGTCCATCCAGGTCCGAGAAGTACCTTTAATAAACATAGATTATGTTAATTTGTCGCTACTGATAATTCGCGCCAGGCTGCAGGTATTCAACATAGCTCGTCCCAGGATGAACAGCAGCCCCAGTTTGTTTACGCCAAAGTACTATGGGCTGAAAGGCACTACAATCGGCGCCGGCATGTTTGTGTGCCTAAAGGGGCCCAGTATAATGTGAGACAAGATGACCGATCATCCCGGCGGTGAGTCTCTCGTAAGACAACTGCGCGCCATTCCTTTCTTCAGCGGGCTAGACGACCAGGTGATCCACGACCTGGCGCGAGACGCTCTCTGGCGCGAATATTCGGCGGGTGAAGTCATCTTCCTCGAAGGGGAGCAGTCACGTGGTCTCCATTATCTACAGAGCGGCTGGCTGAAGATTACGAAGTTTTCTCCTGACGGGCGGGAACAGGTTCTGCAATTCCTGGGACCGGGTGAAACATTCCACGTTATCGGCGTTTTTGCTAACCGTCCCAATCCGGCGACAGCCATCGCGCTGGAGCCGGTAGGCCTCTGGATCTTGCGCCGGGAAGACGTGATGGCGCTGCTGGAGAAACATCCGCAGCTCGCCCGGCACGTCATCGAGAGAATGGCCGGTCGCGTCCTGGAGCTGGTTGGCCTGGTAGAGGATCTATCCCTGCGGTCTGTGACAGCTCGCCTGGCGCGGTTGCTGGTCGAGGATGCCAGGGACAATGCCCTGCACCGGCCGCGCTGGTATACGCAGGCGGAGATTGCCGCGCGTCTGGGAACCGTGCCCGACGTTTTGCAGCGGGCGCTCAGCAGCCTGGCAGACGATGGCCTCATCGACGTGGAGCGTAGCATCATTCACATTCGCGACCGGGAAGCCCTGGAGGCCATGGCCATCTAGGATTTCGCAGGCCCAAAAACGGCCTTCACCTGCTCCTGAGCGTCTTAACCGTCCCACTCTGAAATAACGCCTCTGCCGGCCGGGTCCTGGCCGTCCACCTCCCCGCTTGCCGCCCGATAAAGGCGACAAAAGTCGTAGAAAGCCTGACGCGCCTCATGCGAAACTATCCCTGCGCATAGCAGAACCACGCGCACGAACAATCGAGTTTGCTGGAGGGGCGCTGATGCTTCCCCACAGGAACTGAAGAAAGCACCACACGACGAGGATTTGCCGAAACATGAACAAGTTACAATCGATTGAGGAACAGAATCGCGGGGGAGAAGAACGGCAGCTCATGGTCAGCGGCGTTCTGGCGCTCGAGGAGCCATCCGGGACCTGCGCTATCGTCGAGCGCGGGATGCCCATCCTGGACCGGGACGGGCAGGAAATGGGTCAGGTCGCCGCCGTACGCGTGGACGGGAACCAGGCGGTGGAAGCCATCCTGCTCTCCCGCCTACCGCTAAAGATGGAGTACCGCGTCGTTCCGGCCAGCCGCATAGCCGCCGTAGGGGACCGCCAGCTCATCCTGGACATGGCGTCCGGCGAGATCGACGGTCTGCAGACATGGTCGGCGAGCTGAGCAAACAACCATTATTACCCGCACAACAGACGGCGCGCGAGGCCGGCGGCCTCCCCCGCCGGTTGGGCGCCGGCCTCGCATGAGATGATGTCGATTGTTTTTTATCTCGCTGCTCAGTCGGCTGTCGATGGTTCGCCCGCACCGAGCTCGACGCGCGCCGCTTCCGGCATCCCCTTATTCTCCTCCGCCCAGCCCCGGCGCACGATGCGCCAGATGTCGAGCAGGATGGGCAGCAGCGAGGCGACCCACAGCGCGTAGGCCACGCCCTGCAGCAGGCCCTGGTAGTCGAGCAGGAAAATGCCACTCCAGAAGACGAAACCGCCGACGTGCGTGGCGACGAGGCTGAACCAGCTGCCGCCCAGGCGGGGCTGCTCGTGTGGCAGGAAGATGCGCGTGAAGAAGTAGGGCAGGATGGCGTAGCCGAACTGCAGCATCCAGCCGTAGACGAGGGCCTGCGGCGCGTTCTGCTCGATGCCCGCCCCGGGGAAACCGGGCACGCGGGCGATGATCAGCGGCGCCACGAGCACCGGGGCGAAGAACCAGAAGTAGGACGTTGTCAGGTGCCAGAGGCCTACAGGCCAGCGCCGGCCCAGCATCGGCTTGACGACGTTGGCCAGCAGCAGCAGAGTGCCGGCGGTGTGCAGGAGCAGGCCGGGCACGGAGAACCAGGTGGAGCCGACCCAGGGGCCCAGCACCAGCCCCAGCGCGCCAAAGACCAGCAGCCAGAAGATGGCGGAGACGGAGCGGGGCCAGGCCAGGGGCCGGCCGGTGACGCGCGGGTAGGCGTCGACGAGCAGCCCGGCGAAGACGAAAGACATAAAGCCCCAGCTATTGGCGTGGATATGCACCTCGATGGGCACCTGGATACGCAGCCAGGCGCCCCAGCCCAGCCATAACCCCGTGCCCACGATGATGCCCAGCAGGAAGTAGCCCAGGCCGGCGATGTAGAAGGGGCGGCCCTGCCCGCTGCCGGCGTCTACCGGCCTGGCGCCCATGTCCGCCAGCTGCTTGATGAGCATCATCACGGCGATAAAGACGAGGGTACCGCCAGCGAGAATCAGGGTGCTGTTGACCAGCGGGATGCCGATGAGGAGCGTGACAATCCCGGCGTTGAGCGCCAGCCAGGTGCCCCAGCGCGTTAGGGGCGGCGGCTGCCCCTGGCGGGCAGCGGCGAGGGCCGGCATCAGCCAGAAGGCGGCTTCGGTCAGCGTGCCCAGGGTGATGAAGTGCACGCGCAGCCAGCGCATGCCGCCGAAAGACGATATGAGGTTGAAGGAGGCCAGCGAGTTGTCCAGCGCGGTCAGCGCCGCCAGGGACATGAACAGGATCGTCATCAGAAAATAGGGGTTCAGCATCAGGATGTCCTCCGCATACCTGGAAGATAGTTCAAACAGGCCTGTGGGCCGTAGCGCGGCGTTGCGCCTCCTGTGCCACCAGGCGCCACAGGTCGCGCAGGATGGGGAGCATGGAGATGGCCCACAGGATAAAAGCCAGGGCCGACAGCAGCCCGGTCTGGATGCCCAGGAAGAGGCTGAGGGCGTAGGCGATTTCTCCGGCGTGAATCGCTCCAACGCTCAGCCAGTTGCCGCCCAGGCGGGCCGATTCATCTCCGTTCAGCGTGCGGGCAAAGAGAAAGGGGATGAGGGCGTAGGCGAATTGCAGGATCCAGCCGTAAACCAGGATCGGGGCGCCACTCAGCTCCACGTTCCTGACGGCGGCGCTGTCCACGCGGGCCACGATGAACGGGGCCACGACCACGGGCAGCAAGAACCACACGTAAGCGCCGATAAGGTGCGCCAGGCCTGCCCGCCGGGCCTCGCACCGACCCCAGAGAGGCCGGATCATATTGGCCAGCAACAGCAGCGTGCCGGTCGTGTGTACGACCAGTCCCCCGGCCGTGAGGGCGTTGGCGCCTAGCCAGGGTCCCAGAACGAGCCCCAGGGCGCCCAGGGCCATCGACCAGAAAATGGCGGGCCGGCTTCTGGGCCACGCCAGCGGCCGGCCGCTCACCTGTTCGTAAAGATCCACCAGCAGGCCGGCGAACAACAGCGCCGTGAAGCCCCACAGGTTGGCGTGTACGTGCACTTCCTTGGGATTGGCAATGCCGAGCGCCTGGCCCCAGCCCAGCCACAGCCCGGTGCCCAGGAAGATACCCCACAGCAGGTAGAGCAAAGCAGCCGCATAGAAGCTGCGGCCGGAGCCGGCTTTAAGGCGGGCGGCAGGGCGGCGCCGCCCCTGGCTCAGCTGCAGCAGGAGCAGGGTCGCGGCGACGAAGATCAGGGTCCCGCCGCCGGCCAGGAGCGCGGCGTTGATCAACGGGATGCCGATCAACAACAGGAGCAGGCCGCCGTTCAAAGCAAGCCAGATATCCCAGCGCATGGTCGGGTCCTGCCCATCGCGCCGCGGAACGAGAAAGGGGAGGAGGCCAAAGGTTGCTTCCAGCAAGATGCCGAGCGTAATGAAGTGCGCGCGCAGCCAGGGCAGGCCGCTGAACCAGCTCAACCATCCCGCGCTGGTGAACGCCACGTCCAGGGCGCCGAGGAAGGCCATCGACAGGAAGAAGGCAACCATCAGCAGGTAGGGCGCAATCATGATAGTCCTCCGTCGGCGCGCGGCGTCCTGGGTTCAGCCGGCGGAAAGGCGTCTGTAACCGTTGACGATGACAGAGACGGTAACCGCCGCCGCTACCACGTGTAAGAAGGCGGCTACGCTGCTGGCCAGCAGCGTACGGTGCGCTACGGGAAGGACGTAATCGGGAATAAAGCTGAGCAGCAGGACGACGGCGGCGATTTTCTTGAAGGAGCTGGCCGGATCATCCTTGCGTGTCGCCAGCCAGGCGAATACGGCGGTGGCGCCCAGGGCCGGAATCAGGGTGAAGAGGGCGGAGCGGGCATAGCTTTCCAGGGGTTTGAAGAGGGCGAGATCGGGCCAGATGGTCAGTGCGATGGCCTGCGCAGCCAGCACCACCATCACGCTGCCCACCGCGGCCGCCAGGCCAATGGTCAACCACTGGCGCTTGGGCAGGTCGCCGCCAGATTTGGACTGTTTCTGAATGACCATCGCCATTGTCTATCCTCCATTATTGTTGTGTCAGGGGGCTTTTCTCTTTCACTTCACTGGAGGGTAGACGACGCGGGCGCAGGCTGCGACGACTTTTGTCGGATTTGCCCGCCCGCCAGAGCATGTCACGAGGCGTTTGTTATCGCCCTGTGTGTGCAACAGGCGGTGTGGGCGAGATGGGTGAGTGGGTCGGCCCCACTGGCGACAGAGAGCGCGCTGCGCTGGCGTGGGTGGAGGCGATCACGCTGCCGGCGGAGACTGGGGCACCGGACGATATCTACGAGCGGGCGCGCGGCTGTGTCACGGAGCGGGGGCTGATCGGTCTGACGATGGCGATGATCGCGTTCCGCAGCTCGAACCGGCTGGGCATGGGTTTTCGCGCCGTGCCCGGAACGTATAGGAAGGCGTCATACCTCTCCGGCGCAGACAGACGAGGGACGTAGGCCACTCACCTCCTGCGTCCGGCGAGTTGGGCCAACCTCTCCGTGTCGTTGAGCGCGAACTCCGTGCGCGTAATCTCGATCAGGTTGTCGTCGGAGAACTGGTAGAGGACGCGGCAGACCATCTCGCGCGTGGTGCCAATCCGCGCTGCCATCTCGTCGAGCGTCAGGTCGCGCTCCACCGGGCCGGCGCCCTGGTAGCGCTCGAGGAGCAGGCGCGCCAGCCGCCCGGCGACGGGCTGAAAGGCCAGATCCTCGACGATCTCACTGGCGCGAGCCATGCGCCGGACCATGATCTGGCATAACTTCCATAACAGGTCGCCGTTCTCCAGCAGCAGCGGCAGCAGCCGCTCGCGGCTCCACAGGAGCACCGTGCTGCGCATCGCCGCTTGCAGCGTGACGGGCATCGGGGCACGGTCATGGAAGAAGGCCAATCCCCAGAAAAGCTCGCCCGGCCCTATCGTCAGTAACTGCAGACGGCGCCCCTCGAGCGATTCCTTTTCGGCCTGAATCTTGCCTGATTCCACCTGAAAGAGGTAGGGCCAGACCTCGCCGCGCAGGGCAAAGATCTCTCCTTCTTCGTAGGTGCGGCGAATAGCGGCCTGATCGAGCCGATCCTGTATGTCTGGCGCCAGTGATGAAAAAGGCGTTTCTCTGTTCAGCTCTTCGGACACGTCGCCTCCGTTGCCTGCCGTTTCCATGGCCCCAGACGGCTCAGCCCTTTTCGACAATCCGGTTGAGGGCATGTGGATCGCGCAGGGTAATGTGCGCGCGAGTCAGCTCCAGCACGCCATCGGCGTGAAATTGATGCAGGATGCGGCAGACGACCTCGGGCGACGAAGCGACCCGGGCGGCTACTTCATTCAGGGTGAAATCGCGCTCAATTGTCGCTTCTTCTCGTTGCTCCCCAAAACTCTCCAGCAGCAGACCCGCCAACCTGGCCGACACCG
>ENA-UOUL01005195-UOUL01005195.1-bioreactor-metagenome-genome-assembly--contig:-NODE-5195-length-11420-cov-4.485233_pt1 | contig 11420 bp, 10 predicted proteins | sample MGYA00249838_ERZ747220 | MGnify/ENA primary metagenome ERZ747220 (study PRJEB28778, sample SAMN05720191) | bioreactor metagenome | isolation source: Anaerobic biogas reactor | place: USA:Washington...
ACCATGCACATGAAGTACAAAATTACGGGAGTAGGAACGTACTTGAAGAACGTGGTGTCCTTGTACTTCCTCTCCAGCGTGGAGACAACCCCTGCAAAAAAGAAAAGAAACGCGACATAGGCAAAACCGTTGGTGATCACAGCAAAAAACCTCCTGAATGAAAGAATAAGATGACTGTTGATTTACTGCTGATTATGATACGCGTCATAAATGATCCGTCCGATGCGGGCGCAGAAACTGACGCCCCCGGACCTGTGCTGCAGCCCTTCAGTAAGGACCGAAACCACTACCGGCTTTTTGCCCAGGTAGAAGAAAATGCCCGCGTCGTGCTCGTTCCCCGGCAGTTCCCCGGTCTTGTGGGCAAGAAACAGTTCCACGTCATCCACGTCGAGCACGGGAATCATTCCGGGAAGCTTGGAATTGAGCTTCTGCGCCGAAAGGATCTCCATCATGCGTTTCCTGGCCGAAACCGGAAGGTTTTTCCCTGAATGCAGGGTTTCAAGCAGCACGGCAACGTCTCCCGCAGTGGTGTAGTTGTCCTTTCCCGCCTTTTTCGCCTCGAAGTCGAGCATCTTCCGGCCAAGAACGGTTCCGGTAAGCCCGAGTTCCCTGAACCCTCCGTTGATGGTATCCATCCCCAGCCTGTCGATGAGCAGATTCGCCGCAGTGTTGTCGCTGACGGATATCATGAGGAGGGCCAAATCATCCAGCCGAAACCGTCCCCCGGAGCGGACCCGGTGAAGCAGCCCGCCGTCCACGGACGCAGCGGAGGAAAAATCGCACCATTCGTCAAGGTCGATCCCGCCGGCAGCATTCTTTGAAAAGAGGGTGTACAGGACTCCCAGCTTGATCAGGCTCGCGGAAGAAAAAACCTTCCCGGGATTATGCGTGACTTCCACCCCGTCAGAGGAACTGCGGACGACAACGCCCGCAGTTTCCGGAAAAGCTTCTATCTCCTTGTGGACAGCGTTCACCCAGTCCATTGTCAGACGGTTCCCAGCATCATCGCCCGGGCGATCACATAGATGACTGTGAACAGGACTATGAGCCACCCGTTGCACAGCATGGCCTTCAGGTCATCGGACTGTGCAAGCCCCATCTGCCCCTGCATGTCTCCTTCCGGAATGGCGAAAGAGGTCATCTGCGATCCGACGAGCAGAACCACGACCCAGATCGTCATAGGGATGCTCAGGCTCTGGGCGAGGGGAAGGAACATCTTGTTGATGACTTCCGCCTGGGCTACGGCAGCTCCGGGAATCCCGAATACGCCTACCAGGGTCGAGAATGCAAGGAACGCCACCGGGCCGCCGGTTTCAACATAAGGCTTCAGAAGTGTGGCGAGGGCCTCGAAGGTACCGGCGTCGGACATGAAATTGACGAAGGGATCCAGCAGGACGAAGAAGAAAAAGAGCCAGATAAGACGTTTGGATCCTTCGAAAATGGTATCCACTATCTCGGTCATGTTGAGCCTGGCCGCAAATCCCGTGAGCAGGGCTGTCCCGAGCATAATGGCAAGAACGAACGTGGAACCGCCCTCGATGGCTATTCCATAGCCGACAAGGGATATCATGGAGACGAGGAATACTATGGTTGCCTGCCGCACAGTGGAGGTGGGCGTCCATTCAACCTTCCCGGCGGCGGTCACTTCTTCCTCGGAATAGTGCTTCTTTCCTTCGGTCACTTTCTGTACATGGCCTGCCCAGAAAAATGTCACGATCCACATGATGACGGAAATGGGAATGCCTGCGTTGATGAGGTACTGGGGATATGACAGGCCGGTGAACTCCATGAGAGCCACCACCGGAGGCGTAAAGGGCCCGAGGAAAAGACCGGTTGCACCGGCGCCGTGAAAAAGCACACCCATGGTATTCGGAGTTATCCTGACTGAAGCTACAATGGGAATGAGGATGGGGGCAAGAATGGCGTTTCCTCCCGCCATAGTCCCGAGAAGGCTGACAATAATAACTGAACAGAACATAACGACGAAAAATGCGCGCTTCTGGGAATTGACGTTGAGCTTGCCTGTAACCATAGAGACGAGGTCATTGACGACCTGCGTCCGCTTCAATACCTCGCCGAGCCCTGCGCCGAGCAGAATGATGAGCCCGATGTACCCGAGGAACGAACCCAGGCCTCCACGAATGCCGGCTGCGACATCCATCAGGCTGTGTCCCCCGATAAGGGTCGCTGCGAGGATGCCGAGAGAGACCGCCACGATCTGGCCGTAGCGGGTAAAGCAGAAAATTATGTAGATCACCAGGGGAACCAGCCCTAAAAGTACCGAATTTTCCACAATAATCCCTCCTTATTGTTTTTGAGCGCCCTATTTACGACAAAACAACCGCATGTTTCCCCTCTCTCCTCCTCCTTTCATCGCATCCTGAGGCAGTACAGCATCTTCCCTTATTTCTCTGCGCATAAAAAAAACCAGCAGCCTCCGGCGCATTTTCTGCACCGGTGACCGCTGGATTTCATTTTCTGCTGTCCGTGAGGAAACGCTCAGACGGACCGAAAAACGAAGCAGCTCGCTATTTCACTATTTTTTTCAGAGCGGTTACTTCCCTGTATTTCTTGATAGCATCCCGGTATGCAGCGATAATCGCTTTCTGGGACGATGCAAAATACCGTGACTGCACCTGGGATACAATGAAGACTTCATCCTGAACAAGGTTCCTTCCCATAAAGAATCCGCGAATGAATCGTGCCGTGGTCTCCAGGGTGACCGATACGGCGCAGTCGATAATTTCCGCCGTCTCCTTCACCAGTACGAAGGTGATGAAAAAAGCCCCGAACTGCTGATTGATGGGATTGAAGCCTGTCGTCTGTGAGTTTCCCACCACGAGAATAGAATTCTCAGGATATTCAGCCATAGAGTTCATAATTTTATTCTAGCACAGACTGATAGCCTGCGTCCATCTTTTTTCAGTTTTTTTCATCCGCCCGTCACCAGGGGCATGATCTTGATATCGTCCCCGTCTGCAGGGACATAGGTCTTGCTTTTCCGTTCTCCGTTGACGATGGCGATGTAGCCGGCATGGGCCTCTTCCTCAATTCCGGCGAGCAGTTCGCCTATGGAAAGATCCCCCGGGGATACCTCCCACGGATCTGCCGGCCTGTACCGTTTGAAAAGGCCAAGCAGGTGGATTCTTGCCGTCATGGCTCCTCAATCCTCCTCACGGAAGGAAAGCCGCGTATTGCCCCAGCCCCAGCGCTTCAAGGCGCTCCCTCGTGGGAATGCCGTTCCTGTCCCATCCCCGGAGCTCGTAATAGTCATCGAGGATCCGGTCATGGGGTGTGGGGGTCTTCCCTGCCCTCGGGCCCACCATGGCGGGAACGGTCATCTTCAGGGGCAGGGTGTCATCCTTCCTGTCCAGGCCGTCCCGGACATTGATGATCCTCTGGAGCTGCCATGCTCTCTCACCGAACTTCACGAACTCCTCAACAGGAACATCCTTCCCCGTCAGGTACCTGTAGCCGGTCCGTATCTCAGTCAGCGTCAGGCCGCCGCCTCCCATCATGAACTGGCAGATGGTCATGCAGTTCATGAGGACACTCACGTCCTGGTGAAGTACGGCAGTCTTCGCGGCGAACTCCGGCGACTGCCTTTCGTAGGGTCCGTCCTGGCCCAGTTCAGGGAAATATGCACCGAGGGCACTCGACTGGGGGTTGCCCCGCTCGTGGCAGGCCCCCCTGGTACCGACAGCGTAGTTCACTCCCAGGGCGTACACGGCGCGGGGATCGTGGGCGGGATAGTCCATGTTCTTCACTTCCACGATGATCTTTTCCGCGTCTTTCCCCACTTTTTTTGCCGCTCCGCGGATCCCTTCCCGGAACCATTCGCCCATGCCGGTCATCGTACCGATCTGCTTCACCAGGGCAAGCAGGACGTCAGGATCTCCCCAGTTCAGCGACAATCCGCCCGTCTCTTTCGGCGTGATCCAGCCGTACTCCCAGCACTCCATCAGAAATCCTATCCAGGCGCCGCAGGAAATCGTATCGATCCCCATGCGGTTCGCAAGATCGTTGCCCATAGCCACGGCGCCGAGGTCCTCCACCAGCAGGTTGCTTCCCATCATGGCGATGGTCTCGTATTCGGGGCCGTTGCCCTCCAGTACAGTCCCGTCCGGGTATTCAAACCTGATATGGCGGTGGCACCCCACGGGGCAGTTGATGCAGGGCAAAGGCTTTACATTCAGGTACTCCGTGTACCTCGGCGCACCGAGCAGGTACGCTCCCCTCTTGTTCTCGTCCCCCCTCCAGTACTTGATGGGGGTATCGCCGATCCCTTCGAGGGGAACGATGACCCGGGGCGTTCCGTGGGCCCGGAACTTCTCCCCCTGACTATAGAGAAGCTTGAAGGTATCCTTTGCGAATTCCGCCGCCTTTTCCGGGTCAAATACGGGGACTTCCTTCGTTCCCCATGCAGCTACTGCCTTCAGGTTCTTCGAACCCATGACGGCTCCCGCCCCTCCGCGTCCTGCAAAGCTGTGCCCGTCACAGGAGACGCAGGCTATGGGGTGAAGGTTCTCGCCTGCAGGCCCGATATTCAGTGCGTTTATCCGCCTGTCGCCCAGGTCTTCCTTTATAAGCTCTCCCGTTTCAATGGTATCCTTCCCCCACAGGAACGCCGCATCGCGGATCTCCGCACCGTCATCCTTGATGAACACATAGACGGGGCTTTCGGCCTTCCCTTCAAACACCACGGCGTCAAACCCGCACTGCTTGAAATAGGGCGCCCAGTGGCCCGTACCTGCGGATTCAAGGAACGTCCCCGTGAGAGGCCCCTTGGTGATCACGCTCCATTTTCCGTTGCCCGGGAATTTCACCCCCTGAAACGGACCCACGGCAAAAATAAGCTTGTTCTCCGGGGACAGGGGGTCCACATTCGCAGGAGTCTCCTCGAGAAGTATTTTTGCGCCGAGCGCCGAACCTCCCAGCAGGAGGCCGAACGTCTCCTCCGGAATATCTTCAATTCTGCAGACCCTGTTCGTAAGGTCCACACGAAGCAGTTTTCCCCAATTACCAAACATTGCTCCACCTCCCTGGAGAGAAGAAAAAAGATCATCTGAAGAAACATTGTACACTTCCATAGATTTATAGTGTATATTCAGCGATGCTCCTTTGCAACCTTTCACCAATAAAAAACGTCTCCCCGGGCCATTGCCCGGGGAGACGTTTTATGCTGCCGGATGCAACATCAAATTCTTTGGCGGATGGTATCGATGATTGTCCCGTCGCGGTATTCCACTATCCCGATAACTTTTTCTCCGAAGAGTGGAGCTGCGGGAACGCCGGTCAATTCTTCGGCCATTTTTTTGAGGTCCCCGATTTCCACAAGGGGAATACCTTTTCCCCGCAGGTTTTCCAGAAGATCTTTTCTCTGCGGGTTGACTGCAACCCCTCTCTCTGTAACAACCACGTCCACCGTATGCCCCGGTGTGGTAACCGTCAGGACCCTGTCCACGACCATGGGCATCCTTCCCCGGAAAAGCGGCGTCACGATCACCGTCATCGCCGCACCTGCGGCTGTGTCCATATGCCCGCCGACGCCGTGAAGGAGAATTCCGTCCGACTCCGTATTGACGTTCACGTTGAAATCAAGGTCAACCTGTGTCGCACCCAGTACCGCCACATCGAGCATGTCCACTGAACATCCCTTGGACGCCGTATTGGCATAGAAGGAAGCGCTCATCTCCGCATGGTTTCGGTTTGAGGCGAGAGAAGCCACGGCTTCAAGATCAAAAGACTGTACATCAAGAAGAGATGAAAAAAGCCCCTCTTCAAGCATTTCCACACTCTGGCCGGTAATTCCGCCGGAAATAAAGCTCCCGCGTATCCCTGCAGCCTTCATCTTTTCCCGGATGAAAGCCGATGCAGCCAGAGATATTCCTCCAGCCCCCGCCTGCATGGAGAATCCGTCCAGAAAGAGACCGCTCTCCTCCACAATCTTCGCCACCTGTCGGGCAATGATGAGCCGAAGGGGATCCCTGGTGACCCGGAGCGTTCCGGAAACTATCTTTTCAGGAATTCCGATCCGTTCGACGGGTACCACCCAGTCTACAAGGGTCTGGGGGATGGAAAAGGGAACCGCCGGGTAGGAGACAAGATTGTCAGTGACTGCGATCACTCTGTCTGCATATTGGGCATCGGTAAAGGCATACCCGAGAGACCCGCACGCCGAAGGGCCTGAAATTCCGCTGAGGTTCCCCATAGCATCAGCTGCAGGAGCTCCGATCACAGCTATGTCAACGTGCAGTTCTCCCGACTGCATAGCCCTTGCCCTGCCTCCGTGGGACCGGAGGATCACAGGAGATGAAAAGAGTCCTTCGGATGCCGCTCTTCCGACAGGTCCGTTGACACTGCCTTCAATAGACCGAACGACACCGCTTCGTACGTGGCGGAGAATATCCTCGTGAACCGGAAACAGCGCCGAGGGGGCGAGAACAAGATCCCTGATGCCCATTTTCGCAAGCACATCAAGGGCCATATTCACAACCAGGTCTCCATCCCGAAGATGGTGGTGAAACGATATGGTCATTCCGTCCCGTACTTCCGCCAACCGAAAAGCTTCTTCGAGGGTAGCGGCAATCTTGCCTCCCTCTCTCTTCTTGCGGATCGATGGAATATCTTTCTGCTCCCCGGTGAAGAAAAACTTCTTCCGGCTGTCTTTTTCCATACTCATAATGGTCACCCTTCTATCAGAAGGCATCCGGCCGCCTCTGCGAGAGCTATTATCTTCTGCGCCCTTGCCACGACTGGAGCATCGATCATCCGGCCGTCGAGAGCAATGACCCCGGCTCCTCTTGAAGCAGCTTCATGAAAAGCCTTCATCACTCTCTCAGCGAATCCGATTTCCTTTTCCGAAGGAGTAAAGGCACTGTGAACCACGGATATCTGCCTCGGATGAATCACCGATTTTCCGTCGAAACCAAGCTGCCGCACACGAAACGCTTCAGCGTACAGGCCGTCCATGTCATTCACATCGCCGAAAACACTGTCAAGAGCCTGCACACCGGCGATTCTCGCCGCAACGATAACCTTTGCACGGATATCGTCCAGTTCATGCCCTTCTTTCGTCCGTACTGCACCGATATCGGCGGTGTAATCCTCCGCGCCGTAATTGAGAGCCGCGATCCTCGGGCTGGCTGCTGCAATCTCTGAAAGCTTCGTGCCTCCGGAAGCCGATTCGGTGATTGCGATGATCTGTACTGTTCCCGGTTGTATTTCGTTTCTCGATTCAAGCTCGCTCATAAGTGCATCGGCCTGTCGTACGTCTTCAGGGCTCTCACACTTCGGAAGGCGGATGGCATCCGGGGCCAGGGGGATGATCTCTTCGAAATCATCCTTCCCGAAAGGGGTGCACAGGGCATTGACCCTCACAGTGATTTCGACTCCCCGGTATCGTATTGCCCGGAGCGCATTTCTCACAAGAATTCTTGCGGCATCCTTCTCAGAAACGGGAACTCCGTCCTCAAGATCCAGTATGATGCTGTCCGCGCCGTATACTGAAGCATTGGCGAGCATTCCGGGGTTTGTCCCCGGAATGTACAGAGAGGTGCGTCGGAGCCTTCGTTCCATCATGTGTTCACCTTCTCCCGTACATCCCCTGCCAGAGCCCTTCTCGCGGCGGTTTCCACCCGAGCGCGAAGAGTACAGTCCAGAGATCCGCGATCCTGGATTTTTACGATCCCCCTGAATATCCCCGCCGACTCAAGGGTTTCACGGACAGCCTTTCTCATCTCCTCACCGAATGAAGCAATTGAAGGGCTGTCGATTTCGATTTCCAGCCCCTCACAGTCAGGTGAAAAGACAACCATAACAAGAGCGTCGCATGATTCGAGTGACCCGGACACTCCCGTACGTTCATTGTTCATTTGGGACACCCCGTCTATGAGCCTGAAGGCTCTCTTTTTTTCTGTACCTTTACGTTATACAAAACAACGAACCCGAGAAGTGCGAAACCTGTCGCATCGGTTACGATTCCGGGGAAAATAAGAAGAACCGCCCCGGCAAAAGCAAGTATCCTCCCCCAGAAAGGAACCGGTGAAGCCAGGTATCCCTCGGTCGCTATCGAAAGGCCGAACACGCCGACGAGGGCAGTTATTATGGCAAAAATCGTATAGGGCCAGCTCACGACATTTGTAAGCATGATCTCGGGCGAGTAGATGAATACGAAGGGCACGATGAACCCCGCAAGGGCCAGCTTTATCGATGTGAAAGCCGTTTTGTTCGGGTCCGACCCGGCGATACCTGCAGCAGTATATGCACCTACACAGACCGGCGGGGTCACCGAGGAAAGAACCGCATAGAAAAACACAAAGAAATGCACATCAAGGGCCTTCCCCCCAAGAAGGATCAGTGCCGGTGCAGCTACTGCGCTTGCCATGACGTAGCTTGCGGTCGTGGGCATACCCATTCCGAGGATCATGGAAAGGATCATGGTAGAAATCAGCGTGAGCAGAAGATTTCCCTTCGTGAAGCCGAGAATGACATCCCCCACTTTCAGTGCTATTCCTGTGGCGCCCATCATTCCAATCACGACCCCGACGATCACGCAGGCAATTGCCACTGAAAGAGCGCTTTTTGAACCGTCCTCGAGAGTCGAGATGAACGACCTGACGTCAAGCCTGTCTTCCTTCTTTATAAAGCTGAGAAGGACGGCAAGGAAAATTCCCCAGCACCCGGCGTACAGCGGGTTGTACCCCTGGACGAGGAAATAGATGATGCCGAAAAGAGGAATCGATTTATAGCCGCTCTTGATCAGAACATCCTTCACCCGGGGCAGGGATTCCTTCGGGAGCCCCTGAAGCCCCAGCTTTGCCGCCTCAAGGCTCAGGCAGCACCAGATGCTCCAGAAATAGAGGATCGCAGGGACGACCGCTGCGCTGAGCACCTTAAGGTACGAGATGCCCAGCGAGTCGGCGATGATGAATGCCGCCGCTCCGAGGACGGGAGGCATGATCTGGCCCCCGGTGGACGCCGCCGCTTCGACGGCTCCGGCGAAGTGGGGCTGGTACCCTATTTTTTTCATGAGGGGTATGGTAAAAGCCCCGGTGGTCGCCACATTCGCGGAGGTACTCCCGCTGATCGTGCCCATGAGGGCGCTCGAGACGACCGCGATCTTCGCCGGACCTCCCTTGAGGTGTCCGGTCAGGGCCATGGAAAGGTCGTTGAAGAACTGGGAAGTACCCGTGGAACTCAGAAACGCACCGAAAAGAATAAAAAGATAGATATACGTCGCCGAGACTCCTGTTACCAGGCCGAACAAGCCGTCCGTCGTCAAATAGAGCTCTTCTATAATGCGCGGGATGGACAGGCCGAAATGCTTGAAGGGCCCCGGCATTGACCTTCCGTAATAGGCAAAGAGGATGAAAAGGGCGCAGAATATGGGAAGGGGATATCCCAGAACTCTTCGTGCGGCCTCGAAAACAAGGAAAATCATGGCCACACCGAGATATATCTCGTACTGGGTGTACATTCCCGCCCTGTTCGCAATGTCTTCGTACATTACGTACACATAGACTGTGCAGACCGCTGCGGCGGAGGCAAATACCCAGTCGAAAAGGCTGGGACGTTCTTTCGGGGACTTCTTCCACATGGGGTAGAGCAGGAAGATCAGCGGCAGGACAAACGCAAGGTGCAGGCTTCGCTGCTGCATGGCAGGCAGCACGCCGAAAAAGGCGGTGTAAAGCTGGAAAAGTGCCAGCGTCACGGTAAGGAGCGTTATAAGAAGCTTCAAATTTCCGGAGAAGGAACGCTTCTTTCCGGATGAAATTTTTTTCTCCTGTGTTGCGGAAACAGTGTTATCCATTATTTCCTCCCTGAGATCCCTGATATCAAAAGACGGGAGGCAGACAGATCCGCCAGGACCGTCTCCCTCCCGCCGCGGCAGGCAATACTACTTCGTCAGCAGACCGGCTTCTTCGTAATACTTTCTCGCACCCGGGTGAAGCGGCACGGACATTCCGGCAAGAGCAAATTCAAGGGAAAGACTGTTGAAATAGTTCAGCCTCTCCTGCAGAAACTTCGTGTTGGTGTGGATCATCTTCGTAATCTTGTAGATTACTTCTTCGGGCATGTCTTCGTAGGTAAGGAGTGATCCGACGGCGCCCACCACGGGGATGTCCTTGTCATATCCGGCATACACGCCGCCGGGTATCGCCACAGGAGCGTAGTGGGGGAACTTCGCGACGATTTCCTTGATTTTTTCCGGCTCAATGCCGATCAACCCGACTTTTCCCGAGCGGATCATGTCGGTGACCTGGGCGTTCGGCGCATTGGTGGTCCAGATGTGGGCCTGGGAATCACCCACCTTGAGGGCCTCGGCCACTTCCGAGCGGCCGAACCGTTCGATCCTGACGTCGTCATCGGTGAGGCCGTACACGGACATCATTTCACGGACGTTGACCTCGATGCCCTGTCCGACCGAACCGTAGTCGACCCTCTTGCCCTTGAAGTCGCCGATGCTCTTGATTCCGGCATCGAGGTTCACCAGGATATGGGCGGGCATGGGATAGATGGCCGTCACATACCGGAGGGTCTTGATGGGCTCTTTGAACGACCCGGTGCCGTTCCAGGCGTCGTTCACGGTGGAGGACTGCACCATGCCAAGTTCCACTTCCTTGGTGCCGAGGTTGATGCAGTTCTTGATCGAACCGCCGGTCACCGCCGTGAAGTTGATGCTTTTCTCGACCTCGGTCCCAAGCTGAGCGATGGTGTTTCCGATGAGATAGAATCCCCCGCCCACGCTGCTGGTACCGATGCGGACGAACACATCGTCCGCCGCCACCGGAGACACAGCCCCCAAGAGACACACTGCAGCCAATACAGCCAATACACTACGCTTCATATTTCCCTGCCTCCTTTTTCCGGTTTCACCGGTATTTATGATGCTCAACAAAAACTACGGAACAGCTCTAGTCCCCGTACACTCCGTCCACAAATTCACATTTCTTCGCCTCGAGCTGCTTCATGACCCAGCTTCTGTCGGCTGTGCCGTCGATGGCGGCCCGGAGTTTCCTCCGGTCATTCTGCTGGAAGGCCCTCACCGCTTCGAGCACTCCCTCCGCGTCCTGTCTCGGGATGACAATGACGCCGTCGGGATCACCCACGATGATGTCACCGGGGTTGACGTGCACGCCGCCGCAGGAGACTGGAACGTTCACCTCTCCCGGGCCTTCCTTGTAGGGACCGCCGGGAGTCGACCCGGTGGCGTAGAGGGGAACTGATCCGCCGGAGATCTCCAGCGCATCCCGAATAGGGGCATCGAGAACGATTCCGGCCAGATTCTTTCTCTCGGCGTACCGGTACATTATTTCCCCAAGGAGGGACCTGTTTCTTCCCTCTTCGTTGGCAATCACCAGGACATCCCCTTCGGCCGCCATGTCGAGCCCCTGGTGGATCATCAGGTTATCCCCATA
>ENA-UOUL01005200-UOUL01005200.1-bioreactor-metagenome-genome-assembly--contig:-NODE-5200-length-11415-cov-2.852884_pt1 | contig 11415 bp, 12 predicted proteins | sample MGYA00249838_ERZ747220 | MGnify/ENA primary metagenome ERZ747220 (study PRJEB28778, sample SAMN05720191) | bioreactor metagenome | isolation source: Anaerobic biogas reactor | place: USA:Washington...
ACCGGGGGCCCGACGGCCACGGGTCCTGATCCGGGCCGGGACCCGGAGGGGTCGGCCGCTACGCTCCGCCTGCCGCCCGGATGGCGCAACTGGCTGACGCGGTGGACTCAAAATCCACTGTCCGCGAGGACATGCGGGTTCGAATCCCGCTCCGGGCACCGGCGTGGTGCCGACGCGTCGCCGTTCGACCACGGCGCCGACGGGCCGGTCCCGTACCCTCTGGCCGTGGCCGCTCCGTCACCCCAGCCCCTCATCCGCCAGGTGCGTCGCATCGTCCTGCTGGGCGCCGCCATCGCCGCGGTGGCGATCGCACGCGACCGGGCGATCAACCAGGCCGAACGCCGCGACGCGGACGTCCTCGGCCTGTCCCCGCCCCGGGACTGGGCGGTCCGCGGTCCACCGACCTCAGGCCGATCCGTCGCCCGGTCGATCGTCGGAGGGCACCGGGCCACCGCTGCGCCAGTACTCGCCCCCGTCGCCCTCGCGGTCGAGGTACCCGAGGTCGACCAGCCATCGACGCAGCGTCGCCACGTCGTCGTGCCAGCGCCGGAGCCGCAGGTTGACCGAGGCCTCCGAGTAGCGCCGGCCCGGCTCGAGGTCCTGGCAGATCACGTCGAGGAGCACCCGCTTGCGGGCGAGGCCGGTCGGCAGCGCCGTCAGCCTCCCGTCGCGGACGAACGTGCGCAGCACGCGTGCCGTCTCGTCGTCGTGACCGGCCCCCGGATCGTCCGGGTCGGGCGCCGCCGCGGCCGCCTCGCGGGCCGCCCGACCGAACGCCGCTGCCAGCAGCACGAGCGTCCCGTCCGTGCCCCGCTCGACCAGACCACCCGCCTCGAGCCGGTGCAGGGCGGTCGCGACCGCCCGGGTGTCGAGCCCCGCGGCGCGGGCCACCGCGTCGGCGTCGGACGCGCCCAGGGCGAGCGCGGCGACGACCGCGAGGCGATCGGGCTCGGCGAGCAGCCCGACGAGGTCGGCCGCGGTCGTCAGGCGCTCGCCTCCAGGGCCGCCAGGAGCTTCTTCGGGGTGTCCTTGGGCGAGATCTTCGGCCACGCCTCGACCACCTTGCCGTCGGCCCCGATCAGGAACGCGGACCGGATGATCCCCATGTACTTGCGGCCGTACATGCTCTTCTCGCCCCATACGCCGTAGCGCTCGGCCACCTTGTGGTCCGGGTCGGACAGCAACGTGAAGCCCAGGCCGTACTTCTCGTCGAACCGCTTCAGCTTGGCCGGCTCGTCCGGGCTGATGCCGATGATCGCGGTGTCCCCGATGTCTCCGGCGACGTCGCGCAGCCCGCACGACTGGGCGGTGCAGCCCGGCGTGTCGGCCTTCGGGTAGAAGTACACGAGCACGGGGTGCCCGGCGTGGTCCGCGAGCTTCACCTTCTCGCCGTTCTGGTCGAGCAGGGTGATCGCCGGGGCCTTCTTGCCGGGCGTCGGGGTGTCAGCCATCCCCGAATGGTGGCAGACCGCGCCCGGTCCCGTGGCCGGGGCCGCGCCGGGGCTCAGCCCTGGCTGACGTGGATCGACTCGATCTGCCAGCCGGGCTCGGTCCGCCGGGCGGTGACGGCGATCTGGATGCCCTGGCTGCGGCTGCGGTAGTTGCAGGTGCTCGTCTCGAACTCACCGGTGTCGCAGCCGTAGGTCTCGTAGCCGCCGGGGTCGAGGGCGAACAGCTCGTCTACGACCCCGACCGGCGCGATGGCGAGGGCGCGGTTCCGGTCGCCGCCCTGCCACGCCTCCTTCAGCTCCTGGACCGCGCCGGCGGCGCTGTCGCGGAAGGCCGTCGGCGCGGCCTCGGTGGTGGGTGTGGTGCTCTCCGACGTGGTCGCGGCCTCGGTCGACGCCGTGGTGGACGAGGACGTGGACGAGGTCGAGGTCGTGGTGGTCGTGGTTCCGGCGGAGTCGTCGCCGCCGCACGCGGCGACCAGCCCCAGGGCGAGGGTGGCTGCGGCTGCGGCTGCGGCTGCGGCGAAGCGGGCCATCGTCGGTCGGTCGGTCACCGGCCGGACCCTATTGGCCGTCGGTGCCGCCGCCGGTGTCGCCGCCGGTGTCGGCTGTCCCGGTGTCGTCGCGGTCGACGGTGGCCGTCGCGTCCGGGAACGGGGCGGCGCCGGGATCGGGCGCATCGGCCGGACGGTCGCCGACCACCGGGTCGAGGTGACGGTGCAGGAACTCGACCGTGCGTCCCCACGCCAGGTCGGCCGCCCCCGCCGAGTGGGCCACCTCGCGGTCGGCCTCCATGAACCAGTGGCTGGTGCCGGGGTAGCGGTGGACGTCGGGGTCGAGCCCGACCAGGCGCATGTGGGCCTCCATCTCGACCCAGTCGTCGTCGGAGGCGAACTCGTCGAAGTCGGCGATGTGGAGCTGGACCGCCGCGGTCACCGGGTCGAAGTCGACGTCGGTGGTGCCGTAGAAGGCCGACACCGCGGCGACCGATCCCGGCTCGACGGCCGCCTCGCGGAGGGCGAGCGACGCGCCCATCGAGAACCCGACGACGCCGACGGGACCGGCGGGCGTGGCGGGCAGGCCCCGCAGCACCTCGACCGAGGAGCGCACGAGGGCGACCATCGACGGCACGTCGGCTCCGGCGAGCAGGGCACGGGCGTCGTCGGGCGTGTCGGCGGTGCGGCCCGCGAACAGATCGGGGGCGAGGGCGACGAACCCGGCGTCGGCTAGCCGGTCGGCCACCCCCTTGAAGAACGAGGTCAGGCCCCACCAGGCGTGCAGCACGACCACCCCCGGACCGGACCCGGAGTCGGGGGCCACGACGTAGGCGGTGCCGGCGTGGCGTCGTTCGGACATCACGGCGACCGTACCGCCCCGTCTCCCGCCGCCGACCCGCCGTTACATCTGGGGTCTGACCCCAGATGTAACGCGGGCGCGATCAGTCGGCGGCCAGGTCGGGGAACACCCGGCCGACCTTGGCGGTGAGGTACTCCCCGTACGTGCCGCTCAGGTCGCGGAGGCTGGTGCCGTCCCAGCGGGTGGCGGCGTCGTCGGGTGGCTCGTCGCCGCCCAGCGGCAGCGGGCTCACCTCGGCGTCCCACCCCGGATCGAGGAAGAACGGGAACGACAGCCGCTCGACGCCCCGCGAGGGCCGCACCCGGTGCGCGGTCGAGCGGTACCGGCCGCCGGTCATGCGGTCGAGCATGTCGCCGATGTTGCAGACGATCGCCCCCTCCAGCGGATCGACCGCGACCCACCCGCCACGGGTTCGCACCTCGAGCCCGCCGTGGTGGTCCTGGGCGAGGAGCGTCAGGAGCCCGTAGTCGGTGTGCTCGGCGACGCCCCACCCGTCGTCGCCGCCGGACTCGGCGACCGCCGGGTAGCGGAAGATGCGGAACAGGCGCGTCGGGTCGGCGGTGAGGTCGCCCGCGAACCAGGCGGGCGGCAGGCCGAGGCCCACCGCCATCGCCACCAGCAGCCGCTGGCCCAGGTCGGTCATCGCCGCCATCCACGCCTCGACCGCGGGCCTCAGGTCGGTGGGCTCGTCGGGCCAGAGGTTCGGACCGTGCAGCGGCCGCCCGGCGACGACCCGCGGGTCGTCGGGCCGCAGCTCGGTGCCGAAGTACAGACCCTCCTTGTGGTCGGGCACGCCGGAGGTCAGCTCGCCGTGCAGCGGGAACCAGCCCCGCCACGCCCGGCCGCCCCGCGCCATGGCGATGCGGGCCTTCTCGGCCTCCGGCCGGGCGAAGAAGGCGCGGGCCGCGGCATCGAGCCGAGCCTGAAGGGCCGGATCGATCCCGTGGCCGACGGCGACGAAGAAGCCGTCGGCCCGGCAGGCGGCGTCGATCGCCTCGGCGACGGCGACGACACCCGGATCGGGCCCGGCGGACCGGGCCGGGTCGGAACCGGTCGGGTCGGGTCCGGTCCGATGGGACCCGGTCGGGTGGGACCCGGTCGGATCGGGCAGGACGGCGACCGCGGCCACGTCGATCACGGGGAGGCCGGCGGTCGGGTCCACGGTCAGCCCCGGTCGAGCGCGGCGCGCAGGGTGCCGAGGTACTCCCCGACCCGGAACGGCCCCTCGCCGTCGAGCACGCGCCGCATCAGCGCCGAGCCGACGATCACGCCGTCCGCGTGGCCGGCCACCTCGGTGGCGTGGGCGGGTGTCGACACGCCGAAGCCCATCAGCGCGGGCAGGTCGGTGGCGGCTCGGATGCGCGCGGCCAGGGGCGCGACGTGCTCACCGACCGTCGCCCGCTCGCCGGTGACGCCGAGCAGCGCCACCCCGTACACGAAGCCCCGGGACGCGGCGACCAGGCGGGGCAGCCGGTCGTCGGGGGTCAGCGGGCTGGCCAGCATCACGGTCTCGATCCCGGCGGGTTCGGCGGCCGGCGCCCACTCCCCCATCTCCTCCAGCGGCACGTCCGGCAGGATCACGCCGGAGATGCCGGCCTGGCGCGCCTCGGCGGCGAAGCGCTCGACGCCGAGGTGGAACACCAGGTTGAAGTACGTCATGACGACGAGCGGGATGCCGACGTCGGCTTCGGCCACGTCCGCGAGGATCGACCCCGGCGTGGCCCCGTCGGCCAGGGCGACGTCGGACGCGGCCTGGATCGTCGGTCCGTCCATCACCGGGTCGCTGAACGGGATGCCGATCTCGACCGCGTCGGCCCCCGCGTCGGCGGCGGCCCGTACGAGGTCGATCCAGCGCCGGTCGATCCCGCCGGTGATGTAGGGCACGAGCAGCTTGCGTCCCTCGTCACGCCGGGCCCGCAGGTGCGCCTCGAGGAAGCCGTCGGGCGCCCTCACCGCAGGCCCCGATCGGCGCCCGCGGCGTCGCCGAGCATCGCGGACACCTGCTGGACGTCCTTGTCGCCCCGCCCCGACAGGCAGACCACCACCGTCCGGCCCGCCAGCGCCTCCCGTTCGCGGATCACCCAGGCCACCGCGTGGGCGGACTCCAGCGCCGGGATGATGCCCTCGGTGCGGCTCAGGGTGACGAACGCGTCGAGCACCTCCTCGTCGGTCACCGGGTGGTACTCCGCCCGGCCGACGTCGGCCAGGTGGGCGTGCTCGGGCCCGACCCCCGGATAGTCGAGCCCGGCGGAGATCGACTCGGCCTCGACGACCTGACCCCACTCATCCTGGAGCAGGAACGACTTCGAACCGTGCACGACGCCGGGAACGCCCTTGCCGACCGCCGCCCCGCCCGCCGGCTCGGCGCCGACCAGCCGGGTGCGGGCGTCGGCGAAGCCGGAGAACAGCCCCGCCGCGTTGGACCCGCCACCGACGCAGGCCACCGCCACGTCCGGGTCGTCGCCGCCCAGCAACGCCCGACACTGCTCGCGGACCTCGTCGCCCATCACCCGGTGCAGCTCGCGCACCATCCACGGGTACGGGTGGGGGCCCATCACCGTGCCCAGGCAGTAGTGGGTGGTCTCGACGCTGGCGACCCAGTCGCGCATCGCCTCGTTGACGGCGTCCTTCAGGGTGCGGCTGCCGGTGAGCGCCGGGCGGACCTCGGCACCGAGCAGGCGCATGCGGAACACGTTCAGCGCCTGGCGCTCCATGTCGACCTCGCCCATGTAGACGAGGCACTCCTGGCCGAGCAGGGCGGCCGCGGTGGCGGTGGCGACCCCGTGCTGACCGGCGCCGGTCTCGGCGATGACCCGCGTCTTGCCCATGCGCTGGGCCAGCAGCGCCTGGCCGAGGACGTTGTTGATCTTGTGCGATCCGGTGTGGTTCAGGTCCTCGCGCTTCAGCAGCAGCCGGAGGCCGAGGCGCTCGGAGAGGTTCTCGCACTCGGTGACCGGAGTGGGGCGGCCCGAGTAGTCGCGCAGGAGGCCGTCGAGCCGGGCGCGGAACGCGGGATCGGCCCACGCGTCGCGGAACGCGGCCTCCAGCTCGGCCAGGGCGGGGATGAGCGTCTCGGGCACGAACCGACCGCCGAAGCGGCCGAAGCGGCCGGCCGCGTCGGGTTCGGCCATCGCCGACGGTGGCGTCGGTGGTGGCGTTGACGGCGGCGGTGGTGGCTCGGCGGTCACGTGTCGTCGGTCCAGTCGTAGGGGCGCGGGTCGACGTCGGGCTCCCACTCGGGCGCGGCGGCCCGGGCGTGGGCGACGAACCGGCGGACCTTGCTCGGGTCCTTCCGCCCGCCCGGACTGCCCGGGTCGCGCTCGACGCCCGACGCGGCGTCGACGCCCCACGGCCGCACGCGGGCGACGGCGTCGGCGACGTTGTCGGGGGTCAGGCCGCCGGCCAGGATCAGGCGCATGCCGTCCGGCAGGGTCGGGACCAGGTCGAGGTCGTAGGTCTCGCCGCTGCCGGGCCGTCGCCCGTCGACCATCACGACGTCGGTGCCGTACTCGGCGACCCGGTCGAGGGCCGGCTCACCGGCGGCGAAGGCCTTGATCACGAGCGGCACCCGCTCGGCGATCCACCGGGTGTCCTCGGGCGACTCGTGGCCGTGGAGCTGGGCCCCCCGCAGACCGGCCTCGTGGACGATCGACACGACCCGCTCACGCGCCTCGTTGCGGAACACGCCCACCGCGATCGCCTCCGCGGGCAGTCGCCGGACGATGTCGCGCGCCACCGACGGGGAGATCTGGCGGGGCGAGCCCGACACGAAGTTGAACCCCACCGCGTCGGCGTCCATGGCCACCGCGAGCAGGGCATCCTCCTCGCTCGTCACTCCGCAGACCTTCACGAACACGGTCGGGATGCTACGGGAGCGCCCCTCCGCCCCCCGCACCGATCTCGACTCGCGGCCGACGCGCAGATCGCCGGACCGGGAGCCGCGGCGGCGCCGCGGTGATCCGGCGGGACGGGCTACCCGGCGTCGGGGTCGGTGGCCCGGCGGGCGGCGCGGAGGGCGGCGACGGCCGCGGAGCGGTCGGCGTCGGTCACGACCGACTCGCCCACGAGCACGGCGTGGTAGCCCGCGGCGGCCAGGCGACGGGCGTCGTCGGGACCCCGGACACCGGACTCGGCCACCCGGACCACGCCCTCGGGGATCTCCGGTGCGACCCTCACCGCCCGGTCGGTGTCGACCTCGAACGTCGTCAGGTCGCGCTGGTTGACCCCGATCAGGTCGGCGCCGACGGCGAGCGCCCGCTCGACCTCGGCCTCGTCGTGCGTCTCGACGAGGGCGTCGAGGCCGACCTCGCGGGCGATGGCGTGGAAGTCGCGCAGCTCGTGGTCGTCGAGCGCCGCGACGATCAGCAGCACGGCGTCGGCCCCCATCGCCCGGGCGTCGAGGACATCGGCCTCGACGACGGTGAAGTCCTTGCGGAGCACCGGGAGATCGACCGCGCCGCGGGCCTCGCGCAGGTCGGCGGGCGAGCCGCCGAAGAAGTCGACGTCGGTGAGCACGCTCAGCGCGGCGGCGCCCCCCTCGGCGTAGGCCTCGGCCACCCGCCCGGCGACGAGGTCGGGGGCGAGGTCGCCCTTCGACGGCGAGCGGCGCTTGATCTCGGCGACGACCGCCAGGTTCCCGGCCGCGTGGTCGGCGGCCAGCGCCGCCCGCAGACCCCGCGCGGGCCCGTCCTCCATGGCCCGCTCGGCCGCCTCCTCGACCTTCCCGCGCGGGCGGCGGTCGGCCCGGGCGGCCTCGCGGTGGGCGTCGACGATCCGATCGAGGTAGGTGGCCACGGCGTCCCTTCTAGCGGCTGCCCCGCCGGTCTAGCGGTTGCCCGGCCGGGCCCGACGGTCGGCGGCGGCGTCGCTCGCCCGCCCCCGGGCCAGTTCTGCCATCGGCAGCCACACCCACAGGGCGAGCGAGATGCCCGCCAGCATGAACGCGACGGCGAGCATCGGCCGCGACGTGAGGATCGTGCCGAGCAGGGCCACGGCCGCGCCGAGGGCGAGGATGGCGGCGGGCAGGATCCTCACCGGGCGTCGCTCGCCCGGCGGGTCGGGGGGAAGCACGTCGGTCTCGTCGCGCCAGGCGGCGTAGTCGTGCATCCACCCGTCGTCGTCGACCCGCGGCCGCCAGCCGGGCCCGGCCGGGCGGGCGCGCGAGGCGCGGGGCGGATCGGCCAGCGTGCGCCGCTCGTCGTAGGCGCGGCGCCGACCGGGGTCCGACAGCACCCGCCACGCCTCGTTCACGTCCCGCATCCGTCGCTCGGCGTGGGCCCGCTCGGCCGCCGTCCGCCCCGCGTGGGCGTCGGGGTGGAAGCGCCGGGCCTGCTTCACGTAGGCGCGGCGGATCTCGGCGGGGTCGGCCCCCGACCCGATGCCGAGCACCTCGTAGTGGTCTTCGGCCGGGGCCACGGCGCGGGCCGATCAGTCCGGCGCGAGCGGAGGGGCGTGGACCGTCGCCGGCACGCCACCGACCTCGGCCGGGGCGGGTGGTTCGACCGACCGGTGGACCAGCGCCAGCCCCACGCTGCGACCGCCGGCGTCGATCGCCTCGCTGGTGAGGGCGCCGACGACCCGGCCGTCGACCACGACCTCGGCCCCGACGCCCGGCGGCAGGCCGTCCATCTCGACGACGCGCAGGTGGCGGGGGACGTTGCCGCCGCGGCTGTCGATGCGGGCGACCAGCTCCTGGCCCGTGTAGCAACCCTTGCTGAAGCTGACCGACGCCTCGACCACCCACGCGCCCAGCTCGGCCGGGATCGTGCCCTCGTCGATCTCGGCACCCATGCGGGGCACGCCCGCCGCGATCCGGGCCCCCTCGTAGAGGTCCTCGTCGTCGTAGTCGAGCGTGCCGACGGGCAGGTCGCTCGGAAGGAAGTCGTCGGCGACGTCGAACACGTCCGAGCCGGGGCCCGGCCACATCGTCGGCACGCCGTCGATCACCTCCGCGCCGCGGACGGCGAGCACCGGCACCGCCTCGTCGAGCGTGATCTCGGTGCGCGTCCGGAGCTTGAACCGCTCGAGGCGCGCGACCACCGCGGCGCCGGAGCCCGGGTCGACGTCGAGGCGCACCGTCTCGGGCGCGGCCCGGTCGACGCGCAGCCAGGCGTCGACCTTGCCGGTCGGCTGGAGGAGGAAGGACGACGCCGTGTCACCCACGTCGAGGGCGGCGACGTCCTGGCTGAGCTGACCCTGGAGGAACGCGACCGTGTCGGGGCCCGCCAGGGTGACCACGTCGCGGCGGATCCGGGCGACGAAGACGGTCATCGGTCCCCCGTTCGGGTTCGGTCGCTCACGGGTTCAGTCTGTCGCCTCGGCGGCCCGTCGCGCCTCGGTCATCCGCCGGGCGGCCGGCACCGCGGTGAGCAGGGCCCGGGCCTTGTTGCGGCATTCGAGGTCCTCGTGCTCGGGCACCGAGTCGGCGACGATGCCCGCCCCGGCCTGCACCGAGGCCCGCCCGTCGGGCAGGCACACCATCGTGCGGATGGCGATCGCGGTGTCGACCGCGCCGTCGAGGTCGACGTAGCCGACGACGCCCCCGTAGGGACCGCGCTTGGACGGTTCGAGGGCGTCGATGATCTCCATGGCCCGCACCTTGGGCGCGCCGGTCAGCGTCCCCGCCGGGATGGTGGCGCGCAGCACGTCGATCGGGGTACGCCCCTCGGCCAGCTCGCCCGACACCTGCGAGGTCAGGTGCATCACGTGGCTGTAGCGCTCGAGGGTCATCATCTCGTCGACCCGGCACGTGCCGTAGCGCACCACCCGTCCCACGTCGTTGCGGGCCAGGTCGACCAGCATCACGTGCTCGGCGATCTCCTTGGGGTGCTCGATCAGCTCGGCCCCCAACCGACGATCCTCCTCCTCGGTGGCCCCCCGGTAGCGGGTGCCGGCGATCGGCCGCGAGACGACCGTGCCGTCGCGGAGCCGCACGAGGGGCTCGGGCGACGAGCCGACCAGGGTGACCTCCGGCGTCCGCACGAAGTACATGTACGGGCTCGGGTTGACCTGGCGGAGCACCCGGTACACGTCGAACGGGTCGGCGCCCAGCTCGAAGTCGAAGCGCTGCGCCAGCACGACCTGGAAGATGTCGCCGGCGAGGATGTGCTCCCTGGCGACGTCGACCGCGCCCCGGTAGGCGTCGCCCGGCATGGTCGAGGTGACGCCGTCGAGCTCATCGGCGCCGGTCGGCGGGTCGAGCAGGATCTCGTCGAGGGGGCGGGCGCCGTCGCGGGCCAGGCCGTCGAGCCGGGCGAGGGCCTCGTCGTAGAGCCGGTCGACCTCGTCGGGCGTCGCGCCCGGGGCGACCGGAACGTTGACGACGAGCGTCACCCGCTGGCGCCAGTGGTCGAACGCGGCCAGCTCGCCGATGACCGACAGGGAGGCGTCGGGCAGGCCGAGGTCGTCGGCCGGGACGTCGGGCAGGCGCTCGACCTCGCGCACGACGTCGTAGCCGAGGTAGCCGAGCAGCCCCCCGTGCAGCGGCGGGAGGTCGAGGCCACGGGGCGACGCCGCCCGGGCCAGCACCGCCTCGACGGCGGCGAGCATCCCCCGGTCGCGCGGGATGCCCTCGACCAGGTGGCCGTCGGCGCCGTCGACGGTGACGCCCAGCCCGCGGGCGGTGATCGTGGCGAGCGGCCGGCGGGCGACGAACGACCACCGGCCCCAGCGTTCGCCGTGCTCGACCGACTCCAGCAGGGCGCCGGGCTCGCCCTCGGGGCAGAGGCGGCGGAACGCCGACACCGGTGTGACCTGGTCGGCGAGCAGCTCGCGCCAGACCGGCACGACCGCGTGGTCGCGTGCGAGGTCGGCGAAGGTCGCGCGGTCGGGGCGGATCACGGGACGGTCACGGCCGGACCGGGAGGCCGTTCACGGCGGTCACGCCGGCGCCTCCGAGGGTTCCGGCCCGTCCGGCCCGCCGAAGTCCCGGAAGAAGCACGAGCGGGCGCCGGTGTGGCACGCGCCCGCCCCCTCCTGCTCGACCTCGAAGAGCAGGGCGTCGCCGTCGCAGTCGTAGCGCAGTTCACGGACCTTCTGGAAGTGGCCCGACGTGGCGCCCTTGTTCCAGTACTCGTTGCGGGAACGGCTGAAGAACCAGGTGGTGCCGGTCTCGAGGGTGCGACGGACCGACTCGGCGTTCATATAGGCGAGCATGAGGACCTCGCCGGAGTCGTGGGCCTGGAGCAGGGCTGCCGGGGCGTGGCACACCATCGCGACGACCTTGTCGGCCTCGACGAAATGCCGGACGAGTTCACCGAACCGCTCGTCGACCGCGAGGTCCCACCCCGCCTGCAGGTGGTACAGGCCGAACAGCACCAAGCCGATGCCGGCGCCGAGCGTGCCGCCGTTGACGAACAGCGGGTCGTCGCCCCTGCGCCACAGGTAGAGCGCGATGCACAGCACGCCGAGCACGACGTAGAACAGCAGCTCGCTGTTCGAGACCAGGTCGTAGCGCGGCACCACGAACGACGGGAAGTTGCCGAAGAGCGAGCGCGAGACCACGGTGGCGCTCACCGACGCCAGGATGACGGCGCCGAAGGCCGGCGTGAGCTCGCCCGTGATGACCTCGAGCGCGAAGATCGCGCCGCCGATCGGCGCATTGAAGACGGCA
>ENA-UOUL01005203-UOUL01005203.1-bioreactor-metagenome-genome-assembly--contig:-NODE-5203-length-11411-cov-2.671166_pt1 | contig 11411 bp, 13 predicted proteins | sample MGYA00249838_ERZ747220 | MGnify/ENA primary metagenome ERZ747220 (study PRJEB28778, sample SAMN05720191) | bioreactor metagenome | isolation source: Anaerobic biogas reactor | place: USA:Washington...
GCCAGAAAGTCAAGCTCCCCGGCCGCGAGGAAGTGATCGCCGTCGGCAAGAAGAACCTGATCAACAACTTCTGCATCGCCACCGGCCCCAACATCGCCGCATGTTCCGCCTGCCATGCCGGCTACGGATGGTTCAACGAGGATTTCGACTTCACGAAAGAGGAGAACGTCGATTGCCTGATCTGTCACGAGCAATCGGGTGTTTATGAAAAGGGGTTGGGCGGCCAGCCGGCCAAGGGGGTCGATCTCCTTGCGGTTGCCCGGAGCGTGGGGCCGACGACTCGGAGAAACTGCGGCGCGTGCCATTTCAAAGGGGGAGGGGGCGACGCCGTCAAGCATGGCGACCTGGACGGCTCGATGTATCACCCGAGCCAGCGGATCGACGTCCATATGGGCAGAGCCGACTTCCGTTGCAGCGATTGCCACCAGACCAGAGAGCATCGCATACCCGGCTGCGCGATGTCGGTCTGCATCGACCGGCCGAGTCGCGTGAACTGCACCGACTGCCACAGCGAGACGCCGCACGTCGATCAGCGGCTCAACGAACACACCGCCACGGTCGCCTGCCAGACCTGCCATATCCCGCGGATGGCCATCGACGCGCCGACCAAGATGGCCTGGGACTGGTCGACGGCCGGCCAGGATCTCCCCGAAGATCCGCACACCTATCTGAAAGCCAAAGGCAGTTTCACCTATGCTCAGGACGTGCGGCCCGAATACGACTGGTACGACGGCCGGGCGTATCGCTACCTGACCGGCGATAAGATCGACGACCCCAGCCAGGTCGTGCCGATCAACCTGCCGATCGGCGGCCCGGGCGATGCCGACGCGAAGATCTGGCCCTTCAAAGTACACCGTGGCAAACAGGTCTACGACAAGAAGTACAAACATCTGCTGACCCCGCGAACCTGGGGCGAGGGCGGCTTCTGGAACGAGTTCGATTGGGACAAGGCCTGCCGGCTTGGCGAAACGCCCGAAGCGCCCTACAGCGGCGAGTACTGATTCGTCGAGACCGTCATGTACTGGCCACTCTCCCACATGGTCCAACCCAAGGAAAAGGCTTTGCAGTGCAACGAGTGCCACGGTCCCCAAGGGGTGATGGATTTCAAAGCCCTCGGCTTCGACGGCGATCCGATGTTTCGCGGCGATCGCCGGGTGACCGGATTGCTCCGCACCCAGCAGGGGGGTGAGAAATGAAGCCGCTCGTTTCCCTTCTGATCGCGGGGATGATGGCGGCTGGCCTGGCGGCCGCGGAAGACGCCTCGCTCCAGGTGGACGGCTACCTCTCCGCGCAATACGCCGTGCCGTTCTCCTCGCCGCCGCCGTTCGCGCGGCAATGCGCCAAGATCTTCCTGTGCGAGACGCTCTACGCGCGGCGCGGGATCACGCGGGAGAATAACCCGTGGGCGGCGCAGGCCGAGGCTCTGCGGCAGCGGCTCGCGCGGATCGCGAAAGGAGACGACGCGCTCGACGCGCGCGCTCCCGGCGCGTCCGACAGCGTGGACGCGGAGACCGAACCGAGCAGGCTGGCCCAGCAGAGCGGCCTGATGATGTTTTAGGAAGGGCAAGCGATGACGATCTGCGACCTGATGAGGATACTGCGCGAGCATTACGAGCCGATGGCAGCCGGCAACGGCATGTCATTCTCGATCGCGCCGGATCCGCAGGCGCCCTACACGGCGATCCTGAACGGCGGGGCTGCGGGCATGTGCATCCTCGTCTACGCGGGGCAGGCGCGCCTGGACGACACGCCGCGCGGCCGCGTGCCGGTGGGCAGCAGGTTCGAGATCTTCGTCTCGGCGCCCACGCAACTGAGCGCGGACAAGGCCGGGGGCGGCGCGCTCTTCCGGCCGTCCGGCAACGCCGCGTCGCGGCGCCCGCTCTATGAGATCTGCGAGGATTTCGAGACCGACATCACGGCATTCGAGATCCCGGACAACGACGGCACCGTGGAGCGGTGCCCGTTCTACGAAGGCACAGACCCGGCCGTGATGCCTGGCGGCCATGTGCTGAACGCCTACAGGATCGCCTTCCGCATCCGGCGGGCGATGACGACGGCTCAGGCATAAGGAAAGGAGGAATCAGATGGCGAGCGCAACCAACTATTTCGCGCCGGTTGACATCCTGGACATCAACACGCTGCTGACCCTTGAGGGCACGGCGCAGTGGCTGATCCAGAGCAACAACAAGACGGGCAGCAAGACGGTGGCCAAAGGCCTCAACGGCACCGGCGACGTGAGCGCGACGAAAGAGCACAACGCGATGGAATCGCGCACGCTGGTATACGAATGCCAGGCCGAGACGGGCTTCCTGACGCTTCTCAAGGCCGGACAGGTGACGTCCGCAGGCTGGCACATCGACAGCGTGGCCGTGGCGTACCAGAACGCGGGGTGGCCGCAGATGACCGTGACCTGCCACAAGCACGCGGGCGCGGCGAGCCACGAGACCGGCGACTGCCGCACCTACACGTGCAGCCTCGCGCTGCCGGCGCAGTTCGGCGTGCCGTCGACCGTCACTGACCTGACGCCCGTCGCTCCCGTGGCGATCTTCACGCTCGGCTCGGCGGCGGTGGCGATGCGCTCTCTCTCCTACACGCTCGGGCTCACGCACGTGGACGAGCCCGGCGGCGCGGGCGACTGGCACAGCGGCGAGAACCGCGCGGGCGTGGAGACGCTCGACGCGCAGTTCCTGGGCAACGTGGACGCCGCCGACCTGACAATCGGCACAGGCTGGCACCAGCCGGCCGACGGCGACAACACCAGCAACCAGGGCGCGGGGACATCCAGCCTGCAGATCCAGCACGACCTGCTGAAAGACGCCGCCTGATCTAACCCAAAAAAGCAAGGGGCCTCCGGCGCCCCGCCCCGGACAGGTCGGGCGTTCCTGTCCGGGGCGAAGCCGGAACCGAAAACGCCATGACGCCGAAACCGGAAATCCATCCTCTGGCCCGCACGCACCTGCGCGAACTGCGCGAGAGGTGGGGCGTGGAGCCGACGCTCGAAGAAGCGGTCTGGATCGTCGCGCTCTGCGAAAAGGTCCTGAACCCCGGCATCGGCGCCCGCGCCGAGCTGATCGGCGTGCCTGCCCGGTGCGGTGCCAGCGACGAATGGCTGTGGCCGATGACAGTCGGCGCGGGGATCTGGTTCCGGGAGCTTGCGTGCGCGTGGTGGGACGGAGATCCGGATCGGCAGTTTTGGGCGCTCGCCTTCGCGATGGCGCACGGGCGGGATAAGGCCGTGCTCGCCGCCTGCAGGACGCGCGAGGCGAGCGCCGGGATGATCCACGAGTGGTCGCTGTCGCTTGCCTGCACGCGCGAGGAGATGGAGGCGGCCGTCGACGCGGTTTTGCCGCCAGCCGGCCGCCCCGAGCGGAAACAGGGTGCCGCGACGGAGTGCGCGATGGACTGGGCGCGGCTCGTCGCCGAACTTGAGGTGTCGAGCGGGATCCCTGCCGACCGCTGGATCTGGGGCGTCTCGCGGGCGCACACGATGCAGGCCTGGCACGCGGCGCGGCAGGTGATCGCCGCGCAGGGCGGCAAGAGCGCCGAGGGCGGCCGGAGCGCGGCGGACGAGGCGGTCATGGATCTGGCCGCGGCCAAAGACGCGATCATCAAAGCGCACCAAGGGGGTGCGGCATGAACAGGGTGCTGGAATTCATCCTGCGGATGCGCGACGAGGCCAGCGCCAAAATCCAGGCGGTGAAGGCCGCCATGCACGGCACCGGCGCGGCGGCCGAAAAAACCAAGCCGGGGCTCGAAGGCATGGCCGGCGGTCTCGCCAAGATGACGGAAGGCGCCCGCCGCGCGCAAGGCGCTCTGGCCGGGGTTCTCGGCACACTCGGCATGGTGTTCGCGGCGTTCAAGGCCGGACAGTGGATCGGCGGCAAGCTTCTGGAGCTGACCGGCAACAGTCAGGCGCAGCAAGACGAGAAACAGCGGAAAATGTTGGAGCGGGCCGAATTAGCCAAGAAAAAGCTGGCCGAATACGAGAACGAAGAAAAGGCCCGGCTGGAAGAAATCAACACTGAGTATGAGAGGCAGGCCAAGGCGTTAGACCAATTGACGGCGAAGACCGAGGCGCTGGCGGCGGCACGGCTCAAGGCGGACCAGGCGGAGCACGCCCGACGGATGTCCGAGCTCGACGCGGGCGAGAGGCTCGCTCTGGCGCAGGGATATGATCCTGACGCGGTGAGGACGCTGTATGGCGGCGAGCGCGCCGCAGCGCAGGCGGACGCGGAGGTGGCAGACGCCCGGGCCGGACTGGAAAGCGCGGAGCGCGCGGTGCAGGCGGCGATGGACCAGCACACGGCCGCGATCCAGCGCAGCGTGGAGTTCCAGGACAGGCTGAACCAGGCGGAAGCCGAGCAGGCGGATCTGCGCAGGAAAATGAATGCGCTCTACCGCGAGGACCTGACGGACGAAGAGCGCATCCCCAAAATCAACACATTGCTGTTCCAATATCAAAAGGCCGAGCGGGCCGCCGCCCTGGCGCGGCGCGGGCTGGCCGGGGCCGGCGAGGGTGTATCCATCGCGGCAGACGCGGTGGACGTGGCGCGCGCGGAGGCCGAGGCCGCCCGCGCGGCGGTGGGCGCGGCCGAGACGGCGCGCGGCAAGACCGAGCTTGACCGCCAGATAGACGTGGAAGCGTTTTGGCGGCGTCAGGACGGCCACGACGCCGAACGCCAGACCGCAGAGCTGGCCGCGATCCGCGCGCAGCAGGATGAGCGCCGCCGGCTCCAGGACGAGGCCGACCGGGCCGCGCACGCGCGGCGCGTGGAAGACGTCCGGGCCGAGGCCGCCGCCGGCGAGCAGGCGCAGGCTGCCGCCGCAGACCGTCTGGCGCGTGCGCGGGCGGCGGCGGATCAGGCGTGGTCGTGGTACAGGGACCCGGAAGCGTTCCGCGCCAGGCTGAAAGAAGAGCGGGCCGACGAGGAGGCCCGCAAACGGTTCACGCGCGACGAAGACCGCCTGACGCGGATGAGCGGCTGGCGCACGCGCGAGCTGTCCGACGATCAGGAGGCCGTGCGGCGCGTCGTGCTCGCCCGCGAGGAGGAGCGTCGCGCCGAGCAGGCGCTCATAAAAATCGCGGCCAACACGGAGGGGCTGAAGGAGATGCTTCAGACCCTCCTGACTTCGAAATGAGGGCATTAAATGGCTTGGGCGACCACATTGGAAACAGCCGCTCTAATCACGGTCAGCGTGCGGCGCGTCACCGAGTCGATGTACGTGTACTACAGCTCCAGCGAGAGCCGCCGTTACAGATCACGCACGATCACGACGACCGTGGTCGAGTACCGCAACATGGATGAGGCTACCGCCAACGCGGCGGCCTCGGCCATGAGCAGCGATGTTATGGATGGATCACGTAATCGCACCGTGGTCACGGCAGATGTGGCCAGGCAGAACGATGCCGGCGCGTACAAGATCATCAAAACCACGCAGGTCACGACCGCGTTTGGCGCGTGGAGCGACTGGGACCCGCCTCTGTCATAATAAAGGAGATCTGATGTCTTTCCCTCTCCCAGAAGATTTCAAGGCCGGCACCGCGCTGCGCGACCTGATTACTGCGGAAATCATGAAGACGGTTGCCGGCATCCTCAACCACATCGTGATCGAGGAGGTGGACGGGCTCGACCGGCCGCAGATTCTAAAGACGGCTCAGCCTGGGCAAGATACGCCGTGGCGGATCCAAATCCCCGCCCGGTCATCTATGGGCGCGGCCACCCCGCTGCCCGACGCCGGCGAAGGTGACGCGGGCGAATCGGATCAGGCCGCCCGCGACGACCACGTGCATCCTCTGAACACAGACGATCTGGAGCCGTTTCCGGATTGCTACGACCATACCCTTGTTGCGTTTACGGCCGGCTCGGGCGCGCCGGGCGCGTCCGGCAAATACGCCGACGCGGATCACAGCCACATGTGCGGCGCGCTGCTGGACGCCACAGTCGATCCGGCCGGATCGACTCCGCGACCTGTCGGATCTCACATGTTGCCGGATCTGGTCGTGGGCGGCGCTCAGGTGGCTTGGGCCGCGAGATACGGCGTAGGCCCTTGGTATACGGCTCACGATCATGTGCATCCCGATAGATTCCCTCTGTGGGTCGGCGAGCTGGGGACGCCAGTCGATGTGCCGGGGACATCGGCCAAACTGCTGAACGCCAATGTGCTAACAGCGCAGCGCAAGCCTGATCCGAACGGGTATTACATCAGAGAGTTCGGATGTTGGAATATCCCGTACGTCTCACGGGTTACCATGCAGTTTGTGACCACTGACGCAGGCAACACAAAAACATGGCTGCTCGTATTCCAGCGGTTGATGCATTTCGATTATTCCGGCCGCTTGTGCGCGATCGGCCCCGAGACGTCCGCGGGCATGTATCAGACAGTCTAACGATAAGGAGGTGATGGATGGCATCCGGAGACATCTTCGAGGTTGACACAGGAGCGCCGGCCGCGCTGCCGCAACAGACATTGAGTTCAATTTTCATCCCTGATCCGGAGGATGAAATCATGCCGCCGGCCGGGAGCGCTCCGGTTCCTACGCGGCCTGCGTGAAAGGACGATGTTATGACGAGATGCATGTTTTTGATTCTGGCCGCTGCGGTATCCGCAACGGCCGCAGACGGCGTGATCCGCCGCCTGGTGTGGCAGGTCGAAACCTCCGACCCCGTTGAGCGCCACTGGGCGCTGACCTACGGCGAGACGGTGGACTTCGAGGTTCAGTACCTGGACCACCGCCGGCCGATGGATCTGGCGGGCGGCTCCGTTGTGTTGCATGCCCGCACGAACGGCATGGACACGGGCCTGTCGTATCAGGCGACCGGCAGCGTGATGTCCGCGCAGGGCTGGGCCACCGTCCGCGTGGCGGTGGATGACCTGTTGCCGGCCGGGCTCACGGCCGCATCGTACCGCATCGCTGTCACAAAGGGCGGCAGCACCAACCTGCTGGCCGCTGCCGGCACGTTCCGGCTGACCGGCAGCGGAGCGGGGCTCGCAGGCGCCGCGCTACCAACCCCCGTGGCAATGGAGATCCGCGCCGAAATGGCGGCCGCGACGAATCAGGTCATGGCTCTTCTCGGCCCGCGCATTACAACGCTGGAGTCCGGGACAAACAACTGGAGCGCCGCCTTCTCCTGGGGGCCGCATTTCGCGGCCGGGTATCTGGTGCCTGCCGACATCTCCGGGCTGGCCACCACGCAGCAGGTCGCGCAGGCCGTGTCGCCGCTCGGCCCCCGCATCGCGGCGCTTGAGGGCGGCACCAACGCCTGGCAGACCGCCTACTCTTGGGGCGACCACGCCCTGGCCGGGTATCTGACCAACGAAACTGACGCCATCGCGCTCGCGGTCATGGCTACTAACCGAACAACGGTAGTCTTCAATCCAACCAACTCGAATGAGTTCACGGACGGGGCGATGCGCGTGTGGCGCATAAGCACGGTCACGAACACGTTCATCGGATGGTCGGTTGCCATCGAAACGCCCATTTCGATCTGCGGAGAGATCATCCAGCCCAGCACAAACCAATGGCCCGGAATTCCGTACCCACTCTGGACAGACAGCGCGTTAAGCTTCACCCAATTCATCACGAACTACCCGGCAGGGTCAACACAGCCAATGGTTGTCTGGTACTACTACCGGACTGGAAGCGCATCGCCTCACGAGGTACATTTTTCAAGTCCTGCGGAAGAGTCTAGCGCAAGTTGGTACACGAATTATCAAAGTGCTTCTGCGACGAATTCTGTTCGCGTTCTGTTCGGCCGCGACGATTTATCCCCTACGTGGTCAGACCCGGTATACATGGTATACGGGACGAACACGACCGTCTCTGTGGTCACTTCTCAGGTTGCTACTGTCGCATGGGAGTCAGATCTTGCGGTTTTTGCGACAACGCAGCAGGTCGCCGATGCCGTCGCGCCGCTGGCCACCGCCGAGCAGGCCGCCGCCATTGTCCACAACGCCACAAACGCCCTCGTACAGACCTACCTGCTCGGCAGCAACGCTTGGATGATCGTGAGCAACGATGTGCTGCGCATCTGGCAGATATCGCCGACCAACTCTCTGCAGACAAATCTGCTCTGGCAAAGCGGAGACGCGTTCCCGCCAGCCGCCACGCAGACGCTCTGGTCCGCCGTCCTCCAGCTCACGCAGGACCTGGACGCCAAGGGCGGCCGCGCGTGGGGCAACTACGCCCCCGACGGCTCGGACAACCCAGATCCCGCCTACATGACCTTCCTCAACGCCCCCGCCGCCGTCTTCGCCTCCGGCGCGCAGTGGTCCACGTACGGCACGTATGCCGTCCTGACCGCGACCGGCACGGTGGCGTTCGCGTCCGGCGGCGACGGCCAGTTCAGGATCGGCCCGAACAGCACGAATTGGTTCGGCTACGTGCAGGGCGGCAGCGTCACGGTCGGCGCCGTGCCGGACTCGCTCGCCGTCACCGGCGGCGGCGAGACCGGAGGTTACGCCGAGATCGTCTATGCCTACTCCGGCGGCGATTTCCCCGCGCTCTGGTTCACCCCGTCGCTCTCTTTGGATTTCACCGAGGTGTCCGGCGCGGTCTGGGTGGACAATCTGGACGGCACCGCCACGGCCACCGCGCCCGCCGAGTCCGCCGGCGGCTTCTGGTTCGCGACCACCACCGTCACCCTGGACAACTATTTCAAGAGTACCATGCCCGCCCGCCTCGACGGCGGCGTGGTCGGCTCGACCAACGCCCTGCCCGTCGTCTACGACTCGGTCATCACGATCAGCGCCGGCGGCAAAAACTACCGCATCCCCGCACAGGAGATCGAATAGACATGCAGATCCTCGTCATCGTTCTTTGGCTGATACCGCTCGCCGTTTGGATGTTCCCGCGCATCATCTCGACCGCCCGCCGCGCCCTGCGCGGCCGCGACAGCTACGCCATCGCGATCCTTGCCATGGCCGCCGCCGTCTATGCGTATCCCTCCATCGCTAGCAAAGGCACCACCAACCCGCCGCCCGTCACGCCGTCCGCGCCCGCCGGGAGGATCAGGCTCTACTACCACGCGCCCGACGGCAGGCTGGTGCCGTTTGACGCACCGATACGGAGGGACCCATGAGGATGGATCAACTGGAGGAGCCCGGCCGCCGCACGCACCGCGACTGGATGGAGATGGCAGAGAGCTTCATTATCGCCCTGATCTTTATTCTGTCCGTTGTCGGCTTCTGCATTTTTCTCTGCGTCGGCGAGGCGGACGCCGCCGCCGTCCCGCCGCGTCCGCGCCTCGCGCGCCAGCTCACCGGAGCGCAGATCGCCCGCGCGGTGACCAACGCGCCGCCCGGCGCGAGGGTCAGCGTGCCGCTGCACGGCCTGCGCGGGTGGGCGCCGGGCGGCGCATACTCTGCCGGCGACACGTGCTCCATGTCTGGGGCGGTGTACGTGTGCGTCCAGTCCCATGCGTCGCTGCCCGGCTGGCAGCCGCCGGCCGTCCCCGCGCTGTGGCGGCTCGTCCGCGCCGCAGGCGAGACCGGCACACCCGCGTGGCGCCAGCCGCTGGGAGCCCACGACGCCTACCGCAAAGGCGACCGCGTGACCCACGGCGGTGCGCCCGGGCGGCATCCTCATCCTGACGCGGACGCGCGGCGCGCAGACGGCGGCGCTGATCCGTGCCCTCAAGCTGCGCACCATCCCGATCGCCGGCGCCGACCCGATCTGGGCCACGGCGAACATGAAGACGAGAGCGGTCAACAGGGTCGTGTAAGGCATGCCGACGATTATCAGGCCGATCCCCGCAAGGATAGCTTGAACCAGTGCCGTCACCACCACCCCGAGGGCCACCGCCCGGATCGCCTGGGCGGCCAGATAGACGGAATTTTCTCCTGTTTTCCCAGCCACCCGGCGGGCGAAACGCACCACCCCACCGCCCGTTTTTTCCCCCCGCGCATATAGAAAAGTCGCCAGAGCGAGGGTCAGCAGGATGTGTACGAACATCATGCCGATGGTTCCCGCCTGGCTGGCAAACCAGGTGAGTACCCTTCCGAGATGGGGAGAGAGTCTGCCGCCCAACTCTTCAGCCGGCATGGCCGCCAGTTGGGCCCAGATGTTCGTCAGATAGGATCCCAGGAGAGGGACATTCTCCAGCCAGGGCGGCGGGGGGGGGAAGGTGACATGAACCAGGATCCTGGCCCAGCGAATGACCTGGTCGGCATTCTCCAGAATGGTGCCGATAGCCAGTCCGCCCGGCACTGGTCCGAACCAGACATGGAACATGCGATAGAGATTGGAGGCGATGCCGCTCTCGCTGAGCATGTAGCCCATGAACACGAAGAACGGCACGGTGATCAGCGGATACCAGTTGAGGACCTGGAATGCTTGATTGAACGGCATCTCGACGGCGCCGTTGCCCCACAGCCAGAGCCCGGCTGCCGAGCCGACAAAGCCGATGACCCCGAAGACACGCTGCCCGGTGAACAGCAGCACCATCATCGTGGCGAACATGAAGAGCGTGATGAGTTCAGGTGTCATGTAATAGGCCTGCCCCTGGCCTGAGCAATGTCGCGACAGAACTGCGCGATAACCTGCAGCAGCATGAGAAAGATGCCGATCGTCATGGCGACCTTGACGGGCCAGAGCATGGGCGACCAGGCGGAATAGTTCTTTTGGCCGTATTGGATGGCATATTGCGTGCTGGAGATGCCGCCCCAGAGCAGAACCACGAGGAAGAAGATCACGGCCAGCAGCGTGATCGCGTCCAGCACGGCTCGCCCGCGCAGCGAAAACCGGTCGTAGAACAGGTCCATGCGGACATGGGCCCCGTGCTGGAAGGCATAGGCGCCGCCCAGCAGGTAATAGGCCGACAGCAGGAACTGGGTCATTTCCAGCGCCCAGTTGACCGGCGCGCCGAATACGGCTCGCGATACGGTCGACCACAGCATGATGGCCGCCATGGCAAAAAAGATCAGCATGGCGAACCGCCCGACCAGGCGGTTGATGCGGTCGACCCAGGTAACGAAGAAGACTATCGGCTGGGGCACTATGCGGCTTCCTGTCTCTTGGTCATGGTTTCCTCTCCCTGTCCGCACCGGCCGGAAGTAGCGCCTGCCGCGCGGTCTCCAGGCACCGGCCCAGCCGGTCCGCCCAGAGGGACACGCCGGCAGGGTCGAGAATTTCGTCGTTGCGGATTTCGATCATGGTGGCGGCAAGCCCGCGGCCGTCGCCATGCTTTTCGAGCGTCAGCGTCACCCCGTTGAGCGCGGCATAGGGTTCGTTCCAGCCCACGTTGAGGCTGTCATCCACCGCCTTGAGCGCATCGTACAGCGCCGTCGTATAGGCCGTGTCCACGCCATGGATCAGCCCGATCGGCCATGGCCGGGCGACGCCCAGATAGACCGGCGTGAACGAGTGCATGCAGACCAGGATCGTCTCCTGCCCGGCGTGGCGGCGCGCTTCC
>ENA-UOUL01005209-UOUL01005209.1-bioreactor-metagenome-genome-assembly--contig:-NODE-5209-length-11401-cov-3.964412_pt1 | contig 11401 bp, 14 predicted proteins | sample MGYA00249838_ERZ747220 | MGnify/ENA primary metagenome ERZ747220 (study PRJEB28778, sample SAMN05720191) | bioreactor metagenome | isolation source: Anaerobic biogas reactor | place: USA:Washington...
CAATTCCATCATCCTGGTGGATTTCATCGAGTTGCGCATGGAGCACGGTCTGAAGCTTGCGGAAGCGGTGGTGGAGGCCGGAGCGATCCGCTTCCGTCCGATGCTGCTCACCGCTCTTGCGGTGGTGGTCGGAGCGGCGGTTATTCTGGCGGATCCGATTTTCCAGGGGCTTGCGATCAGTCTCATGTTCGGCGAAATCGCATCCTTGCTGATCAGCCGCATGGCTGTGCCGGTGATCTATTACATGGTCAACCGCAAGCATCACCCCTGATCCCCGAACCGGGGATCAATGAATGGTGGGCCTTAGGCTCTGGTTTTCAGAAATTGGGACCGGAGCGGTTGCGTGGGGTCGAATCATGATTGGCGGTTTGGAGGAGATTGTGACGGAGCTATCATGAGTTTGGACCTCCAACCTCAGGGGTCTGTTGCCTTGCTGGTTTCGTGATTGAATCCGATCCGTGGCGGGGATGTTTGGTCTTGCCTGAAATGGGTGTCGGGTTGATACTATACAGGCGTGTCAGCGTTCCGTGGGGCCTTGCCGCCAGAATTCTCGTAAGCGGGCCTGACCCTTGTGCTCATGGAATCACAGTCATTGCATATCGAGAAGGTGCTGGTTCCGACATGGGATGTCGGAGTGGATAGACGCATCCGTTTTTCAGCCCTGCTTGGAATGATGCAAGATGCGGCTTACCATCACGCCGGTTTGCTGGGAGTGGGTTACGAACAGTTGCTGAAGATCGATCGTACATGGGTGCTCTCGCGCTTTGAACTGCAGGTCTGTGGTCTACTTCCCTGTTGGGGCGAAACCATCCGGATCGAAACCTGGCCGAGGAAACTCGACCGGATGCAAGCCTACCGCGACTTCCGGATTTCGCGGCGTGGATCTGCTGAACCCTTCCTTAAGGCCAGCAGTTCCTGGTTTCTACTGGATACCAACACTCGCCGCCCGGCCAAACCCCATGATGCCTTTCAGCGGATGCAGATTCGCCCGGTGGAGGCTATCGGTTCGGATTCCCCCTCCCGGGTCGGGTCGTTGGATGCCCCGGTGGAAGTATGTGTGCGGCGCGCCTATTGCAGTGATCTGGATCCCAACGGGCATGTGAACAACACCCGATATTTCGACTGGATCGTCGATGCCCTCTCCCTTTATCTCGGTCGGTTCCCCTCTGTCTCCTCAATTTCAATCCACATCCAGAAGGAGATCCAACTCCTCGGCGAAGTGCACATCCGTGTGGAATCCAGCACGGAATACACCTTCCATTTTGACGGCATCTCCGCCAGTGGCGTCCATTTCGTATCAAAGGTCGAAATCGATCGACCATAAGCCGCAAACCGCTCCCTTGCTGTCCGGTTTCGAATCGGCGGCTAGGTGCGGACACCTCGCCCTACCTTGGTGCGGGTGGCGTAGCCCTCTTCAAGGTAGGGGGAGCAAATGCTCGTCATTCGAGGGGCGTCGATTGGAAGAACGGCGCGAGCAAGGATGCTCCCGCTACTGTAGGAGCGGGGGATGAATTCCATGCGAGACTTGACACGTGCGAATTTGCGTGAATCTTTACGTGAAGGAGGTTTCATTGGGGCAATGGGTACTAAATTGACATTGGTAATTGAACCGCAAGTGATCCGCACAGCCAAGCAATACGCCCGGCGACACAATAAGTCGGTGTCAAAGATGGTTGAGCAATACTTGGCACTGGTTTCTGCTTCCGATGATTTGGATGAGCGGGTGCCTTTTCCACTTGGGCAGTTGACTTCGGAGCTGATCGGTAGCATCCGGATCGCGGATCCGGACGCGGAAGAAAAGTCGTCCAAACAGCTTATCGAAGAAGCAAAGCTATCCCGTTTTGAGTAATGCGGGTCTTTCTCGACAGTGATGTCATTCTGGATTGTGTGATGGGGCGCCGTGGGTTCGTTGAATCAGCATCCGCTGTAATGAACTTGAGTGAGAGGGGACAGATCGATGGGCTAACATCATCCCTGGTGGTGGCCAATTGCCACTATGTCTTCTCACGGCATGCGGGCGTTTCAACGTCGAGGGAAGTGATCGCAAAACTGAGGCTTTTGCTCCGTGTATGTCCGTTCGGCGACCGTGAACTGGAGCAGGCGTTGGCATCGGGTTTTGAGGATCTCGAGGACGGAATACAGTATTTTGTGGCCGTGAATCAGAGAGCCCACGTGATCGTGACCCGCAACATCCGGGATTTCCGGATGTCGACTCTTCCTGTCATGACTCCGGTGGAGTTTCTCACTTCCCACAAGTTGTGATCTCCCTTTGACGCATCAGTTCCCGGATCATCCGCCCCAATAGAAAACTGGATTAGTTTTTCTGCTGTGACGAAACCCGCATTGTCGTGTCTGTGCTGTCTGTGCGTCAGCCTGAGAAAACGGAAGGGTCGGGGGAGCGAGCAGGGATGCTCCCGCTGCTATGGGATGGCTGTTGCCCCGGAGGCTGCGGCTTCAGCCATTCGACGAAGCTCATGACCAAGGCCCGTAGCCCACTACCATGGTGAGCGCTGTTGCGGGTAGGGATGAGCGTCCCCGCTCATCCGCGTGGGTCTAGGGGGGGTGCTGCTGGCGTCTGGGCAATAGAGGATGGCTGAAGCCACCCCCTCCGGAAGAGGGCTTTGGGAAGGTAGGATACGTTCGGGCTTTCGGTAAGAAGCGGCTCACCGGGGACGGTTCGCCCTACCATGGGAACGCCCGTTGCAGGTAGGGATGAGCGTCCCCACTCATCCGCATGAGAGACAAAATTTCTTCCAACGATCTGGTATTCAGAGACCCTGGCGATGGTTTATCCGGGTTTCCGAATATTGGATCTACCTGTTATCCTCCCTAATCACAGGCAAGGGTTTACTCAGACTTACCCATTCGTGGACTCGAATGTCGGGTGGACATCATGGCGGGTCGGGTCGGGTGATAAATATGGAATGATTTCCGGAGACGATCAGGTGGATACGGGAATCCAAAATGGGAAATGGGTTTCAACTGAGACGGGCGCGGCCTTTCGGCGTGAGGCGGTATTGCTGCAAGCGGCTGTTGGGCTTGTCGGGGATCGTGCGTTCGATGAGACCTTGTGAAAGCGCGGGATGAAGGTAATTTTCCCTGAAGGTGGGACGGTGTTTGAGCCCGAGGCGTTCCCATAGGGCGGAGGGGGCCATTGCGCCATCGGCAAGCGCGAGCAAGAGTCTTTGCACTGGGTCGGCGACTGGGTCGGTGACTGGGACGGTGGGGCTCTGCGGCTCGATCCGTGACTCGGGCGCACTGACCTCTGAAGCAGGAACTCTGGGAAATGATGCGACAAAGGTTCCCGCAACCTGGGTGAAACGGGCATCGGGTGCTTTGTCGAGAATAAGGGGAATGCCGCGACCCCAAGCTTCGATGAGATGGATGCGGCGCAGCAGGTCGGCGATGAGAGGGTTGCGGCGGCGCGACACCGTCGAGGTGCGCAGCTTGCGTAGGGTGAGCCCTTCGAGAAGGGTGCCGGGGTTGCGGACTTCGACCCGATCCGGGAAGATGGCAATGCGGACTTCGTCCGGGTCACGGTAGTCACGGTGGCAAAAGGCGTTGATGATCGCTTCCCGAAATGCCTCGCGATCGATCTCGGGAACGTCCACGCGCACGAGGCCCTCAAGCCTCATGCCGATGCGGATGTTCTTGAGAATGTATTTCTCTGCTTCTTCGATCAACGAGAGGATGTCGCCCTGGAAATCGTGTTGGTCGATAATAGTGGAAGTAGTCAATGTGCCGAAGACCCCACAGCGAAGGGTGAGCGGTGGAGATTTTGAAAAAAACACCCGTGCAGCATTGAGGTAGCTCCCATCCGCGAGCAGACCGAGTTTTTTAGGGCATCTGTGGCATTGACCCATGGCAAACCCGCACGGTTCACAAAGGCGCGGAGCTTGGCCACGTCGGGTGTAAATGCAGTATCAGTAATTGGCTCAGCGTCCCAGCCCAGATGATTGCGGTTTTTCCGAATGATGAGTGCTTCGAGTTGCTTTGCGGATAGCTGGCGATCTTCATCGGCGACCCGCATATAGGCCCGGCCATGCGCGAAATAGGGTTTTTCGTTGCCCGAAAAGGCAATGCGGATGCAGGACTTGCCCTGCAGATCCACGGTTGACACCTCAGGGTAGATGCGTGGTTCGATGTGGGCAGCGATCGCTTGAGATACCTTGCGCAGGGTCGTATCCGAAACCTCCATGCCCACGGCTTGGCCGTCGTTCTTGACTCCGAACCAGAGCTCGCCCGCCGCGTGTTTGTTAAGAATCGCGGCAATCGAATGCAGGCCCGAGCTGAGATCGGCGAGTGATTTTTTGTATTCGATTGTTTCGGATTCCATGGGTCGCGTGGGGCTATCTTAGATGTGAAATGCTTTGTTGCGCTACCTGGGATGTCTGTATGGGAACCCCAGCATGAACCGAACAGAAATAAGGTTCAAGTCTCTTGTATGGTTTCGGGATATGGAAGGATGCGGATCCGCGGAAAATATTCCGGGGACTTACACATTGGACTTACACAAAAATCTTTGGGATGTTTGAGCGGTTCCACAGGCTCTCGAGTATCCAAGGAGCGGGCCCTTAGCTCAGCGGATAGTTCCGGGCGGAAGCGAGAACCGTTTGCCTGATGAGGCAAAAGCAACAGGGGACCAGTCGCCTGCGCGTATTTCTGAATTGCAAGGAGCGGAAAAACCACCTTTGGTGACAATACTCGAAGCGGGCCCTTAGCTCAGCGGTTAGAGCAGGGGACTCATAATCCCTTGGTCCGGGGTTCGAATCCCCGAGGGCCCACCAATATGCTGATGATCAACGGGTTGCGTAAGTTAAGGACGATAGAGCGAAGATGTCATTGCCCTTAAATTGCCCCGGTGTTAGTGCAGCCCCCGACTGCGTCGGGCTTCGTTCCGAGGCGTATGCGCCCGCATCTTCCATCCCCGAGGGCTCTCCAAAGGAAAGTTTCGGAGTTGTTTTGATGTTCATCAATTCTGAAGTATGGAGACAAGCATTTGTCGTTAAGAGATGAGGCGCGAGCAAGGATGCTCCCGCTACTGTGGGGATGCCTGTTGCGGGTAGGGATGAGCGTCCCCGCTCATCCGCGTGGGCCCGGGGGCTTGCTGGCGTGGTTGGAAAATGGAGGATGGCTGAAGCCACCCACTCCGGAAGAGGGCCTGATGGAAGGAACGACACGATCGGGCATGGGAGAAAGAGGCGGCTCACCGGGACGGTTCGCCCTACCTTGGTGGGGTGCACGGAGGCTGCGGCTTCAGCCGTAGCCCGCTACTATTTGGTTGGCTGTTCTGGTAGGGATGAGCGTCCCCGCTCATCCGCGTGGGAGCCGGGGCTTGCTCGTGCATGGGACAATAGAGGATGGCTGAAGCCACCCACTCCGGAAGAGGGCTTTGGGATGGTAGGATACTCGTGGGCATGGATGGGGAAGAGGCGGCTCACCGGGGACGGTTCGCCCTACCTTGGGTACGGGGAATGCTGGAAGCGCGGGAACCATGGAAGAAGGGGGCGAGCAGGGATGCTCCCGCTACTTTGGGGATGTGTTATGTGCTTGCAATAAGTTGGGTCTGCGTTTCGTTGTGCTGGGTATCCACTCTGGATTGTGATTTGAGGAAGCGCTTTGAAGAGATCCCGTAACAGTTTTTGGTATTCGCTGCTGGTGGCGTTGATCTACGTCAGTCAGGGGGCGGTTGCGTATGGGACGATTGGTCCGTGCGGGGGGTATTTTGGGGTGGATGACTGTTGCAGCGCGGAAACGAGTCCGGCGGATTCTTGCTGCGCAGGGATTGCTGCTGGGCAGGAGGAGCCGTGTGATTGCCTTCATGAGCCGGTGAAGCCGGTCCAGTCCCAGCTTTCGATTGAAAAGGTTCAGCCAAAACCGCCTACGGATGGCGTGATTTTTGCAGAATGGATTCCGGTATGGTCTGGAGTGGCGTTAGGGGATTGCGAGTGGAATCCGGAGAGAATGCGGACGATGCCGTCCGGGCCGCCTTTGCGCGTCTGGAAGCAGTCTTTTCAGATCTGAGATGGGAGTGATTCCAGGGATGCGTGTCCCTGGCTCGGTTTGAATGAGGGACCTCCGTTTGAGGTGCGTTCCTCTGCGTATGTCCGGCTGACGTGGTGTCTGTCGGGGGAAAAGCAACCACACTTCCATTTTTCATGACATCTGAGCTTGATAAGCTGTTGGCTTCAAAGCCTGAAACATCCCATCGCGAGGTCGCTGGTCGGCCAAAGGTTCCCAGGAGGGAGGCGCTTGTGCGCCTGATCCCGTTTGCCTTGATCGGGGCATTTGCGGTGACGTTGATTGCCCTCTATGGGGAGCATTTGTATCCGTCGGTGCCCGTGTCGGTTGTCACCCCGGTGGTGACGGCAGGCGACACCCGGGAGGAATCTCTGGATCGTGGCTCCGGATCTGGCGGAGTGGATTCTCCCCAGGCGCTTTTCCAGTCCTCGGGCTGGATTGAGGCGGATCCATTTCCTTACCGGGCGTATTCCTTGGCGTCAGGCGTGGTCGAGCAGGTGTTGGTGCTCGAAGGGGAATCGGTGGAAGCGGGGCAGACGCTTGTCACTCTGGTGGAGGAGGATGCACGGCTGGATCTAACGGCAGCGGAGGCTTCGCTGGCTCAGGCCGAATCGGAACTGCAGTCGATGGCATCTGAGCTTGACTCGCTTGAGCACGACTACCAGCTCGCGGTTGCACGGGTGGCGGTCGAGGAGTCGAGGGCGGAAGAGCTCCGGGATGTTGCGGATCGCATGTCAAAGCTGTCGGATGGGGCGGTTGCTGAGCAGGATATCACCCAGGCGCAGTTGAAGCTCGCGACTCAACTGGCGACTCTGGAGTCGGCGAACAAGATGGTGTTGGCTGCAGGGAGTCGACGGGAGCAGGGGCAGGCGCGCTTATCAGTCCGGCAGGCCATGGTTGCCCATGCCCGGAATGAACTGGCGCGTGCTCAGCTCAATCTTGAGCGTATGTGCATCCGTGCTCCGGTGTCGGGTGTCATTCAGCGCCTGATGGCCGCTCCGGGAGGGAAGAAGATGCTGGCGTCAGACATGACGGACTCGCATGTGGTGGCGCTCATCTTTGACCCGGAAAAGCTGCAGGCCAGGATCGATGTTCCGCTTGAGGAAGCCTCCAAGCTTGAAATCGGGCAGCCGGTGAAGGTGCGGACCGGCTTGCTGTCGCAGCGGACCTTTGAGGGTGAGGTGACCCGCATCGTCGGGGAGGCTGATCTCCAACGCAATACCCTGCAGGTGAAGGTGCGCATCCTCGATCCGGATCCAGCGTTACGCCCGGATATGCTCTGCCGTGGGGAGTTTTTCGCGAAGCCAACGGGTTCTTCCAGTGTGCAGCATTCCGAAGGCGGTGGCCTGGATCTGTTTCTTCCGGCCAAAGCGGTGCTGACGCAGGATGGTCAGAGCCGGGTGTGGCGGGTATCCGCCGACCGTAAGCATGTGGAACTTGTGGTGGTTAAGGTCATGGAGGGTCGGGACACAAACCACTTGAGGATCGTATCCGGATTGGCACCCGGAGATCCGGTCGTGCTGGATCCTCCACCCGAACTCAAAGCCGGCAGTCGTATCCGGATTATTCAGAATCAAAAACTTTGAAAGCTATGAAAAACAAGCCTTACATCCGTTGTCTCGGGGTTTCGAAAACCTACTACAAGGGAAAGAGCACCGTCACGCCACTTAACGCCTTGGATCTGGAAATCGATCCGGGCGAGTTTCTTGCGCTGATGGGTCCATCGGGTTCGGGAAAGACCACTTTGCTGAATCTGATCGCCGGGATCGACAACCCGACGACCGGTGAGCTTTGGGTGGGCGAGACGCCGCTGCACAAGCTCTCGCCTCCTGAGTTAACCCGGTGGAGGGCGGGACACTGTGGATATGTTTTTCAACTTTACCACCTGGTGCCGATTCTCACCGCGTGGGAAAATGTGGAACTGCCACTCCTGCTGGACCGGTCGCTCAGTGCGGCGGATCGACGGCGAAAAGTGGCTTCCGCGCTTTCGTTGGTCGGGTTGGACAATCGGGGCGATCACCGTCCGTCCGAGTTGTCGGGCGGGCAGGAGCAAAGGGTGGCGATTGCACGGGCGATTGTCGCGAACCCGAAGCTGATCGTGGCGGATGAGCCTACGGGGGACTTGGATCGTCAGTCGGCGACCCAGATCCTTGCTTTGTTGTCGCGGCTTTGCAGCGAACACGGAAAGACCATCGTGATGGTCACCCACGATCCGCGGGCGGCGGGGGCGGCCAACCGAATCCTGCACCTTGAAAAGGGGCAACTGGTGACCGAGCCGGAAGCGGTGTTAACCCACTGAGGAGGAGGTTGCCATGCCAAAACTGATTTCACTTCTGCGACTTGCCTTCAAACAGGCGGCCCGTTATCGCACCCGGAGCTTGCTCACCATTCTGGGGGTGGCGTCGGCGATGTTTCTCTTCACTGCGGTGGAGACCATGCAGGACGCGTTGCGGCGTTTCACTCAAGGCAGCGCGGACGATACAACGCTGATCGTTTATCGTGAGAACCGGTTTTGTCCTGCGTCGTCACGTCTTCCCGAGCACTACGCAGCCAGTATCCGTGAGGTGCCAGGTGTGCGGGAGGTGATCCCGGTCCAGATCGTGGTCAATAACTGCGGTGCGAGTCTCGATGTGATCACCTTCCGGGGGGTTCCGCCGGAGAATCTGGTTCGTTTCAACCCGGATATGAATGTGATCGCCGGATCGATAGCGGACTGGGAGTCGCGGGGAGATGGGGCTCTCGTCGGGCGGAATTTCGCCGCACGCCGTGCGCTGCGTCCTGGCGATACTTTTGAAGCGGTCGGGGTTCGGGTGCATGTGGCCGGTATCATTGACTCGCAATTGCCCCAGGATAACAACGTGGCCTACGTCCATCTTCCATTCCTACAGCAGGCTTCTCGCTCCGGTTTGGGAATTGTAACCCAGTTTAATGTGCGCGTGGCTTCGAATGATGTTCTCGAGGAGGTTGCAAAGGCGATCGATGACCGTTTCCGGACGGACACAATCCGAACCAATACGCGCCCGGAAAAAGCATTTTTTGCCCAGACCGCCAAGGACATGATCGAGCTTATCGCATTCACGCGGTGGTTGGGGTTGGGGGCGGTTGCCGCAGTGGTGGCGTTGGTGGGCAACACCCTGGCTCTGATTGCCCGGAGCCGGGTGCGTGAGAGTGCGGTGTTTCAAACCTTGGGTTTCTCCCGAAGAGCGATTGGTTGGCTGACGCTTAGTGAGGGGGTTCTGCTTGGAGTTGCCGGTGGGGTGATCGGCGTGGCGGGTGCCTATGGGTTTTTCTCCTGGCGGCACTTCACGCTGGGCAACGAGGGCATCACTCTGGCCATAGAACCGCGGTTGAGCGTAGCTCTGACTGCATTGGTGGTTGTCGGAGTTTTGTCGGCTTTGGCATCGGCATGGCCAGCTGTTTTGGCTGCCAACCGGTCGATTGTGTCGTCCCTTCGAAACTCGTGATCCGATGTGGACAAACCCTACTATGAAAACGATTCAGATATGAGCCTGCTTCCCTTTAGTTATGTGAGCCGCAGTGTGTTACGCGAACCCTCGAAGTTTGCGCAAAAGGTCGTTGGCTCGGCGATGGTGGTGTTCCTCGTGATCGGAGCGGGTGCTTTCAATGGCGGGATGGACCGGATGCTCCGCGAGACCGGAAATCCCCGGAATGTGCTCTTTATTGGTGCCGGTTCAGAGGAGAGCGTGGAGCGCAGTGAAATCCCCATGCGATCGGAGGGGCTGATCGAGGCGGGGGTCCGCGGTATCTCGCAGCGTATGGGAACCTATGCCGTATCCGGGGAGGTTCAATACATGAGCAATCTGGGACTGGAGGACGGATCGGTGGGGCAGGGGCTGTTGCGCGGGGTGACGCCAAAGGTCTTTGAGGTGCGGCGGGAGGTTCGAATGGTGGAGGGGCGCTTTCCCGGTTCGGGAGAGGTGATGGTCGGTGTGCTTGCCCACCATGCGCTTGGCACCGGACCCGGGTCACTTGCAGTGGGGCAGTCTTTGATGTTCGAAGGCCAGCAATTCCGGATTTCCGGACGTTTTGACGCGCCCGGTTCCCTCCTGGAGTCGGAGGTGTGGTTCACCCGGGGCGACTTGATGACCCTCACGCAGCGCGAAACCTTATCCTGCGTAATCGTCAGGCTTGATCGGGCTGAGGATTTCCGCTCGGCGGATCTATTCAGCAAGCAGCGGTTGGATCTGGAGCTGGTGGCATTGCGGGAATCCGATTACTACAAACAACTCTCCGTCTTCTACCGGCCCATCCGGTGGATGACATGGTTGACCACCGCGCTGGTGGCCATTGGGGCGCTTTTCGGCGGACTCAACTTGCTCTATGCCTCGTATGCATCCCGCATCCGCGAATTCGCGGCTTTGCGGACGCTCGGATTCAGCTCCCTGAGTATCGTCTTCACCCTCATTCAAGAGAGCCTCTTGACCACGCTCGCCGGGACTTGGATCGCACTTGCGTTGGCTGCAGTGGTGTTCGCCGATCGTGTGGTTTTCTTCTCGATCGGAAGCTTTTCACTCACGCTGGACGGTGGCTTGTTGGCAGTCGCGCTTGCGACCGGATTTCTCATGGGTGTGCTTGGCACCTTGCCACCCGCCTACCGGTGCCTCGGCACCCATCTTCCCACGGCTCTCCGTACGTCCTGAATTCAATATATTAATACACGAAAACGAAATATTACCATGAAGACAAAAAAATCATCCAATCCAACCGTCAGTCGGTTCGTAATCGCGCTTGTTTCAGTTTCGGCGCTTGCACTAAGCGCATGCAAACCGCAGTCCGAGGAAAACCTGACCGTTCAGGCTTCGCCTGAGATCCTGTCGCTATTCGTGGAAGGCACGCCGGAGGGCGCGGTTCCTGTGAAAGCGGTGATCGGAGCGCAGCCCGGGGCCAAGGTAGTGGTCACCGGCGTCATCGGCGGGGTGTTGCATCCTTTCACTGAGGGATATGCCAGTTTTGTGCTGGCAGATGAGACGCTTCTTTTCTGTAACGAGATGGAGGATGATCATTGCGAAACTCCCTGGGATGCGTGTTGCGAGGACCCGGACAAGATCCGTCAGATGCGGCTTGTGGTCCAGGCGGTGGATGCCGAAGGGCTCCCTGTTGAGCAGGGACTTAGGGGCGTGGGGGGGCTCAAGGAACTCGACGTGGTGACGGTTTCCGGTGTCGTGGATCCGCAGTCAACGCCCGATAATCTGATCGTCAACCTCACCTCGATCGTCCGTGGATAAGGGAAACGTGAAAGGGAATGATACAATGATATGACTCGCGAAGAGGCGCCGGGGCACTGCTGTTGCTGGTAGGGATGAGCGTCCCCGCTCATCCGCGTGGGAGCCGGGGCTTGCTCGTGCATGGGACAATAGAG
>ENA-UOUL01005211-UOUL01005211.1-bioreactor-metagenome-genome-assembly--contig:-NODE-5211-length-11400-cov-3.410933_pt1 | contig 11400 bp, 7 predicted proteins | sample MGYA00249838_ERZ747220 | MGnify/ENA primary metagenome ERZ747220 (study PRJEB28778, sample SAMN05720191) | bioreactor metagenome | isolation source: Anaerobic biogas reactor | place: USA:Washington...
GCGCCCATGTTGTACCTGCCGTAGATCTCCTCGGGCTGGCTGCGGAACTGTCCCTCGGTGAGCGCATCAACGAGCTCCGTGTTCCCCGTGCCCAGGCCCCAGCGGGCGTTGCGGATATAAAAAACGGCGTTTGACATGGACTCCGTGCCGCCCGCGATGCAGACGTCGTTCTGGCCCACCATGATGCTCATGGCGGCCTGCTGCACGGCAGTCATTGCCGAAGCGCACTGCCGCATGACGGTATATGCGGGCACGCTTTCCGGAATACCAACTTTTAACGCCGCTATGCGGGCAATGTTCGGGTCATCCGACGTCTGGCGGCAGTGTCCCATGACGACCTCGCCGATCTCGGCCGGATCGATCTTGCTTCTGTCGAGGATACCCTTCAGGACCGCGCAGGCCAGGTCATACGCGCTGAAGGGTTTGAGCCCGCCGCCCATTTTCCCGACTGCCGTCCTGCAGCCCTCCACGATGACTACGTTTCTTGTTTCAGCCACTTTCTGTTCCTCCGTTTGCGGGCAGGCCGCCGAGGCCTCCCCGACATTTTTAGTATATCGTTCCGGCAGCTTCCTCACCCCGTGCAGAGGAGCCGCCGTGAACAGGTTTTTACGGGATCAGACAGTCCCCGTAAAATTCTGTAGACAGTATAATAATAAACCTTGGTACAATACCAGAGTCAAGCGCTGCCGCCCGAAAATCTTCGCCCCGAAGCGCCGGACTCTCAGCGCGGGCATACCGCGGCAGGGATATACGCGGATGAAAAATCATAAAAAGCGCGTGGACGGCCGTCCACGCGCCGCATAAAGCTGCTACTCAGCCGCGACGGACTCCAAAACTGTCGCGATGGTGTCGTCGCCGGCGCTTGTGGCCGCGTAAAGGGAGTAGTTTGCCCCCGGGTCCGACCATGTGACGAGGCGGCCGCCCTCGGGATAAGTGTATATATCAAAACTGCCCTCGGGTATCGTTACCGTCACAGTTCCGTCGAGCGGCTGGCCGTATACCCCGTGCAGCTCGATCCCCGAGAGTTCTTTTGCTCCCCGGAGAGTGAACTCCTCACCCCTGAACGAAAATTCTATCTGGGCCACTTTCAGAGCGATCACGTAATACTTCACGTCGGCAGCTCCGTCCGGTATCTTGAGATAAACACCCGTCTCATCGCCGATCTGCCGGGCGTTCTCTTTCTCAACGATCGGATTAACGATTCCCGCGCTGCCGGCCTGTACATCGGCAACGGTCTGCCGGGCCGCAGCGTCATCCTTCCCGGCGGGCTGCGAGCAGCCTGCAATAATAACCAGAGAAGAAATCAACAATACGGTTCCGGCGATACATATTGTTTTTTTCACGGTAATTCTCCCGATATTCATTCGTTCGGTATTTGATCGTTAATTACAGATATTGAGTCCTTCTTCCCCGATAAAATGGTCCGGCTGTCAGTTAATCATTATACCATTAAACAGAGAAATGGCAAGAAATTATTGCTCACGGCCTCCTTTTTTGGCGTCTGAGGACGGCGGAGACAGCCTAAATGCAGGTTGACTGAAAAAAACCCGTATGCTAAAATGCCTTTATTAAAGGAACAGCTGGTCTCATAGCGGCCGACGAAAATCCCGGGCGGCCCCGACCCCATATTCAGGTTCTGAAAGCAAGACCTTTAACACACCTTCTCCAGACAGGTAATGTTAGGGTTTTTTTGTTTATTCCGTGGAACTAATAATCTGCGGAACCAACAATCAGCGTCGCGCGCAAAGTTAAACGACCGATGAAAGGAAACAATTGATGGATCACCATTTAGAGCCTGTCGAGCAGGTACTAAAGTCACTGGATTCGTCTTTCGACGGACTTGAGCCGGACCGGGCGGCTTCCCGCATCGCGCAGTACGGCAAGAACAAGCTGGACGAAGCGAAGAAGACGACCCTGCTCGGACGCTTTATCAAGCAGATCGCGGACCCGATGATAATCATGCTTATCGCGGCGGCGTTAATATCCGCCGTAGTAAACGAGATCGCGGACATGGTCATCATCGTTTTCGTAGTAATGCTGAACGCTGTGCTGGGTGTTATTCAGGAGAACAAGGCCGAGCGCGCTATCGAGGCTCTGCAGCGGATGTCCGCCTCTTCCGCCAAGGTCAGGCGCGGCGGCAAAGTCCTGATGGTGAAAACCGAAGACATCGTACCGGGCGACATCGTGCTGCTCGAGGCGGGGGACGCCGTACCCGCCGATATGAGGCTGATAGAATCAGCGAGCCTGAAGGCCGAGGAGGCTTCCTTGACAGGCGAATCAGTGCCCGTGGATAAATACACCGACACCCTGACAGCCTCGTCGGGGGAAATACCTCTCGGCGACCGGTTCAATATGGCATACCAGGGGACAAACATCGTATACGGCAGGGGCGCGGGCGTTGTAACTGCCACCGGTATGAACACCGAGATGGGCGAGATCGCGAAGATAATATCGAGGACCGAGGACTCGAAAACTCCGCTCCAGAGAAAGCTCTCGGATCTGAGCAAGGTATTGAGCTTTGTCGTCATTGGCGTGTGCGCCGTAATATTCGCAGTCAGCCTGCTCCGGAACGACGGATTCAAAGGCGGCCACCTCCTTGAAGTGTTCATGACGGCAGTCAGCTTGGCCGTCGCGGCCATACCGGAGGGCCTCGTGGCTGTCGTGACCGTCGTGCTTTCCATCGGTGTGACGAAGATGTCATCCAGAAACGCCATCATAAGAAAACTGACCGCCGTAGAGACTCTCGGCTGCACACAGGTGATCTGCACAGACAAGACCGGCACTCTGACACAAAACAAGATGACCGTCACGGACTCTTACGGCGATGAAGACACCCTTGCCAAGGCCATGTGCCTGTGCAACGATTCAAGGATCTCCGAGGACAGCTCCGATATAGGAGACCCGACCGAGCTTGCCCTTGTCTATTTCGCCAGAGAACGCGGTCTTGAAAAACCGGATTTGGAAGCGGTTTGCCCGCGGGTCGGTGAAGCGCCCTTTGACTCCGCGCGCAAGATGATGTCGACAATTCACTCCGTCAAAGGCGGTTATGTCCAGTATACGAAGGGCGCGCCCGACGAGATCCTGAAAAGATGTTCAAAGATCCTCACGCCGGGCGGTCCCGTCCCCCTCACCCGGGAGCACATTGCCGATATCCTCGCGCAGAACAAGAAAATGGCAGACAAAGCCCTTCGTGTGCTGGCGGCAGCCCTCAGGGAGTACGATGCCGTACCCGGGGTTACGGGGCCGGAAGCCATAGAAAAGGACCTGACTTTCGTCGGCCTCACCGGGATGATCGATCCCGTACGGCCGGAGGTCAAAGACGCCGTTGATAATTGCCGCCAGGCCGGCATCAACGTCGTGATGATAACGGGCGACCATCTCGACACCGCGGTCGCGATCGGCCGCGAGCTGAACATAATCGAAGACGAGAGCCAGGCAATCACGGGCGCCGGCCTCTCGGAGCTCTCCGACGAGGAGCTTGAAAAACGGATAGACAGGTTCCGTGTCTACGCGAGGGTCCAGCCCGAGCATAAAGTGCGCATCGTGACGGCCTGGAGGAAGCGCGGCATGGTCACCTCGATGACGGGCGACGGAGTTAACGACGCCCCTGCGCTCAAGGCGGCCGACATAGGCATCGGCATGGGGATAACAGGTACGGACGTCACGAAGAACGTCGCGGAGATGGTCCTCGCGGACGACAATTTCGCCACGATCGTCCACGCAGTCGACGAAGGCCGCAGGATATTCGAAAACGTGATCAAGGCTATACAGTTCCTCCTGTCTTCAAATATGGCGGAGGTCGTGGCGCTGTTCGCAGCCACCCTGCTAAACATCAGGCTCCTCTGGCCCGTGCATCTGCTCTGGATAAACCTTGTCACAGACAGCCTTCCGGCGCTCGCGCTCGGCATGGAGAGCGCCGAGTCCGACAACATGAAAAAACCTCCGCGCAGCCCGAAGAGCGGCGTGTTCTCCGGCGGCGTCGGAATAAACGTTATCTACCAGGGCCTCGCGATCGGCGCGCTGACTCTGCTGTCATATCTGGTGGGCATGCACTATTCGGGCGCGGACGGCACGACAATGGCGTTTGTAACACTGTCCATGTGCGAGATATTCCACTCTTTGAATATGCGCTCAAAGGACAAATCGATATTCGCTATGAAAACGGTCAACAAATATCTGCTCGGTTCTATGGTTCTCGCGTTCCTGCTCACACTGGGCGTGATATACACGCCTGTCAACGTATTCTTTAAACTTGTGCCGCTGCCCGCCGGGGAGTTCATAACGGCGATGCTGCTTTCGGTGGCTATCATCCCCCTCGTTGAGATTGTGAAGTTTGTTGCGGGAAAAATGCGCGGCAGAGCCCGATAGATCCCGGTCCGGCAAAAAATCACCGGAAATTTTGCTGAGCAGATTTCCGGTGATTCAATGCGAGCGGGCCGCCGTCCGCGCCGGCCGGGCTGCGATTCGGAAGGAGTAGACTCATTGACATGAAGATGGATCAGTATTTCGCGTCTCTCGCTCGGAAGTTCTCCGACCTGAACCCGGGGGGCATCTGCGATATGCTTGAGCAGCGCGTCGAGAGCTGCGACGAGGCGGGAAAGACCTTCGTTTGCTCATATCCCGTGAGGAAATGGATGGTGAATGCCAACTCTTTTCTGCACGGAGGCATCACCGCGGCCATGTTCGACCAGGCTATGGGCGTCCTGTCCATGTACTGCGCAAAGGGCAGGGAGACTCCGACTATCGATATTCGCGTATCTTTTTGCCGGCCCGTGCCCGGGAATACGCGGCTTTTCATCAGATCGAGGATATTGGGTGTGGGCAATACCCTGATACAGACGGCGGCCGACGCCTATCTCGAAGGCGAGCCCGACGTGATCGTGGCTTCGGGCTGCGCCGCATACCACATAATACATAATAAGGCAAACCGTCAGGAGGCACGTAATGCAATACAGGAAACTGGGGAAGACAGGTCTTGAGATCTCGGCCGTATCGCTCGGCACACTGCGCATACCCTCCGCGGCCGAGGGCGGGCCGCACGGCGTCCGGGAGCGCTCCGACGCCATCCGCGCCGCTATAGACAGAGGCGTAAACTACCTCAACCTAGGCTACCCCTCATATTTTAAGGACCCGGGAGCCGCATGCGAATACGTTCGCGCCGCGCTGGGCGGCGGGTACAGGGATAAGGTCATGCTGGCCCTGAATATCCCGTCTGCCGGCATAACCTCGTCAGACGACCTTGAGCGGTCGCTGCGTACTCAGCTGGAGCTGTTCGGCCTCGAGAGCGTGGATTTCTGCATTATCGACAAGGTGTCGCGGTTCCCTTGGCAAAAACTCAAGGACGCGGGCCTTGACAAATGGGCCGACAGCGTTCTCGAGCGCGGCCTTGCGAAGATGATGGGCTTATCGTTCCATGACGACGCCTATTATCTTGAGGAGATAAATAAATACTACCCGCGCTGGTCGCTGCTCGAGATGGAGTACAGTTTCCTTGATCACAAGCACCACCCGGGAATGGGCGGCTTCAAGTTCACGGAGCAGTACGGGCTCGGCGTAGTCGCGACGGACGTCCTCAAGGGCGGAAGGCTGCTGAAAAACATACCCGGGACCGTCCTGGCTGTCTGGGAACAGGCGCCGCAGAAACGTCCGCCGGAGGAGTGGGCCATACGCTGGACGCTCTCCCATCAGGATGTCTCCTCCGCCCTGTTCGAGTTTGAAGATCCCGCTCAGGCCGGGCGATATATCGATATAGCCGAAACGGCGACCCCGGGCTGCGCAGACGTTTTTGAAAACGTCAGGGCCTCCAAGGCCCGCGACGCGTATTACGCCGCGCGGGCCGTGCAGTGCACTTCCTGCAGGTGCTGCATGCCCTGCCCGTTTGACGTGGACGTGCCCAGGATTGTCGAGCTGTATAATGACGCCGTAATGTTCTCAGACGACACGATACCGCGCTTTCTGTACAACCTTGAAGGCCATCCGAAAACGCCGTGCCGCTCGTGCGGCCTTTGCGAGAAGTCCTGTCCGAAGCGCCTGCCGCTCATGGACGTGCTTGAAAAGGCGGCGCAGAGGTTTGCCTCCGGGGAGCTGCGCTAAGCCTTTTCGGACAGCCCGTCCCTCGTCGCAAAATAGCGCTCCGCGGCGCGCAGCACTTCCCGCGTCCCCTCATGGGTGACAAGCCCGAGGGCCCGCTCAAACGGGAGCCACACAGCCTCCTTTATCTCCTCGGGCTGAACGCAGAGGCTCCCGTCCCGACACAGCGCCGCAAAGAAAACGACGTCTTTTGTCACCCCCGGCGCGGGCGTGTAGCTGATGACATACCTGAAATCCGGGCAGACCTCAACGCTCAGCCCGGTCTCCTCGAATATCTCCCGCCGGGCTGTACATACCTCCGTCTCACCGGGCTCCGAGTGCCCTTTGGGCAGGCCCCAGTGCCCGGCTTTCTGATGAACGATAAGGTACACCCTCTCCCCGCCGTCCGTTCGCGCCACAGCGGCGCCGCATGACTTTTCGTGATCCAATCGATACAGTCCTTCCTCTTTTTTATACCTGACTCCGCCGGACCTTGCAGCGGGAACCCCCGCGAACGGTCCGGCCCGGCGGCCTTTTTCGTCAAAATACAAGGAGTTCACATATGAAGCACGTTTTTGTGATAAATCCCTCCGCGGGACCGTTCGACAGCTCCGAGAGGATACGCAGCGCCCTTGCCGTATACGGCAAAGGCTATGATTACGAGGTCTATTCAACTACCGGCCCGGGAGACGCCACGCGTTACGTGCGCGACTGGATAGCGAAAAACCGGGCCGTCGAGGTGCGTTTTTACGCCTGCGGCGGCGACGGTACGCTCAACGAAGTCGTAAACGGCGCGGCGGGCAGCCCACACGCCAGCGTTGGCTGCTGCCCCTGCGGCAGCGGAAACGATTACGTCAAATATTACGGAGACAAAGAAGCTTTCCTTGACATAGAGTCCCAGCTCAGGTCAAAGGACGTGCCTGTGGACCTTATGGAAGTTAACGGCCGGTACTGCATCAACGTGTGCAGTTTCGGTTTTGACACGACAGTCATCCGCGTGATCGCCGAGGCGCGGAAGAAGCACAAGACTGGTGGCAAAGGCGCCTATATAGCGGGCATCGTGAAAGCCTTCTTCAAATCGATGCGCACCCGGTGCAGGGTCAAGGCCGACGGCGAAGTCATATGCAAAAAAAGACTTCTGCTGTGCACGGCAGCCAACGGCAGCTACGTCGGCTCCTCATTCAGATGCGCCCCGTATTCCGTCAACGACGACGGTCTGATGGAGGTCTGTCTCGTAAAACCCATGTCGCGCATAAGGTTCCTGTGCATGATATCCTCATATATCAAGGGCAGCCACCTCTCAAAGGCGGGCCTGAAAAAATTCCTCGTCTACCGCAGGGCGAAGGAGGTCGAGATCTTCGCCCCCTCGGGTTTCGCCGTCAGCGTCGACGGCGAACTGCTAGAGGACAACCACGTCACGATCAAGATCCGCCCCGGAGCGCTGAGGTTCGCTCTGCCCGGCAGGGAAAGCGCGTCTGCCGAAATACCGGCATAAGATAAGGTCTTGGCGTATCAAAGAACGATTGTTCTTTGATACGGACCGGGGAAAGGCCTCGCCGCTGAGGCGGCTCGACAGGCAGGACATTCGACGCACATGTCGCCGAATGTCCTGGTATTCTACAAATTTCAAAAATCGGTCACGCATACGCAACACGATTTTTGAAATTTCGCCGCACTGCGAACAGGCGGCGGCTTAATAGTCTGATATCCGATAATCTGTGACCCCGGCGCGTCAAAAGCCGCGCCGGGGTCTTGGCGTGTCAAAGAACGGTTGTTCTTTGATACGGACCGTTATTCAGGGACGGTATGTCAGGAGTAATTGTTCAGACGCCAGATGACGGCGCTGATCTCGGCGCGCGTGATGTTGTTTCCGGGGTAGTAATAGCGCTGTCCGGACGCGTTGAAGCTGCCTTCGAGTATACCCACCTGATACAGGGCGAGCACGGCGGCGTCAGATGTGTCAGCAAAGGGCGTTGCGATGCCGGGCGTGCCGAGCCTGAGCGCGAGATAAGCGATCCTCGCAGCCTCGAGCCTCGATATCGGCGTATCAAGCTTGAGGGCGTTCGCCTGGGCCTGGGTGTAGATGCCGAGTTCCACGGCCTTTTTGAGATAGCCGCTCGCCCAGTGGGCGGCTGCCGATGTGCGGTTCTGCGTGCCGTAGCCCGCCGCGACAAGTATGAGCTTGAGGGTCTCGCCGTACGTCACGTTGCCCTCGGGTCTGAAGGTGCCGCCCGGGTAGCCGTTCACGACGCCCGCGTCGCTGAGCTCGGTGACATATTTATAGTACCAGGCGTTGGCCGCCACGTCCGTATAGCTCACCTTTGTATTAACGACGCCTATGCTGAGCTTACCCACGTAGAGCAGCGTGCCGTTCGAATTATAGGCCGCGTACGGCACGGTCAAGTTGCCGATGAAATACGATGAGGGTACGAACGAGATGTTAGAGATCGCGTATGTGCTGCTGCCTCCCGCGTAGGTGTATTGGTTCGCGGTCGAGACTGCGTGGCCCGTCGTATAATATGACGTACTCGAATAATTGTAATAGAGCGTGCCCTGGGCCGCCGCGGGCAGGTCGAGGAACTTGATATAGCTCAGAGCGTTGTACGAGTTCGCGGCCGTGTTCACGGTGGTGTTGAACGAAGCTGCGCTCAGGGCGACGGGGGTATTTCTCGTCGTCACTATATACACGTCGCTGTAGGTACCGCTCGACACGCAGATAGCTATCGTGCCGCTCACTTTTATCGTCGAGTTATAGTAGGCGGTAAACGGAATGACTACAGTATAGTTCGTGCTGTAGGGCACGTAGCTGAGCTGGTACAAGGAGTAGTACGAGGTGCTCTGGGGGTTCTTGTAGAACGTGAATCCCTGGTAGTTCGACGCCGTCAGCTTTGTTGCGTTTGCCGCGCCGTAGTTGTAGTAAAGATCGCCCGATGCCGGCAGCCCGTCTATCGTGACGTAGTTGAGGGGGTAGCTGGCATAGGTCTTCTTGAAGTAGTCCTCTATGTCCGCGGCGACTATCGCTACGGGGATGCCGGTCCTCGTGTTATAGACGATGTCGGTACCGACGAGGCCGGCTTCCGGTTTCAGGTTGATCGTGATCGTGCCGGACATGCTGTTGCCGTAATAGTCAGTCGCCGTATAGGTCGCGGTATACACCCCTGTCTGCGCCTTCGGATAGAAGAAGACCGAGGTCAGAGGATAGCTGCCGTAGGAGCTGCTGTAGAAATAGAACCTGGATGAACCGACACCCGTGGTGGTCTGGCTGTTTATGCGGAGCTCTCCGACAGTTGAATACGTTGTCTGGAATACCAGCGAACTTGTCTGATACGTGTTGCCGATATAATAAAAGGCCGCATCTGCCAGGTTCTCGAAGATGCTGTCCCCGGAGCTGTCCTCGATATCGGACAGCGTCTGCCCGTCCGAATTGAGGCAATCGCCCGAGATATTCACGGGTGTATTGTAGGCCCTTTTATATATCGCGTAGAGCGTGGTGTCCGAGGCGAAAGTTGCCGTCGCCAGGTTGACAGTATCCGTGACACCGTTGAAGCCCAGAATATACGCGTTTGCGCCGGATTGCGGCCCAGCCGTCGACCAGCCGACAAATGTGTACGTATAGTTGTCGGCGTTCCTTGTCGGTGTGGTCGCCGGAGCGGTCGCATGACCGGTGCCTGTTGCGACATACTGGTCGGGACCTATCTGTACGTTGCCGTTCATGAATCTGACTTTTACGCTGTTCTTAACCGTACGCGAAAGGATTTCGGTATAGAATTCCTGTGTGCCCTCGCTGTTTTTGACAGTCAGTGTGCCTGTGTAAACACCGGCGCCTCTGCCTTCCGGAAATGTCACGGTGAATGTGGTGCTTCCGTTTGCAGGTACAGTGAGGGGTGTCGTATGGGTAACAGTAAAGCACCCGGCATGCGAGAGAGCAGTCAGAGTGACATCGATGTCACTCACAGGCGTACCACCACTATTTGTGATTGTATAATTAACGGTCTGATCTGTGTAGCCAACAGGGAGGTCTCCCGCGGGCCATGTACCAGGAGTCACCGAAATACCAGAGCTGGTGTTTGCGCTGACAGTCACTGTGATAGTAGAAAGTGTCTCCGACGCTCCGCTGCCGCCCCTGGGGAAGTTGCTGACCTCTGCAACCGTAGGTATTGTGGTGTATATACCGGCTTTACGCCCTGGCTTCAATGAGATGGTGAACTCTCCTGTACCGCTTGGCCGTACATCCGATACCGTGGCGGGATTCACTGTAAAATCAGATGCATTTTCGCCCGACAAGGTAATTTTATAACTCCTCCATTGCCAAAAATCCGTTCTTGTGTTCTTCACAGTGTATGTGACCGAAGGAGGTGTTGAATAGCCTTCGACTACTGAAGCCGGCCATGTTCCTTGGGGTGTCACCGTAAACTCTTCGGCTGCCAGGGCGGCAGGCAGGAGGCTCACGACCATAATGACCGCGAAAACGGCCGCGGCCAGCTTTTTGAAAGCGGATCTTTTCATTAATAAATGCTCCTTTCATCTTGGCGGGAACGGCGCGCCGCATTTTGTCTCAACAATCGTTAGTGTCGCGGACAGCGGAAAAGTTCCCCGCTTTTATCAAATTTTTCAGGTTCACGCGGGGAAATCATCCTTCTGAGGCAATTCTATCATATCGCGGAAATTTCTTCAACCGGATATCAGACTCTGCAGAATAATTTTGTGAAAACCTGTATGTGCAAAGCCGGAGCGCAAACCCGGGATTCAAAACGCGCGCCCCGCGGCTTGCCGCGGGGCGGTCAGTGACTGTGGACGTATTACTCTGCTTTTTTGACAGCAGGCTTTGCCTACGCTGTCATCGCCGTTTCGGTAAACAGCGCCTCGTTTTTCGCAAATGCCTTCTTCCTTATCACAAAATACATTGTGACGTTCGCGACCGCCGTTACGGCCCATGAGATCGGGTAACACAAGTACAAAACGAGGAGCGTCGGGTACGCCGCAAACGCCGTGTATACCCACACTATGCGCACGGCGCACGCTCCGAGCAGCGACGTAACGGTCGGTAGAACACCGTAACCGTGCCCCCTTACGGTGCCCGCCGCCATGTTCTGCAGCCCGTTTGCAAAGAACAGGCTCTGCGCCACAAGGATCCTTACGGAGCCCGCTTCTATTGCCGTTGCGTCTGTCGTATATATGCCGAGCAGCTGCCGCCTGAAGATGATGCAAAGACCCGACAGCACAAAGCTTATCGCGAGTACGATCCCGGCGCAATCCCGGAAAGCCTGCTTCGTGCGCTCATACTGCCTCGCGCCCATATTCTGGCTCACCGAGGCGATAGCTGCCTGCCCG
>ENA-UOUL01005213-UOUL01005213.1-bioreactor-metagenome-genome-assembly--contig:-NODE-5213-length-11397-cov-5.667756_pt1 | contig 11397 bp, 23 predicted proteins | sample MGYA00249838_ERZ747220 | MGnify/ENA primary metagenome ERZ747220 (study PRJEB28778, sample SAMN05720191) | bioreactor metagenome | isolation source: Anaerobic biogas reactor | place: USA:Washington...
CTTCTTCGCTGCCTGCCGCTCTTTCCACTCTTTCAGACGCTCCGGCGTGGCTTCCTCGGCAAGCCCCTTCGGAAAGAGAAAGTTCCTGGCGTATCCGTCAGAAGTCTCGATCAGTTCGCCTGCGGCGCCGATCTTGTTCACGTCCTGCTTCAATATGACTTTCATCGTTCATCATTCCTCCTGAAACGGGTTCGGAAATCAAGCCACATATCCCCTATGCCCACCATGACGGTGGCCGTTGAAAGGAAGGGCACGAGAACCGCCAGTATTATAGCAACGGTCCTGAAGAAACGCCCCGCTCCCCGGTAGGGGCTGTCCCCTCCCCCGAGAAAGTACCAGTACAGGGAGAGTCCCTGGAAAAGGAACAGGAAGTTCACGAGCATCCGGACATTGGTGCCGATGCGCATCGCCAGGTTCCATTCCCCGCCCTGGGTGCCGAAAACCGTAAGGAGTACCGACGCGAGGAGCGCGCCGAAGACGCTCTTCGGAAACCGCCACCTGGAGAAGGGCGGCAGGGGGGGGAGGTGTGTACCTCCGATCCTCTTCAGGACCAAGCCGCTCACCGTGTAGCTGAGATAGCAGTCCAGGGCCGCCGCCATGGTGAGAATGGTGGGGAAAATCACCGGGAGAACCCCTATGGCCTGGGAAAACTGCTGCCTGACCGCCGACAGGGATTCCCTGGACATTCCCGCCGACTCGTAGAAGCCGAAGATCCTGTCCACCATGGCCTGCATCTCCGCCCCGTCGAGCTGGAAAGGGTTGATTCCCGTCACGCGGGCTGCGATAACCATGAGGAGGAGCTTGCTCCCCAGGGAGAGAAGGATGCCGAAAAGCATCACCTCCACGCCGCTGGAGCACCTCCTGGCCAGAAAACCGAGGCCGATGCCCAGGACGCCGAACCCGAGAAGGAAGAAGAGGGACGACAGGGGACCGAGGAAGACGGCGGTGAGCAGGGTGGCTATGGCCAGGCCGAGAGCGGCCTTTTTCAGGTCATGGCGCAGGCCGAGTATCACGAGAGGCGCGGGAGCGAGCAGGGAAAACGCCGCCCCGACAAAGGGAAGGAATTGGGCCGCCAGAAAAAGAATCACGGCAAGACCCGCGAGGAGGGACGATTCCACCAGGCTTCGTGTGGGGGTCACCTTTTGGCCTCCTTTTCGCCGCCCTGAACCGTGAACGGGTTCGGGGGGAACATAAAAACATCGGAGGAGAAGCTGGGCTCCTCCCCCGAAAAAGAACGTGGTTGCGCTGCGAAGCCTTACTCCACGGAGAAGGGGAGAAGGGCCATGTATCTCGCCCGCTTTATGGCCTCCGTAAGCTGGCGCTGGTGCTTCGCGCAGTTTCCGGTCACGCGCCGGGGCATTATCTTTCCCCGCTCGCTGACGTACTTGCGGAGCTTTTCAACATCTTTGTAGTCCACGTGCTCTATTTTATCCACGCAGAAGAAACATACCTTCGGCCGGCGTTTTCCGCCTCTCCGGCCGCCGCGTCCACCGGGGCCGCCGGGTCCTCTGCCTTCGCTTCTGCCTTCATTCACAGCCATTGTGCACTGCCCTCCTTAAAAACTATCCGCTAGAAGGGGATGTCCGCATCCTCTTCGTTCCGCACCTCGGAAATATCCATGGGGAAGTCCTCGTCCTGGGAGCTGAAGCGGCGGTCCTTCCGGACGCTGTCTCCATACCCCTCGTCTTCGCCGAAGGAGCCGGATGACGAATCATCCTGGCGCTTCGAGCCGAGAAACGTCACCCCCGAGGCGACGACATCGGTGGCGTACCGTTTTCCGGAGCCATCCTTCGCCTCGTAGCTCCGGACCTGGATCCGGCCTTCCACGAGAACTGGGCTGCCCTTCTTGAGATACCGCTCGCAGTTTTCAGCGGAGGGTCCCCAGACGACCACGGGAATGAAATCGACGCTCTCCTGCTTCTCGCCGCTCTTGTCCTTCCAGGTGTTGTTGACCGCCACGGCAAATTTTGCGCAGGCCCGCCGGTCCGCCGTGTACCGCATCTCCGGATCACGGGCGAGGTTGCCCATCAGAATGACCTTGTTGAAGCCTCTAGCCATTACCGCACCTCCTTAGAAACATTCACGTCTTCCGGCTCTTCGTCCCAGGTGCGGCCGTCGAGGATGCGTCCGGCGTTACTTTTACCAATGCGAGCCATGTTGATGTGTTCCGGATATCGCTGGGGGAAAATGTTGCCGTAATCCGGCACAAATGTGTCTCCCATAAAACAACCAAACTTAGTCCCTCTTACCGGCAAATCCATGTTTGCCTCTCTCCACTCGCCCCAGCTCTTGAAAAAGAACGGCACTCCGGCTATTTGACACTGGTCCCGCAGTGAACGGACCCAGTCCGGATGAACGGGGCGCGCTCCCGGTCCAGTCTCCCCGCCGCAGATGACCCAGTCCAGTCCGCCACTCCGTCCCAGCCATTGGGAGAGATCCACCGGCCCGAGCATAGGCTCCACGCTCACGAATCGACGCGCCGCGGGAATCTCCAGGAGCACGGGAATTCGTTCGTCGGCACGCCGCTGGGTTTCTGCTGTGATACCCATCCAAACGTTTGGAAACGGGATATCGCTTTCTGGCCATCCACGAACTTGCAACACCTTGCTGATGTAGTTGCGCATCCGTTCCGGCCTCTTTGTGAGCACCATGAAACGGTGATGCGTGCACCGTTGAATCACACTAAAGACCTCGTTTATCCACGGAAAAGGCACATCCTCATGGAACAGGTCTCCCATCGAGCAGACAAAGATTTTCTTCGACTTCCGCCAACCAAAAGGCTCGTTATACCGATCAGGACGCACTTTCACCAGGAACGGCGCACCCGCCGGATACCCACACCGCCCGCGGAGCCGTGTTGCCATCCTCTTTGCATAGCAGTGTTCGCACCCCTCCGAAATCGGAGTGCACCCTGTGACCGGATTCCAGGTCGCTTCTGTCCATTCGATTTTGCTGGTTCCCATTGAATCCCCCTCCTAAAACAGCGTCGTCTGGCCGGAGCGCTCGTCCAGCTCCCGGTCAATCAAAAGGATCTCCCCGCCGAGGCGGTTGATTTTGCGCTCAAGCCGATCACGGTACGTCGGGAAGAGCATGTCCTCGGCAAGGAGACGCTTGACCTTCTGGATCTCCCGCTCGAGCTCGATCCGCTCGGCCTTGAGCTCGTCGCTCGTCTTCGGCGGCCGCGGCTCTTCCGGTATTCGTCTCTTTGGCATGGTTTCAGCCTCGAAGTGCGTTGACGATCGAAAACATGGGCTTGCGGTCTTTGTCCCGCTGCACCCTCTGCGCGCTCCCCGTGAATTCCATCGAGCGCCCCTTGTAATCCAGGGCGAAGCTCGAACCGTTCACGCCCCGACGTGTTTTTGTCACCGTAGCTATAATTTTTGGCTGCTCGCCCTCAGATTCCGGAGCGTCTTTCAGCAGCTCTATTTCCGCGTGTGCTAATTCCTCCACGATTCCGCCTCCCTTGCTGTGTCCGCCGACCGCGCCCTTCGCCTGGTCGGTCTTCGCGAGCCTGCTCATTTGCGAGAGCAGGAGAGTTTTTATCCCGAGTTTCTGCGTGATCCCCTGGAGACGAGGCATTATCTCCTCCACCGCCTCAAGGTCTGACTGTCCGGGCCGTTTGAGGCAGGTTAAAAAATCGATGACCAGGAGCGACGGCAGCCGCATGGCAGCCTGTTTTTCCACGCCGTCAATAGTCCATCGGTTGCGGTAGCTGTTGCCAAGGATCTTCAGGCGGCCGCCCTCCCATGCGTCGAAGCGGCCCTTTGCCTCCCTGTACTGCATGTGATTCGACCTCATCATTCCGTAGAGCTCGTTCAAACTGACGCCAAGATCCCGGAGCAGGAAGCGGGCCGACATCTCAGCCGGGGTCATGTCCAGGGAGAAGAGGAGTACGGAACCAAGAGGATTTCTCTGGAGAAACGTCACCATGCCGTGGAGTGCCAAGCTCGTTTTCATCGCACCCTGTGCACCTACGAGTACCGCGAGCTCGCCCGGCATCAACCCGCCCCAGGCACTATCGAGCAGGGAAATTCCGAGCTCAAAAGAGTAGCTGTCTCCCCATGATTTGACCTCTTTTTCCAGGGCGGCGAGGTGGGCGGCCGGTTTCCACTTCGGAACGCGCCGCACAGCACCTTCAGCCTCGGTCCATGATTCGCTGAGAAGGTTGTCCAGCTCGTCCCGCTTGAAATACCCGTCGAGCAGCTCGTTGAGTTTGTGGCAGTAGTCTCTGACCCCGATCGGATCCATTTGCCCCATACAGTTTTTCGCGGCCGTCTGGATCTCGATCTCGAGGATGGGGCGCACGTCGTCGAGCTGTCCGATTTTTCGGGCATTGTTGATGAGCTGCCGTATTCTGAGGGCATCCTCTTCGAGCATCATTTAAGGTCACCCCCCGGCGGCTCGCTGAAGTCCTGCGCCCGCAGCCACGGGCCGGGGTATTTGATGTACTGCTCTGGTGTCTCCCTGGCCTTGATCTCGTCCAGGTAAGCGTAGAGATGTTCTCCGATGTGATCCAACGTGTTTGCCATGTCATCCATTGGCGTTTTTTTGATGATCGATGCGAATGCCTTTCGAGCATCAGCCTTGGCGACTTTTCGCGGGTAGTGTGACCAGAACTCTGGGAACGACTGCTCGATGATGTGCTCGATAGATAGATCATTTGACATATGCTCATCGCATGATGAGCAAGAGAGATCTTTATTTCTTTCTTTCTTTCTTTCTTTCTTTCTTTCTACGTCGGACGGGCTACGGATGTCCTGCGGACGTCCTACGGACGTGACTATTTCTGATTCATCCCCGTCCGCACGTTGTCCGGAGACCCGTTCTTTTTCCCTGTATCTCCGTTTCCGTTTTGCGTCTTCCTCGCGCTTCTCGATCAGGCGCCCGGCGTATCGCTCCCAGTTCCGGATTCTCATGCCGTCATCGTCGCGCTCGAAAAATCCCGCCGAAACGAGAGCTGACACAAAGGCATCAGGATCACCTGTCCACCCCGACACCCTTGCAATCATGCCTGGGGTAATGTTATCCAGCCGTCCGTCCTTCGCGCTGTCCATCCCCCACAGCCAGAACATGACCAGGTGGCCGATGATGTTTGGTATTGGTATTCCGAGCTCGTCAGATATTTTAAGAGTCTTCCTGTGGTTCGGAAGGGATTGCTCGACTTTCAGCCATGCCACGGTTGCACCCCCTTCCTGCTATGGCCGACGCAAGAATCTCCAGATCCGGCCCGGTAACAATCGCCCTACCGCCGTGCGCGTCGTGGATCGTCAGAGTGTTTTGGGTGAGGAGGGCCCGAAAGCCCTCCCCACCCTCAATCAAAACCGCGTTCATCCGAGCGCCTCGATGTCCCTGGCATCGCTGACCTTGACCTCCGCTCCGTCCAGAAATGCCGCATAGAAAACGGCCCCGTTCGCCGAATGGTCCCAATACTCGCTTGCCGGGATAACTGCCGGGCAGTCGAGAGAATCCGCGGCGAGAACGTATTCCCCGGGAGTCTCCAGAGATCTCACCCGCGCAGCCTCAATGAGTTTCCTCACCTGGGCGTAGTGGAGCTGCCGCTCTTTCGTCTTGTAGATTTTTGTGAATCTCTTTTTATCCTCGCCAGCTGAAGCCTCTTCCAGCAGTGCCCTCTCAAAAAGCTGGTCTGCGGATTCAAGCCGCGCGTCCCGGACTTCCTCGAAGGCGTACACCTGGCGCTCGTCTGGATCGACCATGAGTTTTTTTTCGTCGGCCATAACTTAGACCTCGCCTTTCTCTCCCGGGAGGAGTATCCCCTTCTCGATATCCTCCGGCTGCTCCTCGTCCTGTACCGGCATGATATCCATCACGTCCTTCTCGACGGAGATCCCGGACACATTGTCCTTAACAGTCTCATCCTGGGCGGCTGCGGACATAATTTCAGTTGAGACCGGGAGATATTTCCAGATGGCCATGATGAGGGTCTTTTTCGCCATGGAGTCAAAGTCCGTTTTCCATGGTGATTTTGCCGAGTCATAACTTTTGCTGAACTTTTTAGCGTGAGCTATCACTTTATTGACGGGCCAGACCTCGAAGGCGTATCCGCCGTTCGTGAAGTTAGCCACCGCATAGACGTGGGTGACGGGGCCGCGGTCCTCGTCCTCGCTCTCCACGTGCTCTAACTTAGGGTTCAACCCCTTGCTGTACTCGAAATAATCCCTCTCGCACACCACGTCAGCGGCAATGCGGGCTATCCTGTCGCTCCTCTGGGCGAGGGCGATAGCCCCCCTGTAACCAAGCTGGAACTGTGCCTCTGATACCGTGATCCAGTTCCCCCCGTCCCTCTTTTTGTTGTCGTAGGGGATGATGTAGCACTGCCCGAGCGATGGCGTAAGATCGAGGCCGAGAGCCGAGGCAGTCATGAGGGCGGAGAGGATGGTAACAGGTCGGCACGCCTGCAGCCTGGGGTTCTGGCTGAAAAGCGTGAGGGCCTGACGGGCGTACTTCTCCGCATTCCCCTTGAGATGAATCGGGAGGGCGGCGGCTATCTCCGCCTTGAACCCGTCCACCACCTGCTTGAATTCTGTTTTGCTCAGCGTACCGCTCTGAATGCGGGTTGCGAGAGCCTTGTTATTGCCGTTTGCGTTTGCCATGGTTACACTCCTTTCGCGAGGGACTTGTCCAGAATAAATCTCCTGCTGCCTGGCTTCTCCTCCGTGTGGCGGGAAATAATGTCGCTCTCCGCCCCGAGCTCAATAGCGACTGACTGCCAGTCTGTGACCATTTTGCTTTTTGCCTGTTTCCAGGAGCAGATCCCCTGTATTCCTGCCATCTCGCCGATCTTCGACTTGAGGATGCCCTTCAGCCGTTCCTCCTCGTTTTCCAGCCCCTTGATGGTCGCCTGCACCCCAGCCAAAGACTGGGCAATAGTGATGGTCTCCTCGTCAATGTCCTGTACCATGTCGTCATCTGTCTGCTCAGGCCATAGGGAATTAGGGTTGTCAAACGGAGTGACCGGCGGCGGAACGTCCTTGAGGAAGTGCTCCTCCCAGAACTCCCGCTCCTTCTCGATAATGGTGTTGATGAGCTCAGGATTTCTTTGAACCTCTTTCTGTACGTACCTCTGGCCGCCAATCAGGCAGGCCACCCAGCACGCCTCCCAGCCCATGACGGCCATGTAGTGCTGAATCTGGATGTAGTAGGCGTCGGGGAGCTCGTCCCCCTCCCACTCGTCGCCCATGAAGTTCGATGCGGTCTTGCACTCCAGTCCCTTGTTCTGACCGACGATGCGCCTGTCAATGTTGGCCAGCATCCAAGGGTAGTCAGGGTGGGTGAAAATCTTGTTCTGCCGCTGGACTCGCAAGCCGGAGCGCTTTTCAAACTCCCTGGCTACCACGTCCTCCAGTACCGTCCCCCAGTAGGCAGGTTCGCCTGGATCGTCGGGGATGTAGAGTCCTTTTTTCTCCAGGTAGACCGAGAGGGGGCCGCCCCATCTCGATACTCCAAGCACCTTTGCGGCATCACTCCCGCCTATGCCCCTGCGCCGTTCTCCGAGCCATGTGTCCCGGCTCATGCCGGTGGTGGAAACAAGGATGCCAGCCACCCCTACACCGCCTCCTCACCAATCAGCTCCGCTATCTCGCGGGCTTTCTCCTCGATCAAAGCTAGTCGTTTTTTGTTCCTGCACCCCTTGCCGCCTGGCTCAACACCCTTTTTCCCGCACCACCATTCTTCCGGGCCGGTGATATCGGCTATTGCGTGGTGAGCGTCCGGGCAATGGCGGCACCACCGGTCAAGGTAGGGTTGAATGGTGTTGAAAATATCGTCCTCAATTTCTCTCATGTGCCCGTCCTCCTGTGTTAAAATAAAGCCGGGTGTTAGGGCACCCGGCTTCCCATGACCGGCCTCCCGATGAGGGAGGCTTTATTTTTCCAGCCAGTCAAGAACCGCATCAATGAATTCTTTGAGCTCATCCATTCCCACGCCTCCCGTACAACCTCGCCAGCATCCACGCGACCGTAATGCTCTCCACCAAATCTTTCGCCCGGCAAACGCCGCTGATGGAGAGGTTCATTTCTGGTTCCTCCAACATTTCAAAACCATCCCGAACCAGCAGACAAACAGCAGCCCGAAATAGGCGAAGGCAAAATCCTGTTCCGCAATCCACGTCTCAGCCATCACGCCACCCTGAACGCCCCAACCACACCCCGGCACACCTCGCGCCCGTACCTCCACGTGCCGAGCTTGAACATCTCCGGCATGGTCATGGGTATCTGGACGGCGAGCGCCGCCATCGTTGCCAGCACAAACAACCAGCGCCGTTTTCTCAAAAACCGAACAAGCATAAAATTCCCCTCCTTTTCTTTTTTTCGTTATCCATCGCCCGCCGTTCGAGCACGGCGAGTTCGCGTAACCGTAAAGTCCTAATCGCCAGAGGTAACGGCCATGATTCCTCCCGGAGAGTCCTCCCCAGGGAGGGGAGAAGCGGCCGGGTATAGGGGCCGCGGATCGAGCCTGCGCTGACAACCGCGTCAATCCAGCTCATTGACATCCTCCTCAACTGTAGTTGTTGGACCTCTATGGGGTTTTCAAGGTTCTCCCCGTCTGAATCTCCGGCTCGGGCTGTCCGGCGCGGGGGTGGTGGTGGTCAGATTATAGGCCAAACTTGTCTTTAATAATCTTGTATCTTGACCACGGGATTTTTGGGTCTCTGGATGTTTCCCATCTGCAATAGGTGCGGAGTGGTTTCCCTAGAATTCTTGCCATTTCAAGCTGCGTGAGTTCCGCCTTTTCCCTGAGTTCCCTTAGTGTCACTTTCTTCAACCTCCCTCCTGCAAAAACTGTCCATATGATAGGCTAGTATTGTCTGGTTGACAATGGGACCGGAGACCCATCTTTGACAATATTGTCATGTCAAAAGGCAAAAAAATGGGCCCCCATCCGGTTTTGAGTGTTTCTCCGAATGGGGGCGTTTTAAGGGATGGTGGAGCCGGGGGGAATCGAAGGGGCAGTTACGGTTTCACGGACAGCACGTTCGATGAAAATGTTGAGTACCTGCGTAACATGCTCCTCGCCCCCAGGCACCGCAACATCGTAAACTTTTTCGACTGGCTCCGCGACTCTATAAAAGATCCCTCCGTCCTCAACTCAGAAGCAGGACGCAAAGCATGGATCAATGATATCGAAAATTCTGCGTCGACCACTGGAGGGGATTCCTACGAGATTCCCGGCAGGCTCACAAAGAGCGGGAATCCTGACCTGTATTTTTTCAGCAGGGAGTGGTTCACCACCCCCGACGGTGAGGAGGACTACTTGATTGTCCACTGAATTTCTCACCACCACCGAGGCGGCCGCCATCCTTGGAGTGACGGGCTCCGAGGTCCGGCGGCTCCTCGACAGCGGGAAGCTTGAGGGGGTTAAGAGGGGGAAAGGCAGGGGCGGGACTTGGGAGTTGAGCCCGGAGAGCGTGGAAATCCGGCGAAAAGCCATGGAACAAAAAAAGAGGGAGCCCTAAGGCTCCCTCTTCTCATTTTTGCCCTCTATCTCACCCCCAGTTGAACGATTTCGCCACGAGGGTCACTTTGTACCCTCAAGGCCAAAATTGTTCAACCTGGGGCATTTTAGAGGCATGTTTCATTTCAGCAGCTCCCAGATTTTCGGAGCTCTCGACAACAGCCACCACCCACCGGCCCCGGCGAGGAAAATAACGGCCCGCAGCGCCCATTCCCCGGCGATCGCATCCACCGGGCGGTCATTTTTGATGTGCTCGGCGAACGACCGCATTTCTGATTCCCGCTGATAGCACCTATTTTCTATCGTGCCAATCCGCTTGTCATGGGCAATGACCATCCGGTGGATCTCAACAACGAGATTGTTGTTTTCGAGGAGCTTCCGGAGGGAATCGTCGATCCGTGGAATAGCCCCCTCCAGAGACCCGAGCCTGCCGGACAGAGCCCCGATGTCCTCCCTGATGTCCGCTATAGCCTCGTCGAGATTGATGCGTCCAGCGCTCCCGGCCATGTCCTCACCACAGATCGATCTTCCAGCCAATCCCGACGACCCCCTCAGCCTCGCCCCTGGTTGTCATTCCCCCTCCAGCGATGATCCCGGGGTAGAGCCTGGCCCGAAGGAGCCGGTCAATCTTCGCCCGGAGCTCGGCAACCAGCCGGGCATTCGCGGCCCGCTCCGTCTCGATCCCGGCGAAGTGCGCGTCCTGGTCGGCCCGCTCCGTCTCGATCGTTTTTTTCAGCGCGGCGTTCTCCGCCCGGAGGGTCTGGATCTCGGTCACAAAAAACCGATACTCCGACTCCTCCATGACGATTTTTCCGTCAGCCCGCCGAACCTCCGCTGATCCCGGCATCACGAAGCAGAGCATTACCAACGTCCACAAGCTCGTCAATATCCATCTCGTCGCATTCCGCTTTAGCGCTCGCCGCATCAGCCTCTACCTCCTCATCGTGCATGTCCCGCCGCCGCAGGATGTCCTGCTCGTACGCCCTGTTCGCCGCCTCCGCCTGCCGGGCTTCAAGCTCGCGCTCCTGCAGCCGCCGGTCAGCGTCGTCCTTTTTCAAAAAGCCGAACAGCCCGGTCAGCACGGAGGCGAAGCCCTCGCGGTAGCCCATGACGATGGCCACCAGCCCGAGGAGGAGCACAAGAAAAATGATGAGCATCACGGGATTGTCCGCCGCGAACGCCCAGAACCCGTACCGGTCCCGCTCCCTGCTCATACCGCCGCCACCTCCGTCCTCGCCGCAATCTCACGCCGCAGCCGTTTGAGGCGGTTGAGCCAGCCCGGGAGGAATGTTCCCTGACCGGGGTCTTTGGCTACCAGCCCCCGGTAGAACATCTCCCGCACGTCGAGGTACCGGGCCGTCAGCGCGTCGAGCGGGACCTCCCCAACAGCCCGCAGCGAGTCAGGGCCGATGATCCCGTCCACCGTGATTTTCCGGGCCGTCAGCAGATCGTTGACCGACCGCTGCAGGAGTTTACCTGCACCGCTGACCCCGGAATTCACCGCACAGTCAAAATGCACCAGGCACAACCCCCACGGGAGCTTGTCTGACCGCGACGGCCGCCAGTACATGGCCTCATAGATCGCGTCCGCTTCCGGTTTAGTCAGCCGGGTGATGTCGTTGTGGTTGACGAGTCCCTGCGAGTACGCCTTGGCCAGCGTGCCCCAGGTTATGCCGTATTTCGTCGGACCGCCACGGTCGTTGCGAGAGTTCGGCTTTAGCCCCGGCTTCCCGTTCACCACGTTGAAATTCGCTCCGCCCTCGGCGATGCCGACGAAGCGGAGACAGGTCTGATACATCGCTCCTCACCTCCTTAAAATCATCACGGCAATAAAAATGACCGCCCCTGTGAGCAGGAGCGGCCAGAGGTCCTGATGAATCACCATGTTATTGCGTTCAGTTCCTCAGGCGACTCCGCCGCCTCGAT
>ENA-UOUL01005219-UOUL01005219.1-bioreactor-metagenome-genome-assembly--contig:-NODE-5219-length-11389-cov-4.025018_pt1 | contig 11389 bp, 6 predicted proteins | sample MGYA00249838_ERZ747220 | MGnify/ENA primary metagenome ERZ747220 (study PRJEB28778, sample SAMN05720191) | bioreactor metagenome | isolation source: Anaerobic biogas reactor | place: USA:Washington...
TGCGCGGTGTCGAAGCTTTCCGGCAGCTTGCGCAGTTGCTTGTTCATCGAGCGGATCAGCAGGAACACGGCGATCAGCATGAGCACGATCACCAGCAGACCGACCGGCGACGCCTTGCCGAACTCGGCGCCCTTGGTGTCTTCCTCGGCGACGACCATGGCGAGGCTGCCGGCCTGGGCGAGAAGTGAGGTCATGGCTGCTCGATTCCAGCGAAGAGGTCGTGCTCGGGGATCGCCGTCTGCACGCGGGTCTGGGCCAGCTCGAACTCCTCGGTCGGCCACAGTCGCTGCTGCCATTCGAGGGGCACCGCGAAGAAGAAGCCGTTCGGGTCGATCTGGGTGGCATGGGCGCGCAGGGCATCGTCACGGGCGTCGAAGAAGTCCGCGCACGGCACCTGCGTGGTCACGCGCTCCATGATGTCGCCGCAGCGCGAGTCGCCTTCACGCCGAAGGCAATCGTCCAGCACGCGCAGCAGGTAGGCGGTGGCGCAGGTCTCGCCAAGATTGGTTGTCCCCTGCTGGGTATCGTGCCAGCACTCATGGTCGCCGCAGGCGCCGGTGATGACCAAGCCGTTTTGCCCGCAGAGGAAGTCGAGAACCTTTCGCTCTTGAACCAGTAGCTTTTCGTCGGGCTGGCTGCGGTTGAGTTGGGTTTGAGCCAGCGCATGAGCCATAAAGGCATAGGCATGCCCTTCGATTCGCCCCCAGCGGCCTCGAACGATATCCAGATTCCACTCGGGCAGTTTGCGATTTCGGACGCAAAACTGCCGGTATTTCGGGTCACCCGATTGCTCCGAAAGCAGCAGAAAGGCCCGCTCCAAACCGGTGGCAGCCATGTGCGTCGTGATGATGTCCTCGCCCAATTCCCGGTCGGGCTCGGCCATCCAACGGGCAAGGATATAGTCGGCCAATTTCCTGGCGGCCTTCAGCGACGCCTGATTATCGAACAGCCGGTAATCGCTCGACAGCCCGTAGACCAGGTAGCCCATTTCGTGGACGTCCCAGAGTTCCCACATCCGGCTTTGCGGAGCCATGAGCCCGAGATACCCATCGGGTTCCTGCAAGGTAATCGCGGCCGTGATGACCTCATTCTTCCGGTCGATCAGCTTCGGGTCGCCGTTGTAGGCGGCCATGCGGGCCAGGCTGTCGATCAGCTTGCCGAGTCCGATGTAACCGCTGCTTCGATCCTTGGTCGCAAACGGATGCAAGAAGTCCTTCGCGACGTCGATCACCAACAGGTTGTTGTTTGCTGTCACGTCAATCCGCCGGCCGATCTCTCCGCCGACTTGCACCCGTCCAAGCTCGATCGGTTCAAATCGATCGTTTGCCAGAACCGCTGCGCAGCACAACCACGCCAAAACGGCCGGGACGAAAGGGTAGTACCGCAACCGAGCGACACGTACAAGAGTTGGTCGATGCATGGCATTTGCTCCCGCGGATAGAGAACCGCTATGGTCCGAATGACGCTGGGTCATTGTGGCCTGCGGAATTCGCCCCGTCCAGCCCGGCGCGGCCAGCGGGCGCAACTGAACTCGTTCAAGCGCAACGGCCAACGGCCTGCGCGTGACATGCCATAGCGGGTTTTGCCACCGCATGAACCCCATTGCCGGGTTATGCCAAATACAACTGAAGTACGTCGCCGCGTGATTCTCCGATTCTGCATCCAGAATATGCTACCTTTCCGAGGTAACGCGCAGCACCGAACAGCCCCATCGCTTGAACAGTCGGAAGGCTCGCCTTGCCAGCGCACGCGCCGTTTGCCGCATCCATACCTGTCGCGACTTGAGAGCGATCAACCATGTCCTCCTCAGGAAGAACGTCAGCAGCCGACCGTCCCGACGTGGATCGCATCGTTCGACGCGTTCGTGATATCTCCGCGCTGCCTCATGCCGCTCTCAAGGTCATGCAAGTGGCCAACGACCCGAAATCGGGCGCATCGGAAATGAAGCAGGCGATGGCGGGCAGCGGCAATAAGCCCGGCGGCGGGCCGCCGCGGCTGCGCCTGGAGGACGTGCCAAGACCGTGAGGAGGGAAACCCATGGCAAAAGGCGGAGGCGGGCCGAAGCTGCGCGCCCGGATCGGCATTGACGGAGAGCAGGAGTACAAAGCGGCGCTGAGCTCCATAGCCCAGCGGATGGCCTCGCTGAAAAGCGAGATGAGCGTGACCAGCGCGGAGATGAAGGCCCAGGGCGAGACCGTGGGCAACCTGCGCCAGCGTTATGAGGAACTGGCTGTCCAGTACGACCTGCAAAGGGAAAAGACCGGAACCCTGTCCGAGATGCTGGACAAGTGCCGGGAGAAGTACGGCGAAAACGCAGACGAAACCCGCAACCTGGAAAAGGCCTTGAACGCCGCCCTGGCGGAGCAGATTGCCACCGAGGGCCAGCTGGACGCCGTGAGCGGCAAGCTGGACGAGATGGAAGTGAGCCTGGGCGACGTGGCCGGGGCACTGCGGGACAAGCTGGTGGAAGGGCTGAAAAGCGCCGCCGGCGCCCTGGGGGCTGGCTTTCTGGCCGCTCTGCAGGGAGCGTGGAACGGGCTGAAACAGATCGCCCAATGGGCCGGACAGGCCGCGGAAAAGGGCTATGAGCTGGCCAAGAGCGCGGGAGCCATGGCGGACAATGTGCTGACCCAGAGCCAGCAGACCGGCATTGCGGCGGATCAGCTGCAGAAATGGACCTTTGCCAGCAACTTCATGGACACCTCGGTGGATACCATCACCGGCAGCATGGCCCGGATGGTCCGGGCCATGGGCGACGCGGGAAGCGGCAGCGACTCGGCCAAGGAGAAGTTTGCCGCCCTGGGGGTGAGCATCACCGACAGCAACGGGAACCTGCGGGATAGCGAGGATGTGTTTGCGGACTGCATCACGGCCCTGGGCGGCATCACCAACGAGGCCCAGCGGGACGCTATCGCTATGGACCTGTTTGGGAAAAGCGCCCAGGACCTGAACCCGCTGATTCTGGCCGGAGGGGACGCCGTGAAGGCCCTGGGCGAGGAAGCCCAGAAGCTGGGCACGGTGTTCAGCGACAAGCAGTTGGCCACCCTGGGCGGATTTGACGACAGCATGCAACGGATGAACGCCGTGGCGGAAGGATTGAGCAACACCATCGGGCTGCTGCTGGTGCCTGCATTCCAGCCCCTGGCGGATGCCGCCACCGCTTCCCTGGGAGAGCTGAGCACGGCTCTGAAGGACGGGCTGCAGCCGGGGGAGGTTGGAGAAATCGTGCTGGGCTTCACCGCCTCCCTGACGGAGGGCCTGGCCAATCTGTCCACGGAGATCACCAACGCGCTGCCCTCGGTGCAGCAGGGCCTTGCAGAGCTGGTGGCCGGCGTTAGCGTAGCGCTGCCGGAGCTGGCGGAGACCATCATCCCCGCGGCCTTTGGGCTGCTGCAAAGCGTGCTGGACACGGTGGCGGCCAATGCGGAGCCTATCGCGGCCATGGCCACCCAGCTGATCACCTACCTGGCCGCCAACCTGACGGCCAATGTGTCCGGACTGGCCGAGAGCTGCCTGTCCATCGTGACGGGCATTGTGGACGGCATCACGGCCAACCTGCCGGAGCTGATCACCATGGCGGCTACGCTGATCGTGGAGTTTGCCACAGCCCTGGTGGGAGCCATTCCGGACCTGGCCGCCCGGCTGCCGGAAATTGTGCAGGCCATCTGGGACGGCCTGGCTGCCGTGGACTGGCTCACCCTGGGCACGAACCTGATTCAGGGCCTGGTGGACGGGCTGGGCAGCGCTGTGAGCGCGCTGCTGAGCAGCATCACCACCATCTTCGGCAACATCTGGCAGGCCATCCTGGGCGTGTTCGGCATTGCCTCCCCTTCCACGGAAGCCCAAAGCGCGGCCGGGTTTATCCTGCAGGGGCTGCTGGACGGGTTTGCTTCGGCAGTGGATGCCGTCTGCGAAACGGTAAAGAAGATCTTCGGGAAGATCTGGGAGGCCATCAAGAGCATCTTTGGCTTCGGGACCCAAAGCGAGGAAAGCAAGGAAGCCAAGAACGCCGGCAAGGACATCATGACCGGCATGCAGAGCGGCATCACCGAGAACGAGGGCACCCTGGACCAGGCGGTGCGCAACGTGTCCAAAAACGTGCTGTGGACCATGATGAACGAAATGGGCATCGCCAACGGCACCAGCTGGAAAACCAGGGACTATGGCAAGCACCTGGTGGCAGGCGTGCGGGACGGTCTGGACGAGACCAAAGCCGACGCATTTGGCGGCGCTGCGGGCAAGGTGTATGACGCGGTGATCGCGGCCCTGGGCACCGCCTTTGGGGTGCAATCCACGGGCGTGCTGGGCCTGGGCGGAACCAGTGCCACCAAGTTCAAGGAGCTGGGCGGCTATGTGCGCAAGGCCATTGCCGACGGGATTGAAAGCAGCGAGGACAACAGGGAAGCAGTTGCGAACGCCCTGACCGCCGTGGCCAATGCAGCCTACCAGGCTGCCATGGAGCGGATGGCCGCCGGCATCTCCGGCGGGGAAACCACCGTGAACGCGGCCGTGGAGGCTGCCTGCGGGAGCGCCCTGGCGGCCGCTGCCGCCCTGATGACCACCGACGCGGGCAGCACCCTAGGCGCGGACTGGATCGGCGCGGCGATCACAGCCATTGAGGACGCGGAAAGCGACATAGAGACAGCCGCCAGGGATACAGCCCAGGCAGGCGTGGACGCCGCCTCCGGAAGGATGAACGCCCCAAGCGGGCGGACCATCGGCGCGGCCTTCTCCGGAGGCGTGGCCACAGGCATCAGCCAGGGCCTGCCCACGGTACGCGGCAATGCAGCCAGCCTGGGCAGCGATGCCCTGACGGCCCTGTGGAGCGCCATTGGGGGCAGCAGCGCTACCCGCTTCCAGGCCGTGGGGGACGCCATTGCAGACGGCATGGTGCGGGGTATCCGCAACGGCAGCAGCCGAATTGAGGCTGCGGCCCGGGCCGCCGCTCTGGCCGCCTACAACGCCGCCCGGGAGGTGCTGGGCATCGCCAGCCCCAGCCGGGTGATGGAGGAAGCGGGCCGGTTCTATGCTACAGGATTCGCACTAGGCATTGAGAACAACACACGGCAAGTGGTAAGCGCCGCCCAGAGCCTCAGCCGGGCCGCCGCGGAAGCGGGGACCGGCAGCAGCGCCTTCGTGCTGGATTATGAGCGCCTGGGGGATGAACTGGCGGACGCCATGCAGAGGCGAGGCCTTGGAACGGCGGTGATTGGCCTGGACGGGCACGCCTTCGGGACAGCGCTGGAGCCCAATATCAGCCAAGCCACCCGACGGAGATCCGCCAAGAGCATGAGCGGACGGAACAGCCGCATGGTGTTTGTGTAAGGAGGGTATCGGATGATGGAGTGCAACTTCGCCTTTGACGGGAAGCACTGCCTGCGGGACTTTGACTGCGTGTACATCTACGCCAAATCTCGGCCTGTGAGCCCGGAAAGCGTCTTTTCCGCTTTTGAGATCGGCGGCGGGGACGGGGACGTACTCTTTGGCGACCGGCGCGTCCACCAGGTGATGACCCACAAGGGCAGCCTGTACCTGATGCACACCCCGCCCACGGAAGCGGAGGCTCTGCGGATCTACCGGGAAATTGCCGCCTGGCTGAAGGTGGGCCGCAGGCGTCTGATCTGGGACTATGAGCCCGACCGGTACCTGCTGGCGGAAGTGGAGGACGGCATTACCTTCAGCCAGAGCAGCTGGCCGGACGGTGGCATTTCCATCGGGTTCCGCTGCCAGCCCTTCGCCTACAACCTGTGGCCGGACATAGCCAGCGGGACACTGACCGCAGGGGCAGACACGGTGCTGGCGCTGCCGCTGCGCACGGGAGAGCCTGCGCCGGTGAGCCTGACCCTCAAAAACACCGGGGAGGCGGACCTGACCGGTGTGACGGTGACCGTGGGCAGCCGCCAGGTGGTGCTGGCCGGCATGGCCGTGGCCGCCGGAGAAACCCTGGAGATCAACATGGAGGCACCCATTGGCGCGATGGTGGGCGACGACAGCGCCCTCCCCTATGCCACGCGCTTTGACCATCTGGTGGCAGAGCGGGCCTGCAGCGTGACCGTGGCCGGCACCTTTGACACCGGGACCGCCCAGGCGGCCGTGACCGCCCGGGCCACAGGAAGGTGGATCTGAATGAACGGACGAGAGAAAACGGCGGCATTCTGCCCGCTGACCCACAAGCGCTGCCGCCTGGATTGCAGCTGGCGGATGGAGGCAGAATGTGCAGCCGTGTACATTGGGCGGGAACTGTACAGCGCCGTGGAGGTGCTGAGCCAGGCGGCGCAGCGGGGCGAAGGGGTGAGAATGGATGCTGAAGGTGTACGGCCAGGATCTGCGCCTGCTTGCAATCCTGGAGAACGCTGACGCCATCGGGTATGAGCTGAAGCATAATGACCTGTGGACCGGCAGCTTCCAACTGCCCACCAGCGACCCCAAGCATGCGTTTTGCGAGCCGAACAACTATGTGCACATTGACGACGGGGCGCGGGACGTGGGGCTGTACCGGATCATCGGCATGCCCCAGCACCAGCCGGATGGATGGAGCGAATACGACTTAGAACACGTGACCGCCACCCTGGTAGACGACGTGCTTTTTACGGCCCATGAGATCGGCGGGGATGGCATCTACACGGAGGATGTGCTGGAATACATCCTGGGCCACCAGACGGTTCCCCGGTGGCAGCTGGGGGTATGCGAGTTCCATGACCAGTTTGCCTACCACCTGGAGAACTGCACGCTGCTGGCAGCCCTGATGAGCGTGAGCGCCGTGCTGGTGGAGGACTACACCTGGGAATGGGACACAAGCACCACGCCCTGGACGGCCAACCTGCGCCGGGCGGACAGTTCTGCCGGCTGCGGCATCCACTACATGCGCAATCTGCTGCAGATTGAAAAGTCTATGGACGCCACCCAGATGGTGACCCGGATGTACTGCCTTGGATACGGCGAAGGCGTGAATCAGCTGAACATCACCAAGGTGAACGGCGGTCTCCCCTACATCGACGCGGACACCATCTCCACGTGGGGCGTGAAATGCTCCATCTTTGCGGACACCACCATCCAGGACGCCGCCACGCTGAAGCAGCGGGGCATGGCCGTGCTGGAGAGGTACAAGAACCCCTATATTGCCTACAAGGCCGCCGCGGTGGATCTGTACGCCATGACCGGCCAGCGCTGGGACAACTACATGCCCGGCAAGCTGGCCCAGGTGATGGACGGGGAGCACGGGATCTCCTTCCAGGCGCGGATCGTGACCGTGGCCAAGAAGGGCGTGCGGGACAAGCCCCAGGACATCGAGATCACCATTGCCAACGCGCTCAAGGACGCCGCGGACAGCATGAACCAACTGGCGGACAGGGTGGGCATCCATGAGCTGAACAGCCAGGGTGCCACGTCGCTGTATGTGTTCCAGTTTTCGGACAACTGTGACCCCAGCCACCCGGCCACCTTCAACGTGCCTATCCCGGAGAGCGCCTACCGGATCAACACTGTAAAGTTTCTACTGAAGCGGGAGGCCTACCGGGCCTATGAGAAGGGCGCGGCCGCAGGCGGGAGCACGGAGACCACGTCCAGCTCCGGAGGCGGTGGCACCAGCACCAGCGAGGCCGGCGGGGAGGCCATCCTCACAGAGCCCCAGCGGATCGTGGCGCAGACGGCCAGCACCAGCCTGCCCCTGGAACCGCTGAGCGGATACCAGAAGGGAAACACGGACAGCGCCGGCAGCGGCATCGGCGGCACGCCGGTGGATGCGGAGGGCAACGCCGTGACCGTGACGGCCACCAATGCGAGCTATGACACAGGCAGCGCCGGCAGCGGCATCTGCGGCACGCCGGTGGATGCGGAAGGGGCCGCCGTGAATGCCACGGCCACCAACAACAGCTACAACACCGGCAGCGGCGGGGACGGATCCACGGGCAGCGCCGGCAGCGGCATCGGTGGCACGCCTGTGGACGCGGAAGGGGCTGCTGTCGCCTATACGGCGACCAATGACAGTTATACCTCCGGATCTGGCAGCGGATCCACGGGAAGCGCCACGGCCAGCCACCGGCACGCGATCGGCAGCCACCAGCACCAGCAAACCACCGGCACCTATACGGGAGCCACCACGCCCAGCTGCGGCGAGTCCGACAACACGAGCCACAGCCATACCGTTGGCAGCCATACCCACAGCATCGGCGGGCACTCCCACGCTTTCTCCCACCGGCACGCGGGAGACAGCCACACCCACAGCATCCCCAGCCATACCCACAGCATCGGCGGGCATTCCCACGCTTTCTCCCACCGGCATACAGGGGCGGCGCATGTCCACAGCATCGGCGGGCATTCCCACTCTTTCTCCCACCGGCATGCGGGGGCGGCCCATACCCATGGGATGGGGCATTACCATGACGTGTATGTGTCCATGACCATCCCGGAACTAACCCTGACCCTGCCGCCCCACACCCACAGCGTGAGCCTGGGGAGCCATTCCCACAACGTGACCCTGGGGGATCATGCACATAACCTGGTGTACGGGATCTTTGAGGGCACCACGGCCGCCAGCTTCACCCTGGAGGTGGATGGGACCGTCTACCCGGATCCGATCACAGACGCCAAGACGGAGATGGACATCACGGCGCTGCTGAGCAAGGACGCCAACGGAAAGATCAAGCGCGGGGACTGGCACGAGGTCGTTTTGACCCCGGACAAGGCCACCCGGGCGGTGGTAAGCGTATACGTGCAATGCTTTGTGCAATCCAAAGGAGGCGGAGACTTTTGAGCAACACTTGGACCATCCGGCAGCGGATTGACCTGGACAGCGGCTATGTGCAGCCGCGGATCCTGCCCACGGCCCTGATGATGCAGGGCGACAAGAATGCCCACACCTGGGAGATCGCTGTATTCCGGCATGGCCAGGCCGTAGAGCTGGCCGGCACGGTGCGGGGCTATTTCCAACGGGGGGGGGGCGCCTCCGAGAGCTATGTACCGGTGGACGGCACTCTCAGCGGGAACGTGGCCAGCGTGCGCCTCAAAAGCGAGTGCTATGCCAAACCCGGCCCGCTGCTGTGCGTGATGCGCCTGAGCAGCCCGGACGCCACCGAGACCGTTACCCTGGGCACTATGGTGGCCCGGGTGGAGAAGGAGCCCAGCGGAGCCGTGGTGGATCCGGAGCATGTGGTGCCGGACCTGGAGACGCTGCTGGCCCAGATTGCGGCCTGCGAGGAGGCCACGGCGGGGGCGAACGCGGCAGCGGGGGCGGCCGGAGAGGCGGCCACGGCCGCGAATAGTGCGGCGGCGAGCGTGCCGGCTGCCATCAACGCCCAGAAGGGGGTTGCCAATGGAATCTGTCCGCTGGACGCCCAGGGGAGGGTCCCTGGTGAGTACATCGGATCCATTGAGGCACCGAAGTACGGCGCTTCTGGCGTGGGCGGAAGCTCGCCTACTTTGAAACGCCTATGGGACGCTAAAGGCCTTGTGGCGGCCGTGGGCACGGACAGCGCCACGGCTGTGAATGACTTTGACAACCTGCCGCCCTTCAACCGGCGCAAGTTTGTGGGGAGCGTCACGGTCGCGGACGGAAAGACCTATGTGACGCCCGCTTCCTGGTATGGAGACGCCGACTACGCCGAGGATGGGTCCATGGGCGACTATGTGGCCGTAAGGTGCTACAAAACATACTACTACCAGGACATGGCAGCAGGGATAGTTGGAGTGTCGGCATACCATCAGCCAGGGTGGAGCCTGCACCCACTGTTTTTCGACGAGGACGGCAACGAGCTGGACTATGTGGATCTGCCTTGCTACGCGCTCGCGCTGAACACGGACGGAAAAGCCGTGAGCCTTCCCGGCCTGCGCAATGAATGCGGCCACTGGTCCGGCCTGTGGACAAGCTGCCGAAGCTACAACGGCGACGCCGGCGCCTATGCGTCCATGATGCCCATCGCAGTATCTCACTACGAGACCTTATTGGCGATGGTAGAGTTTGCTACCACGAACCTGCAGAGCATCATGGCAGGCTTCACGTCCGGACGCTATGCCGCCGACGCGGTGGACAGCGTGATTGACAGCACCCACATCGTTGTTACCGCGACCATCGGCGGATATCACCGGGCTGGCCAGAATGTGTACATCAACACGACATACAGCGAAGCTGCGAAGGCGTCCCACGCAATCCAGAGCATAGAGCCCTGCGACCCGGACGGCACGCCGAATGCCTCCGGCACCCACCGCCTCATCACCCTTGCCCCCTACCCAGGGGCGAAGGACATCACCACGGTCACCGCGCCGACTATCAACAATCGGCCATACAACACCGGCGCATGCGCGGGCGTGCTGACGCCAAGCGGATCGCCCGTCAGCAACAGCGATGGCCGGTATCCGTGCCGCTACCGGTGGCGTGAAAACCCATGGGGCAATCAGATGATGACCTGCCAGGACTTGATGGATGTGCGCGTCGAGGTGGCCGCCGATACCTACAAGCTCCAGTGGTATCACCTGCCGAAGCTCGACGCCTACATGGGCGTGGCAATCGCCAACCCGTCCACCGCCGCAGCGCTGAATGACAAGGGCTGGGTGCTGCTGGACACGGAAACACCGCCAGACCGCTACGCGGACGGCTACATCAAGGAAATGACGCCGGACCCGGATCACCCTGAAATCTGGATACCGACGCTTACAGCGGGCGGATCGGCCAGCACTTTCTTCGCGGACTACGCCTACCTCGTCAACTCGAACGTGGTGCGTGCCGTGCGCGTGGGAGGCTCCTGGAGCTACGGCTCGACCGCCGGGCCGTGGTCCCGCATCGCGAACTCCGCGCCTTCCATCGCGAACGCGAACTATGGCGCGGGGCTTTACTTTTCCAGGCGGGGGTGTGCGGCGTAGCCGCGAGGGGGCGCACCCCCTTCTAACCCAATGAGCCTAAACGGGACTGGACACGCGCTCCGCTGGGCCAGCGTCTGGCCGCGCTGCCGGGCGAGCCGAGGGCGCCCGCCCAGTGCTGGAAGCCGATGCCGCAGTACCGCCAGACGCGCCCGCCGCGCAGAAGGGTCTCGGCGCGGTAGCGGTCCATCAGCGGGTAGCCGCTCTCGTCGTAGCTCCAGCTTCCCTTGTTGAGGTAGTTGAAGGTGTGGCGGTAGGCGTCGCTTTCGGCGGCGTAGGCCGCGTCGCCCGCCAGGCGCGCGGCGAACTCGGCGGCATAGGGGGTGCCGCCCTTGTCGAGGTCGACGTTGAAGGTGGAGAGCAGCCCCTCGTGGGTCATCCAGGGGCGGTCGCCCTTGGCGACCCATTCGAGCGGCCAGTCCTCGACCTCCTGGATCGGCATGTGGTTGGGGTGGAAGTTGCCCGACCCGATGTCGCCGCCGCGCGGGCCGCCGTGGAAATAGTAGAGGCGGGTGGGATCGGTCGCCTTGCCGACCAG
>ENA-UOUL01005223-UOUL01005223.1-bioreactor-metagenome-genome-assembly--contig:-NODE-5223-length-11384-cov-3.787565_pt1 | contig 11384 bp, 13 predicted proteins | sample MGYA00249838_ERZ747220 | MGnify/ENA primary metagenome ERZ747220 (study PRJEB28778, sample SAMN05720191) | bioreactor metagenome | isolation source: Anaerobic biogas reactor | place: USA:Washington...
GCGCGACGCATCGACCGCCGTATGATGCACGACGATGCGCCGGATGCTGTCCGCGTTGCGCCGTACGTAGTCGCCGTCCGTCAGCAACCGGTCCCTGAGGTCCAGCGCCTGGCTGCCGAATGCATCCTCCAGCACTGCCCAGAAGTCCATGCCCATCTCCCCCTCACCGGAAACCAGAAGCTGGCGACTGGAAGCGGGTTTCCAGCCACCAGCTTACGCGACCCCTGTGATCTGGCCGTTCACAACCGTCACCGTCTGCGCACCCACCGCGAACGTCCCCGACCACCCGCCCGTCTTCCGCAGGTAGCGCCCGTCCCCGAACGAGCGGCTCACCGCGTCATTGTCGGCCGTTGCATCGGCCACGTTCCCGATCCGGTTGTACAGGACGTCCACCACGCCCGAGGCGGGATCGAGGATCAGAAACCCCTCGGACGCGATCAAGAGCCCGCTGTCCGCGTGATGGCACTCGATCGTCAGCGCCGAGATGTCGCCCAGGTCCACCTGCGCGCCGATCGACAGCACGGGATCGCCGGCGGCGTCCTCCCAGATCACCCCGCCGCCGTCGAACTTCCCCAGCAGGGCCTGCAGGGCCAGGTCCCCGCGCACCGAAACCCGCGCGCCGGTCCACTTGAGAAACTGGTGCGCGTCGCCGATGTTCAGCTTCGCGAGCCCGTCCGCATCCACGCCCAGCCACCAGCCGACGTTCGCGTCATCGGTGTAGCGCTTTTTCCCCGCGCGCAGCACGCCGCCCGCGACGACCTCGACGACCGTATGCAGGACCTGCCGAAACCAACCCTGGCTCGACTCCGTGTCATCGCCGTGCGACCCCCAGCCCTTCGGCCCGAGCTTTCCCCACGTCACTTTCGCCTCCGGCGAAAGAGAAGACACAAGAAGGAGAATCGCATCCTGAGCGGAGCCACGAAGTGGCGCAGTCGAAGGACCTCATTCCTTCCTGGATCTTCCTTTCCTCTTCACAATCCGATGTCGCCCCACGCGGGCATGACGGACGCGGACTGCAGCGCATCGGTCGACAGCCACATGAGCCGGTCCATGACTTCCTTGTACCGCACCCAGGCGCGCCGGGCTTCCTGCCCCAGCTGACTCAGCGCGATCGTGGTCACATCCAGCGCCGCGGCCTCGTCCGCCTCCAGCTCGTGCAGCGCACAGAACTCCACGAACGCGGTGATCGCCTCGACGTGATGGATCGGCACGGTCAGGACGGTCGCATCCCCGCCCACCGCCGGCAGCACGTGCGAGGTGAGATACTCGACAAAGCACGTATCGCCGGTCTCAGTCTCTTTTGCCAGCGCCAACTGCCCCGCGTGCCCGACGAGCGCGGTCGCGTCTTCGCCCGCCAGGGCGTAGTAGTCGCCGCCCGAGGCAAACTCGGGGCTGTCCTCCGCAACGAGCTTGCAGTACCGCCGCGGAGTCTCATCGGCCGGATACTCGACCGACAGGATGGCCTGGATGTCGTAGCCCCCGGGCAGCGAATAGTACCGGACCGACGGCATGACCAGCAGCACCTCCGCGCGCAAGCGCCGCGGAAAGTGCGCGGAGTACAGCCGGATCCCCGCGATGATCCACGCGTCCAGTGTCGCGTTCGGCCAGTCCGCCGTGTCGGCCAGGCTCAGCCGGCACAGCGCCCGCATCTCAGCCAGCGTCATCTCAACACCATCTCAATGAAAACGTGCGACAGGTAAGCACGCTGAAAGCGTGCGACCGTCACTTCGCCACCATCTCAACCAGCGACGCCATCGACGCCAGCTGGGGCTGCACGACGACCACGTGATACCCGAACAGGCTGAGCACCGTGATGATCAGTGTCAACACCGCCGAGATGATCTTCCCGATTGTCTCCTTGTCCAGATTCATGTTGTCCACCTTTCACTTCCAGAACATTGAGCCGCTGCTGCAGCAGGACAGTAACTTCGCGCAAGGCCTCGACGTCCCCTGCCAGGGCACGCACCGCCTCAACCACATCGAACGACGACCCCAACACCATCACCACCCCCTGCGATCAACTGGCCGCAACCCCCACCCCCGGGGGAAGCTGGCCCGTAATGGGACGAGCCAGCCCCAGGAGTCGGTTGTAACCCGATAGTCAGGCGGATCGCCCTCTGAACACACTCCCACCATCTTTTGACCGATGAGATACTTACTTCTGAGCTCGCAACTCTTACCGACCGTTCCCTATTTCCACGGGTCACGGTGCCAGAAGACCTGGCTCCGGTGCCAGAAGACCTGGCTCAGCCGCCCCGTTGCTCCCCCAAGCGAAAGGAAGATGTCGAAAGGCAGAAGGAAAATCGACTTCTCAAGAGCCATCTTCCATTTTCCTTCTCCCTTCCCCCGATCCGCCTACGGAATCGCGTGCGAAGTCGCCGGATCCAGCAGCCCAGACTCCGCAATCGTATTGGTCGCATAGTTCTCGAACCACCACGTCGCCGCGCCGACGCTGATCTCCGCATCGATCTTGCCATACGCGAACCGGCAATCGTGCACAACCCCAGTGCCGTCGCTCTTCTGCTGCACACAGTAACCCGCCGCACCCGTATCGATGTTCACGATCACACAGTGATGGATGTGCAGGTTCGTGCTCGCCCCCGCCGCATGATCGATCACCGAGTCAGCCGAGTCCACGTAGAAATAGCAGTTCTCGATCACCACATCGACCGACGTCCCAGCAAACAGGATCGAATTGGTCAGCGAGCCGGCCGCGGTCACGAAAGTGCAGTTCTTGACCCACAGATCCGAGACCGTTGTCGCAACCGCGATGTGCACCAGGAATTCATTGGCCGCCGAGGTGTCGCGGAAGTGCACGCCATCCACCGTGCAGCCGTCCCCGTTCGCCGAGATCGTCAGCCCCGCCGTTGTCCCGGTGGCGAAGTTGGCCACCAGCCTGACGTTCTGAATCGTCACATTCGCGGCATCTACCGTGATCGACCCGGCCGCGGCTGTGGTCGAAAACGTCGGGATCAGACCCCCGCGCCCGAGCCCCACGATCGTCACGCCCGCGACGTCGCAATCCACCGTGTCCGCAACCGCCAGATTCTCCGCGTGCCCGGGAAGCAGGTAGATCACATCCCCGTTGCTCGCCGTGCACTGGCCGATCGCATAGTCCAGCGTCAGGAACGGCTTCGCCGGGCTCCGCCCGTAGCCGTTCCCGATGTTGTCCGCGCCGTCGGACGCCCCGCTGTCGACCCACCAGATGTTGCCCGTGATCGGCAGCGCCTGGCCCACCGGCGCGCCGCCCAGCTCGTAAAGCCGATCTGCAAAGGTCGTCATATCAGCCTTCCAGGAACGTCAGCGCGATGTCCACATCGCTGCCGCTTGCGTGCGTGAAGGTCAGCAGCAGGACCGTGTCCTTCGCGATGTGCGGGCACTCCGCGGTGTCCGGATTGAGAGCCCCGTCGAAGTCCCCGCGATCCTTGGTCACGAAGACCGCGTTCGCACCGGGCGCGAAGCTCTTGATATATCCGTCATCGTCCGAAGTCGGCAGCAGCGTGCCGATCTTCAGCGCGCTGGTCACGTTCGCGGTCCCGCACGTATCCACCCGCACCAGGGTCGCATCGCACGGCATCTTGTAGCGGAAGATCGCATCCGCAGCCAACGTCCCGTGCACATGCCACGTAACCATGAACCTCATCCCATCCATCGAATCCCCCCTGTTAATTCCGTGTAAAACAGGCCACTTCGGCCCCAACTACACTGACAAAGGAAGAAGGAAAATGGAAAAAGGAAAATACTGGAGCAAAAGACGACGCTTGCAGTGTGATCATCTTCCTTCTTCCTTTTTCCTTTCGCCTTAGGCCACATTCGCCTTGTACAGGCCGCGGTAGTCCATGGCGCCGACCGCGAAGAACCAGCGCACCTTCACCGGGAACATATCGTGCGAGAACATCAGGCCGTTGGTCGGCGTCGCGACCGAGAAGATCTCGGGCGTCTCGCCGTATCGGAAGCCGACCCCGATGGTCGGGTACAGCCGCGGATCCGCCACCGCAGCCCAGTTGTTCGTGTCGGTCCAGAGATCCACGACGATCACCCGGCGCCGCGCCGAGGCCAGCCGCGCGTCGTGCGTGTTGCCCTCCGCATCGACGTTGACGTCGTTGTTCGCGCCCCCGGGCAATCCCTCGCTGCCCAGCATGATGAGCGCGGTCGCCTCCAGGTCCGGCGGGACGAGGAGGAACTTCGGCGCGGTCAGCCCGCCGAGCCGCTCGCCGCTGTTGAGCTCGGCCTGCTTGCGCATGGCCAGCTTGCACGCGGCCCAGGTGCTGCTGCTCAGCGCGGTCGTCCCCAGGTTGGCGTGGTCGGTGTGGAACAGCGCCTTCGTGTCCGACAGCGTCGGCCCCGTTCCGGTGGCCGTGGTGAAGATGCCGGAGATGGACTTGCCGAGCGTCAGCCAGGCGGCCTGCGCCAGGGCACGCGGCGCGTTGCGCAGCCGGCCGACGTCGTCCTTGTCCATCGCCTCCAGCGTGATGCCCAGGTACCCGCCGCGCTTCTGCCAGCTGGCGTTCTCCGCGGAGTCGTCCCAGGTCAGCTCGGTGTAGGCCGCGCCTTCCGCGACTGCGGGCAGCTCGCCCACGCCGCCCAGCGTGATCCACTTCACGGTCTGCAGCGTGCTGAAGCCCTCGGTGCGCACGATGGGCGCCCACCACTTCGGGTAGGTCTGGAACTCGTTGACCACGACCTTGTTGAGGACGTTGGCCACCACGTTAGCCATCGTCGTGCTCGATACGTTCGCCAGTTGGACCCGATCGGCATGGAACAGGCCGGTCATCTCGTAGTCGCCCGACAGCAGCAGGTAGGCCTCCCGGATTCCCGACAGCGGCCGAACGCCCTGTCGCGGGGAGCGGCCCTCCAGGAGCGCGGTCAGCGCCTCGGTCACGCGATCCGTGCCGTCCAGCATGCCGCTGACCTGGGGCCGCACGCCCTGCACCGTGCGGGTGCTCTCCTCTTCGGCGCACGCGGCCTTGATCCGCGCGATCGCCGCATCCAGCTCAGCGGTCGTCCACGTCTCGGGCAGCCCGCTGCGGATCACCCGCTGCCAGCGTTCGGGCAGTCCCGACAGCGCCAGGCGGCCGTCCAGGAGCGTGTCGCGCAGCGCGCCCAACACGCCCGCTGCCGCGCTCTCAGCCAGCGCGGCCACCGGCCGCGAAGCCGCCGCCTCCCCCGCTGCTCCCGCGCCGCCAGGCGCGGCCGCGTCCGGCTCAACAGCCGGTGCGGGGCGAACGGGCGATCCTGTTGGGGCGGCGACCTGCGCCTCCGCCCCCGATCGCCCTGCGTGTCCGCCCGCCTCTGCCAGGGCCGCTCCCGCGGCCGGCGGCCGTGCAACTGCCGCCTCTCCCAATCGTTCACTCATGGAATCTCCCCCTTGCTCATCCATCGTCTGTTGCTCCCTTTCCTCCGGAATGCTCTGCGGGCCTACCACCGCCGTCTCTTGAGCCGCCAGGACCTGCACAAACTCCCCGCCGGCTGCCGGCTTGTACACCGCATCCACCTGGTCGACGTTCACGATGTCGACAACCTCCCGCAGCCCATCCTCGCCCTTCGGCCCCAACATGACCCAGGGCACGGCACTCAGACCCACCGCCGGCACCGGCCGGCCGTCAGCCCTCTCCCGCAGCCAGCCATCGACGAGACGCTGGAACCAACGCGCGGTGTCAGTGTCAGCGAGCCGGTAGTCAGCTACCACAGCCTGGCTCTCCTCGTCCCACCGCGCGTTCTCGGTCACCCCCAACAGCCTCTCGAGCCCGGGATACCCGTGCTCGCCCAGCTGGGGAGGCGGAGGATTGAGGAACGACGCCAGCCCATTGAACAGCGGCGCCGATCGCTCCAGGACCTCGGCAGAACACCGGATCCCCTTACCTGCCCACTCGCCCGGGCGGATCAGCACGGCCCGATACACCCGCCCCCGAGGTCCCGGCTCCGAAGCCAGAGGGCCTGGCTCAAGCTCGCCCGCCAACTCCACGCGCACCCGATCCTGCTCCTCCACCATCTCCCTTCCTCTTTTCTCCTTCCGCTTACACGTACATCACCGTTACATAGGCCGAGCCGGTCTCCACATACACCTGCAGGCCCTTCGGCATCGCCAGGCACCCGCTCCAGACCACTGTCCCCCCGACTGGCATCGCCAGGTTCATAACGGCAACCGTGCCCGACCCGTTGTAGATCGTCACGACCCCGGGATCGGTCAACGATGCATTGGCCGCCACCACCGAATACAGCACCACCGGAGCCGACGCAACGGGCGCCACATCCTCACCCACCGACAGCGTGTACGTCGCAGACTTCCAGGGACCCATCGCACCCCCTATACCAGCCGCAGCTGCACGGGACCGGCCGGCGTTGCCGGCTCCGGACGGGCAGCCCGCGGCGCCGGCAAGCTACCCGAGCTGGCCGGCAGATCGAACGGATCGCGCCAGTACCACTTCAGCGTGTCCTGCGTCTCGACCACCAGCACCGCCTCCAGGCCGCAGGGGCACGCATCGGCCTCTCCCGTCCGCTGCCAGGTCAGCCGCACGCGACGCCCGCACACCGGACAGCGCCCCTCGCAGACATAGCCGTCAGCCTGTCCCACCGTGCACCTCTTCCCCCTCGTCACCGAGGAGATCGTCGGCATCGGAGGCCGACCGCAATGCGCTCCACACCAGCACCAGGATCGCCACCGCAGCCAGGATCAAAGCCCACATCGCGTCACCTCCTACGACTGACCGGCCCGGCCGCCCGCGTCCCGCGCCGAGGGCCGGGCTCCACCGGAATCCCCGTCCATTGATCTTCCTTCTTCCTTTTTCCTTCTTCCTTCCGCCTGGCTCTCCTGCAGGATGCTGCCGAGCTCATCCTCGTCCACGTTCTCGCCGATGAACTTCATGACCGTGCGCACCACCAGCCGGCGCCAGCGCTCGCCGCCCACCCCGTGGCCGGCCACGCTGGCCAGGGCATTCGCCACGCTCGCCGCGCTCGCGCCCAGCTCGGCATTGTCGGTCGGCGAGATGTCCGGCACGCCCACCCGGATGTCGTCCAGGGTGCGGGTCTCGCCCGCGATCTTGCCCAGCCGCACCGCCCGGTTGTAGGCCGTCAGCGCGAGCGTGGCCAGGACATAGGCGAAGTACTGCTGCCGGGCGCGCATGAACCGGGAGCGCTGCTCGCCCATGGCCCGGGCCGTCGCCAGGTTCGCGGCCTCGCCCTCGCCCAGGTCGACGAGACCCACGCCCGGGCCGCCCGCGACGATCATCCAGCGGATCGCCCGGCCGTCCGCGGCCGCGTCGTTGGCGTGCAGCGACGGCGCCACGGCCTGCCACTCCTCGTTGTCCCGGTCCACGACCAGCAGGGAGCCGGGCTCCGGCGCGTAGCCGAGCTCCGCCTTGCGCTTGGCCAGTAGCGCGCCCGGCACCCTGACCAGCCACACGAACGCGTGCACGGCCGCGGCCAGCCGCACGCGGTCCTCCAGCCACCGCGAGTAGCGCCGCAGCCAGGGCAGCACCGGGGCCAGATCGCTCTCCCCGCGCACGCAGCCCACCGGCCGGTTCACCGCATAGTGCAGGCACACTGCACCATACCGTCCGTCTGCGGACGGCTCATCGGCCTCGGCATGGCCGGCCGCGCGCCAGGTGCGGCCCTCGGGGTAATCCGGGTCCTCCGGGCCGACGGCCTCGTGATAGCCGGTCTCGGTCTCGTAGTCGCCCGGTGCGAACTCGACCCGGTCCACGCTCGAAGCGGGCAGCGCGCGTACGTAGGACATGCCGTCGACCGGGTTCATGTGGAGCGTGATGAAGAGCTCGCCCGAGCGGGCCAGCTCCTCGCACAGCTCGTACTGCCGCAGGTCCATGTGGTTCTGCTCGTGCGCCCAGAACGCGGCCAGGAACCCGGCCAGCGCCTCGTCGTCGGACGTCAGCGTGATGCCGTCGCCGACCACGAACGACGACACCAGGCTGATCAGCCTCCGCGCGAGCGGATTGCGCCGCCAGGCGTCGCGCGCATCGCTGAACTCCTGCAGCAGCACGTCCCAGCGCTTGTCCAGTTCCGTGCCGGCCATGCCCAGCCGCAGCAGGCCATCGTCCGCCTGCCCCGGCAGCACCGGCGTCACGCGCGCCAGCCGCACGAGCATCCGCTGCAGCCAGTTCACCGCCGTCCCTCCCCACGGAGGAGGAGGATGGTCCAAGGGAGACCGCTATGCGATCTTCCTTCTTCTTGCGGCGGCTCGGCCGCCGCCTTTCTTATTCCTTCCGCCGCCGTCACCATCCGCCGGTCTCCCGCTCGCTGATCGCGTCGCGCGGGGGCAGGATCGCGGGCTCGCCCACTGCGCCGCCCCCGCAGTAGCGCGCGGCCGCGACGGCCAGGCACCAGGCCATGCACCGGTCGTCGTGGTCGCCCCCCGGCGCAGCCAGCGTCGAGCCGGAAAAGGCCATCAGCTGGCGCAGCGTCTCCGCATCGCGGACCTTGGGCGCACCGTCCCGCAGCAGGTCCGCGCCCGCGTCCACCACCAACACCTTGCCGCGCGCGGAGGTGAGCCAGCCCGGCTGGCCGTCCAGGCCGCGCAGCACGCCGGCCGCGCCCGCGTCGCGCAGGGCCAGCAGCACCGCGTGCCCGTGGTTGTTGCGCTCGACGAGCAGGCCCGCGCCGTACCACTCGGCCAGGCGCTGCAGGCCGCTCGCAAACAGGGCCGGCTCCACCCGGCCGGCCCAGGCCGCCACCTGGTCGCCCGACAGTGCATCCAGCACGCAGGCCGCGCTCTCGTCGCTCTGCGGGTTGCCCTGCGCGGGGTCCGCGCCGATCACGTACATGCGGCCCTCCTGCGGCAGCTCCCACACGTGCAGTCCCATCAGGGCCGGCCCCCCAGCCAGTGCAGGAGCCGCAGTGTCAGCAGCCCGGCTGCACCACTCAGCAGCAAAGCGAGCGTCACCAGACAGCGCGGCCAGCGCCTCGACGTCCGAGGCGGGATATTCGGCATACAGCGAGTCCAGGTTGCCGGAGCGGGCCAGGATGTCCTGCCGCACCCGGTCGTACCAGTCGTAGGAGCGGTCCGGCCGGCTGGTCCAGGGCAGGAACACGGGCGCATACGCGTTGCCGCCGTCCCGGGCGGCCTGGTAGATGCGCTTGAACGCGCTGCCCGGGCTGCTCTTGTCCACGGTGGAGAGCAGGACCAGGCTGCCGCCCGCGTCCACCGTCGGCTTGACGGCATCAAGGAGTGGCTCCAGGTCACAGTAGTCCGCCTCGTCGACGACCGCCAGGGTCGCGGTGTACGACCGTCCGCCGGTGGTGGGAAACGCCAGAGCCGCTGATCCGTTCGACAGTCGGAACTCGTGGGCGTTTTCCACCACCACCGCAGCCGCCTGCATCCACGTTGGCAGCCTCCCGTAGATGCCGCGGAGCCGGAAAGAGAGCAGGTGCACCGCTTCGGTGTCCCGCTTGGAGAACAACAGCACCGTCGCCGCGGGCCGGAACAACATCAGCCACAGCCCATAGGCCACGGTCAGCCAGCTCATGCCCAGCTGCCGCGCCTTGAGCATCACGACGAGGTGTTTGCTCTGCAAGGTCTCTGCGACGCCGATCTGGGCCGGCCACAGCCGGAACGGCAGCCAGCCCCGACTCGACGCGTCGTACACCTGCGCCCAATGGTCGCACCAGTACGCGAACGACAACGCACATGCCAGCCATTCACGCTGCTCCTGGGCCAGGGGAGCGGGCGCCGTTCCCGCCGTCTGGCTCCGTGCTTCCGCCTCTTGCCTCGTCACCCAACTTCAGCCCCTCTCCGAACAGCCCCGCAACCTGCGCCACGTCCAGTCCTCCCTGGTCGTCGCCCAGCGACTGCCGCCAATCGCCGACCATCGCCACCGCGCCGCGCAGCAGCGCGGCCAGCTCGTCGCCGTTGACGTTGCGGATGCGGCCCTCGACCGAAGCGGCGACCACCTCGACCGGCCGGCCCTCCATGTACTCGATGAGCAGGCGGGCCGCGCCCAGGTCGCCGTCCAGCGCCGCGGTCCAGAGCACCCGCACCAGGCGCTCTAGCCGGGTGTACTCGCCGACCTCGCCCTGGTCGTCGAACTCGATGCGCTCGTGCGCGACCAGTCGCGCCATCTCCGCGACCGAGCGGCCGCGCCGGGGCCGGCCGTTGGGGTTGCCCGACTGGCCTCTAACCCACCTGGCCATAGGGCCTCTGGGCGTACACCTGTCTCAGTTCCTCCACGCTGACCACACCGTGCACCACACACCACATGCCCAATTCGAGGGGCGAAGACGCGCCGGTGGCTGCGTAGGCGCGCGCCACGCGGCTGGCCACTCCGCACCTGGACAGTCGTAGCTGCAAGGCGATCTGTTTCCTGTTCAGACCCAGACACATGAGCCGGGCGACCTCACGTTGTGTCTCTGTCACTCGTCGACCTTGGAAAACAAAAAGGGGCAACCGCGCGCAAAAGCACGCGATTGCCCCGGGATCTCGCACCACGGACAGGCGATTACACTACGAACCCAACCCTGGCCAACACCACGAACCCAACCCCTGGCTTATTCGATTATTCTGGCCGATGTCTCAAACACATCCGCTGCGGGCGGCAGGTCCTGATCCAAACGCAGCTGCAGCCGCCGTAAGCGCCCATTCCGCACGACAACCACGATACAGCCATCACCGCCACTGCCGATGATGGTCTCAAGCAACCCCATAAACCGCTGGAGGAACAGTGAAGATAACTGTCGCCGGTTTCTGTATGTCACGCCCATGTCGATGCCATTCGTGTCCGCTTAACGCGGTTGTGCGCCACCACCAGTATAGCACAAATAGTTCGTTTTGGTGCGTCAGGTTTGACTATGTTAGGCCGCGCGTTCTATAATAGCTTCTGATTAGAAAAGCAAATCAGAAGCTATCGGCAGGTGCAAAGCTGCGCGACAAGCCGAAAAGGAGGACCATCAATGCCACCTCCGGCCCGCTTTGGGGAGCCAGACGAGTGCGATCTGCACGGCCTCACGGTCGAAGCAGCCATGAGCAGATTCGCCGCGCACTACAACCAGGCCGTTTCGGCCGGACGATCGCAACCCATCGACGTGATCCACGGCTTCAACCAGGGCATCGCCATCCAGATCTCCCTGCGCAACTTCCTGGCGGAGCACATAGATAAGCTCCAGTTCGCAACCGGCGAATGGCTGGACGACAACCCCGGCCACACTGTGGTCTACCCGGACAAGCCCCTGCCGGCATGGCAGGAATCGCTGGCCGGCCGGGTGGTGCAGTTCTGCCTCCAGACTAAGCCCACCACCAGAATCGCGTCCCGATTTGCGCGCTACGGCGAGCAGCGAGTAAGAGACACCGTCGACCAGTTGGTGCGTTCCGGAACCCTGGAACAGACCACTCGAAACGGCCAGAAATGCCTGGTCGCTGTCGCCGACAAGGCTGGCTA
>ENA-UOUL01005227-UOUL01005227.1-bioreactor-metagenome-genome-assembly--contig:-NODE-5227-length-11377-cov-2.848938_pt1 | contig 11377 bp, 5 predicted proteins | sample MGYA00249838_ERZ747220 | MGnify/ENA primary metagenome ERZ747220 (study PRJEB28778, sample SAMN05720191) | bioreactor metagenome | isolation source: Anaerobic biogas reactor | place: USA:Washington...
CGCCCCAGGTGGACGTGATCGGCGTGTATCCGGACGTGGCGAGCATCTACCAACCGGCGGTCGTGACGATGGAAGTGTCCGGGCGCGACATCTTGCAGGTGAATTACGCCGTATCGCAGGTGTTGAGCCAGAACGAGCGCATCGTGCTGGATTACGATTATCTCGTGTCGCGCACCAGCACCCCATCCGGCGCGGATATCGTCGACTGGTCGGATGGCGTCACCACGCGGACCTTCACCTGGGAAGCCGAGGTGCCGCAGCTGACCGACGGCACGACGTCCACCTACGCCCTGTTGATCCCCAACCGGGACGATCCCAACACGGCGGTCGTCAACGGAGAGTACAGGTCGGCCCGCGGAGGCAATCCGATCGAGGCGCAGTTGCTCTTCGACCTGAACACGCGCCAGTCGACAGCGCTGTGGGGGATCAACGAAACGGCGAGCGGCGCGCTGCAGCCGTTCCAGTTGCAGGTCCAGGCGGGCGACCAGTTCCGGCCGATCTGGCTGACGATGGACGCCAACAACGATCTGAGCGGTACCAGCTTCGGCGCTGCGCTGACGCTTCAAGCGGCTGACTCGATCAAGTTCGACAAGGTCCCCGCGCCCAGCGGCACGTATGTGATCCAGTTCGTGGCCGAGAACGTCACCGGCGACAAGACGAGCGACGAAGCAGTCATCGAGGTGGCGAATGATGGCCTCGATCCGGCTCTGCGCGGCTACACCGATCTCACCTACGGGTTCAACTTCCAATACCCGGCGTCGTGGATTCGCCCGCGCTTCACGCCAGATGGCAAGCGCCTGTTCACCGGCGACCTAACAACGAACACTGTCTTGAGCTTGTTTCCATACACCAACGTCACGTCGGCGCAGGAGACCAATGCCGCGATTCGCGAGAGTTGGACCGATCTGGCGAATCTGCAGGTCACTAACGACCGGGAGCAGATGATCGGCGGGCTGCCGGCGCAAATCACCGACTACACCTACACCTCAGATGGCGAACAGCGAATCGGCGTCGTGATCGGGATCTACGTGCCGAGCCAGGGCGTGGGCTACGGCTTCGACCTGGATGCGCCAGCCAGCGATACGCGTGCGGCGGGGCAGGCGGTGGTCGCCCTGGCGAACAGCATCAACTTCTTCGCGCCGAGCGACGCGTTGGGCACGAGTCCCTGGCAGACGGTCACCGGCGGCGGCGGGCTGGTCTCGTTCTCGGTGCCCTCAACCTGGGCACAGGAAGCGCAGGGCGGCTGGACGCTGTACGGCCCGCCTGACGATCCCTCAGTCTTCGTCGGTTTGGCGACGGCGCCCGCTTCCGGCATGTCAAATGCCGAGCTGGCGCAGGACTGGGTCAACCAGCTTCAGGCGGGTGTCGACAACCTGGAGATCCTGGCATCGGAGCCGTACTACGTCGGTAACCGCGAATGGCATCTGGTGGTGTTCGTATACGACTCGGACGTGAAGATGGCCGGCGCCTTCTTCGTCACCTCGGCGGGCGGATCGGATTACACGTTCTGGATCGAGGCGCCTGACGCTCAGTTTGACCAGCTCTATGCTGATGTGTTCGCCGTCACGGTCGGGGGTTTCACCTTCAACGGGTAAGGGCCCTCACAGCCGAAAGTGGGCGCTGCGCCCCCGGGTGGCTGCATGGTCCCCGGGGGCGCTTGTTTTGGCGGCGCGGCATTCTTTTGTTACATTCTGCGGCGCCGCGAGGTAGAAGGATTTGTGGGGAGAACGCATGACACGCATCGCAGTGATGGCCGACATTCACGGCAACCTGCCCGCGCTGGAGGCGGTCGTCGAGGACATGCGGCGGGTGGCGCCCGACCAGGTGATCGTGGCGGGAGACGTCGTCAACCGCGGGCCGCAGAGCAAGGCATACCTCGATCTCGTGTGCGAGGCGGGATGGCCGGTGCTTTACGGCAATCACGAGGACTACGTCCTGAAGTTCGAGGGCGACACCGTGCCGGAGGCATGGCTCGGCGACTGGTGGCTGCCGACGCGCAGCGTCGCCCAGGTCGAGCTAACCGCGGACGATCTGGCGTATCTGAAGGCGCTCCCGCTGTACCTGGTGGTCGATGTGCTGGGCTTGCCAGCGATACGCGTCGTGCACGGCAGCCCGCGCGCGATCAATGAGGGGTTGGGCTTCTGGATGTCCGACGACGACCTGATCGCGGCGGTTGAGATGTCGCCCGAGCCGGTGGTGATCGGCGCGCACACCCACCGCCCATTCGACCGGCGCGCGGGCCGCTGGTGGGCGCTGAACACCGGGGCAGTGGGCACCCCGTTCAACGGCAATCCCGCGGCGCAGTACCTGGTTCTGACCGCGCGCGATGGCGATTGGCAGGTCGATTTCCGCGCGGTGCCCTACGACCGGGCGCCGGTTTACGCGGCCTGGGAGCAGACCGGCCACCTGGAGCGCAGCACAGCGGCCCAGGTGTTCAAATTCGAAGTCGAGACAGCCACCTTTCACCTGATGGCCTACATGGAGTTCTGCGAAACCAGGGATCTGCCATTGAACGCGCAGGCGAGCTTCGCGCGCTATCGCGAGGCCGCCGCCGGCACGCCACCGGGACGCTCCCACCACCTGGCCGCGAGCTGACCCCATGCCCCGGCTCAAGCTCAAGCGCTTCAAGACCCAGCGCCCTGCGCCGGACATAATCCGGTACTACGTGCGATCCTATGCCAGCAAGGACCTGCATCACCGTCCCGACGATCTGCCGCCGATCTCGCCCACGGAGCTGTTCGGCGTGGATCGCGCCCTGGTGATCGACCTGGGCTGCGGGCGCGGCGAGTTCATCACCGCGCAGGCACAGGAACGCCCCGATGAGCTGTTCGTGGGATTCGACTGGCACGATAAGTCGATCTGGGACGCTGTCAACCGGGCGCACGCCGCCGGCCTGGACAACGTGCGCTTCATCCGCGCGGACTTCCGCCGGGCGCTGGTGAAGGTGCCCGATCGGGCGGTGAGCGAAGCCTTCATGCTGTTTCCCCCGCCGGTCACGAGGCGCAATCGCCTGAAGAACGATCCACTGCCCGAAGCGACATTGCGCGAGATTCACCGCGCGCTGCAGGAAGGTGGCACGTTCCAGTTAGTGACGGATTCGCCCGATTATTTCCAGGCAAAGCGCGCGCTCATCGGGACAAGCGGCCTGTTCACCGATCTGGAGCTATCCAGGGCATTCGAGGGCGGCCTGACACGCTTCCAGCGGTTCTGGGAGGGTTTCGATATCGCGTCGCAGCGGCTGGTCTGCCGCAAAGCCTAGGGCTCAGCTTCTGCCGCAGCCAGGATGGCGCGTTCGACGGCTAGCCGGGTGGCGGCGAGCATCAGACCCATGATGATCCACACGGTGGTCATAGTGGCGTGGAACTGCTCGATGTTGAAGTAGAAATGATCGAACACGCCCCCAGCCAGCATGCCCACCATCGCCGCCGTGAGGCCCAGCCACACATCGTCGATGTCCGGATCGCTGCGGATGGTGTGGTAGTGGAGCGCGCCGTAGACGAACGCGCTGCCGATCATGATCAGGTAGGCCGCCAGCCCCACGAACCCGGCATGGGAAGCGATGGTCAGGTAGGTGTTGGCGACGCCGAGGTACAGGTCGATTTCCGGCGTTCCGGAGAAGCCGACTCCTATGATCGGGTGGCGATTGATCAGCGTGAGCGCGTCGCGGTATTCGCCGAAGCGCATCTGCGTCTCGACATCCTGCCCGGTGATGCCCGCCTGAAACTTAGCCACGTAGCGCTGCGTAACCGGCAGAAACAGCGCCAGCACGCCTGCCAGCGCCATGATCAGCAGCAGGCGGCGATAGCGGAGCGCGGCAATGAAGACCAGCGCCGTGCCGAGGGACAGCATAGACCCGCGCGAGTCGGTCAGGAACAGCGCGATCACCACCACGCCCAGCATCAGCCCGACCAGCCAGCGGCGGACGATCGGGCAGCGCGAGAAAATCTGGGGCGCGATAACCGCGCCGATCATCAACAGGAAACCCCCGAAGGCGTTGGGGTCGATCCAGGTGCCAATAGCGCGCTCGTTGAGCATGGCACCGGGCGTCTGGCGGTAGCGAATGACGCCGCCGACCGGATAGCCCAGGCGCCCCAGCCGGTTGAGCAGCGACTCGGCGGTGAGATCGGGCAGCACCCACAGGACAATGCCGATCACTGCGGCGAGCGATCCCCAGATGGCGAGTGCCAGGACAGCCCGCCGCAGCATCGCGGCGCTGCGCATCACGTCGACCAGCACGATGACCAGCAGCAAGCTCAAGACCATCTCGGCTACGCTGCGCAGCACGCGCGAGCTGAGCGGCGCGTGGCGCAGGCCCATCAGGAACGCGAACAACATGATCCCGATGAAGCCCAACACGACAGGGTTGACAGGCGTGGTGCGGACCAGGCGCCGCTGGCCGGTCATCCACTGGAGCAGGTACACGCCGAAGAATCCGGCCAGGACGCCGTCGAGCAGGGTGGGCGTGACCCCCAACTGAAATGGGACCGTGCCGAAGGGCAGCAGCGCCACGACGGCCACCATGATGGCAAATGCAGCGTGTAGCTCGGTGAGCACGAGCAGTGCCACCGCCAGGCCGACCACTGCGCCCAGGGCCATGATCGGCCCGGCGAGGACGATCAGCAGGGCGACTAGCCCACCAAGCGAGCCGATCGCGGCGCCGGCGATAATCGCCCGCCCGCGCGGGTCTTCCGTGAACCGGTTCGGCAGGACCATGTGCTACCCTTCCGCTCGTTCTGACCGGCGCCGCTGGCGGGCCCGAACCGCGGCCAGGACAGCCGCGCCGGCTACGGCGATCAGGGCTGCCACGCTCACGATAGCCCCGGCGGTGAACGTCCAGGGCCGGTAGCGCAGCGTCACGGTGTATGTGCCCTGATCAGGCAGGACGACCGCGCTCAGCCCGCCGTATGCGCGCAGGACAGCGGCTTCCTCGCCATTTACCGCCGCTTCCCAGCCGGGCACCTGCGGGAGCGAGAGGGTCAGCACGCTGCTGGCCGGCGTCTCGACCTCGATCTCGATCCTCTCCGGTTCGAAGCGCAGAATCTCCGCCCGCCCGGCGGTTTGCGGGGCGCTGCCCGGCAGCGCGACACCGGGATCGCGGTCCAGGATCACATGCTGGCGCGTGTCGTAGGCGGGCTCGCGCAGCAGGCCGTAGGCTTCAGCGTCGCTATCGACGACTGTCGCGCCATAGGTCAGCCAGGCGAAGGGCCGGGGATCGTCCAACTGGTGGACGTTGTACGGCCCGGCGCTGTCCTCCGCCGTCGCCACGATCGCGCTGGGCACGGGCAATTGTTCCCAGTCGGTGAGCACAAACTGCACCGCCAGCAGATCCCACGCGCGGGCCGGCGGCATGTGTTCCAAATACGTGTGGACGCTTTCCAGCGTGAGCGGGCTGATGCCGCGGATATCCGGGACGCCGTACAGCGCCCCGTAGTTGTCGCGGATGCCGCGCTGCCCGTCGATGCGCGCGCCAGGGGCGAGCAACTCCTCGCGCAGCTCGCGCGCGATGGCCGGCTCGGGCAGACGGTCGCCAGCAGGCACCGGATCGTAATTCGGCGTGCCCATCGTGACGCTGAACAGGTCGAACACGATCAACACGACGAGGCCCAGGCCGAGCAGCCAGCAATGGGGCTGCCGGGCGATGCGCGGCAGGAGCGCCGCAGCCAGGACGGCCAGCAGCGTCGCGAAAGCGGCCGAGCGCAACGCCGCGTCGTAATGCGCCCCGTCCGGCGTCTGCCACAGCACCAGCCACACGGCAGCGAACCCCGCGCAGATACCGGCCAGTGCCCATAACGCCCGCCGGAAGATCGACTCCTCGCGGGGGGCGGCGCCCCACGTGAGCAGCGCAGACGTTCCCAACCCAACCAGGATGCTGGCGCTGTGAGCGACCACGAAGGCGGCGCGTTCCTGCCCGCGGAACCAGCTCGCGCCGGGGGCCAGCAGGTAGGCGAGATCCCAGACGACGGTGCCCGCGCCGAAGCTCCAGACCAGCCCCACCAGTGCCGCCGCGCCGAAGAACGCGCTCCCCGGCGCTTTGCGCCAGAGGGCACATGCCAACAGCGCCAGCCCGGCGATCCCGAAATAGAGCGGCGACCAGTGCGTGAGGAAGCCGGGAAACAGCACCTGCGCGACGTCCTGAAACGGGAAGCCGTTGCCCTTCGCGTCGAAGGACATTGCCTGGCGCGAGGTGCCCTGCAGGTATTCCAGTCCGGGCAGCAACTGGACCGCGGCCAACCCCCCGGCGATCAGTCCGATCAGCGCGGCAGCGGGCACGAACCGGCGCGCCCAGGTCCGCCAGTCGTGGGCGGTATGCTGCCAGAGCCGGTAGGCGAGATACGCCAGCGCGAGATACAGCGCGAACAGGCTGGTCTGCGGGTGCCCGGCCAGCAGCGACAGCGCCAGGCTAACGCCCGCCAGGATGATCCACCACCAACCGGGGCCGTCACTGCGGGTACCCTGGAAAATGCCCAGCAGGATCAGCGGCAGCCAGACGCCCGCCTCGAGCACGGCGAGCTGGAGCTGCGGGTAGCCGCTCACGTAGCCGCTGTAGCTGAGCGTGAGCGCGGCGGCCATCCCGCCAAGCGCGGAGACGGTGGCGCCGTGGCGGGCGGTGATGCGCCGTACGAAGGCATACATGAGCAGCGAGCCGAGCAGGACGTGCAGCGCCATCTCGGTCTGGAGCGCGGTGTAGAGCCCGCCCGGCGACGGATCGCCTCCCACCAGCGCGACGGTAAGCAGGCGCGGCGGGTAGAAAACGGCGGACTGCGTATCGGCCAGGAAGGGATGCCCGGCGTAGTTGTACGGGTTCCAGAGCGGGATCTCGCCGTCCGACAGGCGCTCGACCTGGTAGCCAAAGAACGCGACGAACTGCCCGGAGAAGTCACCTTCGGTCAGCGAGAGGGCATCGCCGGCGGATGGCGTGAAGATGCGCCAGAAATAGAGCGCCCACAGTGCGATCAGCGCCAGCACGGCCACAAGATCGGCGCGCGCAGCGCGGTTGGTGGAGGGCTGTGGCTCAGGGACCATCTCAGCGCACCTCTATCGTTCCCAACGCGACCAGATTGTTCATCTCCGGCGCGGCGTCTGGCGCGAACAGCCGGTCGCGGGTGACGTGGTCGTAGACGCCCGCGTACAGCGTGACCGTCCCCGGCTCGGACGGAAGCGGCACGCCCTTCACGTCGCTAAAGCGGTAGTGCTCCGGCAGCGACGTGGTCAGCAGTGCGCCGTCCTGGGGCGCGCTGTCCGCCTGGAGCCCGGTGAACTGGCCCGCCGCGTCGAAGACGTAGACCGCCAGCGCGTACGAGTTGGTAATCGCCACGCCGGTCGTCTCCCAGCCGAGCGTCACGTCGACCGTCTCGCCGGGACGGGCCGTAGTGGGCATGTCCCAGCCCCATAGCAGCAGCGTCTCGCCGAACGGCACGGGCCGGTCGCGCAGCGCCAGCCCGTCAGGCAGCGCGCCGGTTCCCCAGATGATCGCCGGCTGGGTAAGCTCCAGGTTGAGCGGCGACCCGGCGACCCCTTCCGCTGGCAACAGCGGCACCGCGGTTGGGCTCGAGTATACCGCGAGCATGAGCTGGCCGCTGATCCCAACCGGGCCGTCGTAGCGTTTGTAGCCCAGCCCAACATGCTCCACGTAGATTTTGCCCGGCTCCCATTCGCTGGTGGGCGTGAACGGGTAGTTGACCACTCCAACCGGGTGATCGAAACCGATCACGCGCTGGTCGTCGATGATGTAGGCCAGCCCGAAGCCGTAATCGATTGACGTGCGTTCCAGAAGCTGCCAGTAGAACGTGATTACGTACGGCTTGAACGGCTCGATGATCCCGGCGCGGCTGTACTCGGTCTGGACCTCGTAGCCCACCAGCCGCAGCGTATTGTCATAGGTGGCGCCGACCGGGCGCGCGGTGGCGGGCAGGGCGCTCACCGTGGGCGGGCGCGGCAGATCGATCTCCGCGACGTAAGCCAGCGCGACCACCACGACGATCAGGGGGATGGGCGCCAGCGCGCGCCGGAGCTTCACCCCAGATACCGCCCACGCGCCGCCGCTCCGTGTGACCGGGAACTGCTCGACCAGCGTGGCGATCCCGTAAGCGGCAGCCGGGACCATGAAGACGATGGTCGGCGTGCGCAGGCGCGCCTCGACCCAGATGGTGAGAATCGCCGCCATCAGCACCAGGAACGACACGGCGAGCAGCGCCACCGCCGGGTGCCGCTGGCGGATCAGGATCACCAGACCGTACAGCGCGAGGATCAGCAGAATGCGGAAGTCCAGCGGGACGGCGCGCAGCAGGGGCGAGACCTTCTCGCCGGACAGGGCGTAGTTCAGATTGTTGCCCGGCTCGGCAGGCGACAGGTACATGCCCGCCTTGTGCAGCACCAACTCGACGAAGCGGCGCGGCGACAGGCGGATGTCGTGGAGCAGGTAGGTCCAGAAATCGTCGGTGGTGGTGCGGCTGGCCTGCCCGCCGCCGTAATCGCCGCGCGTATCGCGGTTGTTGCCGCGGTAAATCTCCTCCGCGCCGACCGGGGTGATCAGGTAATCCGCGCCCCCGGCCCGGTTGTGCAGGATCACCGGGAGCATCACGCCGACGCAAACGACCGCTGCCAGCGCGACCTGGAGCACGGCTTTCCGGTCGCGCCGGACGGCGATCAGCCACAGGCCGAACACCGGCGCCAGGAACACCGGCTCGAAGCGGGTGACGGCCAGCGCGCCGAAGCTAAGCCCGTAGAGGACCGCGCCGGCCCAGTTGCGCGGCGAGCGCCACAGCCACAGGATCCCGAACAGGGCCAGCGTCAGCAGGACGGTGGCCTGGGACGTGATCACGAAGTCCGTGTCGTAGAACGCGCCGACCGGGTAAATGGCGAGCAGCACCCCGGCCAGGATTGCGGCGTCGCGACGGCCCAGCGCCAGCCGCGTCACGGCGATGAACAGCCCGCAGTTGATCGACGCCAACGCCGCCACCAGGACGCGCAGCGCCCCAAGATCGTCGGTGCGCATCAGCGCGCTCGCCCCGATCATGAAGTAGGACATCCCGGGCTGGTACCAGAACGTGTCGGGCGGAAAGGTGCCGTCGCGAAAGCCCTGGATGTGGCTGTAATACGTGCGCTGGTCCGAGCCGGCGGGCAGTGGCGCGAACGCGCCGTCGTGCGGTTCGTACGCCCGGTCGACGATGATCACCAGGCGGAAGGCAAACGCCAGCGCGATGACCGCCAGCGCGATGACCCAATCGCGGCGCGTGAAGGTGAGATCGGGCGGCCCGTAGCGATCGCTCATCATTCGACCTGTATCCAGCTCAGCCAGACCCCATCGGCGGCCTGCCCCCCTGGTCCGGCCAGCACAGGCAGCAGGCGTTCGGGCTGATCGGCGTCATAGACGCGGACCAGCAGGCGGTAGCGGCCCGGCGGGGCGTCGCTGGCGATGGTCAGCGCCCGCGTGTCGGTGATGGTGCCGCCCGCGAGCCATTCGGTCGTCGGCGGATCGGGCGGGCGATCGTCCTGGGCCGCTTTGGCGAGGGTGTCCGGCTGAATGATCTGGACCGAAACCGCGTAATCCGCCTGCAACGGCTCCAGGCGCTCCCAGATGAGCGTGATCGCCACCTCGTCGCTCGGGCTCAGCGAGCGATCCCCGATCTCATAGCCGAGCAGGCGCAGCTTGTCGTCGAAGTTGGCGCCCACCGGGTTGGGGACGCTGCCGGGCGGCGTCTCCAGTTCGATCTGGCCCAGGTGGATCGCGCGATCATCCAGGTCCGCATCGTCGCCGGAGGGAGTCATCCGGTCGCCGGTGGCGTAGTCGTACAGCCCCAGGAACACATCGAGCGTCTGCGGCGTGTAGATTCCCGGCGGCACGCGGACCGCGATCAAGTTGTTCCAGGATTCGCCCGGTTCGATCTCCGCCGTCGCGATCAGACCACCCCCCGGATACACGTCACGCTGCGCTTCGGTCAGCCCGTCCGGGTTGGCGAGATGGACGAAAACGCTCCAGTTGCGGGTCATGGCGCCAGTGGCGGTCATGCTGGGCGACAGGCGGAGATCATGGCCGGGCTGCAGCATGCCGGACACGCTCTGGTAGGCCAGGCACAGCGCGTCGCGCGCCGCGCCCGGCTCGGCAAAGCAGGCGGCGCGCACGGGACCGGCCTCGAGCGTCTCCGCGACCCAGACCGCGTCTGGATCGACCCGGTAGGCCGGGCGGATGGTGGCAAAAGGGGTGATCGCAGCGATGCCGATGAAGACCGCCGCCGCCATGCCCAGGTTGACACGCAGGGCAGCGGGCGAACGGGTGGCCCAGTTGGCGAGGCCCACGGCCATCCCGACGCTGAGCGGGGCCAGCGCCGTGAACCACAGCCGACCCTGCGAAGCGAGCGTGACGCGCGTCCAGCTCAACAGCGAGACGAACACGATCACCGGCCACGCGGCGGCCACGCCCCGCGCCAGCCACAGCAGTCGCACCTCGCGGGTGGCGGGCAGAACGGGCCGTTGCATGGCGCGCCTGAACAGCCCATAGGCCAGGCCGACCAGACTGAACGCGACCAGGATGTTGAACAGGGTATAGGTCGCGTCTGGCAGAGGCAGGTTGACTCCGCCGAAGAGGCCCCAGAAGGACATCATGAACGTCTCGCGCTCAGTCCAGAGCTGGTGCAGATCTGCCGGGGGAACGCGGCGGCCCACGATGTCGAGGAAGACGTTGATCCCGGTCGCGTCACCGTACAGGTCATAGTTGCGCCAGTACCACCAGCCCGCGATCAGGATCGTGAGGCCGCCGGCTATCGCGCTACCAACGGTAACCGGTCGCCGGTCGCGCAGCCGGATCGAGACGAACAGCAGCGCCAGCGCGATCAGGGGGAGCAGGAAGCCGATCTGATACTTGGCGAGCATCCCCGCGCCTGCCGCCAGACCCAGCGCGGCGTAGAAGCGGCGTGTAGGGAGCGTATCCGCCTGCTTCAGCAACCGCACGATCATCAGCAGGATCAGGCTGGCCAGCAGGTTGGACAGGTTGTCGTTATTGATGGCAGCGCTGACGAAGACGAACATGGGGTTGAAGCCGGTGAAGATCGCCGCCGCCAGCGCCACGATCGGCAGGTCCGGGAACAACTCGCGCCCCAGCAGGTAGGTGAGCAGAACGGTGCCCAGGCCCATGCCAATCGAGAGGAAGCGCACGACGTGGACGGCCAGCACAGTGCCGCTCCACGGGAACGCCTCGCGTTTGGGGTTGTGCAGCACCATGTTCAGGTTGCGATCGGGGACGATGGCGCCGATGTCGGCATGGGGATTGATGCGCCGCACCTCGTCCATGTCAGAGGTGTCTATCCAGAACGTGGCGAGCGCGCCCAGCATGTAATACAACGGCGGCTGGCTGCCTTCCTGCCGCCAGGGGCCGACGTTG
>ENA-UOUL01005228-UOUL01005228.1-bioreactor-metagenome-genome-assembly--contig:-NODE-5228-length-11375-cov-5.752169_pt1 | contig 11375 bp, 10 predicted proteins | sample MGYA00249838_ERZ747220 | MGnify/ENA primary metagenome ERZ747220 (study PRJEB28778, sample SAMN05720191) | bioreactor metagenome | isolation source: Anaerobic biogas reactor | place: USA:Washington...
GAGAAATGTTTCTTTGAAATCAGACTTGTAGGGATGTGTCATCTCGTTCAGCAGAATCTTCTTAAGTCGCCGTACCTTCTCCTCGGATGCAGTGTTTACAGCCCTCCGCAGGATGGACTCAAGAATATCTGAGAACTCCTCGCTTCGGAGGTATTCTTGATTGAATTTCTTGGAATCAATCGATTCAATGTTCTCCTTAAATTCCTTAAGAATTCTGCATAAACGCTCCAGTTTAACCTGGCTCCGATACTCGAAGAAAGTATCAGCCACGAGACCGACACCAGGTGTTCTTGAGAGGAATGCCTTCGCAAAAGCCCTCCCTAACTGTTCCAACTGAAACTTTGCATCCGAGTTCATGGCTCTGTCTCAATGCCTGTTAACCTATCGCCCAGTCTCCCTCATGTTCTTTCCTAATGGTCTGTATCATAGCGTCAACCCGACGCAATACCTCACGGAGGGTTACCCGCAGCCTCCCCTGGGGGGCAAGGTTCAATATGCGCGAAATGACCTCTCTCTTGCGCTCGAGTTCAGGTGAATGGTCACCTTCGCTTGAAATTCCGCCAAACCAGACAAAGTTACTGAACAGGCCTTTGATTTCCTTTTCTTTATCAGCGGCAACCGCACCAGCCAGAATCTTTAGGGTAGTCTCTTCGGTTCCAGATTGGGAGAGGATTACTGAGCAGAGCACGAGGGCATCATCTACCCGGCCGTCACTCAGCAACTGCTCAGCATAGTCTTCAAGGCATAACTTTCCTGAGATCTGATGTTTCAGTGACGCGATTGCTCTCAGTTGAGCCTGAAATTGTTCACGATATACGAGTCCCTCATTCATCAGGGCAAACAGCTCATCAAGGATGGAGTATAATTCGGTACAACTTCCTATATTCTCTAAGAGCGAGACATCATCCTGAGGACATATCAGATAATCATGTGCAGCCCGTCTCTTTTCGGCCCTTTCGTGGATAAAATCCAGGACTTCCTCTGTATCGGTGAGAACATAGTTTATTAATGCTTGAGTTTCGTAACCCGGATAACCCCAAAATGAGGGAATTGAGATTAGTATCTCAATGAGGCACTTTTGGATCGCCTCTTTCTGATGACCTGCAAGACGATCCTCATTTTCTATTAGATCATGTAGCACATACGTAGCGATGATATCAAAGAGTCTCTCATCCATCACCTCATGGCAACTCAAAATATCAAGATATGAAGTTACAACGATCTCATAGTTGGCAAAATTTGAGGAGAACACTCCCAAATTTATGAGAAGTTTCAGATGAATATCTCTTTCGCCAATATCAATCAATTTGGTCAGCCAATCCCTGACTCTGGCCTCATCTGGAGGATATCTCGCAATGAGCCCTATGAAAGTGCCTATTCTTTTGGTATCCACCTCTTGAGGAGCAATTAATACCTCATCCGCAAGAGATTCCAATAATCCAGGGATATGTTTACACAGCCCAACATCAACGGCATTCTTGATTTCAACCGGCAGTTCACTCCATGCCTGCCCCTGACTGCGTAAATCGAGGAACACATCCGGGTTTTTCGTGATCCAGGTAGATAATAGCAGCTCCAATCGGGGGTAGTCAAAATCTGGGCGCTCCCGATACGCTTGAAGTTCTTGGAAGAGGGTGATAACGGAGTCCGTATCGGGGTACGCGATAGAGAGGAAACTCACGATTGGTTCACTGAATTCAGTAAATATGTCCTCTGGAATTGCATAACCGGGCATCACACCTAAACACCACTTACGCCTTTCCTCCTCCCCTGATGGCATTGTCCCTGGATCAAACGAGAGGAGCAGCGGTCTCGAGTAGAATAAAAATCCATAGATTATATACTCCATGGGACGCGGAAACGTCTTTAAAATTGACTCCACACCTTCCGTACCCGGAGATTTGCACTGCCACCACTGGAAGAGAAGGCTCTCGATATCACTCAACACTCCATAATCGGTTTCATGTGGAATCACTCGTTCGAACTCTGCTAAGAGGATTCTTCGCTCCCCTGCGATCCTCTCTGAGAGAGGGCTTTCACTCATTCCAAGCTTAAAACCAATCTCACTCGAGATTTCAATGGCCTTTCTTCTTATCTGCACAGACTGATGGCGAAGCATTCTTTTCACTATCGAGATCGCGTGATCTCGGGTTTCAAGAACAATAGAAGTGGCCGGAACCAATTGTGTGCCCCATGTCACCGTGTTGGGCGCAGATAGGTAACTCATCTCATGGGCCCCCTGCAATACCTCAGAGAGAGCCTTACCGAGCGCAATGATAGAGAATTCATTGCCCGCATCAAGTCTCTGTTCAAGTAGAGTCAGTGTTTCCCGTATCCCTTCAAACGAATTGTAAAAGGGAGAGACTGCCTCAGAGACCAAAGATTCCACCTTATAATTGAAATATTGTCCCCCAAGGGCCTTTTTGTGGATATAAGCAAGGATATCAAAGATCTCACTCCTAGAGAATTTAGTCGGGATCAGAGGAAAGATTACAGCCCCATATATATCTCGGTTTGGGGAAAGAATTAGATACTTATCGTTTTTCGGGAGCGGGGTGTCGATATAGGTGTACATAAGATCCAGTGACTCTTCAGGGACTAGATGACAGAAGTTGGAGAGCGCTTCTAAATGCTCTCTTCTAAGATAGCCGGGTGTTACTTTTGACTCTCTGGTGACTCTCTGAATCCATACCGAAAAATAACTCTTGACATAATTCTTGGCAAGACTCTCATTACAGTATCTTGAAGCGGTCTCGAGTTTCGCAAGAGTTTTCCCGTGTAATTTAGACTCCCAGAAATCTATCCATCCAACCAATGCATCGAACGTATGGATCTGGTCAATATGGGACGCAAGATAGAGATCACCTTTCACATCCAGGCTAAACCGGATGGAAGGCCCCACTTCTCTAAGAACACCGTTTTCTACTAAAAGAGCAATATGGGTCTTCACTGTATCTACAGCAATGCCATGCCTCTCACTCAGCAGCGATAGGATAGTTCCATCATCTTTCCTAAAGGATCCAATCAGTGCCAGATCCGCCAGAAAATCCTTAGCGGTTTTTTCATTAAATTCTGGCAAGAGCGACTTAAAGGCTTCAAACTCCAGATCGCCGACAGATCTTTGCCAAAGTTTCTCGACTACAATTCCAGGCCCTCCTCTGAGCATTTTTCCAGCCCAGATGATTAGACCCGGATTTGGCATCATGGCAACAATCAACTCTTCCTGTTTATGACGTTTACCACCGAGGACGTGCCGTAACAGTTCCTTGAGATCATCCCGGTCCCAGTCCTTGGTCCTCATTATTTTGGCGAGATCTCGACAACCTCGCTGATTTAAAGTAGCCAGAATCTCTTGTAAGCTTGCAGTTTGTGTTGTGAGGATAATCTTCACGGTAGAGGAACGATACTTTACGTACGCAAGGAGTGGAGCGAGCTCCTCGGGCCATCTATCTGCATCGTCAAATAATAGGAGATACCGTTTAGCAATATCCAGTTCAACTGCGAGGGCCCGCTCCAGATCTGGAGACCCTGGTGCCACTGAGAGTATCGTGTACTCGGGATGTTTCTTTCCAAGGTCAGATGCGATCTGACGGAGTAGATGTGATTTTCCAGATTCGCCCGGGGCATGGAGAACAAGAATTCTGCTAAGGTTGTCAGCCAAAAATACCTCTGCCTCGTTCAGGAAGTATGTGGTCTGCCTGAGCCGGGGTCCTGCATCTAGGGGCAGCAAGTACTGTTCAGCGTCTTTGAAATATTTTTGCCACGGGATAAGTTTCGGGATACCCATAATCGACTTTTGGACCACTTCCATCCCTACTTTGATCTCCCTGTGCTCCTCCATTTCCTCCTTACGCTGCACTATACGGAGATATTCATTCGCGATTGGATTGCTATCTCTTGCTTTTGCAGAGAGAAACGATTTGAATGCCGAAATCAGCACTCTGAACAACCAGTGTGCAAATTCGGGGTTCAGGGCTTCAAGTGCCGTGGTATGATCTTCAAATGCCTCAACAAAATCCGCTTCTAATTTTGAGAGGCTCTGCTTGTTTTGTTCGAAGACCTGCTCCACAATGAGGAGAACCACCTCAGACGAAAGGAACTCAGTAAGGACAGCCAGATCGGGGGCAGGTTCTGGAGGTGCTTCAAAGCATATCTTCTCGTCAAAGAATCTTGCAAAGTCAGAGGAACCCATCCAATCCCTGATGTCTTCCTCGCGAAACATCTTCGCACCGAGCTTTTTGCTTCCATTTATCAGTACTGAAGCAATGAGGCTACTCATTATTTCTGTAATCATCCGCGCCCTACCATTGATGGTTTATCTTTATCGAAAGGATGTAAAAGTATCTTCACACTCTGATCGATAAACTGGTATCAGGTACGGCTCTAAAAGAGCAGGCATGAGTCATAAGGGACCGGCCCAATTCAAATGCACGGCTTAAAATCAAAGAGATCAGACGTCACCCAGCGATTCTCCAACAGGGACAGAGACGTTGAATGTTTACTCTTCAATATGAGTGATCGATCAAAAGTTATGTTCCCTAACTTCTGGCCTCGAGGTATCGGAGTATTGGGGTTTCATTTCGACCGATTTTGCATCGGCATTGGGTTAAAGCAAATTAACCCTACTTCAGCCATATCTGATACAAGGAAACATCAAAAGAGATTTAATATGCTGAGATTATTTCTCTTTACCTTACTGTAGAACTGCGATAGAGATTCTAGATCAGAGATGATTAGATGCCACGCATTAGAAGAAAACGTATTGGATCTATAAAGACGGAACTCGTCAACAAATCGCGAGAAGCTGCGATGGCAGCTGTACAGATTTTCAATAATCCCCAAATCAGCTTCAAGTCGGAGCTCTTCATTGTCATCATGCATATTGCCTGGATATATCTATTGCACGCTTATTACCGGAGTAACAAGATAGATTATCGTTATTATAGCCAAAATGGGGAACGTAAGCGCTTTGATAAAACGAAGTATGGCGCAGACAAGCGTTGGGAACTCGAAAGGTGCTTGAACGACAAAAACAACCCATTAGACAGCGATACATCCAATAATCTACGATTTCTGATAACACTTCGCCATGAGATTGAACACCAGATGACATCGCATATTGATGATACTATCACCGCGAAATTCCAAGCATGTGCCTTAAACTACAACCACTACGTCCAGAAATTCTTCGGAGAGAGAAACGGCATTGATAAGCATTTACCGGTAAGTTTACAGTTCTCAGCAGTAAGTCGAGAGCAATTGAACATCCTTTCTGAAAGATCCGACATCCCGAGACATATCTCTGCCTGCATAAATCGTTTTGAAGACGAACTCTCGCCGGAAGAGTTTCAGAGCACGCGATATGCATACCGGGTTTTACTCACCGGGAAAACCGCAAACAGCAAAAGACAGGCCGATGAGGTGATCACGTTCGTCAAGGCAGACTCTGAGATGGCTCAAAGTATCAACAAGACATATGCCCTGATAAAGGAAACGGAACGGCCCAAGTATCCCGCAGGATATGTCGTCCAGACAATGCGCGACGAGGGCTATCCTAAATTCAACATGTATCACCACACACAGATATGGAAGAAATTAGATGGAAAAAGTCCAGCGAAAGGGTATGGTGTCACGGTGGTCAAACTGTGGTATTGGTATGAATCATGGTTGAAGGTTGTAAGGACACATTGCGAAGAAAATCGGAACAAATACGCTTAGAACATAAAGCCTGATGATAATGAACAATCGGCATTCCAATGCAGACCTTCGGTAATCGATCAGGTACTGGGTCCTGAAAAATAAAGTCGGGATCCCTAACCGTTCACTATCTGCTCTAACATACCTTCGCCAGGACCATACTGTGGAACCCGAATCAGCTCGAATGCTCCCTCCACTGGCACCATTCAGAAAGCCCTAAACCGCCCCCCATCATAGATTCTTCATGCACTACATCGTCACCGGCGGGGCCGGCTTCATCGGCTCAAACCTTGCAGACACCTTATCGCAAAACCACGACGTCGTCATCATCGATAACCTTGCCACCGGGCGGCGGGAAAACATCGAGCACCTCCTGGACCACCCCCGGGTGACGTTCGTCGAGGGGAGCATCACCGACCTCGACCTCCTCATGGATACGTTCCCGGGCGCGGACGGCATCTTCCACCAGGCGGCCATCCCGTCGGTGCCCCGGTCGGTGAAGGACCCGCTCGCCTCGAACGAGGCGAACGTGACCGGCACCGTCAATGTGCTCGTGGCGGCGAAGGACTGCGAGGTGCCCGCCGTGGTTGCCGCCTCGTCCTCCTCGGTCTACGGCGACACTCCTCTTCCAGGATCGTGAAACGTTCGGGTTCACGTTCGTCCTTCACCACCCACCGGAGGTGAGGAAGACCTAACATCACCCCGGAGTCAAAGCATCGGCCAGACCGCTGCTCCTAAGCCCCCCGCTCCCGCCTCATTCAGAGGAATGCTAAGGATTTCACTATAATTTCTCAATCGAAAATGCAAACTCCTATATTTAACTACGCGAAAGAAGCATGACATCTGCTTCTGGAGCTGGAAAATCCATGCACATACCCATCGCCCAGCCGTCCCTCGGGAACGAGGAGAGCGACGCCGTTCTCACTGTTCTCGCCTCCGGCATGATCGCCCAGGGTCCGGTCACTGCCGCCTTCGAAGAAGAGTTCGCCGCTTACTGTGGCATTCCCCACGCCGTTGCCGTCTCGAACGGGACCACCGCCCTCCACGCGGCGCTGCTCGCCACCGGGGTCGGGCCGGGGGATGAGGTGGTCGTCCCGGCATTCACGTTCTTTGCGACCGCCTCCTCGGTCTCGATGTGCGGCGCCCGCCCCGTCTTTGCCGACGTCGATGCCGCGACCGCCACGATCGACCCGGCCGACGTCCTCGCAAAGGTTACCCCGAAGACGAAGGCCGTCATCGGCGTCCATCTCTACGGCCAGCCCTGCGACGCCGGGGCGATCCGGGAGATCTGCGACGATAAGGGTCTCGTCTTCATCGAGGACGCCGCTCAGGCCCACGGAGCTACCTACCAGGGGAAGAAGACCGGCAGCCTCGGCGACCTCGCCTGCTTCTCGTTCTACGCCACAAAAAACCTGGCGACCGGCGAGGGCGGGATGGTGACGACGGCCTCGGACGAGTACGATGCCCGTCTCCGCCGGATCATCAACCACGGGCAGAGCGAGAAGTACCTCCACACCGAGCTCGGCTACAACTACCGCATGACCGATATCAACGCCGCGCTCGGGCGGGTGCAGCTTGCGAAGCTCGACGGCTTCAACCGCCGCCGGCAGGAGAACGCCGCGTATTATGGTACCCACATCACGGCGCCGGGGCTCGTGCTCCCGTCGGTCGCCCCCGGCCGGAGCCACATCTGGCACCAGTACTCCCTGCGGGTCACCGAGAGGTTCCCTCTCTCCCGCGACGAGCTCATGGCCCGCCTCCGTGAAAACGGGATCGGCTGCGCCGTCCACTACCCCATCGCCCTCTCCCGGCAGCCCTACTACGCCGGGGCCGCGGCCTGCCCGGTCGCGGAAGCGCTCGCGGCCTCGGTCCTCTCGATCCCGGTCCACCCGAACGTCACCGACGAAGGACGGGCCTACATCTGTGAGACGATCAACGGGGTGATCTAGATGGACGCGGGCGTCATCGGCACCGGCGTCATGGGCAGGAACCATGTCCGGGTCTACTCCGAACTCAAGGAGGTCGGGACGACCTACGTCTACGACCTGAACACGAAGGCGGCCGAAGAGGTCGCCGCCGCCACGGGGGCGGAGGTCTGCCGCTCGATGGAGGAGCTCCTCCGGAAGGCCGAGTGCGTCTCGGTCGTGGTCCCGACCCCCTACCACCTCCGGACGGCGGGAGAGGTCATCGCCGCCGGGGTGCACACCCTGATCGAGAAGCCCCTCTGCCTCACCGTGCGCGAGTGCGAGGAGTTGATCGGGCAGATCCCCGAGGGGCTGACGGTCGGCGTCGGGCACATCGAGCGGTTCAACCCGGTCGTCACCGAGGTTGCGCGGGTCGTGCGGGACCCCCTCTACGTCGCCTTCCACCGGCACAACCCGGCATCGGCACGGGTGAGCGGGAGCTCCGTCGTCGAGGACCTGATGATTCACGACATCGACGTCGCGTTCAACGTCCTCTTCCCCGGGCGGGAGTATACCGTCCACGCGAGCGGGACCGGGGACGTCGCCGCGGCCCTCGCGGCCTTCGGGCGGACGCCGGTTTACCTCTCGGCCTCCCGGAAGTCCTCGAAGAAGGTCCGGTCGATCTACATCGAGGAGGAGGACCGGACGATCGAGGGCGACTTCATGACCCAGGAGGTCTACGTTTACCGGAAACCCGAGACCTACGGGCAGGAGAACGGCCTCTACCGCCAGGAGAACATCATCGAGAAGCTCCTGGTGAACAAGGTCGAGCCCCTGAAGATCGAACTCTCGACATTCGTCCGGGCCGCACGCGACGGGAAACCATTCACGGTGACGCCGGAGCAGGGGCTCTCGAACGTCCGGGTCTGCGAGGCGATCTCCCGGAGCCTTGCGGCATGAAGATCCTCTCGGTCGTCGGGGCCCGGCCCCAGTTCGTCAAGTGCGCCCCGGTCTCCCGGGAGCTCCGGAAGGTCCACGAGGAGATCCTCGTCCACACCGGCCAGCACTATGACTACCTCCTCTCAGAGGTCTTCTTCCGCGATCTCGGGATCCCGGCACCCGACTACCACCTTGAGGTCGGGTCGGGGAGCCACGGCGTCCAGACCGGGCGGATGCTCGCCGCGATCGAGGAGGTGATCGGGAAAGAAAAGCCGGAGATCGTCCTGATCTACGGTGACACGAACTCGACCCTCGCGGGGGCGCTCGCGGCGGCGAAGGTGCACGTTCCGGTGGCCCACGTCGAGGCGGGGCTCCGGAGTTTCGATCGCCGGATGCCCGAGGAGGTGAACCGGGTCCTTACCGACCATTGTTCCGATCTTCTCTTCTGCCCGACGGCGACCGCCGTCGCGAACCTCGCGGCCGAGGGGGTGACCGCGGGCGTCCACCTCACCGGCGACGTGATGGTCGACGCGCTCCAGCAGAACCTCCCTCTTGCAAAAGAGCGCTCCACGGCTCTCATTGACCTCGGCCTCTCGCCAAAGGGGTATTTCCTCGCCACGGTTCACCGGGCGAGCAACACCGACGATCCCGCCGCGCTCCGGGCGATCATGGATGCGTTTGCCCGCCTTGATGCGCCGGTGGTCTTCCCGGTCCATCCCCGGACGAGGAAGAAGTTCGCCGAGTACGGGATCGCGCCTGCCGCGAACGTCAGCGTTGTTGAGCCGCTCCCCTACTTCGACATGCTCGCCCTTCTCTCCGGCGCCCGGGCGGTCCTGACCGACTCCGGCGGCGTCCAGAAGGAGGCCTACATCCTCGAGGTGCCCTGCGTGACCCTGCGGGAGAACACCGAGTGGGTCGAGACGGTCGAGGACGGCTGGAACGTCCTTGTGGGCGCGGACACCGACCGGATCGTCGCTGAGGCTGATGCGGCCGGCGGTGCGCGCCGGGAGCATTCAGCCCGGTTCGGCGACGGGCACGCGGCTGCGCGGATCGCGGCGATCATCACCGAATATGAATCCTGAATACCGATAGAGATGCATACGGTAAATGTGCCGGGTATCGAGCACGTCTACGGTTTCCAGCGGGACTCCGCATCGTCGGGGTACAAGATAGTGATGCTCAACCGGGGATCCCCGCTCAAGGGTGGGGAGCCGGGGCTTGAAGAACTGTTCGGAAAGGTCGTAGACACCAGGAAAATCTCCTGCACCGCCGATCCTGAAAAGATCGCGGAGTAGGGGGGGATGACCCTCGCCATCCAGTCACCTTTTCCCGATGAGCAAGACCCGAAGCCGGGCGCAACCTCACCCCGGAACGACCGCATGCATGGCCCGGGGCAGTTGATGCGGGATAGAGGAAGTAGCTCAAACCTGGATGCCTGCCCGGGCAAGCGCATCCTTGATGGAAACGAGTTCTTTTCTCATCTCTGCGAATTCGTCGTCAAGGTGTTTTTTGGTATCGCTCCGGAGCCCGACAATCTCTTCTTTCGTCTCTCTCGCGATCTGGAGGGTCTGGTCCTGCTTGTCCAGCATCTGGTCCTGTTTGTCTAGCATCTGGTCCTGTTTGTCCAGCATCTGGTCCTGTTTGTCCAGCATCTGGTCCTGTTTGTCCAGCATCCGGTCGAATTTCATATCCATGCTGTGCAGTACATTCCCGGCGTAATCCATCCGCTCGAATAACTCCTCCTGGATCTCTCCCCGGATGATCTCAAAATCGGCATACTCTCCGGTCGCCTCTTCCCATCTGACGGTGAACGATCTGACTACAATGGGTCTCTGTGTGATATTGATCGCATCGATGAACTCCCGGAGATCCTCTTCGCTCCCCTCTGCAACGATCTCGACCTCTCCGTTCTTGAGATTCATCACGTACCCCGAGATATTCCATTCAAACGCCTCGTTGTACACATGCTCCCGATAGCTGACCCGCTGGACGCGCCCTCGTGCAGTGGCCACAAATCGTTTCATTTCATTTCACTCTGTAGGGCGGGCATAAATAGTTTCTCCGGACCTGCACTCCGTCCGGCAAACCTCTCTTTCGATCCTTGCCTGCGCCACAAAAGGAGGCAACAGAAGACAGAATATCAATCTTGAAGACCAACCTACGATGCATACGATGACCGAGAACCTCGCTTCACTCATTAAGAAACGCGGCCCGATCCGGCGGATCGGCGTCATCGGGATGGGCTACGTCGGTATCCCGGCGGCGGCGCTCTTTGCGGACGTGCCCGGAGTCGAGCACGTCTACGGCTTCCAGCGGGACTCCGCATCGTCGGGTTACAAGATCGCTATGCTCAACCGCGGGAAGTCGCCGCTCAAGGGCGAGGAGCCCGGGCTTGAGGAGCTTCTCTCTAAAGTCGTCGGTGCCGGGAAGTTCTCCTGCACCGCGGATTTCTCGAAGATCGCCGGGTGCGACGCGGCGACCCTCGCGATCCAGACACCTTTTCTCGACAAGAAGGATCTCCTGCTCGGGAGCGACAGGGATATCGAGGATGCGGTCTACCTCTGGATGTTGTTCTGGGAGACGCTCGATGACGACCTCCATTGAACCGTTCACGGATCGCCTGCAGGTCCGGGGGGAGCAGTATGAAATTTGGGTTTGATCGTGAGAAGAACCGGCAGGAGCGGCTGGCTTTTGTCCGGAGACATGCCCTCCGGGTCAGGGAAGTCCCGAATGAAGTCTGGAGGCGGGAGAGGCCGACCTGATCGACGCGTTCTTTGAGAATGCCGAAGACTTCGCTCTTTCCCGGTCAGAGTATCTCCGGATGCACCGGGCCCG
>ENA-UOUL01005229-UOUL01005229.1-bioreactor-metagenome-genome-assembly--contig:-NODE-5229-length-11372-cov-2.666401_pt1 | contig 11372 bp, 12 predicted proteins | sample MGYA00249838_ERZ747220 | MGnify/ENA primary metagenome ERZ747220 (study PRJEB28778, sample SAMN05720191) | bioreactor metagenome | isolation source: Anaerobic biogas reactor | place: USA:Washington...
TCAGCCGATGATCCCCAGTACGCCTTCAACCGCTGGATCATCGACCAGACGCACCCCTACGCCAGCGCCTACAAGCCCAACATGGCCTTCTACGAGGCGCGCGTCGAGGCCGGGCTGCGATCGCTGGCGCGGACGGTCGAGTACCTGCGCGCCCAGCACCCGGACATCCTGACCATCTGCGACGCCAAGCGGGCCGACATCGGCTCGACCAACCAGGGCTACGTGACGGCCATCTTCGACGCGCTCGGCTTCGACGCCGTCACGCTCAACCCGTACCTCGGGCGCGAGGCGCTGGCCCCGTTCCTGGCGCGGGCCGACAAGGGCTGCATCATCCTCTGCCGGACGTCCAACCCCGGCGCGGGCGAGCTTCAGGACCTGGTCGTCGAGGGCAAGCCGCTGTGGCAGATCGTGGCCGAGCGCGTCAGCCGCGAGTGGAACGCGGGCGGCAACTGCATGCTCGTCGCCGGGGCGACCTACCCCGCCGAGCTGGCCCAGATCCGCGCCACCGTGGGCGACATGACGCTGCTGGTGCCGGGCGTGGGCGCCCAGGGCGGCGACGTCGAGCAGACGGTCCGCGCGGGCGTGAACGCGAACGGGCGCGGCATGATCATCAACTCGTCGCGCGGGATCATCTTCGCCGACGATCCGGCGGGCGCCGCGCGCGACCTGCGCGACGCGATCAACCGCGCACGCGGCCTCAGCACGTGATGTGCAGAATGGCGTTGGTTGTCGCCGGGTCCGCGCCGGAGAGCAACTCGCAGGCGTTCTCGGTGGGCACGACCACCAACTCGACGCCCTTCTTTTCGGCGGCCTTGTAGACCTTCTTCATCACCGGCAGCTTGCCGTACGCCCCCGTGCCGATGATCAGCTTGCGACAGTCCCAGGGGATCGCCTCTTTGGCCGACAGCGGCGTATGGCCGAAGCGGTCTTTCTTCGGCTTGGATGGCCCCTTGTCGCGTTTGTGGATCGTGCCGTGGATGATCACCAGGTCGTCGGTGAAGCGCTGGCCGTCGATCTCGATCTCGCCGAAGCCGATGAATCGCGCTTGCATGGCGGTTCCTCCTGTGCTTTTGATTCCCATTATGGCACAGGATTCGCCCGTTTGAGCGCGCCCAGGCTCACAGCAGCGCCCGCACCGCCCAGCTCCCCAGCAGGACCGCCGCCCACGCCCCGTAGGCCACCGCCAGCATTGGGACCAGCCCCAGCCCGGCCCGCGCCGACAACCACAGCGCCAGCGTGAACACGAGCGTGGCTCCCACGCCCACCAGCAGCGACCCGGTGAAATCGGTCATGGCCTGCTGGCGGTCGTCGCCCCCGCCCGCGTGGACGATCCACAGCGCCAGCGGGATGGTGAGCGGCATCGTCGCGGTGATGGCCGCGACCGTCTTGGAATAGGCCTGCGCCACCGCGATGAAGATGATGACGACGATCGAGACGGCGACCGGCAGCACCTGCTGCATTGTCTGGCTCATGGCGCCCTCCTGGCGAGATCAGCCGGCCTCGCCGTCGAGCAGCGCCAGCGCCAGCCGCGTCGCCTCGGCCACATAGTCCGCGCAGAGCGGCTTCTGCCCGGCCGCATGGTACGCAGTGTGGCCTTCCGGCGTCCCCAGGTCCACACCGGTCAGCGCGAGGCAGGTGGTCGCGCTGTAGCGAGCCTCGAACTGCCGGATCAGCTCCTGCACAATGGCATAAGGCCGCGTCTTGTCGCCGGTCGGAGCGCGGCGGCTCGCGACCAGCCCCACGCCCAGGATTGCGCCGGTCAGCGCGCCGCACGGGCCGCCCATGTACGCCAATCCGCCACACAGCCCGGTCGCCACCGCCGGCACCAGGTCCGACTCGATCCCGTAGTGCTCCGCGATGGCCTGCACCGCGCTCTCCGAACAACACCAGCCCGACTCGAACAGCTCGCGGCTGCGCTCCGCTGCGCTCATGATGTGCTCCTTGTGTCGAATGCCCGGTGCGTATTATAGCGCCGAACCGCCCGCCCGCGCCGGTGACCATTTTTATCATAATCGTCGTATGCAATGCCCGTGACGGGCATTGACACATCAGAACATTTGTGCTATTCTTGAGAATGTCCCCATCATCGCGGCTTACAAACACCAGGAGAATGCACATGTCACGTTTCGTTCACTTCGAGATCAACGCCAGCGACGTCGACAAGGCCAGCGCCTTCTACAGTGAGGTATTCGGCTGGGAAATCACCAAGTGGGACGGCCCGATGGACTACCGGCTCGTCACAACCGGTGGAACGGATGAGTACGGCATCAACGGCGCGATCTTCAACTCTGACGGGATGTTCCAGGGCATGGTCAACACCCTGGACGTGCCCGACCTCAAGGCGCACATCGAGAAGGTCAAGGCGCACGGCGGCACCGTCCTGGGCGAGAGCAACTACATCCCCGGCGTGGGGCACTTCATCTACGCCAAAGACGTCGAGGGCAACCTCTTCGGGATGCTCGAGCCCGATCCCATGGACCAGCCGGGGTAACGCCCACGCGCCAAGTTCAGATCATCCTGTCGCAGCAGCCCGCCACCGGTGGGCTGCTTTTTTGCTGTGGCGGGCGGTGGTATGATTGGCGCGCAGACAGGAGGACGAACCGATGACCGATATGCTCGTGAGACTCTACGCCCTGCCCGACCTCGCCCCCGCGCTGGCCGATCCGCGCATGGCGGGCGTGGCGATCCGCCGGGCGCTGGCGCCCGAAAAGCACGTCGTGACGGCCTGGGTGCGGGCCACCTTCGACAGCCCCGGCTGGGCCAGCGAATGCGAGGCGGCCATCCTGCGCCAGCCGCCCGCGTGTTTCGTCGCGGTGGAGCATGAGAGGCTGATCGGCTTCGGCTGCTACGACGCGACCGCCCGCGGCGTGTTCGGCCCGACGGGGGTCGAGGAGGCGGCGCGCGGGCGGGGCATCGGGGCGGCGCTGCTGCTGGCCTGCCTGCACGACATGCGCGCCCAGGGCTACGCCTACGCGGTCATCGGGTGGGCCGGGCCGCAGGACTTCTACGCGCGCATCGCCGGCGCGACGCCCATCCCCGACTCCGAGCCGGGCCTGTACGCGGGCCTGCTGCGGTAGGGGGTGTGGGGGGAAGACACCGCCCGGCGCGCAGCAAATTCGCTGTATACTGAAACCAACGCGCGTATCTCACAGGGGGCACCGATGGACGACGAAGCCGTCTTTCACGGTGGATTCGAGGTCGAATACCGGGCGCTGCGCGACGAAAGCCTCAAGCGCATTGAGCTGCGCCAGCAGACGGTGTCGATCGCGCTCACCATCGCCGGGGTGTTCCTGGGCGTGGGGATCGGCACCCGCACGGTGGCGCTGGTCTACCCGCCGCTGGCGCTCGCCCTGGCGATCGGCTGGCTGCAAAACGATCTGCGCATCAAAGAAATCGGGGACTACATCCGCCTGAACCTCGAAAGCAGAACGCCCAATCTGAACTGGGAAACGGCCATGCAGGGGCGCCGCACGGACCGGCCCTACTGGCGCGCCGTGGTGATGTCGCACGCCGGCGCGATCCTCATGGCGCAGGTCATCGCCATCGGCGTGGGGGTGTCCACGATTTACGGATCGCCGATCGAGGTGGGCGAGATCGCGCTGCTGGTCGTCGATGTGCTGTCGGCGCTGGCCGTGCTGCTGTGGATCATCCCCAAGTCGCGGCGGTGAGCGAAACACAAGCTAAAGGGGCGCTCGGATACCCACCCCGGCGCCCCTGCCACAAGTGCCCCGCAACGTCCTCGAACGCGCCCGCCTACTCCACCGTGACGGACTTCGCCAGGTTGCGCGGCTGGTCCACGTCCGCGCCGCGCCACACCGCGATCATGTACGCCAGCAGTTGCAGCGGGATCACGCTGATGATCGGGCTGATCAGCCGCGGCGCGTCGGGCACGTAGAGCACGTAGTCCGCCTTCTCCTTGATCAACTCGTCGCCGTCGGTCGCCACCGCGATCACGATCCCGCCGCGCGACTTGGCCTGCTCCACCTGGCTGAGCATCTTGTCGTAGACCTGATCCTGGAGCGTGATCGCCACGACCGGCATGTGCTCGTCGATCAGCGCGATTGGCCCGTGCTTCATCTCACCGGCGGGGTAGCCTTCGGCGTGAATGTAGCTGATTTCCTTGAGCTTGAGCGCGCCTTCCAGCGCGATGGGGTAATTGATTCCGCGGCCCAGGTAGAGGAAGTTGGTGTACTGGTAAAGCTGGGCGGCCAGACCCTGCACCTGCTCCTCGCGCTCGAGCACCTGGCTCACCAGGTCGGGCAGGCGCGCCAGATCGCCGACGTGCTGCATGGCCTCGCCGCACGAGAGCACGCCGCGCTGCTGGCCCAGGTAGAGCGCCAGCAGGTACTGGTCGACGATGCTGGTGGTGAACGCCTTGGTGCTCGCCACGCCAATCTCCGGCCCGGCCTGCATGGTGATGAACCCGTCAGCCACGCGCATCGCCTGGCTGCCGATGGCGTTGACGATGCTCCACTGGCGGGCGCCCTTCTCGCGCGCCTCTTCCATCGCGGCCAGCGTGTCCACCGTCTCGCCGGACTGCGTGATGGCCAGCACCGCGCAGTCGGAATCGAGGATCGGGTCGCGGTAGCGGTACTCGCTGCCGTAATCGACCTCGACCGGGATGCGCGCCAGCTCCTCGATGAGGAACTTGCCCACCAGCCCGCTGTAGGCGCTGGTGCCGCAGGCCACCGTCACGATGCGCTTGAGGCGGCGCGCGTCCTCTTCGCTGATCTTCAAATCGGGCAGATCGACGCAGCCGTGTTGGAAATCCACCCGCCCGCGCAGCGTGTCGGTCAGGGCGCGGGCCTGCTCGTGGATCTCCTTCTGCATGAAGTGCTTGAACTCACCGCGCGCCGCGCTTACCGGGTCCCACGGGATGTTGTGGATCTCGGCATCGACCGGCTCGCCGTCCAGCGTCTGGACCTGGTACGCGTCGCGGGTGATAGTCGCCATCTGGCGGTTTTCGAGGAAGATCATGCGGCGGGTGTGCTCCAGAATGGCCGGGATGTCCGACGCGACGAACATCTCGCCATGGCCGATGCCCAGCGCCACGCCGCCCGCGTTGCCGATGCGAACGGCCACCAGGCGATCCGGCTGGTCGGCGGACAGCACGACGATGGCGTGCGCGCCGCGCAGCAGCGACACGGCCCGGCGCGTCGCCTCGGTGACATCGTGCCCGGCGTCGCGCTCGCGCTGCACGAGGTGGACGATCACCTCGGTGTCCGTCTCCGACGAGAACGGCACGCCGCTCGCTTGCAGATCGGCGCGCAGCTCGCGGAAGTTCTCCACGATGCCATTGTGCACCACCACGGTCCGCCCGCTGGCGCTCAGATGGGGGTGGGCATTGCGCGGGCTGGGGACGCCGTGCGTCGCCCAGCGGGTGTGCCCGATGCCGATCCGCCCGTTGAGCGGCTTATCGTTGACCATCTGCACCAGGTTGTTGAGTTTGCCGACGTCGCGGCGAATGGCGATCTCGCCGTTCTGCATCACGGCGATCCCGGCTGAATCGTAGCCGCGATACTCCAGGCGCTGCAGGCCATTGAGGATGAGAGGGGTCGCGTCACGCGGACCGATGTAACCAACAATACCGCACATGGATGAATGCCCTCCTGGGGTCAGGCTCAGGCGACCGGCAGCGTGCACACAGCGTGACAACGCTCGCTGTCGCGTCAGATCAATCGAGTGTGAGTGTCATTCGGTTGAGCACCACGACCGCGAATTTCGGCGGGATACGCGTTGTATCGCGGCTTCGTTTGGAGGGGGTGGACGAGGGCGGTGGTGTGCGCCCTGGCGGCATCCGCAGATCGATCGATTTTCCCCCGGCGGGCCGGGGTTAGTCTCACCTCGCGGTGAGAAACCGCCACCTCGTTTCCCTGCTGGTGCAGGGCCTTGCGCTAGTCGTCCCTCATTCGAACGTGATCGGGCAGCCTCCTATCGATCCCACATCGTCAGTTTCAGTATAAAGGAAAATGGGTGCGTCTGGCTATAAAGGGGTGATAAAAAACTCAATAAGGATCGAAAAAACGCCGGAACGGCTCACCGGGACGAGTGATTGGCCTGGCCCTCCAGCTCGGCGCGCACGTAGGCCAGCGCGATCTGCAGCGTGTCGAAGACCGGGATCTCGATCGCAAGCTGCTGCCGCGCCTTCTTCTGGGCGATGGCCAGCAGCGGGTGATCGCCAGCTACGATAGGGCGCACGCGCGGATCGGTCATCGAGCCCGGCGGCTGGTCCTTCTGCTCGTCCAGCCCCAGGAGGATATCGCTGAATGAGAGGTCCTGGCCGCGCAGGTCGAGGATCGTGTATAGGGGGCGGCGCACCTGGCGGGCGATGCGATCGATTTGCGCCCATACGCTGTACAGGCTACTCAGATGACGTTCGATGGGGAGGGCGATGGTGACAATGACGATCGGTTCATCGGGCAGCTTGATCACCGCAGATGGCATGTGCGGGTGGCCCCTTCGGTCGATGGCGGGCAGCTAATCACCGGGCTGTACCACGAAATCACGCTCACGCTGACCATACTCACCATGAATTAATCTATGCGCTAACAAACTTTCAAGAAGATATACTCCAAAACGCGCACGGACGCCAATCACAAAACACGCAAGGGCGGCATTCGAACCAAATTTAAACCCCACGTTAACGGTCGGAAAACTCACCGGCGCCGGACGCGATCCGGTTGCCAGCGCCAGCGGGACCCCCGAGCGCGCGCCGATTCAGTTGTCGCACATTTGCGCCCGCGCGGCGCGCCGGGTACCCTCTGCCCAGCCTACGGCTCGAGATCGAATGCCACACGGAGCAGGTATGCGACTGAGACGCCAGCCCCCTCCTCCCGACGATTTCCGGCAACTGCGGGCCTGCCTGGCGGCCATCGACGAGGCGCTGCAGCAGGTCTCGCCCGAGGCGCTGCGCCAGCGCGGGAGCTGGAATCAGGCGCTGTTCGTCGCCGTGCTGGAGCGCCTCGAGGCGTTGACTCCGGCGTTTCAGGCCGCGCTAACCGGTTATCTGTGCTGCGGCGCTGGCGCCCGCTCGCGGGATCAGGTCGCCGCGCTGCTGGCCGTGGACCGGTTCTCGGCGGCCTATCTCTACTGGACGCGCCTCTTCCCGCCCCGCCAGCCGGACGAATCCATGTTCGTGCTCAGTCTCCTGCACGACCTGGGCGACCGGGTCTACGCAGCCATTGGCCTGCTGGACGGCGCCTGACCGCCCGCGGCGCGCCCTGCCGCCAGAATCCGCCATTGCCACAGACGCCACCCTGCGCTATAGTGGTGGCCCGACAGCAGACAGGACCAAAAGAGCACGCGGGTGACACTCCAACAGACCACTGAAGAGCGAATCTGGACCGACGTTCCCCAGCCTAGACGGCGGCACGGGCGATCGTTCATGCGCGAATTGATCGAGACGGTGCTGCTGATCGCCGCGATTTACGCGTTCGTCAACCTGGCGACCGCGCGGTTCGTCGTGGATGGGCACAGCATGCTGCCCAACTTCGACACCGACCAGTTCATCATCGTCAGCCGCCTGTCGTACATCCTGGGCGAGCCGGGCCGGGGCGACGTGGTGGTGTTCCATTATCCCCAGCAGCCGGACCGCGATTTTATCAAGCGCATCATCGGCCTGCCGGGCGAGACGGTCACCATTTTGGAAGGGCGAGTCTATATCGACGGCAAGTTGATCGAGGAACCGTATATCGAGAACTTCTGTCGCGGCAAAAGCTGTGACGGCGAGTGGGTCGTGGGCGACGATCAATACTTCGTGCTGGGTGATAACCGCAGCGCCAGCAAAGACTCGCAGGATTTCGGCCCGGTCGACCGGAAATACATCGTCGGGCGCGCCTTCGTGCGCTACTGGCCGCCGTCGGATTGGGGGATGGTCAAACACTGGAGCTACGGCAATAACGGCAGCCCGCTCCCGACCATGACGCCGACGCCGACGCCGCACCCGAACCCATCGCCGACGCCCACCAGTGCACCCTATTTCGGCGGCTTCTAGCGCGTCTCATGACTGATTCAAGCAGCACGTTACACACCTGCCCGCTGTGTCAGGTTGGCCGGTTGAAGCCCACCCGCACGTCCTACGTCCACGTTTACGAGGATACGCTCGTGCAGGTGCCGGGCGTCGCCGGCTGGAAATGTGACTACTGCGGGCTGACCGTATTCGACAACGCCGCCATCAACCGCATTGAAATGCTGATCGATACCGACGGGCTGCCACCCAACCGGCACCGGCCCGCGCCGGGCATCGTGCCCGCGCGCGACAGCGCGGCGCCTTCCGAGGATTTGCCTGAGGACGCCTCGCCGTCCGCCGACTGATGGCCGCCCGGGAGCGCGATTCTGATCACGCAAACGAACCGAGCCGGCCCTGGCCGGCGGCTCACCTCACGAGGAACAACACATGGCGATCAATCTCTGGCACCAACTCCCTTCCGGCCCCGATGTGCCCGACAAGGTCTACTGCATTGTGGAGATCCCCAAGGGCAGCCGGAACAAATACGAATACAGCAAGAAGGCGGGCGTGATTAAACTCGACCGGGTGCTCTACAGCCCGATGCACTATCCCAGCGATTACGGCCTCATCCCCCAGACCTACGCTGAAGACGGCGATCCGCTGGACATCCTGGTGATGGTCAACGAGCCGACCTTCGCCGGCTGCGTGATCGAAGCGCGCCCGATCGCGATCTTCCACATGATCGACCGCGGCGATTCGGATGACAAGGTCCTGGCGGTGCCCGCCACCGACCCGATCTTCGACGATTACCACGACATCAACGACGTGCCCAGGCACTTCTTGAACGAGATCGCGCACTTCTTCCAGACCTACAAGCAGTTACAGGGCATCGAGGTCACGCCCAAGGGATGGGACAACGCAAGCGTGGCGCGCGAGGTGATTCTGGCCTCGATCCAGCGCTACAAGGATACCTTCCCGCCCGACATGGTGTGAGGCTGGTCTTCGAGAACACGCCCCCTCCACTGGGCGGCCCCTGTGCCGCCCAGTCGCATCTCTCACCCCGATTTTACTGCGCGCGCAGCACCGCCTCTCACCCCATCTGTCCGGGCAAAATGCTTGCGTTCAGGAGTAAATCAGGCTATAACAAAAGCATAAAGCGTACGAGCGGGTGTGGGCATGAATCAGTGGGGGCGAGCCATACCATCCTGCCAGGCAGGATGGCCCCATGCATCGACGGACTGCTCGACCAGTCTCCGCGCCACTCTGATGGCGTTTGCCCAGATCTGCTGCGAACCGTCCAACCAGATATTCAAACGGCAAACCGACCATGACCGAGCAAGCTATGTCATCCACGCTTTTCGATATTCACGAAATGCTGCTTGACGTCATTCGCCGGGCGCGCGAGATCATCCCCTTCGACAGCGGCGGCCTGATCCCTTACGACCCCATCAAGCAGACGCTGGTTCCCACGCCGGATCTCTACCTGAGCGATGGGGTGAACACGCTGGTGCCGATCCGGCTGGGCATGGGCGTGATCGGCCAGGTGGCGCAGAAGCGCAAGCCGGAAATGGTCAACGACATGGAGAACGATCCGCGCCGCCAGTACCTCGATACGCGGTCGCGCTCCGAGCTGGCCGTCCCCGTCCTGCTGGAAGACAAGCTGCTCGGCGTGTTCAACGTCGAGAGCCGCGAGCCTGGCGCGTATGACGACGTCCACCTGCGCGTGCTGCAGATGCTGGCCGACCAGACCGCCCTGGTGATCCACACCTTCCGGCGCTACCAGGACCTCAGCGAGAACTACACCGATCTGGTGCACGAGATGCGCGCTCGCCTGCGCGAGATGGCCGCCTTGCAGCGGCTGGCGACCATCACCAGCGCCACGCTCAACCTCGACGAAATGCTGACCCATGCCGTCCGCGAGACGACCGAACTGCTGGACTGCGAAGGCGCGCAACTGCTCATGCCCGATCACGTGGCGTATGTACTCACCGTGCACGGTCCATCAGCCTATGGCATCACGCAGTCGTGGCCGGCTCGCTCCTGGCCGCTCGACGGCCCTGGCTACCTGGTCGACGTCTACCACCGGGGCCAGCCGGTCATCACCCAGACCGCCCCGCCCGAGGCCGGCCCTGGCTGCCGCAACGTGATGGCCTGCCCGCTGAATACGCGCAACCGCACGCTGGGCGTGCTCCAGTTCATCAACCAGCGCTCCGGCACGTTCAATGAGTCCCAGGTGGCGATCGCCCAGACGATCGCCAACCAGATCGCGGTCAGCATGAGCAGCGCGCAGATGTTCGCCGCCGAGCGCCACCGCGCCCACCTGATGAGCCAGGTCAACCGCATCAGCCAGGAGCTTTACGCCACGCTCGATACGCAAACGCTGCTGCGCAAGACCGCCCAAAACATCTACGACGTGTTTGGGCACGACGCGATCTATGTGATGCTGCTCGACCAGGCCCGCGAGACGATCTGGGTCAGCGCGGGAGTCACCAGCTCGCCCCGGTTGGAAATGTCGCAGCAGGCGTCCTTCCCGGCCAACCAGGGCATCGTCGGGCGCGCGATCCGCGAGGGACAGACGCAGCTTGTGCCCGATCTGCGCCTCGACCCCGACTATCCACCCCAGGGCCGGCATCACTTCCTGCAAAGCTGCCTGGTGATCCCGCTGCGGCGCGGCGCCGAGCCGGTGGGCGCGCTCGATATCCTCTCCAGCAAGCTCAATGCCTTCAGCGATCTGGAGCGTGACGCGCTCGAAACCCTGGCGATCCAGGTCAGCATCGCGCTCGAAAACGCCCGGCTCTACGACGAAACGCGCCGCCGTTTGCAGCAGCAGCAGATCGTCTACCAGATCGGGCGCGATCTGTCGGCCATTCTGGACTCGACCGAGCTGGCCCAGGCGATGGCCCAGCGCATGAATCAGGCGCTCAACACCTCGAACTGCCTGGTGTGGCTCCACGAGCCGCAGCACAATATCCTGCATGTCGCCGCCGAGAATCGCATCGGCCAGCATATGGCCGGTATACCGCTGCTGGCGGGCAAGTACTTCCCGCTGGATGCGCGCCCCGCGCTGCTGGCCGCCGTCGAGACGCGCCAGCCGGTCGTGACGTATGTCGACGATGCCAGCGCCCCGCCCGAAACGATCCGGCTGCTGACCCGGCTGCGCGCCCAGGGCCAGTTGATCGTGCCGATGGTGGCCGGTGAGCGGCTGGTCGGCTTCGTGGACTGGATCGATCACGTGCCAGACCGCCGCTTCTCGCCCGACGACATCCAGCTCGCGCAAACGCTGGTCATCCAGGCCACGATCGCAATCGAGAACGCGCTGCTGTTCCGCCAGCTTGAGCAGCGCGCGCTGGAGTTGGGCGAGGCCAACCGCCTGAAAAACCAGTTCCTCGCCACGATCAGCCACGAGCTGCGCACGCCGATGAAC
>ENA-UOUL01005230-UOUL01005230.1-bioreactor-metagenome-genome-assembly--contig:-NODE-5230-length-11372-cov-2.614077_pt1 | contig 11372 bp, 9 predicted proteins | sample MGYA00249838_ERZ747220 | MGnify/ENA primary metagenome ERZ747220 (study PRJEB28778, sample SAMN05720191) | bioreactor metagenome | isolation source: Anaerobic biogas reactor | place: USA:Washington...
GTTCCCGCACCTGACGGTGCTCGACAACGTCGCCTTCGGCCTGCGCGGCTCGCGCGAGGAGAAGCGCGCACGCGCCGCCGAGGTCCTGGCCCTGGTGGGCCTGACCGTCTTCGACTCGCGCTACCCGCACCAGCTCTCCGGCGGCCAGCAGCAGCGCGTGGCGCTGGCGCGAGCGCTCGCGCCGCAGCCTCACATCCTCCTGCTCGACGAGCCGTTCAGCAACCTGGACGCCTCCCTGCGCGGCAGCACGCGGGACGAGGTGAGGGCGATACTCGCGCGCAGCGGCACCACGGCGATCATGGTCACGCACGACCAGGAGGAGGCGCTCTCGTTCGGCGACCGCATCGCCGTCATGCGCGACGGCAAGGTGCAGCAGGTGGGCACGCCCGAGGAGGTCTACTTCCACCCCAGCACGGCGTTCGTGGCGAGCTTCCTCGGCCGCACGAACCTGCTCAGGGGCGTCGCGGACGGTCGCACCGCCCGCACGACGATCGGCGCTGTCCCCCTGACGGGCGCCGCCGAGGGCCGCGTGATCATCTCGCTCCGGCCCGACCACCTCGAGTTGGTGCCCGTGTCTCGCGCGCCCGACGGCGAGGTGGGGCGCGGCCCCGAGGCGGTGGGCGCCGACGTCAGGGCCACGGTCGTGAGGCGCGAGTTCAAGGGCCACGTCGTGACGTACGAGGCGGTCGTGGGTCCGCAGTCGCCGACCGCGCCCGAGCCCGTCGTCGCCCAGGAGGAGCGCCTGGTCGTGTTCGCCACTCCGGAGAGCCGGCTCGCCGTGGGCGACGAGGCGTGGGTGCGCGTCACCGGTGACGGCGTCACGCTCCGCGGCGCCGCCGGCGGCGCCTGAGCCGGCCTCACCGCCGAGAAGAACGGCTCAACCGACGTAGGGAACGCTCCCGCATCACGCGCCCATCACGGTCGCTTCCCTAGCCTCCGGGCGCGTCGACGACGTCACGCGCTCGCGGTTAAGGCGACGTCGCCGTCGACGCGGTGGAGGTGCTCGTGGCACGGGAGGACGCAGGCGCTACCGGCCAGCCTGAGGGCCGACGCGCGAGGACGGCGAGCGCGCTAGCTCAGCCGTACGCCGGGGTCATGGCGCCCAGGGCGGGCGGTCCGGTCAGGTCCCCGCACGCACCGGGCGCGACGAGGCGCGCGCCGCGCCCCGAGCGGCACCCGGTCTCCACGCTCGGGTGGGCCCTGCTGTGGGCCGGCGCTCACGTGGCCGAGGCCGCGCGGAAGCTGGGCGCCGCTGTCGCGGACGCGGTCACCGGGGTAGGTGCGCCACCGACGCCCCGGCCCGCCGCCGCGGCCGGAGAGCGGGTCAGCCGTCCCGGCGACCCTCGTAGGTGAGCAGCAGCCCCACGAACAGCGAGGAGAACAGGACGATCGCCAGGGCGAACGGCGCGGCCGCGGCCATCATGGCCTCGTTCGTCAGCCCGAACACCCGCACGGCGAGGTTCCGGTAGCCGCTGGGAGCCAGCAGGTACGTCATGGGCAGCTCCTTCATGACGGCCATCAACGCCAGCGCGCCGCCCGCCAGCACGTTGCGGTAGATCGACGGCAGCACGACCTGGGCGAACGCCATGAAGCGCCCGCGGCCGAGCGAGCGTGCCGTCTCCTCCATCCGCGGGTTCACCTGCAGCAGCCCGCTGCGCACCGGGCCGATCGCCAGGGCGAGGAAGCTGATCAGGTAGGCGAAGACCAGGAGCGGGAACGTCTGGTACGCGCCGGGGGCGAAGCGGATCGCGAACATCACGAGCGCGAGGGCCAGGGCCACCGGCGGCACCGCGTAGCCGAGGTAGACGAGCCTCTCCAGCAGCCTGCCGCCGATCCACCGGGACCGCAGCCCGGCCACCGCCACGGGCACCGCCAGCACCGCCGTCAGCACGGCGGCGGGCACAGCCAGCATCGCCGTGCCCAGGAACGTGCCCACGACGTCCCGCAGCTGGCCGAGCCCCGGGGGCACCAGGGCGATCCAGCCGACGAGCGTGAGCAGCGGCAGCCCGATCGCGGCGCCCAGCGAGGCCGCGACGAAGAGCCAGGCGACGGGCGCCCAGCGGCCCAGCCGCTCCGGCGCGGCCTGACGGCCGACGCCCTTGCCGACGCGGGCGTAGCGGCGCCTGCCCAGGAGCCTCAGCTCGAGGGCCACGAGCGCCGTCGTGATCACGAGCAGCATCAGCGACAGCAGGGCGGCGTTGCTCCTGTCGAACGCCGAGCTGTACTGGGTGTAGATCGCGAAGCTGAAGGTCTCGAAGCGCATGAGCGCCACGGCGCCGAAGTCGCCCAGCACGTACAGCGCCACGACGAGCCACCCGGCGAGCAGTGCAGGCCTGAGCTGGGGCAGGACGACGCGCCACACGACGCGCGCCGGGCGCAGGCCGAGGCAGCGCGCGCTCTCCTCGAGGCTGGTGTCGAGGCCCAGGAGCGCGCTCCTGACGTTGAGGAAGATGTACGGGAACGTGTATAGCGTCAGCGCCGCCGCCGCGCCCCACAGCCCGCTCGGCCGCGGTACGAGCACGTCGAACAGGCGCATCATGACGCCTTGGTACCCGCCCAGGCCCAGCAGCGCGTAGGCCATGACGTAGCCGGGCACCGCCAGGGGCGTGACCGCGAGCCAGGTCACGATGCGCCGCCCGCGCATGTCCGTGCGTGTCACGAGCCACGCCAACGGCACGGCGATCAGCGTGCCGCCGGTCAGCACGAGGCCGGCCAGGGCAGCCGTGTTGCCCAGCAGCCTGACGTTGCGGGAGCGCGTCGCCAGCTCGAGGAGCGTGGCGACGTCGAGCTCGAGCGCCCTCACCACCAGGTAGACCAGCGGCAGCAACGTCGCCGCCCCGACCAGAACGGCCGGGACGACGACGTACCAGGGCGAGCGGGGCGCCCTGCGACGCGGTGGGAGCAGCGCGGCGACGCTCAGAGCAGACCGACCTCGCGGAGGAGCTCGAGGGTGCCCTCGAGGTCGTCGATCGCGCCGAGGTCGACCTCGGGCGCGGCCCGCACGGCCTCGTCGTTGCTGACGAGCGACGGGTGCGGCGCCACCGTCGTCGTGATCGGGTACTCGTGGTTGTCGTTCGTGAAGAAGCGCTGGGCCTCCTCGGAGAGCAGGAACGCGATGAACCGGTGCATCGTCTCCTGCTGGTCCGAGGCGGCCACGACGCCGATGCCGGTGACGTTCGCCAGGTTGCCGATGTCGCCGTCGGCGAAGAAGGTCTGCGCCACGGGGAAGTCGGGCTGCTCTTCGAGGCGCCTGAGCAGGTAGTAGTTGTTCACGAGGCCGAAGTCGACCTCGCCGGACGCCACGGCGTCGAGCTGCGAGTTGTTGTTCGAGTAGGCCTTCGCGCCGTTCGCGATCATGTCGCGCAGCCACCGCTCGGCGACCTCCTCGCCGTGGGTGACGCGCATCGCGGTGACGAACGACTGGAACGAGGCGTTGGTGGGAGCCCACGCCACGCGGCCGCGGTAGCGCGGGTCGGCGAGGTCGAACACGCTCTGCGGCAGGTCGGCCTCGTCGACGCGGTCCGTGGAGTAGATGAGCGTGCGGTTGCGGGCGCTGACCGGCACCCAGAGGTTGCCGGGCACGCGGTGCTTCGCGGCCACGTCGGCGTAGAGCTCGTCCGGCACCGGCGCGAGCAGGCCGGCGGCGGCGAGGGCGCCGAGGGCCCCGGCGTCCTGGGCCCAGAAGCCGTCGGCGGGGCTGGCCGCACCCTCCTCGGTGATGAGGACGGCGAGCTCGGCCGTGCTGCCGTAACGCACCACGACGTCGATGCCCGTCTCGGCCTCGAAGCGCTCGATGATGGGGCCGGCGAGCGCCTCCCCGCGGCCCACGTAGAGGGTGAGGCTCTGCGCCAGAGAGGTGGTCAGGGCGCCGAGCAGTAACGTCGTGGCGATGGCCTTGGTCAGCTTCATCTTGGCTCGCTCTCCAGGGACCGCGGCCCTCAGGGCGACCGGCCCCACAGCAGGTGTCCGTGGTCAATACCTAGTAAACCACTAAGGATTGACGGCGGCAGGTTACACACGCGCCGACACGAGCGTCAAGACGCCGAGTACCGGCCACCGCGCCTTCCGTTCCTGCGTGGCGGGCGTGCGTCCGGTGACCCCCGCGGACGGTGGGCTAGGGCGAGGCGAGCCTGGGTCGCGGATGGGGTCGTCGTGTCCTGGGGACCTCGGGGTAGGAGCCCGCCTAGCCCGTCTCGGTCAGCACCTCGAACAGCAGGAGGAGGACCATCGCCTCCGGCGCCGTCAGGGCGTGGCCGCTCGCGCGCGACGCGAGGCAGCGGTCGTGGCCGGCCAGGGCGCCGGCGAGGCGGCGCAGGCGCCCCAGGACGCCGGCCCCGGTCTCCTCGCCCCCGCCGCGCGGGTCGGGACCCCGCGCGAAGCCGATGCCAGCCAGCGCCTCGTCGCCGCGGACGAGCGCCCAGTCGCTCGGTGCGAGGTTCAGGAGCCGGCCCAGGCCGGCCGGGCGGGCGTCGACGACGGCGAGGGTCTCCCCGACCCGCTCCCGGCGCAGGGTCAGCAGCGTGCGTCCGAGCGGGTTCAGGAGCTGCCTGCCCGCGGGCTGCGCGAACACGGTCACGGCGCCGCCGCCGTCCGCGAGACGCCAGCTCGTGGGCATCACCCTGCGGTTCGGCGTGCAGCGCCACGTGGAGCCGTCCGCCTGGCAAGCGATCGCGACGTCGGCGAACACGGCCTTGCCCTCGAAGCGGGCGGTCGCGGCGACGAAGCCGACGAGGTCGTCGTGCAGCTCGGCGACGGTGCCCTTGCCCTCCCTCAGGCGGCGCAGACGGTAGGTCGGGCGCGGCGACGCGTCGCTCATGCGCCCGTGGGCGCCTACCTCGGTGCGCCGCCGCGGGGCAGCAGCGCCTTCGGCAGTCGGCACACGACGGTGTAGGCGGGGTCGAACATGTTCCCCACCTCGAGGTCGGCCGCCTGGCCGATGAGCACCGAGGCCGCCTCGAGCGACAGGTCGTGCTCGTGGGTCAGCCACCGCGTCATCTCGGTGATCGCGTGCTGAGCGGCTTGGTCGAGGGGGCGCGCGTTGCCCAGCGTGAACAGGTGCGTGGCGTCCTCGCCGCGCGGCCACCTGATGCTCGAGCCCTTCACGAGGCCGAGCTCGAGCGTGACGTCCATCGCGGTCTCGACCCCGGTGCCGGCGAGCTCTCCTGCTCCCTGCACGGCATGGCCGTCGCCGACGAACACGAGCGCGCCGGGCACGAAGACGGGCAGGTGCACGGTCGTGCCCACCCCTATGCCCCGGTAGTCCATGTTGCCGCCGTGCGGTCCCGAGGTAGCCGTCGAGATCGCCTGGCCGCGCGCCGGCGCCACGCCGACGCAGCCGAGCATCGGGGCGAGGGGAAGCACGAGCCCTGCCAGCCCCGGCACGGGCTCGACCGGGGTGACCGTGCCGGCCGACGCGTCGATGCGCCACGTCGCGATCGCGTCGCCGCGGTACGGCTCGAGCTCCGCCAGGAAGTCGGGCTCGAGGGTCGTGGGCGCGAGGCGGTGGCTGGCCCAGCCGGTGTCGCGGCTCGGCGCCAGCTCCAGCAACCGCACGGTCACGGCGTCGCCCGGCTCGGCGCCCCGCACGTGGAACGGACCCGTGAGCGGGTTGCCGGGGGTGGCTTCGCGCTCCCCCGCGGCGCCGACGCCGCGGGCGTCGACGGTGCTCGTCCGCACGACGTCGCCCGGCGCGACCTCGAGCGCGGCGGGGTGGGCGGCGAACGTGTTGTGGTAGACGGCCGGCCGGAAGCTGTGCGTCGGCATGGCACATCATCGCAGGGAGGCGCCGCCTCGACCCCAGGGAACCGAGCCTCCCACGCGGCGTCAGGGCGCGCGGGCGAGCGACGCCAGGCGCCGCGGCGACGGCTCCGCGGCCTCCGCGCGGCCGTGATGGGCCCGTGCTAAGTTCGCGGCGGTAACCGCCTCCATGCCGACAGCCGCCAGCACCGCCAGCCCCGTCCTCACGATGGCCGTAGGGATCGCGACGCTCCTCGCCGTCGCGTTCGGGCGCGTGCCCGGGGTGAGCCTGAGCCGCGCCGTCCTGGCCCTGGCGGGGGCGACCGCGCTGGTGCTGACGGGGGCGCTCACCCTCGACAGGGCGCTCGCGCACGTCGACGGCGAGGTCCTCGTCCTCCTCTTCGGGCTCATGGCGGTGAACGCGGCGCTGGCCGAGGCCGGCGCGTTCAGGCTCGTGACCGCGCTGGTCACTCGCGGCGTCCTCGGGCCGAGGCGGCTACTTGGCGTCCTGGTCGTGAGCGCCGGCGTCCTCTCCGCCCTGTTCCTCAACGACACGGTGGCGATCATGCTCACGCCGCTGGTGATCAGGGCCGCGCGCCGGCTCGGCCTGCCGCCCGTGCCCTACCTGCTCGGGCTGGCGCTGGCCGCGAACGCCGGCAGCGTGGCCACGGTGACGGGCAACCCGCAGAACGTGCTCGTGGCCGTGGCCGCCGACATCGACTACCTGACCTTCGCGGCGCGCCTCGCGCCCGTGGGCGTCGCGTCCCTCGCCGTCGTGTACCTCGTCCTGGTGCTGCTGTACCGCCGCGAGCTAGCGTCCGCGGGCGGCAGGGCCGGGAGGACGGGCGCCCGCGAGGCCCTGCCCGAGGTGAGGCGGGGAGCGATGTGGCTGTCCGGAGGGGCCGCCCTCGGGATGCTCGCGGCGTTCGCCCTGGGCGTGAACGTGGCCCTGGCGGCTCTGGCCGCTGCCGCAGTCGTACTCATGGGCGCCGGCAAGCGCTCCGGCGCCATGCTCAGGAGGGTCGACTACGGACTGGTCGTGCTGTTCGCCGCCCTGTTCGTCGTCGTCGGCGCTATGGCCGACACCGGCCTTCCGCAGCGCTGGCTGCTCGCGTGGCTGCCGCGAGCAGGCTCGGCTCTGGAGGTCGTGGGGCTGACAGCCGCCGTGACCACCCTCCTGTCGACGGTCGTGAGCAACGTCCCCGCGGTCCTGATGCTGCTGCCCGCCACCGGCTTCGCCGACACGGTCCCGGCGGCCGCGAACGCCTGGCTCGGCTCCCCGAGCCTCGCCCTCACGCTGGCGATGGCCAGCACGCTGGCGGGTAACCTGACGCTCGTGGCCTCCGTCGCGAACCTGATCGTGGCCGAGGGCGCCAGGCGCCTGGGCATCGAGCTGGGCTTCTGGACGTACCTCAGGGCCGGTCTGCCGGTGACGCTGGCGACGCTGGCGCTGGGCGCGCTGTGGCTGGCGGCGGGTGGGCTGTGAGCCGCGACGACGCGCCGGGGACCGCCGGGCGCCCGGTGCCCGCGGACTACCTCGAGCTGGCCGGTACGAGCGACGAGGCCGTCGCCCGCGCGACCGGTCGTACCTGGGCCGAGTGGGTGCGGTTCCTCGACGCCGCGGGCGCGTACGACCTGGCCCACCGCGACATCGCCAAGGTGGTCATGGCCGAGACGGGGCACGGCTGGTGGTCGCAGTCCGTGGCCGTGGGCTACGAGCGCATCAGGGGCCTGCGCGCGGTCGGGCAGCGGCGCAGCGGCGAGTTCGAGGCCAACCGGAGCAAGACGTTCCCGGTCCCGGTCGAGCGGTTGTTCGCGGCGTTCGCCGACGACGAGGTCCGGGCGCGTTGGCTGGACGTAGCGGTCACCGTCACGACCGCCGCCCCGCACAGGTCGGTGCGCATGAGGCTGCCCGACGGCACGCCGGCCGAGGCCTACCTCACGCCCAAGGGACCCGCGAAGTCCTCCGTCTCGGTGCAGCAGCGCAAGCTGGCGTCGAAGGAGGCGGCGGACGCTGCCAAGACCGCGTGGGGCGAGCGGCTGGCCGCGCTGGCGACGTTGCTCGGCTGAGCGCGAGCAGCCCCGGGCCTCGGCCGGGCTCGCCCAGGCTCACACCGGGTGGGCAGCGCCCGCCCCCACGACGGTCGTCCAGTTCCTGACCTCCCAGCGCTCGACCAGGCCGTTCCTCACGTACGGGTCGGACTCGGCGAAGCGCTCGGCGACCGCCGGCGAGTCGCCCTGGAACAGCAGCACGGCCATGTCGGCAGGGTCCGCCAGGGCGCCGGCCAGCACCAGCTCGCCGCGCTCCACGGCGGCCTTGGCCAGCTCGAGGTGGGCGCCGCGGAACTCGGGCCGCCTATCCAGGTAGTCGGGCGTCAGGTAGTAGAAGAGCAGGTGGTGCATCTCCCCTCCTCGTGCGAGATGTGACGCGGTCACTCTAGCGTTGGCCGTGACCGCGGCGTGGCGCGCGAGGAGGGGAGCGATCGGTCCCGCGAGGACGGCCGGGAGGCGGGAATCGGTGTAGTGAGGGCCCGCGGGACGGCAGCCCGCTCGCTTTCAGGTCTGGGCGGACGGTGCCGGGACGCCGGTGTCGTACTCGTCGTGGCGCCGCATCCACGCCCACGGGTCGCCCTGCGGCCAGCCGTCGGGCACGTCCTCGCCCCTCTCCTGGCTGCCGTAGGGCACGACGTCCAAGAGACGCCCGACGGCCTCCAGCTGGTCCGTCCACTCGAGCGCCCGGTAGGCGAGGTAGACCTCGTCGCCGTCGCGCAGGAACACCGACAGTCCGGGGTGCTCGCTGTCGCCTACGGTGGCCCCGAGGTCCCAGTTGAAGGTCGTGTCGTGGGACGAGTACCAGGGCAGGTCCCAGCCCATGCGGCGCCGGTACGCCTCGAGCTTGGGCAGCGGCGCACGCGAGACGAGCGCGAACGCCACGTCGCGCGCGGCCAGGTGCCTGACGTCAGCGACGCCGTCCACGAACCAGGAGCAGCCGTCGCAGCCGGCGTCCCAGTCGGGGTGGAACATGAAGTGGTAGACGATCAGCTGGCTCTTGCCCAGGAAGAGGTCGAGGAGGGTGGCCTCGCCGTCGGGGCCGTGCAGCACGTAGCGCTTCTCGACCGGCGCCATCGGCAGGCGGCGGCGTTTCGCGGCCAGCGCGTCGCCGGCGCGCATGTGCGCCTTCTCCTCGGCGAGCAGCGCGGCCCGTGCCGCGCGCCACTCCTCCGGGGAGGCGACGACGGGCAAAGGGCGGGACCTCACCTGTGTCTCGCTCACGTTGTCCTCCTTCTCGCCCCTCGGTAGGCGGTAAGTGTATATACACGCTCCACGCAGGTCAAGCCGGCCCCGCCCTCGTCCAGCCTGGGGGGACGCGGGTCGTCGGCCAGACCGAGGGCTGGCCGGCGAGCGCGTCCCCGGCCGATCCCGTGTCCTCGATGCGCCGTCCTCCCCGGCTGAGCGGAGGATGAACCGTGCGGGCCCGCCGGCAGGCCATACTTGGCCGCATGACGAGATTCACCCGCACGTTGGTCGTACTCGCCGCCGCCCTCGCCGCGACGGCGTTCGCGCAGCCGCTCTCGAACGTCGGCTTCGTCGACAGCCAGTACCTGCTGACGATCCACCCCGCCTACCAGCAGATCGTCGAGACCAGGGAGATGGCGACGGCCGAGCTGAACCAGGTCGCCGCGACCGTTCAGGACCTGCAGGGCCGCCAGCAGGCCGGCCAGACCCTCACTGCCGAGGAGCAGGAGCGCCTCCAGGTGAGCATCCAGACGCTGCAGGCGCTGCAGGCACGCTACGACCAGGAGATCCAGGCCCTGGCCCAGCCCGCGATCGACGCCGTGAACGCCGCCATCGCCAGGGTCGCGGCCGAGATGAGCATCGGCGTCGTCCTCGACGCGAACGTCGCTCGCGAGATGGGCCTCGTCGTGTACGCCGCCCCGGGGAACGACCTCACGCCCATGGTCGAGGCGGCCCTCAGGGAAGGGCTCTGAGGCCGGCGGCTACCCGGCGCCCACAACGTCGGCCCGCCTGAGGGACATCGCGTTGAAAGCCACGATCACGGTCGAGAGGCTCATCAGCAGTGCACCCACGGCCGGTGACAGCACGACGCCTACCGATGCCAGGACGCCGCCGGCCAGCGGGATCGCGACGGCGTTGTAGCCCGTCGCCCAGAAGATGTTCTGGCGCATCTTGCGGTAGGTGGCGCGCGACAGCCTGAGGGCCGTGACGACGTCGAGCGGGTCGTCCTCGACGAGCACGACGTCGGCGCTCTCGATCGCCACGTTCGTCCCGGCGCCGATCGCGACGCCCAGGTCGGCCGCCAGCAGCGCCGGCGCGTCGTTGATGCCGTCGCCAACGAACGCCACGGGCCCGCTCGCCTGCAGCTCGCGCACGAGCCGTGCCTTCCCGCCGGGGAGCACGCGGGCATGGAACCGCGCCATGCCCAGCTCCCGCGCGACCGTTGCGGCCACGGCCTGCGAGTCACCGGTGATCATCACGGCCTCGACGCCCATCGCCTCGAGCGCCCTCACGGTCGCCTTGGCGCTCTCCCTGACCTTGTCAGCCAGGCCGATCACCGCGAGCACGCGCGCGTCGTCCATGAGGGCGACGGCGCTCTCGCCCCTCCCCTCCGACTCCGCCAGCGCCCGCGCTAGGCCGTCAGGGAACGAGACGCCCAGCTCGGCCGCCCACTCCGGCCTGCCGATCGCGTAGCGCCGCCCCGCCACGACGCCGCGCACGCCCTTGCCGGCGACGACCTCGAAGCCCTCGACCGCCATGCCTGCCAGCCCCCGCTCCGCGGCCGCCGTCACGATCGCCGCGGCGAGGGGGTGCTCGCTCCTCGCCTCGAGGGCGGCGGCCAAGCGCAACGCCTCGTCCTCTCCTACGCCCTCGGCGCTCACGCGGCTCACGCCGAACGCGCCCTCCGTGAGCGTGCCGGTCTTGTCGAACGCCACGACGGCGACGTCCCGCGCCCGCTCGAACGCCTCGCGGTTGCGCACGAGGATGCCGTTGCTGGCGCCGAGCGCCGTGGCGTTCACGATCACAAGGGGGATCGCCAGCCCGAGCGCGTGGGGGCAGGCGATCACGAGCACCGAGACCGTGCGCGTCACCGCCTCCTGGAGGCCGGGCCCGAGCAGCGCCCACACGACGAACGTGACGACGCTGGCGCCGACGGCGATGTAGAACAGCCAGCCAGCCGCCCTGTCCGCCAGCACCTGGTAGCGCCCGCGCGAGGCCTGGGCCTCCTCGACCAGGCGCTGCACCTGGCTGAGGGTCGTCTCGCCGCCGACGCGCGTGACCGCGACGACCAGCGCGCCCTCACCGTTCACGCTCGCGGCCAGCACCTCGTCCCCCTCCGCCTTCGGCACGGGACGCGACTCGCCGGTGAGGAACGACTCGTTCAGGCTGCTCGCGCCGTCGACGACCGTCCCGTCGGCGGGGACCTGCTCGCCAGGCCTCACCAGCACGCGGTCTCCGTGGCGGAGCCGGTCGACGGGCACGTCCTCGACGCCGCCCGCCTCGGTCAGGCGATGGGCGACGACGGGCAAGAGCTTCGTGAGCTCCTCCAGGGCACGCGAGGCGCCCTGCACGCTCGCCATCTCGAGCCAGTGGCCCAGGAGCATGATGGCGATGAGGGT